>Ga0209382_10004164_pt1 | contig 19480 bp, 14 predicted proteins | sample SoiMetdeltSBSDD5_FD_187599 | JGI IMG/M metagenome (GOLD analysis project Ga0209382, IMG submission 187599) | Bulk soil microbial communities from a Populus tree surrounding site in Tennessee, USA - Soil MetaG P. deltoides SBSDD5 (SPAdes) (version 2) | ecosystem: Environmental > Terrestrial >... | reverse complement strand
AGCACGGGCGATGCTTCGTTTGAGATTGCGGCGGCGAAGCTGCGTGCGAACCAGGCGATCGGCGTCGCCACGGCGACAGCCCATCAGGTGCACGGCGCGATCGGGTTCACCCGCGAATACGCGCTGCGACAGGCGACACAACGACTCTGGTCGTGGCGCTCGGAATATGGGAACGATAGGTACTGGAGCGAGAGACTTGGGTGTGCCGTCATCGCGGCGGGCGCGGATGTCTTCTGGGCAAATCTGACGGAGCCCTGAGAGAAGAGAAGGAGAAGATCTCTCGCCAAGACCGCCAAGTTCCGGAATATCAAATTCTCAGAATTCTTCTTGGCGAGCTTGGCGGTCTTGGCGAGAGTTTTTCCGGTCTCCCCTGGTTCATTCAGCGCGTTTTCGTGTTGATTCATCGCCGACGCAGCATGCGCTGAAGCGCGGCGCGCGCGCCCAGCGCATAATCGGGCGATTCACCTTTCCTGGCAGCACACTCATGGCAGCACACGAGACGGCAATCGGTGCAACGGTTTCCGCGCCCGATGCATCGAACTTGTCAGCGCCGCCGAACGCCGACGCGGCGGCGCGGCGCACGATGACGCAGATCCATGTGTTCAGCGCGCTGTTCTGGGCCGCGATGTTCACGATGCACACGACCCAAATGATCCTGGCGAACGACCACGAGGACTGGCCGTCGATCCGCTGGCGGGCCGCAATGAACGTGCTCGCGTTCGTGCTGTGCCTCCCGCTCGGCAGGCTGATCGCGCGCACACTGGAGCGGCGCATCTCCAAACGCGTAGTCGCAATCGGCAGCGCGTGCCTGCCGATCGCCGTCGTCTATGCATTGGTCGGCCATTACGTGTGGCAGGTCGTGCTCGAAAATCCACCGATGCCCTACTCCACGCTGGCCAGCATCATCATCCAGTCGCAGTACAACTTCATCCTGTTCCTGCTCTGGGCGGCGTTCTGCTCCGCGATCCTGTACGCGGCTCAGCTGCAGGAGCGCGAGCGCAGCCTGCTGCAGGCGCAGGTGTTGGCACGCGAAGCCGAGTTGAAGATGCTGCGCTACCAGATCAATCCGCATTTCCTCTTCAACACGCTCAACGCAGTCTCGGCTCTGATCGTCACCGGCCAGGCGCAAGCGGCCGACGCGATGATCAACAAGCTGGCACGCTTCTTCCGCAACGCGCTGAGCCGCGAGTCGACTGCGAAAGTCACACTGGCGGAAGAGCTGCGAGTTCAGCTGGAATACCTGAACATCGAGCTGACCCGCTTCCCCGACCGGCTGAGCTGGTCGACCGACATCGCGCCCGGCCTGGACAAAGCACTCGTGCCGCATTTGATTCTGCAACCGCTGTTCGAGAATGCGATCAAGCATGGCGTGGCGCGCAATGCGTCGCCGGTGGAGTTGCAGCTCAGTGCCGAGCGGAAGGATGGGCAGGTGATTTTGAGATTGAGGAACGAGGCGAGGAGAGTCGGGCTGAAGCCCGACCTGCAGGGCGATAGACACGCTGATCAGGGTGCGGGGGTGGGGCTCGCGAATGTGGCGCGGCGGCTCGCGAACTTCTATGGATCGACTGCCGGCTTGTCGGTCGTGCAACGGGAGGGACGTTTCACAGTGGAGCTGCGCCTGCCGATCGAATTGACCCTATGACAGAACTGCGAGTGATCGCGATCGACGACGAACCGTTGGCATTGCGCCGCCTGGAATGGTGCCTGCAGGACATGCCCGGCATTGCGCTGGTGGCCAAGACCGGCGATCCGCGGCACGGCCTGGAGATGATCCGCACGCTGAGCCCCGATGTGGTGCTGCTCGATGTGGAGATGCCGGAGCTCAGCGGGTTCGAGCTGATCGAGTCGCTCGGCACGTTCGGCGACGCTTCGCTGCCGGAGATCGTGTTCGTGACGGCGTTCGATCACTTCGCCGTCAAGGCATTCGGCATCAGCGCGGTCGACTATCTCCTCAAGCCGGTCGAACGCAGCCGTCTGCTGGAAGCACTGGAGCGCGCCCGGGTTCGTCGCGAGCTGCGCGACGCACAGGCTCGCGTGCAGGAGCTGCGCGAGATCGTCGATAGCCTCCGCACCGAGCGCCGCGGCGGCGGCACACAAAAGAAATACGACACCGAGCTGTGGATCCGTGAAGGCGACGCGCGCGTGCGCGTGCCGGTGCAGATGATCGAGCGGCTCGAAGCCGACGGCGACTACGTCCGCCTCCATATCGGGCAGCGTGTGCGCTTGATGCGCGCGCGTCTCGGCGATCTCGCCGACCGTCTCGACCCGGCGCAATTCGTGCGCATCCATCGCTCGGAGATCGTGCGGCACGATTTGATCGCCGCGATTCGCCGCCACGATTCCGGCCGCACGTTCGCAGTGCTCGCCGGCGGTCGGGAGGTTCCCGTCAGTCGCCGCTACGTCGCGCGCATCTCCGAGACATTACGATTTCGTAAGCAAGGCGCGTAATGGATGCATGCGTTGCTCGCGTCTGCCATTCATCGCCTCAGGATGGCTGCTCAACGCAAATACGTGCGGAACAAACGACTGCCGCATTAGCGTATTCCCTATATGGGATCGATCATCCGCAGGTTCGCGTCGACGAATGGCACGAGCGCGAGCGCGCACACTGCGCAAGGCACAGAGATTCACTGGATGCCCGCGGGGCGCGCAGCGCCCGAAGTGATCGCGGGCGTGCCGTCCGTTCATGCAGCATGGAATGGCAGTTACTCGCTGTGTGTCGACGGTCACTCCCTGAAGTTGGAAGACGAGGTATTTCTCGCGCTCAACGCCGGTCATGTGCTCACGACACGCGGACGTCGCGATCCCGGCGGCTGCCTGCTCAGCATCTACTTCACGCCGCAGCTGCTTTTGCAGGCTTTCGACACGCTCGCACCCACCGACCGTGAGCTGCTGATTGCGGGGACGCCGAACGGCTCACTGCGCTTGTTCGAACACTTGCGCGACTGCGACCGCTCGCTCATCGCCGTGATGCACTACATTGCGCACCACATCTGTGTGGGAGTCGAAGATCCGCAGTGGTACGAGGAGCAGGTGAGCTTCCTCCTACGACGGCTGTTGACGCACGAGATCTCGCTGGCCCGCACCGTCGGCGACATGACACACATGAAGTCATGGAAGCGTCGCGAGACCTTCACGCGTCTCGCGCGCGTCACCGATCTGATCCATTCGTGCTACGACCGCGCGCTGACGATCGACGAGCTGGCCGAAGCTGCTCACTGGTCGCGCTTTCACATGATGCGCGAGTTCAAAGCAGTGCACGACATCAGCCCTTACGAATATTTGCAGCGTCGCCGGACACAAACGGCCGCTCGCTTGCTGTGCTCGACGGAATTGTCTGTCGCGGAAATCGCAGAGCGCACCGGTTTTCACGAACGCAGCACGCTCGTGCGCCGCTTGCGTCGCAGTCGCGGCCTCGGTGCGCGCGCACTACGCATGCTCGCGCACGACACGCAAATAGCATCATCACCGCAAACGTTGCCACACAGAATGCCAACGTCCGCCGCATCCGGTGTGAATTCCACCACTAGCATCTCCTCCGTGCGCTAAGCGCACGAATGGGGACATCCACCGAGGCGGAGTCAGGCTGACACCTGACCCACCTCGGGGGCTGTCCCTTTTGTGTTTACGCAGGAGGGCTCTCGATGACGACGAATCTCTTTCTTCGGCGCGCAGTCCGCTGCGCGCTGTTCACTGGCGCGGCCGCCGCACTCGTCGGCGCACTGCCGGCTCGAGCGCAGCAGGAATCATCGACCATCCAGGAGGTGGTCGTGACGGGCTCGCGTATTGCGCAACCGGGTTTGACGAGCGTCAGCCCCGTGACTGCCGTCGGCTCCGATCAAGTGAAGATCGAAGGCGTGACCCGCGTCGAAGATCTGATCAACAACCTGCCGCAGGCGTTCGCCGACTTCGGCGGCAATCTCTCGAACGGCGCCACCGGCGCGGCCACGGTCAATCTGCGCAATCTCGGCTCGCAACGCACGTTGGTGCTGGTGAACAGCCGCCGCCTGATGCCGGGCGATCCGACGCAGAACGGCGCAGCGTCGCCTGACTTGAACCAGATTCCCGCGGCGCTGATCGAGCGCGTCGAAGTGCTGACCGGCGGTGCGTCTGCCGTGTACGGCGCAGATGCGGTCGCGGGCGTCGTCAACTTCATCATGAACGACAAGTTCGAAGGCGTACGCGTCGATGCGCAGTACAGCCTGTACCAGCACAACAACGACGACGACAAGATCGGCAACCTCGTGCGTGATGCTGGCTTCGCAACACCGGACAGCAACGTGCGCGATGGCTACACGAAGGACATCACGTTCATCGCCGGCATCAACACGCCGGACGGCCGCGGCAACGCGACTGTCTACATCGGTTATCGAACCCTCGATGCGATCACGCAGAACCGTCGCGACTTCAGCGCCTGCGCGCTCGCCTCTTCCGACGCCGGCGATCCGACGTCCACCGGCTTCGGTTGCGGCGGCTCGGGCACGACCTCGCCCGCGCTGTTCCAGACCTACAATCCGGCCGATCCGTTCGACTTCGAGCCGACCGGCGCGTTCACGGTCGGCGCCGACGGCCAGATCCGCGACTTCGATGCGTCGACCGACCTGTTCAACTTCGCACCTTCGAACTACTACCAGCGTCCGGACGAGCGCAAGACCGCCGGCCTGTTCGCGCACTATGACTTCAGCGACAAGGCCAGCGTCTACACCGAGTTCATGTTCATGGACGATCGCACCACGGCGCAGATCGCGCCGAGCGGCGCCTTCCTCGGCAGCGGCCCCGGACAGCCGCCGTTCTTCGGCCGCTATGCGGTGAATTGCAACAACCCGCTGCTCACGCCGTCCGCCGTCAACGCATTCTGCGGCGGCAACGCCGGCGCGGGCGATGTACTGCTCGACATCGGTCGACGTAACACCGAAGGCGGCGGCCGCATCGACGATCTGCGGCACACTTCGTTCCGCGGCGTCATCGGCTTGCGCGGCGACATCGCCGAGGGTTGGAACTACGACGTCTATGGCCTGTACGGCACGTCGGTCCTGTCCGAGAACTTCCAGAACGACTTCTCGCGCTCGCGGCTGCGCAATGCGTTGCAAGCCGTCGCGGGCCCGGGCGGCACGCCGATCTGCCGAATCAACGCGGATGCGGACCTCACTAACGACGATCCGAACTGCGTGCCCTACTCGATCTTTGGCGGGGGCGCGGTGACACCCGAGCAGCTGGCCTATCTGCAGATTCCCGGTCTGTCCGAAGGCGAGACGGTCGAGCAGATCATCAGCGGCTCGGTTTCCGGTGACCTCGGTCAGTACGGCATCAAGATGCCGACGGCGAACGATGGTCTCGGCGTCGCGTTCGGTGCCGAGTACCGGTCCGAGCGTTCGGAGCTGCGCACGGATGAAGCGTTCCAGACGAACGACCTTGCCGGTCAGGGCGCACCGACGCTCGACACGTTCGGCTCGTTCGACGTCAAGGAGCTGTTCGCCGAAGCGCGCCTGCCGATCCTGCAGGACAAGCCATTCGCGGACACGTTGTCGCTCGAGGCGGGCTATCGCTACTCGGACTACAACCTCGGCTTCAACACGGATAGCTACAAGGCAGGCCTGCAGTGGGCACCGGTGAGCGATCTGCTGTTCCGCGGTAGTTATCAGCGTGCCGTGCGTTCGCCGAACGTGCAGGAGCTGTTCCTGCAACCGCGCGTGCAGCTCGATGGCAACACGGATCCATGCGCGAACGATGTCGGTGCCGCGCCGGCCGCGAGCTTCGAGGAATGCGCGCGCAGCGGCGTCACCGCCGCGCAGTACGGCAACATCCTCGCGAACCCGGCCGCGCAGTACAACGGCCTGGTCGGCGGCAACACCAATATCCAGCCGGAAGAATCGGACACGTATTCGTTCGGCTTCGTGTTCACGCCGGGATTCGCGCCGGGTCTCAGCTTCACCGTCGACTACTACGACATCAAGGTGGAGAAGCTGATCAACTCGCTGGGCGCCGACTTCATTCTCGGTCAGTGCCTGGAGAGCGGCGATCCGACGTTCTGCAACCGCGTGCATCGCGCCGGCAACGGCTCGATCTGGCTCGGCGACCAGGGCTTCATCGACGATCCGATCCTCAACACCGGCTCGCTGCAAAGCAGGGGTATCGATGCGGAGGCGAACTATCGCTTCGAGATGGGCAGCGTCGGCAGCCTCGGACTGCAGTTCATCGGCACGTATGTCGACGAGTTCCTGACGGAGCCGCTGCCCGGCGCACCGAAGTACGACTGCGCCGGACTGTTCGGCACGGTCTGCGGCACACCGGTTCCGGATTGGCGCCACAAGCTGCGTGCCAACTGGACGACGCCGTGGAACATGGACCTGGCGCTGACGTGGCGCTACATCGCGGCGGTGGATGACGATCGCACCAGCACCGACCCGAGCCTGGCGGGCGACATCATCCAGTCGGACAAGCACCTCGGCTCGCGCAGCTACTTCGACCTGACGGGTTCCTATACCTTCACCGAAGTGGGCGTGTTCAGCAGCATGACCGGACGACTCGGCATCAACAACATCCTCGACAAGGATCCACCGCTCGTCGGTCAGGACACCTGCCCGGCCGTGTTCTGTAACGGCAATACTTTCCCGCAGGTGTACGACACACTCGGCCGTTATGTCTTCTTGGGATTGACCGCCGATTTTTGATTCGAGAGCTAATGCGTCGGGCTAAAGCCCGACCTTACACAGACGGCGGGCTTCGGCCCGCCGTTTTTTTCTTCCACTCTGGAGCGCGAGAGCGACGCATCCATTGCTCACGCGTGTCACTCAACGTCGCGACGCGACTATTCAACGCAAAAAGCTGCGGAGCTATTGCTCGCCCGTTTAGCGTAGCGGCGTGTCATCGCAGCAACGCGTCGTGCAAGGCACTGAGATCCGCTGGCTGCCCGCCGGGCGCGCCGTGCCGGAGACGCTCGGCGCCGTACCGTCCGTTCATGCTGCGTGGAATGGCAGCTACTCGCTGTGCATCGACGGCCATTCCACGCTCAAGCTCGAGGACGAGGTTTTCGTTGCACTCAATGCCGGCCACACGGTGACAGCACGCGGCCGGCGTGACTCGAGCGCGTGTCTGCTGAGCGTCTACTTCGCACCGGATCTGCTCCAAACGGCGCTGGAAACGTTGCCCGCCGCGGAGCGCGATCTGCTGATCGCGTGCTCACAGGACGGACCCTTCCGGCTCTTCGAGCACGTACGCGACAGCGATCGGTCGCTCGCATCGGTGATGCGCTATATCGCACACCACGCCAGCACCGGCATCGACGATCCGCAGTGGTACGAGGAGCAAGTGAGCTTCCTCTTGCGCAGGCTGCTCGGCCACGAAGTGTCGCTGGCGCGCGCCGTCAACGCGATGACGCACATGAAGTCGTGGAAGCGGCGCGAAACGTTCAGCCGCATCGCGCGGGTGACCGATCTGATCCATTCGTGCTACGAGCGCGCACTGACGATCGAGGAGTTGGCCGAAGCTGCTCACTGGTCGCGCTTCCACATGATGCGCGAGTTCAAATCGATCCACGCGATCAGCCCCTACGAATATCTGCAACGACGTCGGACACAAACGGCCACGCGCCTGCTGTGCTCCACGGATCTGTCGGTTGCCGAAATCGCCGAGCGCACCGGCTTTCATGTGCGCACGCTGGTGCGCCGTCTGCGTCGCAGCCGCGGCGTCGGCGCGCGCGCACTGCGCTCGCAATCACAGCACTCGGCGTCCGGCAGAATGACAACGAGTGTCCCATCGCTCGTCGAGATCGCCACTAGCATCTCCTCCGTTCGATAAAACTTCGCAGGAGGGAGATCGATGTCGACGAACAGTTCGCTTCGGCGTGCAGTCCGCTGCGCGCTCCTCACGAGTGCGGCCGCTGCGTTCGCTGGCGCGCTGCCAGCGCAGGCGCAGGAAGGCTCGACCATTCAAGAAGTGGTCGTGACCGGCTCGCGTATTCCACAACCCAATCTCACGAGCGTCAGCCCGGTGACAGCCGTGGGCTCCGATCAGGTGAAGATCGAAGGCGTGACCCGCGTCGAAGACCTGATCAACAACCTGCCGCAGGCGTTCGCCGACTTCGGCGGCAATCTCTCGAACGGCTCGACCGGCACCGCCAGCGTCAATCTGCGTAACCTCGGTTCGCAACGTACGCTGGTGCTGGTCAACAGCCGACGATTGATGCCTGGCGATCCGACGCAGAACGCGGCGGCCTCTCCGGACTTGAACCAGATTCCTGCGGCGCTGATCGAGCGAGTCGAAGTGCTGACGGGCGGCGCGTCCGCGGTGTACGGCGCCGACGCCGTCGCTGGCGTCGTCAACTTCATCATGAACGACAAGTTCGAAGGCGTGCGCGTCGATGCTCAGTACAGCATGTACCAGCACAACAACGACGACGACACCGTCCAGAACCTGCTGCGCAACGCCGACTACGCGGTGCCGGAGAGCAACGTGCGTGACGGCTACACCAAGGACCTCACGTTCATCGCCGGCATCAACACGCCGGATGGCCGCGGCAACGCCACTGTCTACCTCGGCTATCGCACGCTCGATCCGCTCACGCAGAACCGCCGCGACTTCAGCGCGTGCGCGCTGGGCTCGTCCCCCGCGGGCAATGCGAACGTGAACACGTTCACCTGCGGCGGCTCGGCGAACGCGGCACGTGGCCTGTTCCAGACCTACAACCCGGCCGATGTGAACGACCTCAATCCGACCGGCGCCTTCACGATCGACCCGGACGGCACGGTCCGCGATTTCGAAGCGTCCGATCAGTTCAACTTCGCGCCGTTCAACTTCTATCAGCGCGAGGACGAGCGCAAGACGGCCGGCCTGTTCGCACACTATGACTTCAGCGAGAAGGCCAGCGTCTACACCGAGTTCATGTTCATGGACGATCGCACGCAGGCGCAGATTGCACCGAGCGGCGCGTTCCTCGGCGCCGGCCCGGGCGCACCGCCGTTCTTCGGTCGCTACGCCGTGAACTGCGACAACCCGCTGTTGAGCCCCGATGCAGTCGACGCATTCTGCGGCGGCGACACCGGCGCGGGCGACGTCCTGCTCGACATCGGCAAGCGCAACGTCGAGGGCGGCCCCCGCAACGACGATCTGCGACACACGTCGTTCCGCGGCGTCATCGGTCTGCGCGGCGACATCGCCGACGGCTGGACTTACGACGCATACGGCCTGTACGGCACGTCGTTGCTTTCCGAGAACTTTCAGAACGACGTCTCGCGCTCGCGCATCCGCAAGGCGCTGACGGCCGTCGCCGGACCGAATGGCCAGCCGGTCTGCCGCGTCAATGCGGATACGGACCTGACGAACGACGATCCGACCTGCGTGCCGTACGCGATCTTCGGCGTCGCCAGCGTCACGCCGGAGCAGGTCGCGTACCTGCAGATTCCCGCCATCTCCAAGGGCGAAACGGTCGAGCAGGTGCTGAGCGCTTCGGTCGCGGGCGATCTCGGGCAATACGGCGTCAAGCTGCCGACTGCGAACGACGGTCTCGGCGTCGCGTTCGGCGCGGAGTATCGCTCGGAGAGCTCGGAGCTGCGCACCGACGCGAACTACCAGGCCAACGACCTGGCTGGCCAGGGTGCGCCGACACTCGACACGATCGGCAGCTTCGACGTCAGGGAAGTGTTCGCGGAAGCACGCTTGCCGCTGCTGCAGGACAAGCCGTTCGCCGACACGCTGTCGTTCGAGGCGGGCTACCGCTACTCGGATTACAACCTCGGCTTCAACACCGACAGCTACAAGCTCGGCCTGCAGTGGTCACCGATCAGCGACGTGATGTTCCGCGGTACTTATCAGCGCGCCGTGCGCTCGCCGAACATTCAGGAGCTGTTCCTGCAACCGCGCGTGCAGCTCGACGGCAACACGGATCCGTGCGCGAACGATCTCGGCGGCACTCCTGCTGCAAGCTTCGACCAATGCGCTAACAGCGGTGTGACGGCCGCGCAGTACGGCAGCATCCTTGCGAACCCGTCTGCGCAGTACAACGGTCTGATCGGCGGCAACACCGATCTCGAACCCGAATCGTCCGACACGTATTCGTACGGCTTCGTGGTGACGCCGGGCTTCCTGCCGGGCTTCAGCTTCACCGTCGACTACTACGACATCAAGGTGGAGAAGCTGATCAACAACCTGGGCGCCGACTTCATCCTCGGCCAATGCCTGACGACGGGCGACCCGGGCTATTGCGGCCGCGTGCATCGCTCGGGCAACGGCTCGATCTGGCTCGGCGACTCGGGCTTCGTCGACGATCCGATCCTCAACACCGGCTCGCTGCAGATCTCGGGCATCGATGCGGAAGCGAACTATCGCTTCGAGATGGGCAATGTGGGGAGCCTCGGACTGCAGTTCATCGGCACGTATGTCGACGAGTACCTGACCGAGCCGCTGCCGGGCGCGAGCAAGTACGACTGCGCCGGACTGTTCGGCGTGGTGTGTGGCACGCCGATCCCGGATTGGCGTCACAAGATGCGCGCGAACTGGACGACGCCATGGAACGTGGATCTGGCGCTGACCTGGCGCTACATCGCTGCCGTGGACGACGACCGCACCAGCTCGGATCCGAACCTGACTGCGGCCGTGAGGCAGACGGATAAGCACCTCGGCTCGCGCAGCTATTTCGACCTGACGGGCTCGTACACGTTGAGCGAAGCAGGCGTGTTCAGCAACGTGACCGGGCGGCTCGGCATCAACAACCTGCTGGACAAGGATCCGCCGCTGGTCGGTCAGTCCACCTGCCCGCCCGTGTTCTGCAACGGCAACACCTTCCCGCAGGTGTACGACACGCTCGGCCGGTATGTCTTCCTGGGATTGACAGCTGACTTCTAGAAAGGAACGACACTCTTGCAACGGCGGGCTACGGCCCGCCGTTTTTTTCGCGCATAATCCGCCGCATGAAATCGCTACTCCTGCTCCTCGCAGCTCTCCTCGCCACCTCCGGCTGCGCGCATGGATCGCGCCACCGCAGCAACCACGAGATGACCCCGCGCGCTGCCGGCACCGAAGCCGCAGAGCCAACCACCGTCGACATCCAGGGCGCCGGCGAATGGAAACGGTCGCAGCACATGCGCGCGTACTACGACGAGACGGTCAAGACCTTCGCGAATGGCACCGACATCGACGTCGACGCTTACGAAGCGCGCTCGTTCACCATCTTCCGCGAGTTCGCACGCGCCAATGGCATGAACGAGGCAGGGATGATCGATCACTTGAAGCTGATCCCGCGCCAGATCGTCGGCATCGTCAAAGAGAATCCGGCAGTGCTGCAGAGCTACGACGCGTTCTGGGCCGCGCTGGCCGGGCCGGATTGAGGGCTGTCACCTCGCCCGGTAGCGCGCGATCTCGCCGAGCAGCTCCGTGCGATCGAAATAGACTTCGTTGCGGCGGATCTTGCCGGCCGTATCCAGCTGCACCAGACACACGCCGACGATCTCGAGCGTCTTCTCGCCGACCGGAATCTTCGCCAGCCACTTGTTGAGAAAGCCGTCCTCGAGCGGGATTGCTTCGAGCTGCGTCCACACCCAATTGGGATTGTGGGCGAGGAGCTTGCGGAAATACGCGAGCACCTCCGCTTTGCCGCGAACGCCCGCCGGAATGCCCGGATCGACGTACAGCGCATCGTCGGAATAGAACGCGGCGAGCCGCTCCGGATCGTTGCCGGTCCAGGCGGGGAGCCAACGTTGCGCGAATTGCGCCGCCGCGGCTGCGCTCATGTGCGTCATCGAGTCCTCCTTCTATGACAGCCTGCAGGAATTCGCCCTGGCAGGGATCCATTGTGCGCCACGCGGGTTGAGTCTGCGCACCCGACGAAAAGGAGGAATTCCCATGCTCGGCAAGCAAGACGCCATCGCAACTGTCGCCGTGAAGAATCTGGGGGCAGCCAAGAAGTTTTATCAGGACACGCTCGGCTTGAAGCAGCTCGACGCCGAGGGTGACGAGGCCGTCGTATACGAGACCGGTGGTTCGCGGCTCAACGTGTATCGGTCGCAATACGCCGGCACGAACAAGGCAACCGCCGTCACTTGGGCGGTGGACGATGTCGAAGGCGAAGTGCGGGCACTGAAGTCGAAGGGTGTCAACTTCGAGCACTACGACATGCCGGGGATGAAGCGGCAGGGCGATCTGCACGTTGCCGACGGCGCAGACCTCAAGGTTGCCTGGTTCAAGGACCCGGACGGCAACATCTTCAGCATCGTCAACCGTTGACAGAAACGGGGTTACTTCTCCCCCGACTGCTCCTGTACGCGCGCGCCGCGAAGGATCAGCTCGATCGCGTGATTGCCCTCGTGGCACGCGTACTCGAACATCTGATACTTCTCGTCGCGCGCCAGCGGATACGCAATCTTCCACGGCGCGGTGTAGTTCACGGGATCGTCGATCGTAATCTCGTACTGCATCGTGTCGTGGCTGACGCGCGTGAAGCGCTCGACGATACGCAGCTGCTCGCTGACGGGCACGCCGCGTACCGGCGTTGCGTTCTGGCCGGTCGCGATCCAGCCGAGCCCGTTGAAGTTGGTGGTCTCCACGACCAGCGTCGAGCCTTCCCAATGACCGCGTGAGTCGCCTCCCCATGCACGCACACGCGAATCGATGTGCTTGGTTCGACTGCCGTCGCCGATCGGGCCATCGCTGATCGGTATGACGCGCGCATCGTGGATCATCTCCGCCACGATCAGCACATAGCCGGGCGTCTGCACGAACTGGTATGCGTTGTTGTAGACCACCGGAAACATCGTCGTGGGCTCGCGCGTGATGCAGCGGTCCCACTGGCTCATGGTCGCGTACGAATCGAAATTGCTCTGGTTGAAATCGCGACGCTTCGCGGCTTCCGGCCGCAACGGCACCTTGCCGTCCGCAGGCTCGACGACCAGCGAGGTCTGGCCGTTCGGCAGGATCTTCAGGTCCTGGTCGATGAACGCGTCGTTGTCGCGGCCGACTTCGCCGGGTTTGTGACCGGCAGCCCAGAACTTCTCGGTTGCCAGACGCTGCTGCTCGGCCCGCTGCTCTTCCGGCAACTGCGTGCCGACCTGCGGTGGCCGCTCGAACGGCGTCAGCGTACCGCCGGTCCAGATGCCCTCGATGTTCGGCTGTGAGTCAGCTGCACAGGCAACGTCGGCGAACAGCATTGCGGACGCGACCCAGAACAGTCCCCTGAAGCTATGGCGTTGCATGCGCGGCACCGTTTTTCGCGACTGTTGACGATACGGCGCCGAGCATACTCGCGTCGATAGAACTATTGGGATCCCCTGTCCATGCGATCCGGCTGCAGGAGGGCCGTACCGAACTTGCCGTCCAGGTTTCGCGTACGGATCCAGTGCGTCAGCAGATCGAAATACCCCGCTGACTGCCTGGCATAGGGCTGTCCGCGTTCTTCGCCCTCTTCCAGGATGCCGTGATCGGCATTGGGGAAGACTGCGATGTCGAGCTGCGGCGGCGCCGGCTGCAGCGTTCGCAGGAATTCCAGCGTCGGCGCGCTCGGCGCTTCGGTGTCCTTCCCGGCGACGATCCAGAGCATCGGCACGCGCACTCGGCGCAGCGCCGCGTGCGCGTCGTAGTCGAGGATCGCGTCGAAGCCCAGCGCGGCGCGCAACTCGGTGAACTGTTCGTCCGGCGAGCGTAGCAGCGGGCCGGTGAAGTCGCCTTCCACTTCCTGCAACCATTTCTCGTCGGCATGCGCGGCCTTGAACTTGCGCAGGTCCTCCAGGCCATCGGTGAAGCGGGACAACATGATGCGGCCAGTGATCGACGTCAGCTCCCGGCCCTTCGCGATGACGCTGTCGTCGTAACCTTTGGCGCGCAGCTCGCCGAACACTTCCCCGCTATCCTCTTCGAGCGGGCTGATCGCAAGTCCATAGGACACGACGACGAAGTCTGCCGGCGCTCGAACCGCGGCCAGCGGTGCGATCCAACCGCCCTGGCTTTCGCCCATCAAACCGACGGGCACGCCTGGCGCGTCGAGCAACTTGCGCGCGTGTGCGACGGCAGCGAGCGCATCGTCGGCGAGCTCGCTGAAGTCGACAGTGAAGCGGCCATTCGATCGACCAGTGCCGCGCTTGTCGTAGACGAATACTGCGATGTCGTATAGCGGCAGCAGGTGCTGCACATAGTTGTATGTGACGGCGCTGTCCTGCCCGGAACCGAAAACGAGGACGACGAGTGCCTGCGGCTTCTCGGGCGTGAACAGCTCGCCGTACAGCGTGTTGCCGATACTGGTGAACGTGCCGGTCTTCTTCGTGACGGCAACGCGTCGCGCGGCGCCGGAAGGTCCGTCCTTCAGACGAAACTGCAAGCGCTGGCCGGAGCACTCGTCGAACACAGCTTCCGCGATGCGCGGTGTGCGAGATGCCCAACCCGGTCCGCCGGAAAAACGTGTGTCGTTGTCAGGATAGAGCCGGCCGGTGCGACCGTCGGTCACGCGATAGCGCAACGCGCCCTCGTCGCTCGGCGAGATGACGACATAACTGCCATTCGCGAATCGATACGCGCCGGAGTAGCACGCGTGCGGCGGCCCTTCTGCCGACGCACGCGCGACGACCGGCACAGCTGCAGCGAGGATGAGCGATACAGCGCCAAGAAAACCGGTAAACGATCTCATGCAGCGACCTCCCGAACAGATGTACTCGTTCGGACGCAGCTGCAAGCGATTGGGTTTCAGCTACTCGGTTTTCTTCGTGGACTTCCCTTCCATCATCGTCGTCCACTTCGTGCCGTCTTCCGACATGTCCCACTTGTACGTGTACGCGCTCGGCGAGCTCTCGACCATCGTGTAGCGCGAGTGGAACGGCTTGCCGTCCATCTCCGACTTCGAGGTGAACGTCCAGGTGTTGCCGTTCTTCTTGCCCTTCGAGTACTCGTTCATGCCCATGCTGTCGATGCCGTAGAACGTGTATGCCTTTTCCGTCGTGTTGTACGTGATGACGCCGAGCGTCGTCATCGAGCCCATTGCGCCGCTTCCCTGCCCACGACATACCAGCTGGAAGCCGCCGGCGAACCATTCGCAATTGTCGACGCTCGTCATCTTGCCGCCTGGGCCGAACGGTCCGGGCTTCATGTCGCCTTCACTGGTCCATTTGCCGGCGAAATAACCGAGCGCTTTCTGTTCCGGACCGGGCTTCGGCGCGTCCTGCGCCAGCGCGGCGCCGAATGCGAGCAACACGCTGCCGCCCACGACGATGATTTTCGTTCGCATATGCCCTCCTCCTATATCCCCACCTCGGGTCAACGCGGGCCGTGAGCATAGTCCTGGCGACCCCACACCTGGAAGACCCGCGGCCCACCGATGATCGTCTGCGGATCGCGCGCGAAGGCGTATAGCTCTTCGATATCCCGGCGCAGCTCGTCCTCGCTCGCGAGCCCGTCTTGCAGCACTGCGTCGGCGATGTTCTCGAGCGTCACGCACGTCAGCAGCTTGACTCCGCCTTCCAGCGCAGCGGGATGGACCAGGTCCATTTGCACATTCTGCAATCCCGTCGCCCGCAACAGCGCTGGTAATTTCGGACCGATGAACGGATCGCCGCCGCGGTTGCGCGCAGCCTGCACGTAGAGCTCGATGGAGCGATCCAGTGCGCGCGATGGCGGCTCGGCGAAGTGGCCGCGAAAATCGACGTCCTCGATGATCATCACGCCGCCGGCTCGCAGGTGACTCCGCAACGAGATGAGCAAGGCCGCGGCGTCGCGCAGGTGCGTGAGCAAGAAGCGCATGTAGATGACGTCGAACTGCTCGTCCGGTTGCCAGCGCGTGACGTCGCACGTCGCGAACTGCACATTCGTGAGGTTGCGCTCTTGCGCCTCACGCCGCGCCAGATCGATCTTGGTCGTATCTATATCGACACCGACGACGCGCCCGCGTGGCCCGACGAGACGCGCGAGATCGAACGTCACGTCACCGCCGCCACATCCGACATCGAGACACGCCGCGCCAGCCGGCACAGCAACTTTGCCCAAGAGCGCACGCGTGGACGACCCCACCACGTCAGAGAGCAGCCGCAACCGCTCCCGCCCCTGAATCCCACCTCGAATGACGTATTGCATGGTGCCGCGAGAAAAAAAAGAAGTTTTACCCTCTTTTTTCCCCCGGCACCAACTGGAACCGGATGGCTTGGCCGCCGCCGGGGGCGAGTTTGAGCTGCAAGGTGTCGCCGCGGCGGACTGCGCGGCGCTCGATCGCGATGGCGTAGGGACGGGCGCGCCAGTCGGCGTTGGCACCGTCGCGATAGATGTGCGCGCGATAGACGCGATTGGCATCGAGGAAGTCGAGCTTCACTTCGAGCGTGCGCGCGGTCTCGTCCGTGACGCTGCCCAGGTACCAGTCGTCGCTGTTGCGGTCCTTGCGAACGATCGTCGCGTAGTCGCCGACTTCGCCGTTCGGCACCAACGTCTCTGCCCAGTCAGTCGGCACATCCTTGATGAACTGGAACGGCGCCGGGTACTTGCGATAGTTCTCGGGCAGATCGGCCGCCATCTGCAGCGGCGCGTAGAGGATGATGTAGTTCGCGAGCTGTTTCGCGAGCGTCGATTGAATCGGCTGGCCACCCTTGCCCTTCAGGCTCAGCACGCCGGGCGTGAAGTCGAAGGGTCCTGCGAGCATGCGCGTGAAGACGAGATTCGCTTCGTGCTCGGGCGGATTCGGCGGGTTGCCCCACGCGTTGTACTCCATGCCGCGCGCGCCTTCGCGCGAGACCCAATTCGGATACGTGCGCCGCAGCCCCGTGTCCTTGATCGGCTCGTGCGCGACCACCGCGATGTGTCGCTTCGCCGCCTCGGTCACGACCTTCAAGTGATGGCGCGACATCACTTGACCGTCGTGCCACTCGAAGTGAATGCGGCCATCCTCGCCGAGCGCTTTGACGCCGCCAGCGTCGGCGACGTAGCCGGTCTTCACGCTGTCGATGCCGAGCCGCTGATAGAGATCGAGCCCCGCCTCGAGCTGCTGCTCGTAGTTCGCAATGTTGGCGGAGGTCTCGTGATGACCGACCAGATGCACGCCCTTCTTGTTCGCATAGTCGGCGAGCTGGGTCAGGTCGAAATCGGGATAAGGCTGCGTGAAGCTGAAGGTCTCGCCGTTCGCGAACCAGTCGCCGTCCCAGCCGACGTTCCAGCCTTCCACGAGCACGCCGCGAAAGCCATTCTTCGCGGCGAAGTCGATGTAGCGCCGCGTGTTCGCGGTCGTGGCACCGTGCTGCGGCCCGGACGCCCACGTCCACTCGCCGAGATGCATCGCCCACCAGATGCCGACGTACTTCGATGGCTTGAACCACGAGACGTCGCCGAGCTGATTCGGCTCGTTGAGGTCGAGAATGATGTCCGACGCCATGTAGAGCGCACCAGCGTTGTCGGCGATCAGCAGCGTGCGCCACGGCGTGGAGAACGGCGCGACGCGTTTGACCTTCGCACCTTGCGAGGCCGGCGACAGCACCGCCTTCAAGCGCGTGCCATCGACGCGGCGCAGCCACATCCCCGAGTAATCGACCAACGCCGCTTCGTGGATTGCGATGTGCAGCCCCGCGTCGGTGCGGATCGTGAGCGGCGTGTGTGCCTGGGCGACCTGGTCCAGCGCCGTCCGCCGATAGAGATATTCGTAGCGATTCCACTCGCCGCCCGGAATCCACCACGCTGTGCCCGGATCGGCGATCGCGAACTCTGTCAGCTCCTCGCCGATGTTCACGTCGTGCAACTGCGGCTGATCCGGAAATTCGTAGCGGAACCCGACGCCATCGTCGAACACACGGAACACTACGGCGAGCGCGCGCTTCGGTGGATTTTTCTCGACAAGCTGGACGCGCAGCTCGTTGTACCGGTTGCGCACGTAGCGCCGCTCGCCCCACGGCTGCTCCCACGTTTCATCGACGCTGCGCGTCTGGACGCCGTCGCCGCGGAAGTTGCGCTCCAGCTTTGGCGCGTCGGTCAACCAAAAGCCGAGGCGCGACTCGGTGACGATCTGGCGACCACCCCGCGTGATCGAGTAGCCGGGACGTCCCTCGTCATTGACTGTGACACTGACGGACAGAATGTTCCCGGGCGAGCTGACAGTGCCGAGCGTCTCAGCACCTGCGATGTTCATCCACAGGATCAGGATGACCGCCGCCTCTTTTCTCACGGTCCATCTCCGGCAGCGCACACGACAAAGTCGAGCGGGGCCAGCATGACGCGAGAGGAGCCCGGAGCGACCACTTCGCTCTCGCAATGTCCGTACAGCGCGCTGAAACGGCGCCAGCGGGTATCGACCTCCATCACGGTCGAGAGCGGCTGAAGCGAAGTGTTGAAGGCAATTGCAACCTCGCGGCCGGTGGTCGGATCGAGTCGCGATACTGCGAACAGCCCCGGGGCATCGGAGTAGTTGCGGACCAGCTGCCGCCCGCCGCGTAAAGCGGCGTGCGCACGACGCAATGCCGAGAGCTTGGCGACCGCACGCGCAATCGGATGCTCGAGAGCGAAGTTCGATCCTTGCGCGACGACGCCGATCCTGCGATCCGCAAGATAAGACGGCGTGCGGGTCGTCATCATGTCCTGCCGCGCATCCTGGTCGCCGCCGACGCCGGTGAATCCCTGCTCGTCGCCGTAGTAGACGACAGGCACGCCACGTAACGTGAACAGCATGGCGTGCGCAAGGAGCACGCGCTTCAGCACTTCGTCATCGCTTGCCTGCGGACGAGCAGCTCGCACGTGAAACCCGAACCGGCCGCCGTCGTGATTGCTGATGTAAGTCGGCAACTGCAGCGCCGTCTCTTCCCCGCCTTCGTACAGCGAGTCGTCCGCGAACAGTCGTGCCAGCTTGTCGGTGCCGGCGTTTCCGGCAACCGTTGCGCGCACCGCGTTCGCGAACGCAAAATCCAGGACCGCGGGCAACTTCGCTACGCGCGTGTAACGAGCCAGCAGCGCGACGTCGATATCCGGAGTCGAGACCTCGCCGAAGATGTGAAAGTGCGGGATGCCCCGGGCGGCCGCTCGCTGCAACATCGCGGGCACGAACGCCTGCCAGAACTCCGGGTTGACGTGCCGTGCGGTGTCGATGCGGAAACCGTCGACGCCGTAGCGGTCGATCCAGCTGCCGTAGATGTCGATCATTCCCTGCACTACGCGCGGATGCTCGGTCATGAGGTCGTCGAGCCCGACGAAGTCGCCCATCTCCGAGCTCTCGCCTTCGAAGGTCGTATTGCCGCGGTTGTGATACAGCAGCGGATCGTTCAGCCACTGAGGCACTTTGACGCGCTCTTCGCCCCCAGGCAGGTAAGGCGTGTACGCATAGTCGGCGCGCGTGAGCTTCGCGAAGTTCTCCGCGCTGCGGTTGCGCTCGCCGGCGAAGCCCTCATTGATAGGCTCGCCCTGCACACCGCCGTGGCGCGAATACGGATACTCGGCGCGCGAGCGATACGGGCACTTGTCGGTCGGACACTCGCGATACGCAATCACGTCCGCCGTGTGATTGGCGATGATGTCCAGGTATACCTTCAGCCCGCGCGCGTGCGCGGCT
>Ga0209382_10004163_pt1 | contig 19480 bp, 19 predicted proteins | sample SoiMetdeltSBSDD5_FD_187599 | JGI IMG/M metagenome (GOLD analysis project Ga0209382, IMG submission 187599) | Bulk soil microbial communities from a Populus tree surrounding site in Tennessee, USA - Soil MetaG P. deltoides SBSDD5 (SPAdes) (version 2) | ecosystem: Environmental > Terrestrial >... | reverse complement strand
CATCCGCCCTGCGTTGCTGGCAGCGGAGGTGGGACCCAGGAAACCGATCCGAACGACTTTCGCCGTTTGCGCATGGGCCACAGCGCCACAGATCGAGAATGCGAAACCGATGGCGAAGATCCTACCCCAGCTTAGATTTTGCATACTTCGACGCAGCTCAGGACAGGTTTTAGATTTCCGATTGTCGGAATAAAAATTCGAAGATCGCAGCCAGATCCTCTCACGCATTTGTTTTTCTCCTCAATCCAAAATCCAAAATCGAAAATCTAAAATGTCATCTTATGACCCTATCCGCCCTCGCCAAGACGTTCGGCGGAATCGTCACGCCGATCTGCTTTGCGGCTTTCAGATTGATCACAAACTCGAACTTCTTCGGCTGTTCGACGGGTATGTCCGCGGGTTTAGCTCCTTTTAGAATTTTATCCACGTAAGTCGCGGCGCGACGAGACAAGTCGGCAAAGTTTGGCGTATAGCTCATCAGCCCTCCGTCTTCCACAAATTCTGTCGCTTAGTATATCGTTGGGAGCCGGTTCTTTGCTGCGAAGCCTGCAATCTGTGTTCGGTGAGAAATGAGGACAGCGCCGGGCAGCGCGAGAGCTGCCTCAGCGCGACCCTTGCTTGCGGCTCGGAAGGCACTCTCAATGTCCGTGGGATTCTGTATATCCAGATGTTGAAGCTTCACCCTGAGCGCTTCTGCGGCGGCTTTAACCTCTTTTAACGCTTGTGCATTGGCTGGGAGGCTCAAAGCCCCAAGCACAGCTACACGGGAGATCTTAGGAACAATCTCCTTTAGTAGCTCGATCCGTTTCCCGCTCAACTCCGGGGCAAAGTTGGACAATCCCGTGATGTTGCCGCCAGGTCGTGCAAGACTGGCGACGAAACCGCTCCCGACAGGATCGATATCCTGCGTCATGACTATGGGGATCGTAACTGTTGCTTCCTTCGCGGCACGGGTTGGCGACGACCCCCCCGTGACGATGATATCTATTTTGAGACTCACTAGCTCAGCCGCAAGTGCGGGAAGACGATCTGGGTTTCCCTCTGCATATCGATACTCGATGGCGATGTCCTTGCCCTCGACGTAGTCAAGCTCCCGTAGCCCCTGCAGGAATGCCTCAATGCGCGGCGAGGCAGGGGAAGGGGAGGAAGCAATCAGCAAGCCTACGCGGGGGACCTTCTTTGGCTGCTGCGCCTCGGCAGACAATCCAAGTGCTACAAGCAAAGCGCATAGAGCAAAGCAAAATGTTTTTCTCCTGCCTGTTGCATCGTGCTTCATACCCATACTTATTTGATCACCTTCTCTGCTCGCATCATCACCACCGGGGGAATCGTCAGGCCAAGAGCCTTGGCGGTCTTCAGGTTGATCATCAACTCAAATTTGGTTGGTTGCTCGACTGGGAGATCGGCTGGCTTTGTTCCTTTGAGAATCTTATCGATCATCAACGCTACACGCTTGTAGGGTTCGGTCCGGTCGGCCCCGTAGGACATCAATCCCCCGCTTTCCACAAAATCCCTCCGAGGATATATCGCTGGCAGTCGATTTTTTGCCGCCAGGTCCACTATCTGTTTTTGGTTAGTATTGTTAAGCGGGCCTTGCGTCACCGCGAGAGCGGCGCTACGCGCCTTAGCTGCCTCTTTGAAGCCTTCCTCGTATTTACCGGCAGTGCTTACCTCTACCGAATAAAGCTGCAGACCGAGCTCACGTGCCGCCAGTTGGCTTTCTTTCCATTGTTGAGGGCTCGTCCGTGGATTCCACAGAACCGCAACGCGGGAGAGTTTGGGAATGGTTTCTTTGAGTAATTCCAGCCGCTTGCCACCCAACACTGTCGCAATGTCAGTGAACCCCGTGATGTTCCTCCCAGGCCGGGCAAAACTGTCAACCAGTCCAGCCACAACCGGATCACCGCCCAATAAAAATACGATCGGAATCGTCCTGGTAGCGTTCTTTGCAGCTGGGGCAGCATTGGGATCGCTAACAAAAATCAAATCAACTTTGAGACGGACTAATTCGTCGGCGAGGGCGAGGAACCGGTCGGGCTCATTATCAGCGAATCGAAACTCGAAGGCTATGTTCTTGCCCTCAACATAGCCGAGTTCAGCGAGCATTTGCCGAAGCACGGTTCTATTGGCGATGCCGGTATCGGGACGATTTGCGAGCCAACCAATCCTAGTTACCTTTGCCTGCTGCTGCCCTTCGGCAACATGGACTGAAGCGAGAGCCAAACCGACCAGTAAAGCGACGACGGTTTTAATAGCCATACTGGCCCTGTTTACTGCGGTTCATTGCCGGTTGTCCAGAGCAGAGCGTGTTACCAACTCAACCCGGCAGCGATGTTGAGGTGTCAATCGAATGTCACCGAATGTCAAGACAAGCTTTGCTCCCTATGTTGATATGCGTCGTTTATGACCCGCGAAGAGATAGAGAAAAAAATGGGTGAACTCGCTCGCAAGTACGTTGAGACCCGCGACAAGAAACTCATAGAAGAGCTTTACGAATTGGCCTGCGAGTTTGAGAAGATGGAGAAGGAGTCATTGGACTAAAACCCAAGCCTTGCGCCAAGATCAAGCCCGGTGATGTGGACTGTTTCGGAGGGAAGGTGACGGGTGACACTGGGTGACGGAGTTTTTAGAAAGTCTCCTATGAAGATGATTTATAGGAAGTTACCAAAAACAGCGTCCCTATCTGTCACCTGTCACTCGCTTAGTACCTACGGGATGCGACCCGAATTTATATTTCGTGCATCACAAGTGGCACAAACGGAGAGCCAACCACTCTATCGTAGGAGTTCCCAAAGACAAACTATAATGGCACACACGTACACCGACGCCGTCACGGATAATGCCCGCATTGCCATTAAACGCTGGCTCCGTCTGAGCGCAAATATTAGGAGCAGCAGTAGGCACGCCAAAGCTTTGTTGTAGATTAGTCCCCAAATCATACCCCAGTTTACTATTGCAGCGGCCACCACAGGGTTGGCTTCTGCCGCCCCAAGCGCGAAAGCCTGATATGAAACAAGGCCGTCAGTAAGCTGTAAGAATAAGTTAAAGGTCAAAAGGTCTCTAACGCTCATTGCGGCAAGTAATCCCCGAATGGCACTGCTTGCATCCGGTGCGATACTTTCTCTAACGATCTGGCTGTCTGTTCGTATCCGGCGAGAAGGGCAATAATCGCACAGGAACCAATGATGGCGACGGTAAACCAGATGACGCCCCGAAGCGGCCAGCCGAAACGGTTCTCCTTCCACATGGAGACCAACGAGTAAACGACACAGGTTAGGACCAGGAATACAATCATCCACAGGCTCAAAGCTATTATTGTAAGCGCGGGTTCCACCGCCCTCTGTAGAGCCAGGGGTGTGCCGGACACAATTGGCTATGAATGGGGCTTTGGGTTCCTAGAAGTGCGCTATCGAGTCATGCGAAATGACCCGGACTGATGAGCGATAAAGAGCCAGCGGGTGAGTTAGCCCACTGATGGTTTACGGGGGGAGGTGACGGGTGACACTAGGTGACGCAGATTTCAGAAAGTCCCCTGTGAAGATGATTTATAGAAAGTTCCCAAAAACAGCGTCACTACCTGTCACCTGTCACCGGCTCGTAATCTACCCAACTCAGGAAGCGTTCCAAGGCGGTTATCGTCACAGGTTCCACAAGAGTCGGCGCATGTCCCACGCCAGGCACCGCCACCAACTCTCCATGTGGCAGGACCTTCACTATTCGTTGGGCTTGCGCCTCTGACAGAACATCACTCTCCGTTCCCCATACAATCAAAGTTGGGAAGGATAGGCGCTGAAGCACAGGCCATAGTGCGGGCCGTGGTAGGTAAGGCGCACCGTGTTTCATTCGCTGCTGGATGTATGCCGGGTCCATCTTCCATAGCCACCGACCATTCGGTCGTTGCCGAAGCACGCCGAGCGCAAGTTCCCGCTGGTCCTCTACGCTGCGGGTGGCCATGCCGGGCATTGCTTGGCGGCGGTACGCCATTGCATCGTCTAGGGTCGCAAACTCTTCTGGTCTACTGCCCACCGTTTGCGTAACCCTCTGGACGCCAGCCTCCACGTCTGGACCAATGTCGTTGATCACCAAGCGCAACAACCGCTCCGAGTGTTCGCCAGCGTAAGCCATTGCGATGATACCGCCCATTGAGGTGCCGATTAGGGTAAACGGGTCCAGTTCCAACTGATCGACAAATTTTGACAGGTCACTGACTTGATCCCTGAATTGGTATTCTCCAGCAGAGGACCACGCACTCTCCCCATGACCACGCACGTCAGGAGCAATGACGTGGAAGCGGTCCTGGAGTTGCCGGGCCAGCGCATTGAATGCTTGGGCACTCGACGTGTAGCCGTGGACGCAGACCACAGGCGGTGCACCGACATTGCCCCAATCGAGGTAATGCAACCGCAGGCCGTTTACCGTAACGAACTTGCTCGTAGGCTGCGATGGAGTCGTCATGGAGAGTTCCCTTTCTCGTTCCGTTTGATAGCGATTCCTGTGCTGCGTTTCTATTCTCGTGAGAGTAAACTGTGAAGCGTCGTTTACTCCGGTTTCTAACCCTCCCGCACAACCTCCCTTGCCCCTTTATCTCCTCTCAGCCCGAGTCACAAGAAGCAGTGACAATATCCCACATCAAAGACCGACTGCACCCGGTAGCGTAGCGCACCGCAAAAAGCACCCACCTGTCAGCACAGCTTCTGTCATATCTTCAAGGTTTCTAACATCGTGCTCAGCCGCGCGTATTCGGAGTCAGTCTGAAGCAGAGAGTTAGGCGCGAAGATTCAGAATGATTTTTCTTTCTACTCTACCTTCTCGGCAGCCTAGTGAGCCAAGCGTCCACAGTCATCTCGAAGCTCTCGCCGTAGACCTGCTGCCAGCGCCCGTGTGCGCCTGGATCGCGCTGCATCGGAGCGAGTGGTGTGAGCGCATAGAGTGCCCGGAACTTGTCCATGCCATACCGCTCGATCAGGAACTTGACAAACGAGCCCGCAATCGCTTCGCCTTCCGTGCTTATGGTTTCCAAAGGGTTCGGCGTAGGTGTGCGCTCAAGCGCCATCGCAAGCTCTCGGCTCGCGCTGCGGCCGGCGATGTCGTCAAGGCTTTTCCCGAAATTGGGGTAGGCAGGTGGACCGCCTAAGAGATCGTGACCATACACGGCGAGGCCTTCCGCGAGAAACCGGTTGGCATTGGGCGCATAAACATGGATCATCTCATGCACTGTCGCTGCCTCGCCCGCGTTCACACGTTTCGCGCCGAAGATCATCTGACCGCGCTCGCCACGCCAAGCGGGAATAAGTGCCATCGACAACACTCGCTTGGTGTCCGTCTGGATAGAGATCGAGCCCTCGAAGGTGGCACCCCACCACTCGCGCACCTTGACTCGCGCCCGCTGCATTTCGCTTTGAAACGCAGCCGCCGCAGTAGAATGGACGCCTGAGAGCTGGAATGTCATCTCCGGCTCTTCGGAGGCATTGACTATCGCAGTCGTTAGCAGCGCCCCCACGATGAGGAAAAGTGCGAGGAGGTGGAGGAGGTTCTTAGTCATGGTTTTCCCCCCTTACCGCAACGGTTATGCCACAAAACGCACTCTATGAAAATCACAACTTACGGATGAAGAACGGTAAAGGAAGCGTCTCGTTCTTGCTACAGGGGAGTAGCAAGTTTGATTTAGTTGACGACAGCACAAGCTAACGAGTCTTCAAGCGCGTGGGTTAGTGCTCTTGACGCGTTTCCTCGAACCAATACCCACGCCAGCCGATAACCGCATTTCAAACACCGTCGATTGATCGCCTGCACGGGCGTCTTGGTCTTCCGTTCGGGGACCACGATTCCCAAATAGCCATCACACTTGGGGCAGGAACGTTGGATACTTGGCCACGCGACTATTGAACCACGTCTGAGATGTCAATCTCGCCGTCCATGACTTCGCGGAGTTTGCGCCCTCCACACGATTGTGTATATCCGTGAGGGTGGTAGAAGCTCGTCGAGTGGGAGAGCGAACCGGATGCGCTGTCGATATGTTTTACTAATGGTGCTGTGGGTACTTTGGTCTGAGCTCCTCGGCGATGGAAAGCCGGAATGGAACTCCATCGACACTTTCAACACCCAAGCTGCATGCACAGAGGAATCGCAGCAGAGGGCTTCCAGGGCGAAGCAAAATAGAAAAGTCCTGAACTCTGGCCCAACTCACTTGACATACAGGTCTGTTAACGGGACCTACATGCTTTCTTACATTTGCGTACCCGACTCCGTGGACCCACGGCCAAAATGAACCGCACACTTCAGAATCCTCAGCCAGCATTTCACCAGCTCTGCGAACTTGACAGATCATAGCAGGTGGTGAAATAAGCAGAGCACTAAACTTCTGTTCGACTAGAACTGGTTTTAGCCTGACCGCTTTCAGAGGACCTATGAAGGCAAAAATCTTTGTCTATGCGCTCCCGGCTCTTATCCTAGCTACCATTCATCTCGCAGAGGCGCAGCAGCCGGGGAAGGTCGCCCGGATAGGATTCTTAACCGGTGGCTCCCATTCCACTAATCCGGACCGTAACGAGACATTGCGGCAGGGTCTGCGCGAGCTTGGGTATATCGAGGGAAAGAACATCGTCATTGAGTGGCGAGCTGCAGAGGGAAAACCTGGTCGCCTCCCTGCGCTCGCGACTGAGCTGGTGCGTCTCAAGGTTGATGTCATCGTTGTGACCGGTTTGGGAGATTTACGCGCAGCCAAAGAGGCCGCCCCCACAATTCCCATTGTCATGGTTGTGGATAGCGATCCTGTTAGAAGCGGTTTCATTGCCAGCCTGGCACGACCTGGAGGGAACATTACTGGACTGTCTACCCTCGCCCCGGAGCTAAGCGGAAAACGACTGGAGCTTCTGAAGGAGACCGTTCCCAGGGTCTCCCGCGTGGCCGTCTTCGGGACTTCAACCAGTGCGGGCAACGCGCAAGAGTTAACAGAGGTCGAACTCGCCGCCGGGGTGTTTGGGGTAAAGCTTCAATACCTAGACGTGCTAGGTCCCAAGGATTTTGAGACTGCATTCCGAGAAGCAAGCAAGGGGCGGGCTGACGCAGCCCTGATGATGGTGTCGGGCTCGCGCGCCGGCTCTCAGCGAACAGAGATTGCAGAACTCGCGGTAAAGAGCCGGCTCCCGGTGATATACCAAAGGCGAGAATATGCGGAAGCGGGGGGGCTTATGTCCTACGGCGTGAGCATCACCGACTTGTACCGACGCGCTGCCACTTACGTTGACAAAATTTTGAAGGGCACCAAGCCTGCCGATTTGCCAGTCGAGCAACCCACGAAGTTTGTGTTCGTGATCAATCTGAAGACCGCGAAACAGATCGGCTTGACAATTCCACCCAACGTGCTCGCGAGAGCGGACAGGGTGATCAAGTGATCTTTTTAGATTTTTTGACGGCCCGATCTTTCACCGAAGTCTATCGTGAGCGCAGCCGAAGGGCGCAGGACACGTCTTCGAAAAGGAGGACCCAATGAAAGCAGTGATTTTGGCAGTTAGCCTGTTTTTGCTGCTCTCCTTCTCCGTCGCTTCGGCCCAGCTTACCAAAGTAACCGTGGGCTACAGTGCAATCGCTGCTGGACATCTCCCCGCCTGGGTGGGTAAAGAGGTGGGGATCTTTGCCAAGAATGGTCTGGATGTGCAGATCGTCTATTTCAGAGCAGGAACCGCGGCAACGATGGCGTTGCTATCGCGGCAGACCCCAATAAGTCAGCTGGGTGGCCCGGCGATCGTGAGTGCCAGTCTCAGGGGCGCCGATACAGTGATGATTGCTGGGGGGTTCGTGGTCACGGAGTGGTGGCTCATGACTCGGCCAGAGATTAAAACCGCTGAGCAGCTCAAAGGTGGCTCCGCTGCCATCGCCCTCTATGGTGGGTTGGGCGATTTTATGACCCGCATCGCCCTAAAGAGGCTCGGACTGACTCCGGTGAAGGATGTCGCAATCTTGCAGATCGGCGGCAACCCGGAGCGCCTGAGTGCCTTGGAGACGGGAAGGGTTCAAGCCACTATGCTCCCCCAACCCGACAACTTCGTGGCACAAAAAAGGGGTTTTTATAATCTCGTGAGCGTGCGCTTGCCCTATCAGAGCACAGGGGCGGCCACCACCCGGAGATTCATTCAGCAAAGTCCTGACATCGTCAGGAGGTATGTTAAATCCCAGATCGAGGCCATCCACCGCATCAAGACCGACCGGGAGGCGGCAATAAGGGTGCTAGCGAAATACCAAGCTCTGGAGGATAAGGAAATCCTGGAAAGGACCTATGATGACATCAGTACTGACGATAGACTTCCCCCGAAACAATATCCGACCCTTGAGGGGATCAAGAACATTCTAGAGTCGCTAGCGGACACGGACCCCAAGGCCAAGGCTGCCAAGCCTGAGGACTTTGTCGATATGCGCTTCGTTAAAGAACTGGACGAAAGCGGTTTTGTTGATGATCTATACAAGGGCAGGAAGCGTTAGTGCGATGTCATAGGGAGCACGGTGCTGGCGAGAGCGGACAAGGTGATCAAGTGAAAAGAGGGGCGAGTGAGGAGTGTCGAGCGCAGAGAGCAGGGAAACACATGAAGAGAAAAATCACCGTGTTTGCTCTTTGCGCTTTGCTCTTTGCACTTTGCGGTTCTGTTGACGCGCAGCAGACGGGGAAAATCTTCCGCATTGGTTTCCTTGATCCAAGTAATGCTTTTGGCATGGCGGTCCTCGTGGACGCGTTCCGGCAAGAGATGATCAAGCTTGGGTGGTTTGAAGGCAAGAGCATAACCATTGAGTACCGATTTGCAGAGCAAAAGCCTGAGCGCCTGCCCGAGCTTGCGGCGGACCTGGTTCGTCTTAAGGTTGATCTAATCGTGGTCACAGGGGTGCTACCGGCGCTCGCGGCCAAGAGCGCCACCACTACCATCCCCATCGTGATGACGAGCACTGCGGACCCCGTTGCTGCGGGTCTGGTTGCGAGTCTGGCGCGGCCGGGAGGCAATATCACCGGGCTCTCGACTTTGTCGCCCGAGCTAAACACCAAAAGGCTAGAGATACTCAAAGACGCAGTCCCGAACCTCGCCCGAGTTGGACTTCTGCGGCCGGCGGAAGGAGATGTACTGACAGACCTCCAAATGAAAGAGTTCAGACCTGCGGCGCTGGCGCTGAAGCTAAAATTGGAGGAGATCGAGACTCAACCCGACGCTAAAGGTTTCGAGAGCGCCTTTCAAATCGCAAAGCAGAAGCAGGTCAACGCGATTATGACGACCACCTTTCGCCCCTTCTTTGCCGAAAGAAAGCGGATCGTCGAGCTTGCCGGCAAATACCGGTTGCCGGCTATTTATTACCAGAAGGAGTTTGTCGATGAGGGCGGCCTCATGTCCTACGGGGTGGATTTCGATGAACTCCATCGGCGCGCGGCTGTTTACGTGGACAAAATTTTGAAAGGCACGAAACCGGCCGATTTGCCGGTGCAGCAGGCGACGAAGTTTGACTTTGTCATTAACCTCAAGGCAGCGAAACAGATCGGGCTAACACTTTCGCCCGAGTTCCTTGCCCGAGCGAATCAAGTCATTAAGTGATTTTATACAACAGGGACAATCGACCGAAGCGGAGCATCTCGTCATCGGAAACAGGTCGGGCACACGTCTTTGAGCTTCATGACGCCGACTCCGCAAGGATACACTTACTCAACAAAAAGCGCGTAGCAGTGCGATCGTAAGTTATGTAATCGGTAGACCCTTTAGGAGTTGTTTCCATTCGCTTTATCCACTCGTCGGCCTCCCTTTCTCGGTAGCTCGCGCATTGTTGCAGGGTGTCAAACGACCGCTCTTGGTGCCATTCCTTTTGTGGCCGCGTAACATCATTGCCGGGAGGAAGCAAAAGCAACCACTCAGTAAAAACCAGTGCGCTGACCTGTGCCAGGCATTTTGATAGTGGTGTCATAGGCTACGTCACAACAGGGACAACTGCCCGGTGCGAGGCTGCAATTGTTAATGAAACCAATCCTTCTTTGGAGGTTTTTTGAGCTTTTCGTTGGCTCTTTCGATTTGACGAATCAAGTCTAGGATTTCCGGTACTTCACCCTCTTCACGCAGTTTTTCAATTTCTTTTTGTAACTGATCTCGGATACGGTTTGTTCTTTTGTCACTCATAACATTCACCATCGTTTGCGTTCCGAGTCTTATCCTCACAATCAAAGTCTGGCGCACCTATAACGCCACCTAGCTCATAGAGTCAAGGCTCGAAGGTGAATCAATTTTGCTTTCTGGTGTAAGTTAGAAGTTAGACTCCGCGAACTTGACAGATCATAGCAGGTGGTGAAATAAACAGAGCTGCCAACCACACACCTAGTTTTAGCCGGAATAATTTCAGATGCGCTTATGAAGGCAAAAATCCTTGTCCATGTGCTCCCGGCTTCTATTCTAGCGACCATTCTCTGATTACTAAAATATCGATTATTCAAGACAGGAGGTAACTTATGGCTTCACCGCTGATTATCAGAAAAGGAGAGGGCAAGAAGACCGTCATGATTGGTCCCGACCCATGGTTGTTTCGGATTACAGGCGGAGATGTAGATGGCCGCTTTGACTTCATGGAGGCAACCATCACTTACCTGCAAGGGCCGCCCTTGCACCTTCATCACGAGCAGGACGATACCTTCTTCGTCATCGAGGGCACGCTTACGGTCCAGGTTGGCGATGAGTTGTTTGAGCTGCACGCGGGCGACCTCGTCTGTGCGCCAAAAGGAGTGCCACATACGTTCGCAAACGTGGGGAAAGAACCGGTGCGTGTCATCAACATCATGACGCCGGGAGGTTTCGACCGAGTTATGGAAGATTATGCGTCGCTGCCTGCGGGCGGCCCGCGTGATCCACAGGTTTTAGAGGAGTTGGGACAAAAGCATAAACTAGCCTTTGTGGGACCATCGATCCCGGTGCGCCTGGGCCTTGTTTGATTCGGGGAACAGGGGCTGGGACCTTGCGCCTTCCCTCTTTGCGCCACTCGTAGAAACCGTCAGCGGGAATAATGCAACGGCGTCGATCTACGAGAAGCTTGAAGGAAGGTAGCTCCGTCAGTGTTTCAGCTCTCGCGATTATCATGCGATCACCGATAGAAGGGTCTGCGGCCCAATGCGGAATCAACCCCCAATGCATAAGCCTGCACTCGTTGCCACCCTTGTGACGGACAATGACGGGGATGTTCGGGGAAGTCTCAGGGGCAATGTTAAAGTGGGGCTTTGTAGAGCGGTAGATCGCGGTCAAGGTTCCAGCGAACTTGCATCAGCCTTCCGAACATAATTCTCGGTGCAAATAAGGATGACACGGTCAGATAAAGATAGACCGTCTTCCATGAACTTGGTGATGTCATCGCCGAGCGACAAGTCCCATTGATCGAGGGTGACGTCGATACCATCATGTCGGAGCTTCGCACTAATTTCGCCAACCCATTGTTTGTGCTCAGAAGAATCGTGGGAGTATGAAACAAAGACCTTCGGAGCAGATTCGTCCATTGGAATTCAGTCAGGGCCTCAAGGCTACCCTATAATTTGCAAGCCCCATTTTACAATCATTTTAAAGAAAATGAGGGCGAATGACGGCGAATGGTTACCAATGAGAAAAAGACACCATGAGAGATAACCTCCAGTTTTTATTGCGCTTAATCGCTAATACTTGTCTTCGTTATCTTCTCGTAAAACCATGCAGCGATGACGAAGAGTCATAACGGCGTCTCTAGCCTTATCCCTCGGTGCGGGATTATTTCCAGCTGGGGTCGTCCGTCCACCGCCCTAGCTTAGCCACGGCGGCGTTAGCTGGCCCTCGATCCACCACCTGCTCGACTTTTGGCTTCTCGTTTTCCTTCAGAAGGCCGATTTCCACCAGCTTGTTGATGGTCACCTCCACCATTTCGGCCGGCATTCCATCATTCACCGGCCAGACCTTCGCGGCGGCCAGTGCATCATAGGCTGGGCTCAGGACTTCCTTCGGATAGCCCGTGTGCTTGCTTGCCAGATCGAGGGTGCGATCCTTGTTACGGTACATGAAACGGTGAGCCCGCATAAGAGCCCCAACGGCGCGGCCGAGGAGGTCCGGGTCCTTTCGCAGCAGCTCCTCCGTAGTGCTAAACGTCCCGTACCAGTAGCTGGGCATGACCTCCCAGAGGGGAACCAAGGGGTGGAGCGACGCCGTCTTTGTCCGCGCCATATACGCTTGATCGATGTGCAGGATGGCCGTGTCAATCTTGTTAGCGGTAAGGGCAGCGATGTAGCCGGCGCTCGACACGGGGACGTAATTGACGTCCTGGGGGGTGAGGCCGGCGCTGTGGAGGATGGCCCGTGTCATCACCTCGCGGAATGCTCCAACCTCCTGGATGCCGAGGTTCTTCCCGCGCAGATCGGTGGGTCTCCGGATGCTCTCCTGAGCCGCCATGACAACCGTGAGCCTATGAGCATAGCTGAAGATGCTCCGGATTTTCGCCCCGCGACTGATAGCGGCGATCACCGGTTCGCTGCTGGCCCCAAGGATGTCGAGCCCCCCGGCCACACCGCCGCGCAAGGCCTGTAGGCCGGATTCAAACTGCGCAAACTCGACGTTAATCCCTTCTTCATCGAAGTAACCGAGGTCTTTCGCGACATAGACGCCGACGTGAGGCAGGTTTGGGGGCGTGACCGGCATCCCAATGACGAGCGTGCGCCGGGGAACCTGGGCCTTGGCAATTCCTGCCAACGCAAGGGTGGCGAGAAGTGTCACTGTCATAATCGCTAGATTCGTTCGCATGTTTTGTCTCCTTAGGATCGAGCTTCCAAATCTCTTAAGGGCCGACTTATATATGGATGATCACCTTCAGCGCGTTGTCGATTCGTTCGACGTAAGTCCGGAACGCTTCGTGAATCTGATCCAGTGGGAAGTGGTGAGTAATAATGGGGTCTGCCGCGATCTTGCCCGCGCTCATGAGGGCCAGCGAGCGGCCGCAATTCATCCCACCCTCTCCTCGTGCCGCGTAGATGCGGACGTTGCTCCGAACCGCGAGATTCATGTCCATCTGCACCGGGCCGGCGTACCAGGCCACGACGCCGATGCGACCGCCGCGCTTGACGTTTTCCAGCGCCTCTTGCATGGAGGTCGGACCGCCGGCGCATTCGAGGACGGAGTCGGCACCCTTGCCCTGAGTTACTTCACGAACACGATCGGCCAAATTCTCCTTTCGCACGTTGATCGTGAAGTCCGCACCATGCTGTTTGCCGATTTCCAGGCGCGCGTCCCGGGTACCACTGAGGATGACCCGTTCAGCACCGAGCGCCTTGCAGAGCTGTACCGCGATGAGACCGATGGGCCCCGGCCCGAGGACCAGCACAGTCTCGCCGGCAAGGTAACCGCCCATGAGATCGATCGCCCAGAGCGGCGAAGCGGCGGTGGTCACCATGCAGGCCTGCTCCAACGTCAGGTTGTCGGGCAACCGGTAAAGTGTGTTGATATGATTGACGGCGTACTCGGCGAAACCTCCGTCGCAGGTGAGACCTTTCGCGCGGTGGCCTTTGGCGAGATCTCCATAATTTAAGCAGGAGGTGTACCACCCTTTGATACAGTTTTCGCAGCGATCGCAGCCCTTGTGCACCTCCACGGCGACCCGCTCTCCGATCTTGAACTCGTTGACGCCTGGTCCCAGCGCTGCCACGGTTCCGGCGTACTCGTGGCCCATAATGAACTCACCCGCCGGTTGCCCCTGTAGCGTCCTATGCAAGACCTTCACGTCGGTTCCGCAAATCGAGGCGACATTTACCTTCAGGAGAACCTCGCCGTGGCCGAGCTGCGGCACCGACCGCTCCTCCACTCGCATATCATCGGCGTCGTGTAGCACCACCGCGTTCATCGTAGTGGGAATCAGCATGGACCTTACCTCCCGTTTCGGACTTACGCTGCGTTAGGAGCAGTCATCCGGCCGCAGTCTTGAAGAACGTGCGCGGGTCGCTGCCGCAGTCCTTGATGCGGGTCTGGACTTCACGCGGCTTTGCGATCTCGGCACAGTCATGACAATAGGGGAGATCCGTCATGGGCGTCAAGGGACGAAAGGCAGAAATGAAATTCAATGGGAGAGTCCAAAGGAGCTGATATCTCCGCCGGAAAAAAAAGTTCCGATCAAGTTGCCTCGGGTGATCGGCAGGTCTAGGTGCGATGGGTGCGACTCGTCGTGGTGAATGGTAATCCGAGCCGGTCGCGTCCGCCGCAAGTGGTTGCGCGCTAGGGCTTGCAGCGAATTCAATGGAGGCTCGTCGTCGGCGCCTTTGATACGAATGCTAATGCGTTCGCCGGCCTGGAACAGGCGCGTCGTCGGCACAATCGGAATGCGTAACTCGTAAATTGTGCCCGGCTCCAGCGGTTCCCGGTCTTCATGCACTTGAATCGGCTCCCATGGCTTGCTGTCTTCGCGCAAACGGCGTTGCGATGCGCGCAACCAACCGCGGGTTAGCTCTTGCTCTTCGCCCTCGCGATCGATTGCCAGCAAGGTTACGAATAGCAACGCGTCCGTATCTGTGGTGGAAAGATAAAGCGTCAGCACGCTGGGGCCCAAGACTTCGGTATTCTCGACCAACAGCGGGGTGGTATAGGTCACCGAACCGTGCTCGAAGTTCGATTCATCGAACGCGTCAGTGCCCTCGCTCGGCCAAAGTTCATGCTCGCTGAGTAGGCCGTCTTTGTGGAGATAGAAGGAGGTCCAGCGCGTTTCCGGCGGGGGCCAGTCATTTAACGATTTCCATTCCCCGGTGGGCGGAATGAAGCAGCGGATCGGCGGCTCATCCATGACGCCATTGTCGACGCCTTTGAGCCAATGATCGAACCAGCGCAGCGACTCGTCCTGATATTGGTATACGGGGCGATCGAGATAGATTGCCGGGCCGATGACCATCTTCTTGGGGCCCTGCCAATCCTTCCAGGCGGTAAACGCGCCGGGTAGGTGAAGACCGTAGTTACCCCAGCAGGCGCCGAGGTAAGCGGGAATCGTCGCCTTCGCGTCTTGCGCGCTGTGCTCACGCCAGAACGGTCCGTCGAACGGATGCAATAAGAAATCGACGATCAACGCGTTGGTCCCTACTTCTGGATTCTGCAGCGCTTCGCGCAGTCCCGGCACCGCCATGATCTCTTCATCGCGCATCACCCGGGCGATGGCGTCCTTATACGCGGCTTCGCCGTGTGATTCCTTGTACAAGCTGCGATAGTTGGGGCGGTGCAGGCTGTTGCGCCAATGGCTGATAAATCCATGCGCAAGGATGCCGCCGTGGTAGCAGCGGTGCCGGTAATCGTCCGTCCCGGCGAATGGAGCGAAAATCGCTTTGAGTGGTTTCGGGCCCAAGGCGGCTACCGCTTTGGCGAGCCTGGCGAAATAGGAGACGCCGAACATGCCGACGTCACCGGTGCTCCAAGGTTGTGCGGCCAGCCAGTTGATTAGATCGCGGATGTCTTGCACCTCGAGGGGGCCCATGAGCTGATAATATCCTTCCGATTTGCCGCTGCCGCGAACATTGAAGACGGCGTGAACATAGCCGCGGCGCGCAAAAAAAGTCGAGTCGCCGCTCTCCATATAGCCGCGCATCGGTGTGAAGCCCACCGGGCGCATCGGCGGCGACTGGAGATCCTTGTTATAGGCGTGGGCGCCGAGAATGACGGGAAACCGTTCGTTGGAGGCTGGACGATAGATGTTGCCGTCGAGCGCGGTGCCGTCTGGCATTCGCACTTTTACGTCGCGATCTACTGTAACGTCATACTTTCTTTCTGAAGTGGACCACTTGGTTGTGAACACGATTCTGGCCCTCCCTCCTTATGCGTCTTCGTTGTCGTCATTCCCTCTAAAGTGGTAAGGGAATTTAGGATTCTTTGAATTTCTTTGGATTCCGGCTCACTATGCGTGCTTGGCCGGAATGACAGTAAAGAATGCAACGAATTTTTAGACACTAGGATTAACTTCCCATACCTCACACGAAACGAAATGTCTATTTCCAGTTGCCTGGCTTTGGCAGATGAGTTTGACACTTGCGAGGCGTAGGTGTTAGTTTCGCTCGCGCCAGAGCGCAAAACGTTCGCCAGGGAGTTAAGCGATGAATATTGATTTTCACTGCCATTTTTATCCCGAAGAGTACTTGAAGAAACTGGAAGCCTCCAAAGGCGATGTCCGAATCGAAAAGAATGAAAAGGGAGAGAAAATTATTTTGAGCATGGGGGCCAAGGCCGGGCCTGTGACCGAAGACTTCTTCGATATCGAAGTAAGGCTGGACAAGATCAAGCAAAACAGGATCGATATGCAGATCCTGACGACGCCGCACCCTGGGATCGACCGCTTTTCATCGGACGAAAGCGCCGAGATGGCCCGAATTATCAACGACGGCCTTGCTCAGGTGATAAAAAAGTATCCAAAGAATTTTCAGGCTCTCGCCATGCTTCCGCTGATCGATACCAAGCTTGCTCTAAAAGAGCTGGACAGAGCTATCTTTGATCTTGGTCTGAAAGGTCTATGCATGCTGACCAATGTGGCGGGGCAAACGTCGGATTCCGATTTTCTCTTGCCGGTTTATGAGAGAGCACAAGCGCTTGGCGTGCCGATCTTCATTCATCCTACGACTCCCGTGGGCGCCCAGGTTATGAAGGAGTGGCGGCTTGCGATCATTCTTGGATTTGAGTTCGACATCATGCTGTCGGCGACGAGGCTTGCTTATTCCGGAATACTCGAGAGGTTTCCCGAGCTTAACTTTGTCATTGCCCACCTCGGAGCCGGCATACCTTTTCTCGTTGGAAGAATAGACCGGGGCTACCACGATCCGATGTGTGGCGTCAAAACGAAGAAGCCGACCTCCGAATACCTTAAGGATCTTCACACCGATGCGGTCTGCTTTTATAAGCCGACTCTCATGATGGCCTACGACTTTTTCGGCGCCGAAAGAATCGTTATGGGGAGTGACTTCCCGCTTCCCATCGGCGACCTGGAAGCTGCAGTTCCCAGCATCGAGCAAATGGACATCTCTGGAGACGAAAAAGAGAAGATCTTAGGCAAAAATGTCGAACGGCTCCTGAAGCTGAATGCTTAAATTGTTTCTGCCGCTTTAATGAAGACTCCCTAATAAAATGCCAACAAGGGTCAGTTGCTAACAATGAGTAGTGATAAACCTACGGCGCTGGTTACGGGTGCATCCACGGGAATCGGTCGAAGCGCGGCGATAGCGCTAGCGAAAAACGGCTACGACGTAGTCCTTAACTTCAGCCGCAGCCAGGATGCCGCCAATATTACGGCTCGCGATGCTGAAGCAATGGGTGCGCGGACACTCCTGTTTCGCTGCGATGTCAGCGATGATACCTGCGTGCGTGCGATGATCGCGGCCGTGGAAAAAGAGTTCGGCCGCCTCGACGTCCTGATCAACAACGCGGGAACCACCGTAGATGTCGAGCCCAGGAATCTGGAAGGAATGAAAGTCGAAGATTGGAATCGCGTCTTCAATGTCAACGTTCTCGGTTTGTTCCTCGTGACGCGTGCCGCCGTGCCGCTACTGAAAAAATCGCCCAACGGATGCATTGTGAACACGTGCAGCATTGCCGGCCTGAGACCCAGCGCGCAGCCATTGCCTTACGCTGCCAGCAAAGCCGCAGTGGCAAACCTGACCAAGACTCTTGCGAACGCCCTTGGACCTCAAATCCGCGTCAACGCGGTGGCACCGGGATGGATCGAAGGGGATTGGATGAGACGGACGCTGGCGGACAACTATGAGGGGTTGATGGCGCGCCGCGCGAAGTACACGCCGCTCAAACGCTGCTGCACTGAAGACGACGTAGCCGACAGCATGATGAGCCTAATTTTACATAACCGCTTCGTCACCGGCGAGATCATTATCGTCGATGGCGGATTCTCTAGCACGACTTAAACTAATAGCACTGTTCAAAACGTTCAAGTCGTTCAAGCCGTTCAAAACGTTTTCAGAGGTTCAAGTAAAAAAATGTGGCAACTCGTTCGGATTCCGGCGTCTTGAACGCTTTGAACGATTGGAACGACTTGAACGCGACGAGCGCAGCGAGGAGTAAAGAGTGTTAGACGGCGTCGTTCGATTTCCTCCCGAGTTCGCGGCACGGTATCGCGCGAAAGGATACTGGGAAGATCGGTCGCTGCGGGACGTTTTCGCCGACGTCTTCGCCAAATACGCCGATCGGGTCGCGATCATCGATCGCGATGAGTATGTGACCTATGCGCAGCTCAACGAACGCTCGGAGTGTTTGGCGCTGAACCTTCTCGACGAAGGGCTCAACCTACTCGACCGCGTCGTCATGCAACTGCCCAATGTCGTCGAGTTCGCTTATCTCTACTTCGCTCTGCAAAAGATCGGCTGCATCCCGATCATGGCACTGCCGACGCACCGTTTTCGGGAAATACGCCAGTTCGTTCAGCTTTCCGCTGCGGTCGCTTGTGCGACGCCGGACAAGAGCAAAGACTTTGACTACAGAGATCTCATGCGGCGCATCCGCGCAGGGAACACGACCTTGCGTTGCGGAATTATTTTGGGCGACGCGCCGGCAGGCTTTTTGTCGTTGGAAGAGCTGGTCGAGCGGCCAACCAAACGCTCTCGGAATGATTTGAAAAAAATCACCATCGATCCCGAAGATCCCGCAGTGTTCCAACTCTCGGGCGGTACGACGGGCATTCCCAAGCTCATTCCCAGAACGCATAACGACTATGTCTATAATTCCAAAATGGCGGCGGCGGTAACCGGAGTAGGACCGGACAAGGTTCTGTTGAACGTGCTTCCACTAGCCCACAATCTACCGCTTGCCTGTCCCGGATTGCAGGGTTATCTCTTGCACGGCGGCAAGGTTGTGCTGGCGAACACGACGCGAGGGGGGGATATTTTTCGCCTGATCGAGCGCCATCGGATCACCCATATCGCTGTCGTGCCGGCGCTTTTGATTCGTTTGATCAATGACCCGTCGATCAAAAACTTCGATCTATCCTCGCTACAAGTCATCCAGAGTGGCGGCCAGCGGCTGCAGCCTGAAGTCCGGCGCCGCACCAAAGAACTGATTCCGAGCGTTACAGTTCAGGAAAACTTCGGGATGGCGGAGGGGATGTTGCTGTTCGTCCGTCTGGATGATCCCGAAGAAGTGCGGATGGAAACCGTCGGAAGGCCGGTCAGTCCCGACGATGAGGTGCGGCTAGTGAACGAAGACGATAATGAAGTCTCGCCGGGCGAGGTCGGCGAATTATTGGCCCGCGGTCCCTACACGCTCCGGGGTTACTTCGGCGTGCCGGAGTACAATGCCAGGGCGTTTACGTCCGATGGCTTTTACCGATCGGGCGATTTGATGCGGCGTCATCCGTCCGGGAACTACATGGTCGAAGGACGGAAAAAGGATCTTATCAATCGGGGTGGGGAAAAGATCAGCGCCGAGGAAATTGAGAACCTCATTCTCACTCATCCAGCGGTGCAAAACGTCGCCTGCGTGCCGATGCCGGATCCGATTCT
>Ga0209382_10004159_pt1 | contig 19492 bp, 15 predicted proteins | sample SoiMetdeltSBSDD5_FD_187599 | JGI IMG/M metagenome (GOLD analysis project Ga0209382, IMG submission 187599) | Bulk soil microbial communities from a Populus tree surrounding site in Tennessee, USA - Soil MetaG P. deltoides SBSDD5 (SPAdes) (version 2) | ecosystem: Environmental > Terrestrial >... | reverse complement strand
AAGAGGAAGCAGCTCCAGAAGAAGAACTAACTCCAACTCCAACTCCAACTCCAACTCCAACTCCAACTCCAACTCCAACTCCAACTCCAACTCCAACTCCAACTCCAACTCCAACTCCAACTCCAATACCACCTAGTGTGAATCAACAAATAACCCAGATTGCACAACAAGTGGCGCAACAAACTGGCGTTCCAATACAATCAGTGCAACAAATTATCATACAAATAGCAATTCAAATTGCCAACTTCGGGGGTAATAATAATCAAGCAATAGTCCAACTAGCGCAGCAAATATCATCTAATCCTAGCGGTGATATATCGCAAATAATTTCGCAACTTGCTCAGCAAATAATAGCAGGAAATAGTGACTGTGCTAACCAGGCGGTAAATCAGATAGCTCAACAGTCAGCTCAAGGCACAAATATCATTCAGGTAATAAGTCAGATTGTTATGCAAACCACCTGTCCCCCATTAACTCCCACACCGAGTACCGCGACTCTCATAGTTGTTAAGAATGTAATCAACGATAATGGGGGAATACTTGAACCTGCTGACTTTAGAGTAAGCGTCACGGGCCCAGCCCCCAACCCTCCTGTTGCGAGTCCGTTTCCTGCCAAAGACACCCCCGGAACCTCGATCCCTGTAGTTGCCAACACTGCCTACCAGGTGAGAGAAATTACTCGAGAAGGCTATTCTGTGGATTATTCTGATGACTGTGATAGTAACTCAGGGATTCCAGCTGGACAAACAAGAACTTGTATTATTACAAATGACGACGAGTCCTCTACACTGAGGGTCATAAAAAGGGTAATCAACGACGATGGCGGAACGTTGCAACCGAGCGATTTCCAAATAAGTGTAACAGGTCCCTCAGAATTATCCCCTAGCCCCGAAAGTTTTCCAGGAAGGTCGGGATCGGGCGTAAACGTTGAGCTGACATCCAACACACCTTACAGAGTGACTGAAACTACATCATCCCGTTACAATGCTGATTTCGATGAGTGTAGAAGTTCAAACGGCGTCCCATCAGGTGAGACTAGAACATGTATTATCACCAACAATGATAAAGAGAGAACTGATACCACTAATACGATTATAGAGTACAGAGAAACGACTCCTGTAGAAACGGATGTAGAAACGATAAGATTCGATAAGGGTATTGTAGAAAGTAGAGAGATAATACCTATAGCTGATGTGAGTCCATACGTTATGATTGGAGGTCACGTTCTACTAAACCTGCCAACAGGAGACTTCAAACTAATAGCTGCTGAAACATCAAGTTCTGATATTGAACATGCGGTTCTACTTAACCCTCAGGAAATAGGCAGCGTAAGGAAAGGCCAAACACTATTTCATGTTGATTTGGATGATAAAATGAGTGGCAAAAATCCATTTACAAATAGGGCAGACAAAGTAACTGAATGGACAGAGCTATGGTTGTATAACTCTAATGGAATAAAGGATATTCAGGTAGGCGATGATAATGGGTGGACTGCTACTCTTGTAATGGCAGAATTTCCGGGTGCAAAATTGAGGTGCCCCTGCGAATGGGTTGACACCGAAATCATAAAGCAGGGGAAATCATTTTTCTCCGCTAATGGGATGAGGGTCGTTGCTGACGTACGTCCATTTCATGTTATAGACGGCCATGTCGCCCTTAACTTACCTAGAGAAATAGGTATGCAGCAATCACCTGTTAAAATAGTTGCGCTAGAACTAGACGATAATAACAAGATAGAACACGCAGTAGGTTTGAATCCTATAAAAATAGGTGATCTGAATTCTGCGGAGTCACTGTATCACGTAAATCTGGCCGAGGATATGAGTGGCAAAAATCCATTTACAAATAGGGCAGACAAAGTGACAGAATGGACTGACCTTTTCCTGTGGAATTCCGATAAGGAGCATGGACTGGCAATGGTTGATGATAACCAGGTAACCGCAACCATAGCTGCAGATAGATAAGGTATCTAAAATCGTGACATATGAGCTTGTGCGCAACTCAGACTACTCGCACTCGCCCCCGGAGTAGCATTCCATTGCATCCATGGTTTCTTAATAATGAAGAATCTATATTTCAAATATCAATGGTACTTTCAAACGTTTCTATAAATTGCTACAATAATTGGTGGTTGGGCGTGAATACATGTATCTTTTGCAACCATTGTGCTTCAATGATTCCATGTCCATCCAACGAGCCCAGGACAAATTGAAAGTAGCTAACACCAAGCTCCGTAAAAAAGAGAAGATGTATCAAATGAACCTTGATCAACGGTTAGATTATTTGAAAAGAGCAACAAAATTAACAAAGCATGACATCAACATATTGAGCGACCCAACATCGTTTACTTTCCCAAATGCTGATAGAATGATAGAAAACGCTATCGGGGTGTATTCTTTACCACTTGGTATAGCTACGAATTTTGTGGTGAATAATAAGAGCTATCTTGTTCCTATGGCCACAGAAGAGCCCTCTGTAATTGCCGCTGCCAGCAAAGGAGCAAAGGCTGCTAGTAATAGTGGTGGATTCAGGGCATTCTGCCCTGAATCCTTAATGATAGGACAAGTTCAGCTTGTTTCGTTGCCTACCTCTCTAGTTACGGCTAGATTGAGGCTCGAAGCAAACAAGAAGGAAATATTGCGTATTGCTAACTCGAAGAGCAGATCTGTTGTAGCAAAGAACTTCGGGGTACGGGAATTAGTTGACAGTAGTCAAAACCGCATGGGGAAAATTTTGCTATTGGAATTGCTTGTCGATACCAAGGATGCAATGGGTGCAAATGCGATAAACACAATGTGTGAATCGGTGTCCTCCAAACTAGAAGATATAACAGGCGGAAAGGCTGTATTAAAGATTCTTTCCAATTATGCAACAAGACGTCTAGTAAAATGCCGTGCGATCTTTCCCAAAGATAATATTGGAGGAAATGAGACTGTGGAAAACATTCTGTATGCATATTCACTTGCATATACTGATGTCTACAGAGCGGTAACACATAACAAGGGTATCATGAATGGAATCGATGCTGCTGCCCTGGCCGCTGGACAGGATGTCCGTGCTATTGAAGCCGCTGCACATGCCTACGCTGCAATGACTGGGACATATCGATCATTAACAAAATGGTACAAAAATGGAAATGGTGATTTGGTGGGGGAACTGGAACTACCTATTGCAGTTGGAATAGTAGGGGGAGCGGCGTCAGTCCATCCAATAGCTAAAATAGGATTAAAGGTCCTCGGTGTAAAGACTGCAAAAGAGCTTGCGATGGTTTTATCAGCCGTAGGACTTGCACAGAACCTGGCTGCTCTCAGAGCATTAGTCTCTGAAGGTATACAGAGAGGTCATATGAGATTACACGCTAGAAATATCGCATATACAGCTGGATGTCGAGGCAATCAGATTGAACTGGTGGCAAAAATAATGACCGAAGAGAATAATTTTAGTGTCACGAGAGCAAAAGAGATCCTTTCATCTTTAGCACCCAAAAGAATGGATGCTAGACATAGAAGTAGTACCACAGTACACAGATCCAAAAGATAATAACAACTAAATATATATCAAATTATAGAAATTCCTCTGATAAATCATTATGCCAACCGTAAAATTTGCTGTTCCAAAAGGTAGTATTGAAACAGCGACATTCAAAATCCTTGAAGAAGCATGGCAGAGTATCATAGGCAGTGGTCGTACTTATAGGATAAGATTGAGTGACCCAGAAATTGAGGTTAAGGTTCTCAGACCACAGGAGATTCCAACCTACGTGCAGGAAGGTTTCTACGATATTGGAATAACAGGTAAAGACTGGATTAGAGAGGCAAAGGCTGACATTAAAATTTTACTTGATTTAGAATATGGACTAGTTAAGCAGGTTTTCGCTGTTCCAGAGCATTTTGAATCTTCTAATTTGACAGAACTCATCACAGAATTTGCCACCAAGAAAAAGCCACTCAGGATATCTACGGAATATCTGACAACAACTTCATCACACATAAGGGAAAATTCTGCATATAAAAGATATTTTGGAGACATATCACCAATGATTATAACTCCATGGTTGCGAGTAGGGGAAAATAGGAATGTGCAGATATTCCTTTCGTTTGGAGCCACGGAAGCAAAACCTCCAGAAGATGTGGATGCTATCTTTGATATCACAGAAACAGGCACCACTCTAGCTCAAAATAAATTAAAAGTAATTGATACCGTGATGGAATCAAGTGCAGTCTTGGTAGCAAACAAGTACTCACTAAAGGACGTAAGGAAGAGGGAAAAAATATCGGACATGGTTGCGTTGTTAAAGGGAGTAGTCGAAGGTCGTAAGAAACTACACATTTTTGTGAACGTGAAGAAGGAAAATCTACATGAGCTGCTTGCTAGTATGCCCGCTCTGAAAAAACCCACCATTAGTACTTTGAGCGAGGATGGGTGGTACGGCGTAAATACAATAATAGATAAGACTGAATTTATTCAAATAGTTCCAATTATGCGGAAGCTAGCCCAAGGATTGGTCGTTATGGATCCAAGGCAGATATTGCCGTTAGATGAAATAAAACTCAATGATATGGACGAAAGAATTCCTTGATAAATTCAGTCATTATTAGAGACCCTAGATTAGATGCTGCAAGAATACGTAAACGTAGTGCTAATTCAGTGTATTCAAGTAGGATATTTCAAAGAGTGCAAGGTATAATAGACGACGTAGAAAAGCGTGGAGATCGAGCGATTTTTCACTATACTAAAAAATTAGACGGAGTCGCACTCAAATCCTTGTTAGTTTCAAGTAATGAAATTCAAGACGCCTATGCAAACGTTAGTACGAAACAGATCCGATCTGTAATGTTAATCAGAGAAAGATTAATTAAAAGTGAAAAAACTTTGCTAAAACACCTTTTTAAAGAAATTAAGACCATATCAAACGGAATAACAATAAACAGGATAGTTCGACCGCTCAGAAGCGTAGGTTGCTACATTCCCGGGGGAAAAGCACGCTATCCTAGTACGGCGATTATGTGCATAGTACCTGCAAAGGTGGCCAATGTAGAAAGAATCGTAGCAATTTGTCCTCCCTTGAAAGATGGAAGCGTAGATCCTTTAACACTGGTTGCGGCAGATATCTGCGGCGCTACTGAATTCTATAAGATGGGTGGAGCACATGGAATAGCTGCTCTTTCTTTGGGCACTTCAACGATTAATAAGGTTGATAAAATCGTCGGCCCTGGTGGGACCTTTGCTACAGCTGCAAAGATTCTGGTATCTAAGAACGTATCTATTGACATGGTGGCTGGCCCGACAGAACTTTTGATTTATGCTGATTCGAGTTCTCCATCAAGACTTATTGCTTTAGATATACTTTCGCAGGCAGAGCATAGTTTAGAAACGTTCTGCGGCTTGGTAACAACATCTAAGAAGCTGGCAGCTGAGGTAATAAGTGACATAAGAAGAATTCTTAGCAAGGGAAACATAGGCCGAACTAACTTTGTTCGGAAAAGTCTCAGAGACAATGGCTTTATTGCTATATCAAGAAATCGGTCAATGGCAATAGAATTTGCAAATGAGATAGCGCCAGAACACCTAGAGATATTATCAAAGGACTACAGATATGTTTCAAGAAAAATTACTACGGCCGGATTAACGCTGATTGGAAAGTACACTCCGTCCTCAGCTAGTGATTACTGTTTAGGATCCAATCATGTTCTTCCAACAATGGAATATGGTAAATCAAGGTCATCATTATCAGTGCTGGACTTTGTAAAGATTATGAATATAGTCGAAGCTACTGGAGCCGGATTAAAAAGAGTGGAATACGCGATAAAGGAAATTGCATATGCCGAAGGATTATCAAACCATTACGAATCGGTTAAGGAACGGTTAAAGGATTTATGAAGTGGTTATCAGGCAGGCTAGAACATCTCTCTAGACTGGATTATTATGTTAAACCTGAAGACAATGTCGGAGAGTACGTAAGACTCGACTCAAATGAAAACCTGATGTTAAACAGACAATTTGCTTTGCAAATCATTGCAAAAGCAATCAAGGATGTTGACTTGAGATTCTATCCAAAACAAGACTGTGAAGACTCTCTGTATCGAGAGTTGAAGAACTATCTCGGAATTGATGAGAATTACCTTGCGGTAGGGAGTGGCTCAGACCAAATAATAGATCTATTACTTTCAATTATTGGACCGGGAAAACGTGTTGCCCTATTAACACCCACATTCTCATATTTCCTTACTCGATGCGAGATACACGGACTGAGATTGGAGAAAGTACCTCTGAGAAGAGAAAATAACACCATATGCGAACCTGATTTCTTCAGCGTTGCCAAAGAATCTGAGATCGTATATATTTGCTCCCCAAATAATCCCACCGGCAATCAATTTGACAGAAAGTTAGTGATAGAAATGATAACAAATCTACAGAATAAACTATTCTTGATAGACGAAGCTTATGTTGAATTTGCTGATTATTCATTGGTCTCATTGGCTACCAAATATGAAAATATCGTTGTTCTTCGTACGTTATCAAAGGCTTTTGGCTTGGCTGGGGCAAGGGTCGGCTATATGGTAGCAAACGAAAATCTGACACGGATCTTCAGGTCTAGAATTCAATTACCTTATTCCCTGGGAACGTTGTCACTTAGAATAGCAAGCCTTGCCTTAGTTCGAAGTAATCACGTTAGAAAAGCAATCGAGAGGGTAAAGAGAGAAAGAGAGAAAATATTTGAAAATCTTTCCAGAGTTAATGGCATTAAAGTCTTTAAGTCTGATTCAAATTTTCTGTACCTGGAATGCTGTGAACTATACTACAGAGACATTGTTGAACATTTGCATAGAGCGAGGATTTCTGTAAGAATGCTGGGCAATATTGATGGTCGCGCCGGATGTTTAAGAGTAACTGTGGGTACAAGAGAAATGAATAATAGATTTCTCAAAGCTATTGAAATGGCTTGCGATCACAATAAAATATGAGACGTTCTAGATGGTAGACCACAAACAAATAGAACTACTCAATAGTGTTGACTGTGCACTTTTTGATATCGATGGTGTTTTGGTTGATGTAAGAGATTCATACAGTCTTGCCATAAAAATGACTATTGAGTTTATAACAAAGCTTGTGATAGGAACATCCTTTTCCAGAAAGCTGGTGCCTGATACACTCCTTCTAAAATTCAAGCAAACAGGAGGTTTCAACAATGAAGTAGATATATGCTATGCTATAATTCTTGCACTGATGTCTCGACCCATAAAAGAATCACCGTTAGATAAGAGACACTTTCTGTTTACGGTTGCTGAAAACGCTGATGAGACTGGAATATTTTCAGTTGAAGAATATCTGTCAGAACTTTCGAATAGATCACATATCGAAAAATTGAAGGCGGATTTGGTGTATCCTGCGCCGGTTGGAAAAAGTCTACTTCCGACTGTTTTTGACGAGCTTTTCTATGGTCCTACGCTCTTTCGGGAACAGCATAACATGAAACCACAGCACTATCATGGTAAACCTTTGATCGCAAATGATAAGCTGATAATAAAGAACAGAACTCTAAAAGTTATTTCAGAGAGATTTCATAGAAATATTGCCACTATTTCTGGAAGAAGTAGAATTGCGGCCCAACACACGTTAAGACCACTATTAAGGACTTTTAATGAAATGGCGTCAGTATTCCTTGAAGATGAGGATCGAAGACATTGGAAACCCAACCCCTATTCCATAAGGAAGGCGATGGATTATCTCGGAGCCAAGTCAGCGTTTTATGTGGGAGATTCGATCGAGGACCTATTTATGGCTAAGCAAGCAGAGAGAGATGATGCTGATATTAAAATTTTATTTGTTGGAGTTTACGGCTGTAGTGTGCGACCAGAAGAGACCGTAAGTAGATTTATTGGAGGTCATGCAGATATAGTGATCAAGAATGTGAACAACTTATTTCATCTCATAGACAATCCGGATCATAATGCTATAATCAAAAAAAGATTATGAATTGGGTAAATTTAAGGTTAAATGAAAAGACAGAAAGATCGTCCGCACTAATTGCGTTGTGTCCTTCTTAAGGCCTTCCATCCTAGTTTCAGGTTCTCTCAAATCTTGTAGCATATGCTTTCTTATGACTATTAATTCCCCAGAGTCCGAAGTGACAAATGATATTATTGTGGAAAAAGGTCATATCGAGTTAGCCAGATTCCGCCTAATTCCCAAATAGATTATTTTCACTAGAACTATTCCCCGTGTCTTCTCCATTTTCTTGGTCATTAGCAGGTTCTCCGTTTTCATCCTCAGGGGCCGGTTCCTCCTCCTGATCAGGTGTCGATACTTGATCCCCATTTGGAAAGCTCAAAGGTGTAGTTGGGGAATCAGGGGCTCCAGGTACAATTCTAAATATTTTCCCCTGTCCAATAGAAACAACATACAGATATCCATCAGGACCAACTTCAATATCTGTAATACCCGCAAATCCCTGTCCAAAGATAATATCTTCGAGACCAGGCGATGTAGGAGTTTGTATTACCTTATCCGAAAGGGCTTCAGGCAATTCCAAACCGGTTCTCTCCTGGTTCAGGTCGAAATGATAGAGTCTTCCATTGTGTACGTCTCCAACAAACATGTCATTTTGATATTGCGCACCTAACTTATCGGAATTTAAGAATTTAACAGCGGTGGGACCTGCCGTGTTTAGCCAAACAAGTTCAGGATCTCTGTATACCCCTGCCCCTCCAAAGTCGACTAAGTCTGCCGGATCGAAACCCTCTTCCATTGCAGCCAAACCCATTACCTCCTGCCATCCACTGTTAAATCCAGGTAATACTAGATTTATTTCGTCACTATTTCCAGGGCCATTTTCGGAGTCCCATAAATTCCCAGTAACTGGATCAAAATCCATTCCGAAGCTGTTTCGAATCCCGTATGCATAGTACAAGCTGAGAGGAGGCTCATCACCAAGGATACCTCCATCAGGCACCGGAGTGCCATCCTGAGTTATCCTTAATATACCGCCTCTACCGTCAACGTCTGCACCATCTTGATAGTTTAGAGAAGAAGTTTGCCATTGTTCACCTCTGTAGGATCCATCAATATCCCCTACTGTTACGTAGAGATTCCTATCTGGGCCGATTAGAACGTCCCCCCCATTGTGTCGAGGTCCGGGATCTGCAGGGAGATCCAAGAACAGCTTCGGATTCACTAGTTTGTTGTCAACCAATTCGTATCTATATAGACGGTTCCCTAGCGGAGGTGTAGGGTTCGCTGTCATGTCTTCCCTATCTGCCGCCTGAGCTTCAGTATAGTATAAGAAAACGTATGTATGTCCGGGCGTATCCTTTGACACCGCGATTCCGCACATGCATCTTTCAATAAAGCCCGCTACATTGACATCCAGCAAAGGTTGAGGTAGTATGTTTCCATCAACTATTCTCTTAACCATACCATTTTCTTTTTCCAATACCAGAATATCATTTGGGCCCAGAAAAGCCATACTCGTAGGGAGTTCAAGTCCTTCGACTACCACCTCAGCATGCAGATTAGGGTCATAAATGTCAGGATGTCCAGTTTCGTCAGTGAACTCTCTCTGACGGAATTCCGATACATCTTGCTGTCCATAAGTTTGAATTCCGTAATCCCTATTTACTACTATTGCAACGGCTGCTAATATCAAGAGTGTTGCAAACATCAATGATTTTGATAGCTTACAGAGATTTCTTTTAGCCAAGACCTCTGCTATAGCACCATATAGGCTATATAAAGTATTTAATTTTAGGACTGAGAAAATAATTTGGCATCAGGATAACCTTAAAATCTAATCCAATCTAATCTGCCATGCAGAATACTCATTATCAACTCGAATATTATAATTTGATTAGCTCATCGATGGGACGAAAACGGCATAAGTGATATCGCTGGGTTACATAGCTGCGACCTACAGTAGAATCAATGAAGCGTTATTATTAAATAATTAATCATATATGTAATACGAGTGGTCAATCTTGCAAATCTATTAACGTTGAGATATGACCCAGAATCGGGCAATAGTGGTGCTCTTAGAAACATTATGTCTGAGGGGATCTTATATTCGAGACGGACAACTCCCTATTCCCCAACTTCAGAAGAAATTGAGACAGCTATTAGAAATGAAATAAGAAATAAGATCAATTCTATAGGAGTTGAACGGGTCACCCTGGCTATAAGTGCAGGGATAGATTCCAACTTGATACTTTGTCTGGTCAGAAAGGAATTTCCAGATATCAAACTAGATTGTCTTACTGTTAGATTCGATAGTGAAAATGAAGACTCAAGCGAGGTATTGATTGCAAAAAAAATAGCGGAGTACCATGATGCCGGTTTCTATGAGATCTACATAGAAAATCCTCTTAAGGATTTACCTCTACTCATAAGCATTGTCAAAGAACCACGATGGAATGTCTATCAGTATTATTTCATTGAAAAAGCAAGTACAATTTCAAACGTTCTATTTACAGGTGACGGTGGGGACGAACTATTTGGTGGATATACATTTAGGTACAGGAGGTTTATTGAAAACCTCCCGTCGACTAACTCTTGGATAGAAAGGGCGCGATTATACCTTACATGCCATGAGCGGGATTGGGTTCCCGATCAAGATTCTATGTTCGGACCAAGTGTTAAATTCGATTGGGCATCAATCTATAGGATTTTGAGAATATATTTTGATAATGATCTCGAACCACTTGAGCAAGTCCTATTGGCAGACTATCATGGCAAATTGATGTACGACTTTGTCCCTACAAATCAAAAGTACTTTACACATTTTGGCATTAACGGAATGGCTCCACTTTTGTCAGACAAAGTCATCATGTTGTCAGAGAGAATACCCATTAATCTTAAGTATGACTACGGGACCAATGTTGGAAAAATTCAGCTTCGGGAGATATTGAGACGTAATGCCTCTGTTAATATATCACAGCTTATTGAAGATAGGAAAATGGGGTTTAGTATTGATCTACCAAAGTTTTGGATTAGCTTTGGTAAAGAAATGGTTACGATGAATTTGGAAAAAGCACGAATATTTGAGGACAAGATTATTAACAAAGACTGGTATTTCAAATCAATGCGTAGAATCGAAGCAGATAGATTCAACGTTAGAGATATAAGCAAAATGCTGCAGCTTCTCAGTCTTGAGATATGGTACAAGCTATTTGTGACATCAGAAATTACCCCTAGATTTAGTCTCTAGATCTTAATGAAGAGCTGTATATATCTCACGCCGTGAAGTCCCATACCAAGATGGAGCAGAAATCCCTTTTTCAGTTCCATTTCATTTGGAAACTAACCTAGTGTTGGACTAAACAGAATAAATAGAACTAAGAATCTAGGTTTTGTATTTGAGGCTAATTGATCTAACTATGGAAATTGCTCCTAAAATGAGAGTATTTCCAGGCTCACCGCAACCTTCATTTATAGAATGGTCAAAGATTGATGTACAGGGTTATTACTCTGAGGTAATGTTCCTAAGTACTCATACCGGAACCCACATTGATGCTCCATCTCATTTCGTTCAAGATTCTACTACTATTGATAAAATTAGAGTAAGTAAATTCGTTAGTCGGTCGATATTGATAAAGATCCCGAAAGAGGCCGATCAACTAATTACGAAAAATGACTTCAGCAATCGTGAGATAAAAGCTAATGACACAGTAGTCTTTGCAACTGGGTGGGAAAAGCGGTCCAAAAAAGATGATTACATGATCAATAACCCTGGTCTATCTTTAGACGCCGCGGAATACTTGGTTAGGAATAGAGTAAATGCTGTTGCAATAGACGGACCAAGCATAGACAGAGGAATTGACAACAATTTCAATATACATAATGCCTTATTATCAAATGACATTCCTATAATAGAAAACCTTTGCAATCTCAAAGCTTTGAGCTCTTTTGAATCATTTACTCTGATAGTCAATCCGCTAAAATTAGTTGGCGCGTCTGGCTCCCCAGTTCGCGCGATTGCGTTAGTATGACAATGGTGAACCTTTTAATGCGAGACGACAAGGTAGAAGCATCCGATCTTTGTTCTATGCATTCCAAACAAATGCATTACTTGCTGTTCTATATCGCAAACAGATGTATGAATGCAGCGAGGATCATAATGAATCGTCTAATATCTCAAGAGTTTTGGGTTAGTGTCAGGACATCATATTCAATCAATTTCTTTCGAATGTCATCAGGGCATCCCTGATAATCTCTGATGTCTTCCCGGACCCGAAAATCGTTTGATCCCGATAATCATGGATTTTGTCAGGTCCAGGCTCGACAATCGCTGTCACTATCTTATTAGGGTCAGTACCAGTCAGCTTATTCCAGCCGTCATTTAGTGTCTCGACCCACTCTGTATTATTTCGGATCGTAATACAGGGAACCCCCAGCAAGTAAGATTCCTTCTGTATTCCGCCAGAATCCGTTATAACTTTCTGTGCTTCAAGCATTAACTTTATAAAATCAATATATCCAACAGGTTCAAGTAGTACTACGTTTTCACAATTTTCTATTCTTTCGTATTGACCAGTAATCTTGAGTTTGTTAGATGTCCGGGGATGCATAGGAAATATGATCCTCATATCTGTATCACTTCGCAAAAGAGTCTCAAATACATGTATAATAGATTCCATTTTATTTTCGTAGTTTGTGTTTTCAGCCCTATGCATAGTAAATAGCACATACGGCTTTGATTCTAAATAGAGATCGTCAACTATTGAGGATTTCGATGCCAAATTCACGGCCTCTTTTATTATTTCAACCGATAAGTCGCCAGTATAAAACACCGTTCCAGATACGTGTTCTCGTTCTAAATTCTTCATAGCCGTATAAGTAGGGGCGAACAATTGGTCGCTGATATGGTCAGTCAATATTCTGTTTATCTCTTCGGGCATACTTTTATCAAAACTTCTTAGCCCTGCTTCAACGTGGCCAATTTTAAGACTTGCTCTAGAGGCTGCGAATGCTCCAGCAAAAGTAGAGTTTGTGTCTCCGTAGACGAGCACAATTTCAAACTTAGAATCAAGAAATACCCTCTCCAGCTTCTTTATCATTTCTCCTGTCTGAAACCCTGAGTCTCCCGATCCGACCTCTAATTCAATATCTGGCTTAGGCAAATGGAATTCTTTGAAAAAAATTTCGGACAACCCGTAATCGTAATGTTGGCCTGTATGGATGATAGTATGGTCTGAGAAGGATTCTATGGCCCTGTGCATCGGGGCTAATTTGACAAAGTTGGGTCTGGCTCCTACAACTGAAGCAATTTTCAAAAAGAAATGTCGGTATCATATAACAAGTTGGATTACTTATTGGTTGTTGTAAATAATTTTGAGAATGACCTAAATCTACTTATTGATGAACAAACACTGACCAAAAGTGGATTCTTGATTATTGTGTTTCATTTGGTCCTTTGATCTAAACTATCGATTCTTTCTTCCTATCTGACTCGCAAGAGAATAAAGATACTTATGATTAAAGATCAATATATCGCGCTAATAATTCTGCTAACTGAAACGACGCCTACTTCTACCTTAGTTGATCAGGTATTGATGACTCATATAACGCTGAAAGTAATTCGCGATACTTTCTATCGATAAATTCGAGGGATTCAGATAATTTCTTTGATTTCCCATACTTAAAGCGGATTAATTCCCTGTGGCGCCAGTAATGTTCTTCATCAGAAACAGAGATTGTTGTAAAAAAATCAGGTCCCTTTAGAACGTCGGGTAATTTTATATGATATGGAAATAAGTATTCCGCGGTAAACCATTCATCCCCGTCGGGATAATCGTTTCCAGTCAATATATCAAAGTACAGATGAATAATGTCCTCTATAGTTAGACTATCGGATTTGATAGAAGGGTGAGTTGGATAAGATTTATGGTAATCCATTTTAAGTAATTCTGGCTCAAAATAGACCTTTATTATGGCCTTCCTGAAGATCTCATTTGATTCCTTAAGGTTCAAAGATAAATAAACGAAGTCTGCCCATTTTATAACCTTTTTATTTAATTACGACATAATGGTGACGAAAAAGTAAATAGCTGAACTTTTATCTCCGGTGCATCGTCAACTTCCCGAAAACCCGACTAAAAAGAGCATTATTATCGTTTTTTGACTGCTTAGATAGGATTATTAGTAATGGCTCAAACTCGTTGTAATATGAGGGCGGGGGTCGCCTAGCCTGGGAGGGCGTGGGATTGCTAATCCCATGTTCGAAAGAGCTCGTGGGTTCGAATCCCACTCCCCGCGCCATAATTGGGGATTCCGGGCTAAACCTTTCTTTTCGATGTAATGGGATCCAAGAAACAGCTTTAGCCCTTTTTAATGATATTCAGTTAGTTCACGAGTCCATAAACTCGAATAAAGAAAATGGATTACGATTCGGAAATTATACCATCAAATATGATAAAAGACAAATACGTCCATGAGTAGAGTAAAAGCCTATCTTTTATTTAACAGAAATATTCTTATTGGCTTTACTGGTGCATTTCTTGTCGGTGCTGCAAGCAGCCAAGCGATAGCAAGAATTACATCTCCGCTGGTTAATTCGATAATTTCGATAGTTGCCGAATTGGGTGTATTCCTCACAATATTTGGAGTTTTGTTCTATTATGATAACAAAGACAAGTTTATTGATGAGCGGGGGAGCAGAAAAGAATCTGGAAAAATAAAGTGGGTTTTATTAAAACTGGCATCAACGCTTTCTGTAGCAGAAATTGAATACAATACTGTAAAACCTGCTATTCACTTTTGGCTTCTGAATCTGGATTATCAACCTTTTGTCGCCTCGACTATTGCAAGTTTTATTGCTATTACAGGATACATTGCCGTCGCAGATTCTATGGCATATCTTACACGCCTATTTAAAAAATCATAATTCCTCTGCAAGTATCTCTCCTACTCTTATAGAAGTCATTCCATCAAACAACCATTGAGTCTTTTAATGTCGTCTGTCACAAGAATTGCTAAAGGCTAGAAGATAATAAAGACCGATTGTAGGATTTGACCTCACCTCAACTTAAAGCCCAAGGAGACTCGACCGAAAATAGTTAAATGTAAGGGCTATTGCTGTGGCTAACCATAATCCCATGTAGAAAAGAACTTTGGACTGATTTCGATAAGTACATTCTCTCCCTTCTTTGAATGCTCGGTTATCATTCTTGCTATGGGATGATCAAGCGTACCTAAATACTTCATACTTATTTTATCTCCCTCTATAACAGTTCTATTTGGGTCTTCTATTATTCTCACAGAGCCCTTGCCTTTTACTCCCTTATATGGAAAATTCTCATCATCTATGGAAAAATACAAAACGGGCTTTCTCTTTAGGTTTCGAGTTTTCTTGGCAATTTTGGATGTTGTAATTAGGAGTTTATCACTATCCTTATCATGGTAAAACCAGACGGGCTGGATATTGGGCTCACCTTTTTCATCAAGGGTTGACATCTGCAACATAAATTTGCCTTCAAGGAACATATCGACCTGTTCTTTGGTCATACCAGGTGTTTCAGTAGTAGCGTTAATGATTTTCATGATACTTTAATAGCATCCAGACTGAAAAGAGTTTCTTGCATAAGGCATATTAATAATAGAGGAATCAACCGCGGCCATGAAGTAAACGCTGGTGGAGGTATGCTTTTGTCTCACCTTGGAAGCTTATCACATACTTATATCCTCTATTACGTTATCTTATGCTGCATTATCGCATTTGAATAATGGAATCAAACGGTTAGCAAAAACTAAAAGAATGACTAGCCCTTCACGTTGAGACTAGAAGGGTTTGGAGTTCACGGACAATGAAGGTAGGAAAGATAGATTGACTCGGAGAATGGTTGTTAGTAATAGTTGGAAGGACATCTCCCGGTTAGGAGAGATGCATTTCTATTTACTCTCCGAGTCATTAGCAGCAATGTTACGACTAATATAAGTGGAGTGGAGCTGCAGGATACTCAGCGAATGGTTGCAACGGTGAGAGGTTTGTCGCTGAGTCCAGGGCTCTGCCGCGACATTCTACGTGAAACTATCGAATTGAGCCCCAAACACTGGTGTCGAACTAATGAGACATTTTAAATGCAAAGTTTTTACCTGCAGAATGCGATATAGTACTCGAATAACATGTCAAATGCTGATACAGAAGAAGAAGCATCATTCAGAGAAAGCTATGCTCAGGAGCTTCAAAAGAAAAAACAGCAGGCCAGCAACTCCTATCGTGGAGATGATGAATTAATGGACGAAAAAAGAAGGGTAAATCAACAGGAGATAAAAACGCCGGGTCGTAGAGGTGAAAAAATAAAGCAAGAAGAACTTGACAGGGAATTTGTTAGACGGAGTAAGCTAAAGGAAGTTGGACTTTAGAACAGAAATATCTTAGCTTATATCAAGTATACTTTATTGGGTTTACCAATATCCAATATCCACATCGTCTAACAATAATTGAAGAGTGTTCAGCCAGTAATTCCATTGGCAACAAGTACGGAGTAGGGACCAAGTCCACAATCCTCACAAATAGGCTTCAACGACCCTGGTCCCTTGAGCTAGCTAATCGCGAAATATCCTATTTAGTAATACTGAGACATTGTTTGATTTGTTCGTTTCTTCTCTATATGACCTGCGTTTAGATTATCCTTGTAACAGGAGAACTGTAAAATTTATCCCAATGAGTGGGCGTAGGGTGCGTGGTTTTGAGTTTTTATTACTGCTTTTTAATTACTGAACCAGAAGCACAGGTGTATTTATTTTACTTATTATCTTTCTGGCATCGCTAAATAGAGAACTTAGCCAAGAATCTAGATGTGAAGTAGTCATGACTACCAAGTCAAAGTGTGTATCTTCACACGCCTTCACTACTTGATCGGCTGCATTTCCTGTTTTTATTTCATAGGAAATTTTATTCTTGGCGCCTGCTTCTACACACCTTTTTATTTTTTCTTCCATCGCATTTGCCAATTCTCCTTCAATATTGTGCTTAAAGCCACCTCCAGTGTCTGGTTCTTTATCTTTAGATACACTGACTGAAGTGTCCCCCAAATTATCAATATTTTCTATTATACGCAGTATGACAATTTCTGCTCCAGAGAAATTCGAAATAGAGATTGCATGATTAATTGCTTTATCTGATGTTTCATTTCCGTCGTCGGGTACTAAAATCTTGAAGTATTTGGGAATATTAGACTTAGAGATGGAATATCGTACGTCTATATCTACTGTTTTTACATTCAGGTCTGAACTCATAAATAGTCTAATACATTAAAATATTTATCAGTTTGATGTCAATTATTTGTGTTTGAGTTGATTAAATAGAAGTTAATACGACTACGTGTAACTGCATGATATTGAGTGTTATCAAATAACGAATGAATTCTCTTTCACTATCTCGGTCGAAGAATACTTTTTGGATATTCCCGTTATGGTTGTATATGGAAGTAAGAAATGTGGTGGATCGAATTACCATACGCTCCATGCCTTTTGGAGTATAACTGATTTTGATGTAGAGTGTTAGTGGGGTAGACCGATAAATACAATAATCCTAGAAGAAGGGGAACTTAAGAAACAGGTATAGTAATCCTTTCTCAAGCCGAAATAGTAATATCGATCGGATGCATTAAATGCTCTAATTGTTTTTCTTTAACCTAGCCATACGGTATGATTGACATGCCAAGAATGAGAATGCAGACAAAGCTATCACTTCTATTCTTTGCCGTAATTGCTGTGGCTATTACATGCTTGGTGTTATTTGGATTCTAGATAGGTAGAGTGACACAAGTCCGAGTATTGTCTCATTTGTAATTGTAAATAATACGATCGTCTCATAAAACAACATTTAAAGTGTAACTCTAAATTTTTGACATATTAAATCATTTGACTATAAACAAACTGTTAAATCAGTCATCGGAATAACATAAGTGAAGTTATTCAGAAACCTGTATCTTCAAGTAAGTTAGCCAGCATTATAATCGCCCAGATAAATAAGTAATTAGTTGAATTGTATATGCTGTGTTCGTAAGTGTCTGCCTATGGTTTTAAGTAGGTATCTACTCCAATCAGTTAAATTAAGAACAATCCTAAACCTGAGGTAAGCACTTCAAAGAAAAGAATTTAGCATCAGAAATAATCAATAGTACTGTGATGTTTTTAAGATCACAGATGTTATTGTTTAGGTCTACCTCCTATGCCAAACTAAGTCTATCCATCTGTTTTTCTATCTATTTATTTATCTATTAGACTATTCTGCTCACGATTTTGAAGCGGGTAAAAAATACAAATATAATACCAGTATTATGATCACGTTGCCCCAGTCTTCATTCTAAAAATAAGTTTTATCTGACCAATGGTGTTAAAATCAGGTTATTTCCATGATGTCCAAGCAACTGCTCCTTTTGTTTCTCCGTAAATTTTAAATCAAACTCCTTTTGATGATACAAGCAAAAAGTTTTCAAATTCATTTCGCTATTATATTCTGAAGGAAGGGATAATTCATACTTCATCAAACTGTTTTCATTATTATTATGGAAAAATGACCCCATGTCACCAAATGCTGATACTCCACTTTTGCCAGATGATTTTGCAAACCTTACCATCTGTTTTAAGACAGGCATAATTCCTTCTGGAGAACCAGAGTAACCCTTTAAAGAATCTACGATAATAAGCGATTGTTGATTCTCATAGTCTCTAATGTCTATATCTGCACAATTTTCTGTTAAGACATTCCTTACGCCATCAACAGTCTCATAAAATGGAAGTATTATCATAATTTCATTTCTTTCGACCAAAGATGCTTTGATGTATTGGGAATATATTTCCCTCAATGTGGTCAAGTCAGGATAGAGTATGAGATAGTGGGCGCCGTAATCTGCGTGCAATATTTGTAGCAAAGTTTGGGCGGTATCTCCAATGATCGGCTTGTGATTGTTATCATTATTATAATCATTATTATAATCATTATCATAATCATTATCATATTCATAATTTATATCTCTCTTATTATTGGTTGTCTTTCCTTGAAGCAAGGTCTAATATTGATAGAGTTATAAATTATATTAATCTATCAAATCATTTTTGTAATTTGAGTGACTGGTGCTATTCAAAAGTTATGCTATGTTACTAACATTATGATTTGAAATGTGTCACCACTTCCTGATGAATCTGTTTGATTGATAATTCTTGTTAATGGAAGCCCTCTATGCTGTTAGATCTCAATTTGTCAGAGATTTAGGGTTGAATTTGTCGCATCCATATTAAAACATGATTCAAGACATTAGAAAGGACAATAAATATAAGTAAAAACCTTGCAATAATTAGTGCTCATAATGCCGCCTAAAAGTATGAGTAAAAACAAAACAAAAATATCAACAACAAAATACGATAGACAGTAGTGAAGAAAAAGGTGATATTAGCAGTAAGAACTCCATACTAATATCTAAACTGTCAGTATCAGATAAGGAAATATTGAAAGTCCTGCTCTCTCCTGATAATGGTATCAAACGCTCTTCTCTGT
>Ga0209382_10004157_pt1 | contig 19505 bp, 2 predicted proteins | sample SoiMetdeltSBSDD5_FD_187599 | JGI IMG/M metagenome (GOLD analysis project Ga0209382, IMG submission 187599) | Bulk soil microbial communities from a Populus tree surrounding site in Tennessee, USA - Soil MetaG P. deltoides SBSDD5 (SPAdes) (version 2) | ecosystem: Environmental > Terrestrial >... | reverse complement strand
GAGTTCGGGGTGGAGTTACCACTGAGAATGATGTTTGAGCGCCCGAGGTTAAGTGAACTAGCGGAGAGTGTGGAGAAGGCGTTCAAGGCGGGAAGAGGGCTGGAGGCGCCGCCGCTGGCGCCAGTCTCGAGAGATGGCCAAGGAAGTGTGAGGCTGCCACTGTCGTTCGCGCAGCAGAGGCTATGGTTCCTGGATCAGCTCGTGCCGAACAATCCGTTCTACAACATTCCAAACGCAGTGGGGTTGGAGGGTAGGCTGGACCTTGAAGTTCTGGAGCGCGTGATCAATGAGATCGTCAGAAGACATGAGGTCCTGAGGACGAGGTTCGAAGCGGAAGAAGGCGAGCCGGTGCAGGTGATCGACGAATGGGAATATTGGAGGTTGGAGATTGAAGATCTGACGAGTTTGCCACGGAAAAAACGAGAGGAAGAAGCGAGGCGCATAACGGGAGAGGTGGCATGGACGGGATTCGATCTCAGTCGAGGGCCGCTGCTCAGAGTGAAGGTTCTCGAGCTTGAAGAGGACAAGCACCTCCTGCTCTTCACTATGCACCACATAGTGAGTGACGGTTGGTCAATGGAAATCCTGGGCAGAGAAGTCGGCGCCCTCTACCAGGCATACAACGCGGGAAATGAGTCGCCGCTTGCAGAGTTGCCGATCCAGTATGCGGACTTTGCGGTATGGCAGAGACAGTATTTGGCCGGAGGAGTGATGGAAAGCGAGGTCGGATACTGGAAGAAGCAACTTAAGGACGCGCCGGTCCTGGAGTTGCCGACAGACTATGCGAGACCGTCGGCCCCTAGTCACCAAGGAGGCAGAGAGAGGGTCGAGATCGGCAATCCATCGAGCGAAGGACTGAGAAGGCTCAGTCAGCGAGAAGGGGTCACCCTGTTTATGGTCCTGATGGCTGCCTTCAAGGTGGTCTTGATGAGATGGAGCGGAGAGGAAGATATCAGCGTCGGAACGTCAATCGCGAACCGAACCCGGAGAGAGGTGGAAGGGCTGATCGGATTCTTTATCAACACGCTGGTCATGCGGACCGACCTCGGAGGGAATCCTAGTTTCAGAGAGTTAGTCAAGAGGGAGAGAGGGGTGGTGCTCGGAGCCTATGGGCGCCAGGAAGTGCCGTTCGAGAAGTTGGTGGAGGAGATCAATCCGGATCGAGATCTGAGCCGGAATCCCTTGTTTCAGGTCATGATGGAACTGCAGAACACAGGGCAAGAAAAGTTGGAGATCAGAGGGCTGAAGGTGAGAGGTGTAGGCGAAGAGAAGATAGAGGAAGGGATAGGAACGGCCAAATTCGATCTGACGCTGACGCTAGTGGAAGGGGGAGAAGGTATCGCGGGCAGTCTGGAGTACAGCCGGGACCTCTATGAGAGAGAGACGATCAGGAGGATGGCCCGACATTTTGAGAAGGTGGTTGAGGAAGTCGTCAAAGATGCGGATCAGCGCATCAGACAGATCGAGCTGCTAAGCCTAAGCGAACGCGAACAGATCTTGCTGAAGTGGAATGAGACGGCGGTTGAATATCCGAAAAATCAGTCGATCCACGAGCTATTCGAGCAGCAGGTCGAGAGGACTCCCGAGGTTGTGGCCGTCGTCTTCCAGGATCAGGGACTGACCTATCGAGAATTGAATGCGCGAGCCAATCGGCTGGCTCGAGCTCTGGTCGAACAGGGAGTCGGGCCGGAAGCGCTGGTAGCTGTGCTGGCCGAGCGCGGTGTAGATTTTTTGACCACAATGCTGGCGGTCTTCAAAGCGGGAGGAGCCTACATCCCGCTCGATCCGCATCACCCATCTCAGCGAATCGGTCAGGCGCTCGGTTTGAGCGGGGCCGAAATAGTGGTGACAACTTCTCGGTTTAGAACACTGGCCGCAGAGGCGAGCACTGGTTTGACGGCAGAATATTCCCCTGCCGTCTTGTTGCTGGAGGAGTTAGTTAAGGACGACCGTCAGGAGGAGAACTTAGAACGAGATTTCCTGCCGAATCAGTTGGCCTACGTGATCTTCACCTCCGGGTCAACCGGCGTCCCGAAAGGCGCGATGGTGGAGCATCGTGGGATGCTCAATCATCTCTACGCGAAGATCCGGGATCTGCCGTTAAGCGATAAAGATGTTGTAGCGCAAACCGCCTCGCAATGTTTCGACATATCAGTCTGGCAGTTCCTGGCAGCCTTGCTGGTGGGTGGGCAGGTGCAGATCTTCGATGATGAGATCACCCACGACCCGGCGAGTTTTCTCGATCAAACCGAACAGCGGAAGCTGACAATTCTGGAAATCGTCCCGTCAATGATGCGGATGATGGTGTCGGAATCAAAGAATCGAGTAGTTAAGCCGGATCTGTCAACGCTCCGTTGGCTGATTTCGACCGGGGAAGCCTTGGCGCCCGAACTGTGTCGTGAATGGTTCGGGCTCTATCCTGCGATCCCACTGCTGAATGCCTACGGTCCGACCGAGTGCTCGGATGATGTGACACATGGTGTGATCGAGGAAGTCCCGAACGAGAGCGCCATCCGCAGCCCAATCGGTCGTCCGATCGCCAACACTCAAATCTATATACTGAATGAAGGATTTGAACCTCAACCGATCGGAATAGTGGGAGAGGTGTATGTAGGAGGAGCAGGGGTCGGTCGTGGTTATCTGAATGAAGCGGTAAAAACGGCGGAGTATTTTTTGCCCGACGGATACGGGACGGAAGGTGGCGGTCGGTTGTATAGAAGCGGTGATGTCGGTCGTTACCTGTGGGATGGTAATCTGGAATACCTGGGTCGAATCGATCATCAGGTGAAGATCCGCGGGTTCCGGATCGAGCTGGGAGAGATCGAGGCGGCGCTGAGTCGTCATCCGTCGATCGAGGAAGTGGTTGTGGTGGCCAGAGACGAGGTAGGAGGAGAGAAACGGTTGGCGGCGTATGTGGTAGCGAAAGCGGGAAGCGAGGTGGCAATCAGCGATCTGCGAGAGCTGATGAAGCGTGAATTGCCGGAGTATATGTCTCCGGCGGCGTATGTGCCGCTGGAAGCATTGCCGTTGACGGAGAATGGGAAATTGGATCGCCGGTCGCTACCTGCGCCTGAAGCCGTGAACGAAGAAATGAATCGAGGTTATGTGGCGCCACGTAGCTTGACCGAACAGAGGATGTCGGAGATCTGGTCGGAAATATTGAGAGTGGAACGAGTGGGAGTCAATGACAACTTCTTCGATCTGGGAGGCCACTCGCTGCTGGCGACGCAGGTGATGTCGCGAGTGCGAGCGGCGTTCGATGTCGAGGCGCCTCTGAGAGTGTTGTTTGAGCATCCGCGATTAAGAGAGTTGTCAGAGAGAGTGGAGCAGGCGTTCAAGTCGGGAAGAGGTCTGGAGGCGCCGCCATTGGCGCCGGTTCGTAGAGAAGGGCAAAGTGGAGCGAGGCAGCCACTGTCGTTCGCGCAGCAGCGACTGTGGTTCCTGGATCAGCTTGTTCCGAACAATCCGTTTTATAACATTCCAGGAGCGGTGAGGCTGGAGGGACGGCTGGATCTTGATGCGCTGGAGCGAGTGATCAACGAGATCGTCAGAAGACACGAGGTGTTGAGGACGAGGTTCGAAGTAGAAGAAGGCGAACCGGCGCAGGTGATCGAGGAGTGGGAGCCTCGGAGCTTGGAGGTCGCGGACCTGACGAGCTTGCCGCCTGGAGAGAGAGAGGAAGAGGCCCGGAGGATAACGAACGAGGAGGCGGGGACGGGATTCGATCTGTCGAGAGGGCCGCTGCTGAGAGTGAAGGCGCTGAAGTTGGGAGAGGAGGATCATCTCCTGCTTTTCACGATGCACCACATAGTGAGCGATGGTTGGTCGATGGAAATCCTGAGCAGAGAGTTAGGGGCGCTCTACCAGGCGTATAGCGCGGGAGAAGCGTCGCCGCTTGAGGAACTCGAGATTCAGTATGCGGATTTCGCGGTCTGGCAGAGATCGTGGCTGCAAGGCGATGTGCTCGAGAATCAACTCGCTTACTGGAAACGGCAGCTCGGCGGAGAGCTACCCAACCTGGAATTACCAACTGATAGGCCTCGTCCTGCCCTGCAAACTCACCGCGGGGCGCAGCGCTCATACATCTTACCGGCGGCGCTGTCAGATTCATTGAAGACGCTCAGCCTGGAGCAGAGTAGCACATTGTTCATGACGCTACTGGCCGCATTTGAAACTCTCTTGTTTTACCTGACAGGACAAACGGACATCACTGTCGGTACGGACATAGCTAATCGCAATCGCGGGGAAACAGAAAAACTGATCGGTTTTTTTGTCAATCAGCTGGTACTTCGTGCAGAAATTTCGCCCGACGCCACTTTCGTAGAACTCTTGAGGAAGGTGAAAGATATAACCCTGGAGGCGTATGCGCACCAGGATCTGCCCTTCGAAAAGCTGGTAGAGGCGCTAAATCCGGATCGCGATGAGAGTCGCACCCCGCTGTTTCAGGTAAAAATGGTGCTTCAGAATGTTCCGGTCGAAATGTTGAGCCTTCCAGACTTAAAGCTCAGGCCGATAACAACGAGCAACTATTCTGCGAAATTCGATCTGTTACTCAACCTGAATGACACAGCGCGCGGCCTTAGCGCATCGCTCCAATACAACACCGACCTGTTTGAAGAGTCGACGCCCGTGCGCATTCTCAAACGATTCCATATCTTACTCGACCGAATTGTGGAACAGCCGGCGGCAAAGCTGCAGGAGTTGGTTGAATCGCTCATCGAAGAGGACAGGCGCGAAGAGCTTGAGAAAGATCGGGAACTTGACAGCGTTCTGCTGAGAAAGTTCGAGAACAGCAAGAGGAAAGCTATCGTTGAAGCGCAAGTGAAGGTAAAACAATGAAAGATGTCACATTGCATGGAATAGATAAGATCCGTCCGGGCGGCGCCAGGCGTAAACCCCTTAGCGTAACTGGGGAAGGGCTGGTCACAGTTGAGCCTCGAAAAGGAGAGGGCGGACTTCCGGTTGTGATGCGCCCTTCAGTTGAAGGTGTGGATTTGGCGCCTTGGGCGCTGAGCAATCGTAACCTCATCGAGGCCCATCTGTTGAAGCACGGCGGAATACTCTTCAGGGATTTCAATATTTCAACATCGGAAGTATTCGAGCAATTCGCCGTCGCTTGCTCGTCTGAGCTGTTACCATACAGGGAACGCTCATCGCCTCGCACGCAGGTTAACAATAATATCTATACTTCCACAGATTATCCGGCGGATCAGAGTATATTTCTTCACAATGAAAACTCGTATCAGCATACCTGGCCACTGAAAATCTTCTTCTTTTGTATGACGCCGGCGACGCGAGGTGGGGAGACGCCAATTGCGGACTGTCGCAACGTCCTAGCGCGGATCGATCTGAAGATCAGGCGACGTTTCATTGAAAAGGGCTGGATGTTAGTCCGGAACTTTGGCGCCGGTCTCTCTCTCTCATGGCAATCCGTGTTTCAGACTGAGGATAAATTTGCGGTCGAAAGATACTGCCGCGAGGCGGGCATCGAAACTGAATGGCAAGGGGACCGTCTTCGGACAAGGCAGGCGCGTCGAGCGATGGCGTCGCATCCCGCAACGGGTGAAATGATATGGTTCAATCATGTCGCCTTCTTTCACGTGTCAACTCTTGAACCGTCGACGCGCGAAGCATTGCTGGCGGAGTTTGAAGAAGAAGACCTACCTAACAATACCTATTACGGAGACGGCTCGCCTATCGAGCATTCCGTCCTCGAAGAGATACGCGAGGCATACCGAATTGAGACAGTTAGTTTCGACTGGCGGGAGGGCGACATCCTAATGCTCGACAACATGCTAGTCGCACATGGGCGTAGTCCTTACGTCGGACATCGGAAAATCCTGGTGGCCATGGCCGAGCCGTTTGGTCCTATGGCGGCGACATTTCGTTGAGAGAGGGATGCAATGATGGAACTAGCAGAAATGCAAGAGGAAGCGCTAAAAGGTTATCGACTTTCACCACAGCAGAGACATCTGTGGGAATTGTCGCGGCGCGGGTGGGATGCGCCGTATCAGACTAAGTGTATTGTGACGATAAAAGGCCGTCTTGAGAGCCGCTATCTAAAAACCGCGATGCAAAAAGTCATTGCTCGCCATGAAATTCTGCGGACAACCTTTCAGTGTTTACCCGGGATGACCATTCCGATTCAGGTCATTAACGAAACATGCGGTTTTTCGTGGCAAGAAGATGATTTCAGCGGGTTGGATGAGCAGGCATCCTTGATCGATGCGCATTTTCATGCGGACTCCCATCGTCTCGATTTCGAGCAGGGGCCGTTTTTAAACCTCCATTTAATCAAGAGGGCTAAGGATGATCACATCTTGATCGTACGACTTCCCGCGATCTACGCCGACTCCGTGAGTTTACGGAACTTGATCGGCGAACTCAGCCGAAGTTACGCTGCGGCGATTTGTGGGGAGGACTTAGATGGTGATGTTTTGCAGTACGCAGACCTCGCCGAGTGGCAGAACGAATTGATCGAGGCAGATGAGACGCGCGCCGGGAGAGAGTACTGGCGCAACCTGAATCTCCTATCCCAATCCGCGCCCCGGCTTGCATTCGAGTGTGTTCCGATAAGTGAGGCGGCGTTCAACCCTCGCCTTGAGGAATTGGAAATTGCGCCAACGCTGAAAGACAGGATCGAATCTTCCTCTCTAAGCGCACAAACATCGCTAGAACAAATTCTGCTGGCATGTTGGTACATCCTGCTCTGGCGGCATACAGGACAATCGGAAATCGAGGTCGGAACCGTCTTCAATGGTCGTCGTGTCACGGCAATTGAAGATGCGCTGGGGCTGTTTGCGAAATATCTACCCGTTACTTGTCACCTGGAGGAGGGATTACCGTTTAGTGAGTTCGTCGAACAGATCGACAAGTCGCTCATAACAGTTCGAGACCGGCAGGAATATTTTTCGTGGCGCCAGCTTGTCGAACCGTCAGCATCTGCGCTGAGAGCATCCTTCTTCCCGTTCTGTTTCGAGCCGGTGGTGGCGTGGCCCACCTTCTTGGCGGACGGCGTCTCATTTTCGATTTTCGAACAGTATGCTTGTATCGACTGCTTTAAATTGAAACTCTCCTATGCGCATAAGTCGAATGGGCTGGTAGTAAAATTCCACTACGACTCTGAATTGTTTCGTCCGGCCGATATACGCCGTCTCCTCGGGAACTTTCATACACTGCTGGAGAACGTTATAGCCACCCCCTTTGCGAAGGTCGGTGAGCTGGAAATGGTCAACGAGGCGGAACGCAAACAACTTTTCGTCGAATACAATTCGACGAAGACCGAATGGCCACGGGATAAATTCGTCCACGAACTGTTCTTGGAGCAAACGAAACGCACACCGGATGCGGTGGCGGTGATCTACGAGGGAGGGCATTTCAGCTATTGCGAACTGAACGAGCGGGCCAATCAACAAGCGCGCTATTTGCGCGGATTAGGAGTCGGTCCGGAGGCGATCGTCGGACTTTGTATGGAACGCTCATTCGATCTCATCGTCAGCTTGTTGGCCGTGCTCAAGGCCGGGGGAGCCTACCTGCCGCTCGACCCCTCATATCCGCAAGGGCGTCTCTCTTTTATGCTCGAAGACGCCGGGATCACGGCGCTGCTGACCGAGACTCATCTATGCTCACGGTTGCGCCCGCCGGAAAATTTGCAGGTAGTCTGTGTAGACACTCTGTGGGAGTCGATTTCTCAAACCTCTGCGCACGAGTGCAACACGATGCTGGGGCCTGAAAATCTCGCCTACGTCATCTACACGTCTGGTTCGACCGGAAGGCCGAAAGGGGTCATGCTACGTCACAGATCGTTGAGGAACTACTTGCTATGGGCGATCAGTCATTACCCGCTGGAGACCGGCTGCGGCGCCCCGGTTCACTCCTCGCTCAGCTTCGACCTGACGATCACTTCGCTCTTCCCACCATTGCTTGTCGGCGGCTATGTTCATTTGCTATCAGCCGAAAATGAAATCGAGGCGCTTGGCGAGGCATTGAGCGAACGCCCCGGATATAGTTTGGTCAAACTCACTCCGGCGCACCTTCAATTGCTTACTGAACAGTTGAATGATGTTGATCTCAACAGCGCGGCGAGCTCGCTAGTGATCGGTGGAGAAAATCTGCCGGCGCAGACTGTCAGATGGTGGCGAGAGCGAGCGTCTGCGACCAGACTCTTTAACGAATATGGGCCGACGGAAAGCGTGGTCGGCTGCTGCGTATACGAAGTCGGCGCAAATTCGGAAGTGGAAGAAGGGCGCGCTGCCCTCCCGATCGGACGACCAATTGCCAATACTAGCCTCTATATTCTCGACCGACGGCAGCAGCCAACTTCCCAAGGAGTAATTGGTGAACTATGCATCGGCGGGGAAGGACTTGCGCGCGGCTATCTCAATCGCCCTGAGTTAACTGCTGAAAGATTTGTGCCGGATCCTTATCGAGAGGAAACGGGGGCGCGTCTCTACCGAACGGGGGATCTGGCGCGATATCTCCGCGACGGGCAAATCGAATGTCTAGGTCGCATGGACGAGCAGGTGAAAGTTAGGGGTTATCGAATCGAGTTGGGAGAGATCGAAGCCGCGCTGCGTGACCAGCCGGGAGTTCGCGAGGCGGCCGCGGCGATGATCTCCGAGGACGGGCAAAGCCGCCTGATCGGATATGTGGTCGGAGATGAGGGACAGAAGCTCGATGTGGCGCGGCTGCGCCAATTCTTACAAGAGCATTTGCCTGAGTACATGATTCCCTCGGCAATCATGTCAATCGACCTGTTGCCCCTGACAACGAACGGGAAGATAGACCGGAGAAGACTGTCATCGCTGCCATTGCTGGGAGATGCGAGTGGGCAACTGGAGCGGGAATATGTCGGCCCGCGGACGCCGGTCGAGGAGATTGTGGTTGGGATCTTCGAGGAGGTGCTGAGGCTGGATCGGGTAGGGACGCGCGACAACTTTTTCGGGATCGGCGGACATTCGTTATTAGCAACACAGGTCGTCTCACGCGTGAGGAACACGTTCGGAGTGGAGATCGGAGTGAGGAGCATCTTCAAGGATGCGACGGTGGAGGGGTTGGCAGGAAGGATCGAGGAGGCGATGAGGTCCGGAGAAAAGGATGAGGCGCCCCCGCTGGTCAGAGTCCCCAGAGAAGGCCCAAGAGGTGTGCGGCTGCCGCTCTCGTTCGCGCAGCAGAGATTGTGGTTTTTGGATCAGCTCGCGCCGAACAATCCGTTCTACAACATCCCTGGCGTCGTGAGGTTGGAGGGGGGATTGGAGCTTGGGGTACTGGAGCGGGTGATCAATGAGGTTGTCAGAAGACACGAGGTCCTGAGGACGAGGTTCGAAGTGGAAGCGGGCGAGCCGGTACAGGTGATCGATGAATGGGAACGACGAAGATTGGAGGTCGAAGACCTGACTAACCTGACCCCGGAGGAGAGAGAAGGGCGAGTCAGGAGAATCGCGAGTACGGAGGCGGGGACAGGATTCGATCTATCGAGAGGCCCGCTGCTGAGAGTGAAGGCGCTGAAGTTGGAAGACAACGAGCATATGCTGCTCTTCACGATGCACCACATCGTGAGCGATGGCTGGTCGATGGGAATCCTAAGCCGAGAAGTCGGAGACCTCTATCGGGCGTATACCGCGGGAGAGCCCTCGCCGCTGGAGGAGTTGCCGGTTCAATATGCGGATTTTGCAGTGTGGCAAAAAGAATGGCTGAAGGGAGAGGTACTGGAGGAGGAGCTTGAGTATTGGCGGCGGCAGTTGGCGGAGATGGAAGACCTGGATTTGCCGACGGACCATCCGCGGCCAGCGATGCCGAGTTATCGAGGGGCGAAATGTCCTTTTGTGGTGGGGAGTGAGGTGACGGAGAAGCTGAAGGGGTTGTGCCAGCGAGAGGGAATAACCCTGTTTATGGCCCTGATGGCGGCTTTCAAGCTGGTTTTATTGAAATACAGTGGAAAGGAGGATGTCAGTGTCGGAACGGTGATCGCGAATCGCACGCGGAAAGAGGTGGAAGGATTGATCGGTTTCTTTGTAAACACACTGGTCCTGAGGACTGACCTCGGAGGAAATCCGAGTTTCAGAGAGTTGATCAAGAGAGAGAGAGAGGTGGCCCTCGGCGCCTATGCGCATCAGGAATTGCCGTTTGAGAAACTGGTGGAAGAGATCAATCCGGAGCGAGATCTGAGTCGGAGTCCGCTGTTTCAGGTGATGATGGCGCTGCAGAACACGGAGCAAGAAGCGTTGGAGCTGGAAGGTATGAAGCTAAGCAGCGGCGGCGAGGCGCAGGAGGTACGGACGGCGAAGTTCGATTTAACAGTGTCGATCATGGAGGCTGGGCGCGATCTGGTCGGATCAGTAACCTACAGCCGAGACCTGTTTGAGGAGGATACGATCAAACGGCTGATGAGCCATTACACGAACATTCTGAGAGAAGTCCTGGAGAACGGCGAAAGACCGATCTCTGAGTCGAGCTTACTGAGCGAACAGGAGAGAGAGCAGATCGTCGTGGAGTGGAATCAGACTGGGAGGGCCTATCCTCAAGATCGGTGCATCCACGAGCTATTCCGAGAGCAGGCGGAGCGGACACCAGAGCGGATCGCGTTGATTGGCGACGGGCAGAGGGTGAGTTATGGAGAGCTCAACCGGCGAGCCAACCAACTGGGGCGCTACCTGCAAAAGCTGGGAGTGGAGCCCGAAGTCCTGGTCGGGTTGTGTCTGGAACGGTCGTTGGAGATGGTTGTGGCAGTGATGGGAGCGCTCAAGTCCGGGGGAGCCTATCTGCCGCTGGATCCGGAGTACCCACAGGAGAGGTTGAGGTATATGTTGGAGGATGCGGGAGTGGGCGTGGTGGTGACTCAAAAGGCGTTGGCGGAGCGACTTGCGTACTACGAAGGACGGACGATCTGTTTGGATGCGGAGTGGGACAAAATCAGAGAGGAGAGCGAGAACGAGCCGGAGGGTGAGGCTCGGAGCGAGAACCTGGCCTATGCGATCTACACGTCGGGGTCAACCGGGCGACCGAAAGGCGTGATGGTCGCTCACCGAGGGGTGTGCAATCTGGGAGAAGTGCAGAAAGAAGCATTTCAATTAGGATCGCAATCGCGAGTCCTTCAATTCGCATCGCTTAGTTTCGATGCGTCGGTATGGGAGATATTTAGCGCATTAACAGCCGGCGGAAGTTTGCACGTCTACGGACAGGAGAGCCTGCTGCCAGGAGCAGACCTGCTAAGAGTCCTGAGAGAAGATCAGATTACGACAGTGACATTGCCTCCAACCGTTCTCGCGGTGTTGGAACAAGAAGAAGCGTGCCCCCTGGAGACCATCATAGCGGCAGGCGAGGCCTGTACCACAGAAGTAGTAGATCGATGGGCCAGAGGAAGAAGATTCTTTGACGCCTACGGACCAACTGAAGCGACGGTCTGCGCAAGCATGGGCGCCTGCGAAGCGGGTCACAATAGAAAGCCGAGCATTGGACGGCCGATATCCAATACAGGGCTCTACATCCTGGATCGTGAGCTGAACCCCGTCCCGATCGGAGTGCCAGGAGATCTCTATATATCAGGAGTGGGGTTGGCAAGGGGATATTGGAGGAGAGCTGAACTGACGGCAGAGAAATTCATCCCAAACGGCTTCAGCGGTGAAGGTGGAGAAAGGTTATACCGTACGGGAGATGTGGGCAGGTATTTATCGGATGGGAAGATTGAGTATATCGGGCGAGTGGATGAGCAGGTGAAGGTACGGGGCTATCGGATCGAATTGGGAGAGATCGAGGCCGTGTTCGGAGCGCACCGATCGGTGAAGCAGAGCGTCGTGGTCGCGATTGAGAATGGTAGAGGCGGTAAGCGACTGATTGGGTACGTGGTGGGGGAAGAAGAGGCGACGGCGCCAACGCTGAAGAGGTATGTTCGAGAGAGATTACCTGAGCACATGGTTCCGGAAGCGATCATCAGACTGGAAAAAATGCCTCTGACCGCGAATGGGAAGATAGACCGGAAGAGACTGGCATCAATGAATGGCGAGGGCAGACAGGTAGAGCGGGAATATGTTGGCGCGCGTACACCGTCAGAGGAAATAGTGGTTGGAATCTTCGAAGAGGTTTTGAAGCTGGATCGAATAGGGGTGTACGACAACTTTTTCGAGATAGGAGGACATTCCTTATTAGCGACGCAGGTCGTCTCTCGAATAAGAAATGTCTTCGGGCTGGAGATCGGTGTCAGAAGCATCTTCGAGGATGCGACGGTAGAAGGATTGGCGCGAAGGATAGACGAAGCGATAGGGGCGGGAGAGAAGGAAGCGCCGCCGCTGATCAGGGCCTCAAGAGGCGCCCAAAGCGGCCAGAGGCTGCCGCTGTCGTTCGCGCAGCAGAGGATGTGGTTCCTAGATCAACTCGCGCCGAACAATCCGCTATACAATATTCCGGGGGCGGTAAGGTTGGAAGGGAGATTGGATCTCGAGATACTGGAGCGCGTGATCAATGAGATCGTCAAAAGACATGAGACGCTCAGGACAAGGATCGAAGTAGAAAAAGGCGAGCCAGGGCAGGTAATCGAGGAATGGGAGTATCGAAAGTTGGAGCGAACTGACCTGAAAGGCCTGACCCGCGAAGAGAGAGAGCAAGAGTCGAGGCGCATTACAAGAGAGGAGGCGGGGACGGGATTCGATCTGTCGAGAGGGCCGCTACTGAGAGTGAAGGCGCTCGAGTTGGAGGAGGAACAGCACCTACTGATCTTCACGATGCACCACATTGTGAGCGACGGATGGTCGATGGGGATTCTGAGCAGAGAGGTCGGAGCGCTCTACCAGGCATTCAGCGCAGGAAAGGAGTCGCCGCTAGAGGAGTTACCGATTCAGTATGCGGATTTCGCAGTCTGGCAGAGAGAGTGGCTGAATGGAGAAGCGCTGGAAAAGGAACTTGAGTATTGGCGAAAGCAGTTGACGGGAATGGAAGACCTGGAACTCCCGGCGGATCATCCGCGACCGGCAGCGCCGAGTTACCGGGGAGCTACCCATCTATTTGTGGTGGATAGGGAAGTGACGGAGAAGCTGAGAGCGTTCGGTCAGCGAGAGGGAGTGACCATGTTTATGACGCTCATGGGTGGCTTCGATGTCTTGATGAGCCGGTATAGCGGGCAGGAAGATGTGGCGCTTGGGACTGACATCGCGAATCGGAATCGAGCGGAGACCGAAGGCTTGATCGGTTTCTTCGTCAATCAGTTGGTCATGAGAGTGCGGGTGAGGGGTTCAGAGAGCTTCGGAGAATTGATGAAGCAAGTAAGGGAGGTGTGCCTTGGAGCATATGCGCATCAGGACGTGCCGTTTGAGAAGCTAGTGGAGGAGTTGCAGCCGGAGCGAGACCTCGGCCGATCGCCACTCTTCCAGGTGAAACTGATCTTGCAGAACGCGCCGAGAGAAGGTCTGGAGCTGGGAGGGATAAGGCTGAGCGGCGGCGGCGGGGAGGTAGAAACTGCGAGCGAGGCGCAGACTGCGAGGTTCGATCTCACGGTAGCGCTTACGAATGAAAGGCATGGCCTGGTTGGAGCTGTGAACTACAGCCTAGACTTGTTTGAGAAGGAAACGATTGAGCGGCTGATGAACCATTACACGAACGTGTTGCGGGGAATCGTGGAGTGCGATAGACCGATCTGCGAGATTAGTCTGCTAAGTGACCAGGAAAGAAAGCAGATCGTCGTGGAGTGGAATGAGACCGGAAGACCCTATCCTAAAAAACAGCGTATCCAGGACCTATTCTCAGAGCAAGTGGAGCGGGCCCCTGATCAGATCGCGTTGATTGGTGAACAAGCGCAGGTGAGTTATCGCGAGCTCAACCGGCGAGCCAACCAACTGGGGCGCTACCTGCAGGGGATTGGAGTCGGACCGGAAGTCGTGGTCGGATTGTGTCTGGGGCGTTCGGTGGAAATGGTAATCGCAGTGATGGGAGTGCTCAAGGCAGGAGGAGCATATTCGCCACTCGATCCGGAGTCCCCACTGGAGAGGCTGAGCTATATTCTTGAGGACGCTGGAGTGGGAGTGGTACTAACCGATCAAGAGTTGGAGAATCGTCTACCGGCGTTTTGGGGGCAGACAGTGTGTCTGGATGTGGAATGGAAGAGGATCAGTGACGAGAGCGAGAGGGAGCCGGGGAATGAGGTCGGGGCTGACGATCTTGCCTATGTCATCTACACGTCGGGCTCGACCGGCGGGCCGAAGGGCGTTGCTGTTCATCAGCAGGCGCTGGTTGCGCGTACCGTGGCTCTTGTTGAAGCTTACGGGCTGACCTCGGCAGACCGTCTCTTACAGTTTGTTTCCCCAAGCTTTGATGCCTTTGCTGAGGAGGTCTTTACCACTTTGAGTCGCGGCGCCAGTCTAGTAATAGACAAGCGTGTAGTTAGTTACTCTGCCAATGACCTTCTCGATATAGTTGAAAGGTTAGCCATTACAACTCTTCATATTCCGCCGGCATATTGGCATCAGTTAGTCGATGATCTTTCAGCAAGTCGGCGACGAGTATCGAGCCAATTACGACTTTTTATCACTGGCGGAGAGTCTCCATCAAGAGAGACGCTCAAGAAGTGGGCTGTCCTGACGGAGCAACAATCTAGTTTTGTCAACGCTTATGGCCCGACAGAAGCGACTATTACCTCCACCGTTTACAGAATCCAAATGAACTCAAGTCAGATCTCCCTTCAAACCAGAGTGCCCATAGGACAGCCGATCGCGAATACGCAGGTCTATATCCTCGATCTTAACTGTGAGGTAGCGCCGATAGGAATGAAAGGAGAGCTCTACATAGGAGGGGCAGGCGTAGCGCGCGGATATCTGAGACGCGCTGAGATAAGCGCTGAGAAGTTCGTCCCACACCCGTTCAGCGAAGAAGCTGGAGCGCGGCTCTACCGCACGGGAGATGTAGGGCGGTACCTGGAGGATGGGAACATCGAGTTTCTGGGTCGGGTCGATGAGCAGGTGAAAGTGAGAGGTTATCGGATCGAGTTGGGAGAGATCGAGGCGGCGCTCGATGCGCACCGATGGGTGAGGCAGCGCGTGGTGGTCGCGAGTGAGGGTGAGAGAGGCGTTAAGCGGCTAATAGGATATGTGGTAGGAGAAGCGGGGGCGACGGCTGCGGAGTTAAAAAGGCATCTGAGAGAGAAACTGCCTGAGTACATGGTTCCGGAAGTGATCGTGATATTGGAAGAGATGCCTATCACGGCGAATGGAAAGATAGACATAAAGAAATTGCCATTGGTGAAAGATGGGGGCAGACAGGTAGAACGGGAATATGTCGTCGCGCGGACGCCAGTCGAGGAGATGCTGGTTGGGATCTTCGAGGAATTGCTGAAGCTGGATCGAGTAGGAATACACGACAACTTTTTCGAGATCGGAGGACATTCGTTATTAGCAACGCAAGTTATCACGCGAGTGAGGAATGCATTCGGCTCCGAGATCGGGGTAGGAAGCATTTTCGAGGAGCCGACTGTGAAAGGTTTGGCGCGAAGGATAGAGGACGCGATGATGGCGGGAGAGAAGCAGGAGGCGCTACCGCTGGCGCCAGCCTCGAGAGATGGCCAAAGAGTTGTGAGATTGCCGCTGTCGTTCGCGCAGCAGCGGTTGTGGTTTTTAGATCAGCTCACGCCGAACAATTCAATATACAACATCACAGTCGCAGTTAGGCTGGAAGGGAGGTTGAACATTGAAATACTTGAGTCCGCGATTAATGAGGTCGTCAGAAGACACGAGGTCTTGAGGACAAGGATTGAAGTAGAAGCGGGTGAGCCGGCGCAGGTGGTCGAGGAATGGGAGTATCGAATGTTGGAGGTCGAGGACCTGACGAGCTTGACACTGGAAGAGAGAGAAGAAGAAGCCGGGAGGATATCGACAGCGATGGCGAGGATCGGATTCGATCTGAGTCGGGGGCCGCTGCTGAGGGTGAAGGCCTTGAAACTTGAAGAGGAGCGGCATGTTTTGCTTTACTCATTGCACCAAATCGTGAGCGACGCCTGGTCGGCGGGGCTGCTGGCGCGAGAGATCTGTAAGCTTTATGAGGCGATGAGTGAAGGTCAGGCATCGCCGCTGCCGGAACTGGAAATCCAATACGCCGACTATGCGGATTGGCAGCGACGTTCTCTAGGGAACGGAGCGCTGGAAGTGCGCTTGCAGTACTGGAAGAAGCAACTCGGCGGCAAGCTGCCCGTGATGAACTTAGCCGTCGATCGTCCTCGCCCACTGGTCCCCAGTTATCATGGGGCAACAACATCAATCCTGCTGCCGGCAGAGTTATGTGAATCCCTGAAGGCATTAAGCAAGCGTGAGGGAGTGACACTCTTTACGGCGCTGCTGACAGCATTCAAGACGCTATTATACCGATACACGGCGGAATCGGATATCGCTGTAGTGGCTGCGATGGCAAATAGAGATCGAGCGGAGGTCGAGGATCTGATCGGGTTCTTTGTGAGCATGCTTCCAATGAGGACAGACTTCAGTGGCAATCCTAGGTTCACCGTGCTGCTAAAAAGGGTCAAGGATGTTGCGCTGAGCGCATACATCCACCAGGAGGCGCCATTTGAAAAACTGGCCGATGAGATAGGGCCGGAACGAGCGTTGGGGCAGTCGCCACTGTTTAACATAGCATTCGGAATGCAGAATGCGCCCGCAGAAGAAATGCGGGTGAGGGGGCTTAGGATTGGACCAGTGGTTGCACAGGAACCAGCAAGATTTGATTTAATGTTGCGGATAACCAAAGACGCCGAAACCATGCAGGCCGGATGGATTTACAGCGCCGACCTTTTCGAGGAAGAAACGATTAATCGGATGCACAGCCATTTTGAGACCCTGCTCTACAGCATCGTCGCCCGGCCGGATGCCCCATTGGACGAACTAGAGATGCTTAGCGAAGCTGAGAAAGCACAACAATCCATCAACCGCATCATTCGCAAAGAATACAATTACAGTAGATTCAAGAGTGTGAAGCCTAAGGCGGTTACTCTATCGGAAGACTGAATCGTTTCGTGTGGAACTCGTGGAAATCGCTGGTAACACACTATTGGCGCGAGCCAGGCAGTATCCTCGACGGCCGAAATCTCTACTAATTAAGCCGTCGTTTAGCTATACCTACACAAGATTTCTACTCTGACGAATTATCGGCCCATCATCATAAAGACCGCTTTATATCGTGTGCAGTGCGCGCACAGCCGCTAACACGACATAGGATAAGGCGAATACGCATACACCCTATATTAATCACTCACCATAAACGCCGGACTAAACTCACAGCGTCGCTACGCGGCGGGCGCAGATCAGGCAATCTTTGTAAAGCGTGGCGCCTGAAGCCCAATAATACCTCCAGCCGCTACCGAGGTTTACGTCGTCGCGATCAATAATTCCGCGATGCGTGGTGAACGTTTAGGAGTTACGCGACGAGCTAAGAGAGAGAAGTCAATTTCGGTAGCAGCGTATTGATTTATCGCTTTCCTGAGAGAGGACAACAGCATGCAAGGACGAGGACAAGTAATTGAAGGATATCGGCTATCGCTGCAGCAGGAGCAAGTTTGGCAACTGCAGCAAGAGAGTCAGGCATACTACGCTCAGTGCGCCATTCTGATAGAAGGGGACCTGAAATCAGAGGCTCTCGAAGAAGCGCTGAAGAAAGTGATGCGGAAACATGATGTTCTTCGAACGGCTCTTGATTCGTTCCCGGGCCTTGACCGGCCGATTCAATTAATTATCGAGAACCCGCCTCTGCCATTCCGGATAGTGGACTTAAGTGATAAGGAGTCCGAGGATCTCGATATCGCGCTCGGCCAACTTTTCAGAGAAGAAGCTCGTCCTTTTGATCTCAGGCATGGTCTATTGGTGCGCTTTTGTCTTGGTAGGTTGTCTGCCTCGAAACAAGTTTTGGTAATTAGCTTGCACGCGCTATGCGCAGATAGCTGGACGCTCAGGAATTTGTTCAGAGAGGTCAGCCGTTTCTATACAGCAGAGCTAGAGGGCAAAGAATTGTCGGAAGAGACGGCGCAATATCTGCAATTCTCCGAATGGCAGAATGATTTGCTTGAAGAGGAGATTAAGAACGGGCATCAAGAAGCAAGTCATCCTATTCCACACATTGTACTCCCGCTTGAATCCAACCACGTCGGGACACTGGAGTCCTCGCGCCATCCATATTCCCCTGAATCTGTAACGCTGACCCTCGATTCGCGAATAACAGAACGGATTGAGGAGATCTCGAATATACATACTTCTTCAATCGCCGGCTTTCTACTGGCGTGTTGGCAGATCTTGCTTTGGTGGCATAGCGACGAGGAAGAAATTATTACCGAGTGCCTGTTTGATGGAAGGCCGTTCGACGAACTTCACGATTCTCTTGGCCTTTTTGCCAGATATGTGCCAGCGCGAGGAACTCTTGGGAGTGGTCTCCGGTTCGACGAGGCGGTGGAAAGAGCCATGAAGTCTCTGCAGCATGCCTATACTTCGGGGGAATTCTTAGTGCGTGAGATGGCGAGCAGAAGTACGACGGATCGAGCTCATGCAATAGGCTTCGAATACGAGGAGTGGCCGATGGCGGAGTCTGCGGGGCCGGTGAAGTTCTCATATTGGAAACAATCCGTGTGCCTCGACCGGTTCAAGTTAAAGCTTGGCGGATATCGGAAAGCGGATGGACTGACGATCGAGATTCAGTACGACCCTGCTCTCTTCTCATGGGAGAGTATCGAACTTATCCGGGAGCGATACCTAATATTGATCGGGAGAGGGGTTGAGCGCGAGCGGGCTCTGATTAGGGATTTAGTTGGAAGCTCCCGGATCGAGGCGTCGGTGAGCTCCGGAGAGAAGCAGGATGAGCCGCGACTGGAGCCAGTCTCAAGAGAGGGCCAAAGAGGTGTGAGGCTACCGCTATCGTTCGCGCAGCAGAGGTTGTGGTTTTTAGATCAGCTTGTGCCGAACAACCCGTTTTATAACTGCCCCGGCGCGGTGAGGCTGGACGGGAAATTGGACCTCAAAGTGTTGGAATCCGTGATCAATGAGATCGTCAGAAGACACGAGGTCTTGAGGACGAGGATCGAAGTAGAAGCAGGCGAGCCGGTGCAGGTGATCGAGGAATGGGAGCCGCGGAGATTGAAGGTGGAAGATCTGACGGGGCTGAGCCGAGAGGAAAGAGAAAAAGAGACCAGGAGAATCGCGAGAATGGAAGCGGTGACGGGATTCGATCTCGGTCGAGGGCCGCTGCTCAGAGTGAAGGTGCTCGGGCTCGAGAAGGAGAAGCACGTGGCGCTCTACACAATGCATCACATCGTAGGCGATGCGTGGTCGATGGGAATCCTGTTGCGAGAGGTGTGTGCGCTCTATGAGGCGATCAGTGAAGGGAAGCAATCGCCGCTGCCGGAGCTGGAGATCCAATACGCCGACTATGCGGTATGGCAGAGACAGTATTTGGCCGGAGGAGTGATGGAAAGCGAGGTCGGATACTGGAAGAAGCAACTTAAGGACGCGCCGGTCCTGGAGTTGCCGACAGACTATGCGAGACCGTCGGCCCCT
>Ga0209382_10004151_pt1 | contig 19523 bp, 11 predicted proteins | sample SoiMetdeltSBSDD5_FD_187599 | JGI IMG/M metagenome (GOLD analysis project Ga0209382, IMG submission 187599) | Bulk soil microbial communities from a Populus tree surrounding site in Tennessee, USA - Soil MetaG P. deltoides SBSDD5 (SPAdes) (version 2) | ecosystem: Environmental > Terrestrial >... | reverse complement strand
GCGCCAGGTGCCGGCGGCCCCGGGCACCGACGCCTGGCCGCCGAGCTTTCCTTCGATACCGACTTCGCGCGCCACCGTCGTGACCTGATCGGCGAAGGTCGCCAGCGTGTCGATCATCCCGTTGATGGTTTCGGCGAGCTGTTCGATCTCCCCCTTGGCTTCCAGCACCAGCTTGCGGCGCAAGTTGCCGTTGGCGACGTCGGTCACGACCCGCGCAATGCCGCGGACCTGGTTGGTGAGGTTGTCGGCCATGAAGTTGACGTTATCGGTGAGATCCTTCCAGGTCCCCCCGACTCCACGGACTTGCGCCTGTCCCCCCAGTTTCCCTTCCGTACCGACCTCTCGCGCCACCCGCGTGACTTCCGACGCGAACGTGCCGAGCTGATCGACCATCGTGTTGATCGTGACCTTCAGCTCGAGGATCTCGCCGCGGACGTCGACGGTGATCTTCTTGGAGAGGTCGCCGTTGGCCACCGCGGTCGTGACCGCGGCGATGTTGCGGACCTGGTTGGTCAGGTTCGCGGCCATGAAATTGACGCTGTCGGTGAGGTCCTTCCAGGTGCCGCCCACGCCGCGGACCTGTGCCTGTCCACCCAGTCTTCCCTCGGTGCCGACCTCGCGCGCCACCCGCGTGACTTCCGAGGCGAAGCCGTTGAGCTGATCGACCATCGTGTTGATGGTGTCCTTGAGCTCGAGGATCTCGCCGCGGACGTCAACCGTGATCTTCTTCGAGAGGTCGCCGTTGGCGACCGCGGTGGTGACTTCGGCAATGTTGCGCACCTGAGAGGTCAGGTTGCTCGCCATGAAATTGACGTTGTCGGTCAGGTCCTTCCAGGTACCGCCCACGCCCTTCACCTGCGCCTGGCCACCGAGCTTGCCTTCGGTGCCGACTTCGCGGGCCACGCGCGTGACTTCCGACGCGAAGCCGTTGAGCTGATCGACCATCGTATTGATGGTGTTCTTCAGCTCGAGGATCTCGCCGCGCACGTCGACCGTGATCTTCTTGGAGAGATCGCCGTTGGCGACCGCCGTCGTCACCTCGGCGATGTTGCGCACCTGGCCGGTCAGGTTGCTGGCCATCGCGTTGACGTTGTCGGTGAGGTCCTTCCACGTGCCGGCCACGCCGCGCACGTCGGCCTGCCCGCCCAGCTTGCCCTCGGTGCCGACTTCCTTGGCGACCCGCGTGACTTCCGAGGCGAACGACCCGAGCTGGTCGACCATCTTGTTGATGACGTCCTTGATCTGCAGGATCTCGCCGCGGACTTCGACGGTGATCTTCTGCGTCAGGTCGCCGTTGGCGATCGCCGTCGACACGCGCGACACGTCGCGCAGCTGCACCGTGAGGTTGCCGGCCAGCTGATTGACGTTGTCGGTGAGGTCCTTCCAGGTGCCGGCCACACCCTTGACTTCCGCCTGGCCGCCCAGCTTGCCCTCCGTGCCGACCTCGCGGGCGACGCGTGAGACTTCCGACGCGAAGCCGTTGAGCTGATCGACCATCACGTTGATGGTGTTCTTCAGCTCGAGAATCTCCCCCCTGACGTCGACCGTGATCTTCCTGGAGAGGTCGCCGGTGGCGACCGCGGTGGTCACGTCGGCGATGTTGCGCACCTGCGCGGTCAGGTTGCCGGCCATGAAGTTGACCGAATCGGTCAGGTCCTTCCAGGTGCCGGCCACGCCCGGCACGTCGGCCTGGCCGCCGAGCTTTCCTTCCGACCCGACCTCGCGCGCGACGCGCGTGACTTCCGAGGCGAACGCGCTGAGCTGATCGACCATCGTGTTGATGGTGTTCTTCAGCTCGAGGATCTCGCCGCGCACGTCGACCGTGATCTTCCGTGACAGGTCTCCCTTGGCGACCGCGGTGGTCACGTCGGCGATGTTGCGCACCTGCGCGGTGAGGTTGCCGGCCATGGAGTTGACCGAGTCGGTGAGGTCCCGCCAGGTGCCGGCCACGCCACGGACGTCAGCCTGCCCGCCAAGCTTCCCTTCCGTGCCGACCTCGCGCGCCACCCGCGTGACTTCCGACGCGAACGCGTTGAGCTGGTCGACCATCTTGTTGATGACGTCCTTGATCTGCAGGATCTCGCCGGCCGCTTCGACCGTGATCTTCTGCGTCAGGTCGCCGTTGGCGATGGCCGTCGACACCCGCGACACGTCGCGCAGCTGGACGGTGAGGTTGCCGGCGAGCTGATTGACGTTGTCGGTCAGATCGCGCCACGTGCCGGCGACGCCTTTGACTTCCGCCTGCCCTCCGAGCTTCCCTTCCGTCCCGACTTCCTTCGCGACGCGCGTGACTTCCGAAGCGAACGAGCTCAGCTGGTCGACCATCGTGTTGATCGTGTTCTTCAGCTCGAGGATTTCGCCTCTGACGTCGACCGTGATCTTCTTGGAGAGGTCGCCGCGCGCGACGGCGGTGGTGACGTCGGCAATGTTCCGGACTTGCGAGGTCAGGTTGCCGGCCAGCGTGTTGACGTTGTCGGTGAGGTCCTTCCACGTCCCGGCCACCCCCCGGACCTCCGCCTGGCCGCCCAGCTTGCCTTCGGTGCCGACCTCGCGCGCCACACGCGAGACTTCCGAGGCGAACGACCCGAGCTGGTCGACCATCGTGTTGATGACGTCCTTGATCTGCAGGATCTCGCCGAGGGCATCGACGGTGATCTTCTTGGACAGGTCGCCGCTCGCGATGGCCGTCGCCACCCGCGACACGTCGCGCAGCTGCACGGTGAGGTTGCCGGCGAGCTGGTTGACGTTGTCGGTCAGGTCCTTCCACGTGCCGGCGACACCTTTCACCTCGGCCTGACCGCCGAGCTTCCCTTCGGTGCCCACTTCGCGCGCGACGCGCGTGACCTCCGAGGCGAACGAGCTGAGCTGATCCACCATGGTGTTCACGGTGTTCTTCAGCTCGAGGATCTCGCCTTTGACGTCGACCGTGATTTTCTTGGAGAGATCGCCGCGGGCGACCGCCGTCGTGACCTCGGCGATGTTCCGCACCTGTGACGTCAGGTTGGCGGCCATGAAGTTGACGTTGTCGGTGAGGTCTTTCCAGGTTCCGGCCACGCCTTTCACGACCGCCTGGCCTCCCAGCTTGCCTTCGGTGCCGACCTCGCGCGCCACGCGCGTGACTTCCGACGCGAAGGTCCCAAGCTGATCGACCATCGTGTTGACGACCTTGGCGGTGCGCAGGAACTCGCCGGTCAGCGGCCGTCCGTCGATTTCGAGCGCCATGCTCTGACCGAGATCCCCTTTGGCCACCGCGCCGATGACGCGCGCGACCTCGGTGGTGGGCTGGACGAGGTCCGACACCAGCGTGTTGACCGAATCGATCGCCGTCGCCCATTGGCCTTCCGCGCTCGGCAGCGTCGCGCGCTGCTTGATGTTGCCGGCCTTGCCGACGACGTTGCTGAGCCGTTCGAGCTCCTTGACCAGTTTCTCGTTCCGCTCGATGACGTCGTTGAGCGCGTCGTAAATCTTCCCCGCCAGACCGGTCCGATCCCCGGGCATCCGCACCGAAAAGTCTCCACGCCGGTAGTCCGTCAAAACCTTGAGCAACCGTTTCTGATCGAGTGTTTCAGTGGGGAGTGCCGACGTGGCCATGCAGGTCTCCTCGATGCCTGGGGACGGGTGCTAAGCTGAACAGATTTCGAACAGTGCGTGCCGGGATTCAAGACGCAACTGTGGACTTGACCGGCAGAAAAAGGCGAACGGACGGGGTGAAGTGCAACGTAGTTGCCAGTTTCCAGTAGCCAGTGAGACTGGGAACTGGGAACTGGGAACTGGGAACTGGGAACTGGGAACTGGGAACTGGGAACTAATCCGAATACCGCGCATTCCGGGCGTCGACAGCAATGTCCGGCCTGTCGCTGATGATCCCGTCCACCCCCCAGCCGAGCAGGCGGTCGATGTCGGCGCGCTCGTTGACGGTCCAGACCTTGACCGGGAGCCCGGCGCCGTGTGCCAGGTCGATGAAACGCGGGGTGACGATGGTCGTCCCGCCCGCTCGCTCGGGTACCTGGAATTCGCGGTACGCGGTATCGCGCACGGGCCAGCGTACCCAGGATCGATAGAGCGCCCACCGCGTCTCCTCGCGCGCCGCGCCGGTCGCGATCTTCGGCTCCAGGCGGCGGATTTCCCGCACCGCCCGATACGAGAAGGATCCGACAGTCACCCGCTCGATTGCCTGTGCCGCGCGAATCTCGTCGACGGTGATCCGCGCCAGTGCCGGGTCCGCCGTCTTGAGCTCGATGATCAACGGCACGGGATACCGTGACAGCACCTGCCGCAGGGTCGGCACCCCCCATCCCTGGCCTCGATAGGGAAAGACGCCCGCGTCCGGCGCAAACCGGTAGCCTGCATCGACGCCCGCCAGGTCGGCGGCCGACCGCGCCGCAATCGGCCCGGTCGCGTCCGTCGTCCGATCCAGGGTGGCGTCGTGGTGCACGACGACGACCCCGTCGCGCGAGAGATGGACGTCGAGTTCGAGACCGTCGGCGCCGAGGGTCAACCCGTGATCGAACGCCGCCAGCGTGTTTTCCGGCCGGAGCGCGGCGCCGCCACGATGCGCATAGACCAAGGGGCGAGGGAGAATCGGGGAAGTCAGAAGGAAATCTTAGCGTCAATCCGGACGCTGGGCGTTGCTTGGGAGTTGCGTTTGGGCGTTTGCTTGGGAGTTGCCGTTTGGGAGTGCGTTGGAGCCTGGGATTTGGAGCTTGGGATTTGACGAACGAAGGTCCTGATAAGATGCCCTATGGCCTCCGCAAGACCTTCGACCCTCGGTGAGCTTCAAGCGGCGGTCGCCGCCGGCCGTGTCAGGCGCCGGCCGGTGCGCGATGAAGTCCGCGAGAACCTCGTCGCGCGGCTGCGCGCCGGCGAGACCCTGTTTCCGGGCATCATCGGCTACGACGACACCGTCGTCCCCCAGATCATCAACGCGGTGCTGTCGCGCCACAACTTCATCCTTCTCGGCCTGCGAGGCCAGGCCAAGAGCCGCATCCTCCGGGCGCTCACCGGCCTGCTCGACGAGGCGCTGCCCGTGATGCCCGGGTGCGAGATTCACGACGATCCGCTGGCGCCGCTGTGCGCCTCCTGCCGGGCGCGGGTGCGCACCGAAGGTGATGCGTTGCCGATCGGGTGGCTCTCACGAGATCTGCGTTACGTCGAGAAACTCGCCACGCCGGATGTCACGATCGCCGACATGATCGGCGATCTCGATCCGATCAAGGCGGCGCGATCGGGACTCGACCTGGCCGACGAGTTGACCATGCACTATGGCCTGGTCCCGCGCGCCAACCGCGGCATCTTCGCGATCAACGAGCTGCCGGATCTGGCGGGCAAGATTCAGGTGGGCCTGTTCAACATCCTCCAGGAGGGGGACGTCCAGATTAAGGGCTACCCGATTCGGCTGCCGCTCGACGTGCTGATGGTCTTCAGCGCCAACCCGGAGGATTACACGGCACGCGGCAAGATCATCACCCCGTTGAAGGATCGCATCGGCTCCGAGATCCGCACGCACTACCCGACGACCCGTGCTGCGGCGATGGCGATCACGGCGCAGGAAGCCTGGCTCAATCGCGGCGATATCCAGATTCCCGCGTACGTCCGTGAAGCGGTCGAAGAGGTCGCGTTCCAGGCACGGGCCGATCAGAAAATCGACAAGCGCTCAGGGGTGAGTCAGCGCCTTCCCATCTCGCTGCTCGAGAACGTCGTCTCGAATGCGGAGCGGCGCGCGCTCCTGGCTGGCGAAGCCGTCATTGTCCCGAGGATGACCGACATCTACGCCGCCCTGCCGGCGATCACCGGCAAGTTCGAGCTGGAGTACGAAGGCGAGCTGCGGGGCGCGGACAACGTCGCCAAGGACATCATCCGGTCGGCAGTGGGGACCGTCTTCAACGGCTACTTCGCGAACGCGGATCTGAGACAGGTCACCGAGTGGTTCGACCTCGGGGGGAACCTGCAAGTGGATGACGGGTTGGCCGCCGACGAGCTGATCGCCCGCGCCTGCGAGGTGCAGGGCCTGCGCGAGCTGGCCATGCAGGCGAGCAACGACCGCGACGCCTCCGCGCCGCTGCAAGCCTCCGCGATCGACTTCGTGCTCGAAGGACTCTACGCGCAAAAGAAGATCAGCCGGTCGGACGAATTCCAGTACCAGTCGGCCGAACCGCCCCGCCGCCCGACTCCGCGGGGCGTGCAGACCGAGCCGGTCATGGAGCGGGATATTCCAAATGTGGCGGGCAAGAAGAAGTACTACAACTAATCCGTAATCCGCAGCCCGCCGTCCGCACTCCGTATTTCGCGGACCGCGGGCCGCGGACCGCGGACAGCGGTCGCAGCGTATGAAATATCGCTACTCCAAATTCCGCCCCGAAGATCTGGACGGCCTCGACCTCGAGGAGCTGCTCTCGAAGCTCTCCGATCTTCTGCTGTCGAGCGGCTTCGACAACCCGTACGGGTCTGATGAAGATGAGGGCGTGTCCGCCGAGGCGTTGCACGACGCCATCATGGAGGCGCTCCTCAATGGCGGGTTGATGTCCGACGAGATGCTCGAGCAGCTGCTCGGCAAGGACTGGCAGAACGCCGACGATGCAGAGGAGCGGCTGGAGCAGCTGATTCAGCAGATTTTGCAGAAGCTGCAGCATCAGGGGTACCTCACGGGACCACCCAACCTGGACGCCGACCGGGCCGAGCGCGATCGGCCAGGCCGCGGCGGTCGCGGTCCCGAGACCAACTTCAGGTTCGAGATCACCGACAAGAGCCTCGACTTCCTGGGATACCGGGCGCTGCGGGACCTGATGGGATCGATCGGCCGCAGCAGTGTCGGCCGTCACGACACCCGCGAGATGTCAACCGGCATCGAGGCCAGCGGGGCTCCGAAACAGTACGAGTTCGGCGACACGATGAACATCGACGCCGCCGGAACCATCCTGAATGCGGTGAGGCGGCGAAGGGAAAAGGGGACAGACCCCTTTTCGATCAACGTCGACTACGAAGACCTCATGGTCGTGCAGGGCGAATATCAGAGTTCCTGCGCGACCGTGCTGATGCTGGACTGCAGCCACAGCATGATTCTCTACGGCGAGGATCGCTTCACGCCGGCCAAACGCGTCGCGCTCGCGCTCGCGAACCTGATCAGGCTGCAATACCCCGGCGATGCCCTGAACGTCGTCCTGTTCCATGATTCGGCCGAAGAGATCCCGCTCAGCCGGCTGGCACGCGTCCGCGTCGGCCCGTACTACACGAACACGCGCGAAGGGTTGAAGCTGGCCCGCCGGGTACTCGAGCGCCAGCGGAAGGACATGCGCCAGATCGTCATGATCACCGACGGCAAGCCGTCGGCGCTCACCCGCCCGGACGGCAAGATCTATCGCAACGCGTTCGGCCTGGATCCGTTCATCGTGTCGGAGACCTTCGCCGAGGTCGCGGCGTGCCGGAAGGCCGGCATCCTGATCAACACCTTCATGCTGGCCCGCGATCCCGATCTCGTCAGCTTCGTCCGGAGGGTCGCGCAGATCTGCCACGGCAAGGCCTACTTCACGACGCCGAGAACCCTCGGCCAGTACGTCCTCATGGACTACATGGACAAGAAGACGCGCACGGTGCATTGATGGTTGTCAGTTACCAGTGTCCAGTTGCCAGTTGCCAGCTGAGAAGGCAACTCCGTTCTGTCTACTGGAAACTGGACACTCGAAACTGACCAGGCACATGCTTCCACCGACGATCCCCATCTTCCCGCTGCCCAACGTCGTGCTGTTCCCGAACGTGTTCCTGCCGCTGCACATTTTCGAGCCGCGGTACAAGGAGATGATCGCCGACGCGCTGGCGGGCGACCGGATCATCGGGATGGTCCTGCTGCGGCCCGGCTGGGAGGGAGACTACGAAGGCCGGCCGCCCACCTATCCCGTCGGCTGCGCCGGTCTCATCACCTTCTCCGAACAGCACTCCGACGGCCGTTACAACATCGTCCTTCGCGGGCTCGAGAAGTTCCGGGTCGAGGGCGAAGATCACAGCCGCAGCTACCGGGTCGCACACGTCGAGTCGATGATGGAGGAGCCGACCGAAGCCGATCGCGCAATCATCCGGGAGGAGCGGCGCCGGCTCGAAGCGCTGCTGGTGCCACAACCGCAGGGTGGACGTGGTCTCGACCCGAAGGTCCCGCCAACCATGGCCGACGAAGACCTCGTGAACGCGCTGGCGCAGTATCTCGATCTCGAATCCGTGGAGAAGCAGGCGTTGCTCGAGCGCGAGGGACTCGTGGCGCGGTGCCGGTCGCTGATCGATCTGCTGGAGATGAAAGTGATCGTCGCTCACCGGACCTGGAGCTCCGGCTCGCACTGACGGCCGGTTGGCGGCGATGTCGGTCATTCATGTTTCGGGTATCGCAGTCCGCGGTCCGCAGTCCGCGGTCCGGATGGAATCATCCCGGCTGTTCAGATGCGATCACGAACTGAGAAACGGACTGCGAACCGCGGACAGCGGGCTGCGATCAGATGTCGTCGTCAGCGTCGATATACTGACCCCATGCGGATCTTGACGGTGGTGATGCTCGGGCTTCTGGTTGCGGCGGACACGGCGCACGCGCAGACCGGAGGACGATCGTCGTCCACGCGGAAACCGAAGCCGGCCCCGGTGCAACCGCGCGTCGAGCCGGCGAAGGTCAGCTGTCCCGAGAGCCTCGGGACCGGCGTGAGGACCGGCAACGAGTACTGCTTCGTGATCGCAGGCCGCGATCCCGCGCAAGGCGTCCTGATTGCCATTCCGCCCCACACCGGCGACGTGATCCTCCGCTTCAACCTCCACAACCGCCACACCTATTCCGAAGAGCAGATGCGGGCCGGTCGCGGCTACGCCAAATACACGGCCCAGATTGGTGTGCTGTCGCTGAAAAGCGACCTGATCGATCGCGCCGCGATCCAGACCGAAATCCGCTCGGCCAGGGACATCTACGAACGCATCAGCGGCGGCGCCGGACCGGGCGGTGTCAAGGCGGTGGCGCCGGTCGGTGACGAGCCGATCCAGATCACCGTTCCCGCCGCCTACGATCAGGTGAGCCTGCTTGGAGAAGTGCTCGACGCCTACACGCCAGCCGGGCGCGAATCCGCATCGCCGGGACGGCCGGTCGCAATCGTGAGCAAGGTCACGATTGAGTACCGCCCGAAGCCCGCGACGAAGGCCCCTGCCCGTAAGGGCCGCTAGTCCCCTGGAAGCGTGATGACTTGCCTGAGTCCCGGAGCGCGGCGCCCGGATGGCAAGGCGCGAAGAGCGAGCATATTCAGCATATGTGAGCGATGAGCAACGCCGCCAGCCGGGATGCCCCCGCCCGGGAATTAGGTGAGTCATCACGCTTCCAGGGGACTAGATCACCGCCGTGCGCTCAATCGCGCCCGCGCTTTTTCCTTGAACTCGCGATCTTCCGGCCCCCAGTCCGGATCGACCGGCGCGTCGAGCACCTTCTGCAGTTCGGCCCGTGCGTCGGCGTCGCGTCCAAGGTCGAACAGTGTCTCGGCGAGAAAGAAGTGCGACGCGGTGCTTTGCGGAGCGTAGGTCAGCGACTGGCGCAAATGGGTTTCTGACTTCTGGTTGCTGCCGCCGAACAGGCCCGGCACTTTGAAGTACCAGCGCCCGAGCGCACGGTCCGCCGACCCTTCCTGAAACGCCGGATCGATCTTCAGAACGGTGAGCAGCGCCTCCTTGATCGCGCCGCGGTACTTGATTCCCTGGCGCATGCCGAACGACTCGGCGAGGGCGCCCATGTTCGCGGCCAGCCAGAAGTGGCCTTCAGGACGATCCGGCCGCAGGCTGGCGGCGGTTTTTGCCGCCGCAATCGCGTCCTCGAAAATCTTCTTCCTCTCGGCTTCAGGCGCATGCCCGCCGAGCCAGTACCGCCCGCGCGCGAGCTTCCATGCCGTCTCGAAGTCCTGCGGCTGCGCCGTCAGCCGCTCCTGCCACAGCCGAACCGCCTCGCGAGCGCTGGCGAGATCGTCGCGCTTCGCGTAGAGCGCGTCAGGGTCGCCTGGCCGGGTCGGGGCCTGGAACGCTGGAACCGGAACACTCACCGCGGCTCGGCCGGGAGGGGCAAACGCGGCGATATAGAATGCGAGGATGCAGGAAATCATCCGACAATTGCTCGCGGAACTGGGTGAGGATCCGTCGCGCGAAGGGCTGCTCGACACCCCGAAACGCGTGGAGAAGGCGCTCGCGTTCCTGACGAGCGGCTACGCGGCTGATGTGGACGCCATACTCAACAACGCGCTCTTCAGCGTCGATTATAACGAGATGGTGATCGTCCGGGACATCGACTTCTACAGCCTGTGCGAGCATCACCTGCTGCCGTTCGTCGGCAAATGCCACGTCGCCTACATTCCGCAGGGACGCGTGCTCGGCCTCAGCAAGATTCCCCGGCTGGTCGACATCTTCGCCCGGCGGCTGCAGATCCAGGAACGCCTGACCAACCAGATCGCCGAAACGTTGCGGGAGAAGGTCGATCCTCTTGGCGTCGCCGTGGTGATGGAGGCGACGCACCTTTGCATGGCGATGCGCGGCGTCGAGAAGCAGAACTCGGTGGCGACGACCAGCGCGATGCTCGGCGTGTTCCGGGAAGACGCGCGCACGCGGATGGAGTTCCTCGAACTGATCAAGAGACCCGAGCTCAACTCACGAGCGGCGATGATGCCGATGGGGCTGGCGGGGGTACATGACTGAAGATCGGTAGTCCGCGATCCGTAGTCCGCGATCCGCGGTCCGCGGTCCGGCCCTCGAACAACCGGCCCCTGAACAACCCGGATCCCGGACTGCGGACCGCGGGCCGCGGGCCGCGGATTCAGGTTCAGACTCTCTCCACTATCGCCGCAATCCCCTGCCCTCCCCCGATGCAGGCGGAAGCCATGCCGCGCGTCGCATTCCTGCGTCGCAGTTCCAGCATCAACGTCAGGAGCAGACGAGTGCCGGTCATGCCGAGGGGATGGCCGAGCGCAATCGCGCCGCCGTTCACGTTGACTCGCTCGCGATCGAGCCCCAGCTCCTGTTCGACCGCCAGGTACTGCGCCGCAAAGGCTTCATTGATTTCGAACAGATCGATGTGATCGAGCGTCAGTGAGGCGCGCTGCAGGGCCTGGCGCGTGGCGGGCACCGGGCCCATGCCCATCAGCGACGGCTCGACGCCGACCACCGACCACGCCGTCAGCCGGGCCATCGGCGTCAGGCCGCGGTCGCGGACCGCTTTCTCCGAAGCCAGCACCAGCGCGGCACCTCCGTCGACGATCCCTGACGCGTTGCCCGCGGTGACGCAGCCGTTCTTGCCGAACGCGGGCGGCAGCTTTGCGAGCGTCTCCAGTGTCGTCTCGGGTCGCAGGTGATCGTCCGCGGTCACCATCTCCACGCCTTTGCGAGTCTTCACCGGCACCGGCACCACTTCGTCGTCGAAGCGGCCCTCGGCCCACGCGCGCCCCGCGAGCTGCTGGCTGCGCACCGCGTATTCGTCCTGCACCTCGCGCGGGATGCCGTACTTCGCCGCGCAGTTCTCGGCGGTCGCCGCCATCGTGCAGCCGCAGTGCGTGTCGAGCAGCGCCGACCAGAGCGAGTCCTCGAGCTGCCCCTGTCCCAGCCGCAGTCCGCTGCGGAGGCCCCGGATCACGTGCGGCACCTGGCTCATGCTCTCCGTTCCGCCGATCAACACGACGTCGGCTTCGCCGAGCAGGATCATCTGGGCACCGCTGATCGCCGCCTGGATACCGGAGCCGCACAACCGGTTGACGGTCAGCGCCGGCACCTCGACCGGCACCCCGGCCTTGAGCGCGATATGACGCGCCGCGTAGACCGCGTCGCTGCTGCTCTGCTGGACGTTGCCGAACACGGCATGCTGCACGGCATCGGCCGGAACGCCACTGCGTTCGAGCGCGGCTTTCGACGCGATGGCCGCGAGGTCGATCGCAGAGACGTCGCGAAGCTTGCCGGCATAGTCGGCCATGGGTGTGCGGGCGCCGCCGAGGATGTAGATAGGAGTGGGCATATTGAAAATTAGACGTGTGCCGACATCGGGGTTATTTGAAGGTTATGTCAGCATCATTAGTTTGTTTCGCGGGGCCCCACCCCCGCGAAACGCGGTGGGGCCCCACCCCCACCGCCTGCCAGCGCTCGCTTCGCTCGCGCCGTTGGTAAGCAACTCTTAGCCGCTTGGATCGGCATTCCGTGGTGGCCTATTCAGACAGATTGCTGATCCAAGCGGCCTGTTGTGAGTAAACAGCGGCGCGAGCGAAGCGAGCGCTGGCAGCGCGTGGGGGTGGGGCCCCACGCGGCGTCGCGGGGGTGGGGCCCCGCGACGCAAACTAATAATGCTGACAGAAAAGTTCCTAATCAGCCGACTGGTGAATTGCTCTCACAATGGCATCCCCGGCCTCGCGAGTCCCCAGGCTTCCGCCAATATCCTGCGTCACCTCATTGTGACGCACGGCATCGAGCACCGCCGCGTCAATCGCCGCGGCCTCTCGAGTCAGTCCCAGCGTCTCCAGCATCAGCGCCGCCGACGCGATCGCGCCGATCGGGTTGGCGATGTTCCTTCCCGCGAACTTCGGCGCCGATCCATGAACCGGCTCGAACATCGACGTCCGTCCCGGATGGATATTGCCGGAGGCGGCCATCCCGAGACCGCCCTGAAACGTGGCCGCGAGATCGGTCACGATGTCGCCGAACAGGTTGTTGGTGACGATCACCTCGAACTGTCCCGGGTCGAGCACCATGTACATCGCGAGCGCGTCGATGTAGTAGTGCGTCGCGGTGATTTCGGGATACGCCGGCGCGACCTCATGAAAGACGCGCTGCCAGAGCGCGTGACCGGCGGTCATGGCGTTGCTCTTGTCGGCCATGCAGACGCGCGTCAGGCCGCGCGCGCGGGCGAACTCGAACGCATGCCGGATGATGCGGTGCACGCCTTTCCAGGTATTGACCTCCTCCTGGATCGCCACCTCGTCTTCAGTGCCTGGCTTGAAGCGGCCGCCGATGCCGACATACAGCCCTTCGGTGTTCTCGCGAAAGACGGCGAAGTTCACGTCGGCGGGGGTGCGCCCCTTGAGCGGGCAGAGTCGCTCGTCGAGCAACCGCACCGGACGATAGTTGACGTACAGATCCAGCTCGAACCGCGTGCCGAGGAGGATGTCGCGGGCGTGGCGATTGTCCGGGACTCGCGGATCTCCGAGGGCCCCGATGAACACCGCATCGAACTGGCGCAGCCGCGCGTAACCACCCGCCGGCATCGTCTCGCCCGTCTTCAGGTAGTGATCGGCGCCCCAAGGGAGATGCTCGAGCTCCAGGCGAGTGCCGAACCGCGCTCCGATCGCGGCGAGGACCTTGACCACTTCGCAGGTGACGTCCTGCCCGATGCCGTCTCCGGCGATGATAGCGATGTTCACCGTTCGTCCCACCCCCTCGGGACGAACCCTGATTGTTGATCAGGGATTTCCCTCGGATACGCGCCGAGGCGCCGGCGGGCACACCGGCCTCGTTTCGTTCACCACGCACCGTCGTCGATTCGTCACTCGTCTCGCAATCCATCACGTTGGATTCGAGAATCCGTTATTTCGTGATTAGTGGCCTCAATGCAGTGGCGAAATGCATATAAACCCCGCCGTTCTTGGCGCTTGCGGGCAGGTACGACATATGCTTTTCGGCCGTCTGACCCTCACAACATCATTCGAGGGGAACGGTCGGCGCCGGTGAATCGGCGAACGGCTCGTTGCGACGGCAACGCCCGCCCACCCACCACCGGCGGCGACTCAGGGAGTCTGGTCCATGGGGCCGAATCAACGGTGTCCGGGGCTCAGAGGCCTTCAGACTGCCGCGATTCGTCCCAAATGTGTGATGTGGCCGGATTCCTGAGCTAGTATCGACGACCGTTCACAGGTGCGGTTTTACAGGAGGATCTTGATGTCCGCATACTTCGCTCACGCACCGCGGTGGCTGCGAGCCGCTGTTGCGCTGGCAGCACTTCTCTCGCTCACAGCCACGGCTGCGGCGCAGACGGAGACGGGCCGAATCACCGGTATCGTCACCGACGCGACCGGGGGCATCCTGCCAGGCGTTACCGTGAACGCGAAGGCGGTCGGGACCGGCGCGACGCGTACGGTGGTGACCGACTCCGCGGGGCAGTACGTCTTCGCCAACCTGCCGCCGGCCCAGTACGAGATCACGACTGAGCTTGCGGGCTTCAATCCTGCCAACGCGAAGGTGACCGTCTCGGTCGGTGGCGCATTCAGCGTCCCGCTCAAGATGGACGTGGCCGGCACGAAGGAAAATGTCAACGTGGTCGCCGAGGTGCCGCGCATCAACACGAGCAACGCGGAAGTCTCGACGACGATCACCGAAGCGCAGATTCGCGAGTTGCCGACGATCACCCGTAACGTCTACGACCTGGTGGCGGTCGCGGGCAACGTGTCGGGCGGCAAAGTGGCGGACGGTGAAGAATGGACCACTACCACGCGCGGCACCGGCTACAACATCAACGGTCAGCGCGCCTCGAGCACCAACATCCTGCTCGACGGGTCCGCGAACAACAACGAGTTCGACACGACCGTCGGCCAGAACGTCCCGCTCGACTCAGTGCAGGAGTTCAGCGTCGTCACGAGCAATTTCTCGGCACAATACGGCCGGGCCACCGGCGGCGTGGTCAACGTGCTGACCAAGTCGGGAACGAACAACTTCCGCGGCACCGGCTACGAGTTCTATCGCAGCGACGGCTTGTCGACGAACACGTTCGACAACAAGGCCAACGAGATCGAGAAGGGCGAGTTCACGCGGCACCAGCTGGGCTTCAGCATTGGCGGCCCGATCAGACGTGACAAGGCGCACTTCTTCTCGAACCTCGAATACATCCGCGTTCGGAGCGCGGACACTGTGATCAGCTGGGTGCCCACCCCGCAGTTCATCGGCGCGAGTGCGGCGGCAACGAGGGCCTTTTTCGGAGCTTACGGCGGCAGCGTCAATCCGAGCAGCACGGTGCTGACCCGCGGTGACGTGTCGTCGATCATCAATGCGACCGGCACCGGCGCCTTCCAGTCACTCCCGGCCAGCATGCCGGTGTTCGCCCGGGTGGAGAAGTCACTTCCGCTCGACGCCGGCGGCGGCGATCCGCAGAACGACTATCAGTGGGTCACGCGCGTGGACTTCACGCTCAGCAATAACTCTCAGATGTACGTTCGCTACGCGTTACAGAATCAGGAGGCGGAGCCGGGCACAAACTCGCGCAGCCCGTACGACGGCTTCGACACGGGGTATGTCAACAAGAACCACAACATCCTCGGTTCATATACACGGGTCTACGGCTCGTCGTTCACTACCCAGACCAAGGTGACGTGGAACCGTCTTTTCGGTGACCAGCCCCTGAACGGCGACTACCAGCCGACGCTCTACATGAACCCGACAACGCCGGTGACGCTGCAGGGATACCGGGTTTCGTTCCCAGGGTACCTGCCCTGGAACCCCGGCAGCGCGATCCCGTTCGGTGGACCACAGAAGCTGCTTCAGCTGTATCAGGATCAGACCTGGATCCGTGGCAAGCACGACTTCCGCTTTGGCGGGTCATACGTGAACATCGCGGACGACCGCACGTTCGGTGCGTATGGGAATGCTGTTGAAGCGTTGAACTCGACTTCAGCGGCGTTGCCCTCGCTCGACAACTTCGTGCTCGGTCGGCTGGCGCAATTCCAGACGGCAATCAATCCCGAGGGCTTTCCGGGCGGCACTTACACCACGCCCGTCAGCCTCCCCAGCTTCACCAGCTTCAACCGCTATAACGAGTTCGCCCTCTACGCCAACGACAACTGGAGTGTGGCCAACCGGGTGACCTTGAACCTCGGAGTGCGGTACGAGTACTACGGACCGCAAACGAAGAGTGAGCCGAAATACGACTCCAACTTCTATTACGGCGACCCGAATGCGTCCGTCAACAACACCTCACCCGCAGACCTCGTGCGTGCCATTGCCTCGGGGAGTGTGCTGCCTACCAATCAGAGCCCGATCGGACAACTGTGGAAGTCCGACTGGAACAACTGGGCGCCGCGCCTGGGCTTTGCCTGGGATGTGACGGGCGACGGACGCACCAGCGTCCGCGGCGGCTACGGCATGAGCTACGAGCGCAACTTCGGGAACGTCACCTACAACGTCCTGTTCAACCCACCCAAGTACCTCGTCGCCTCCATTGGGGCTGCGGATGTCGGCGGCAACCTGCCAATCTTCGTCGATAACGCTGGTCCGTTCGGTGGCGTCGCGGGTGTGACCAAGACGATCCCGGCTGGGTCGCTGCGACATGTCGATCAGAACATCGAAACGGCATACGCGCACTTCTACGGCGCCTCCCTCCAGAAACAGATCGGCCAGGCTCTGACTGGGAGTGTCGAGTACACGGGGTCGAGCGGACGGAAACTTTACGATCTTTCCGACCCCAATAAAGTTGGAGCCGGTCTTGTCTACCTGGGAACGGGCAGCGCCACGACACGTCCGAACGCGCAGTACAGCTGCATTAGTTGCGCATTCAATACGCGCGGCAATCGGGGCCGCTCGCAGTACCACGGTGTCACCTTCGGTCTGGATGTGCGACAGCTCGCAGACACCGGCCTGCAGGTGTCCGCCAAGTACACGGTCAGCAGCGCCCACGACAACCTGAGCACGACGTTCAGCGACGACGGCAACAACAACTTCAACCTCGGCTACCTGGACGCGTTCGATCCGATGCTCGACTGGGGCTACGCGCAGTTCGACGTCAGGCATCGCCTCGCGCTGTCCGGCGTGTGGGTGCTGCCGTTCGGTCGCGGTGCCAGCGGAGTCACCAAGGGGCTGCTGTCCGACTGGCAACTGAACTGGATCTACACGGCGCGCACCGGTTATCCCTTCACTCTCTGGGATTGCACGAACGGACTCCGGCTCTGCATGCGCGCGGAGAACCCTGACGGTGTCGATCTGAAGGCGACTAGTGGGACTGCGACTGCCAATCCGAACGAGTTCACGGTGCTCGATCTGACCCCCCTCGTCGCACATGCCGGCGGATACGTTCACCCACTCACCGGCAACAGTGACTTCGGGCCCTATCCTGCCGACATGACGGAGCGTGACGCTGTGCGCGGACCAGGCTACTGGAACGTCGATTTCGGGCTCAGCAAGCGGGTTCGCTTTGGACCCCGGGCGGTGCAGTTCCGCATCGAGGCGTACAACCTGTTCAATCACGCCAACCTGTTCCCGAATACCGGCACGGCCGACGTCAGCAGCTTCACCGAGATCACCGCATTGAAGCAAGGCAACCGTCGCGTGCAGCTCGGTGCCAAGTTCGAGTTCTGAGAACCCTAATCACGATGGAGTGACGGGGGGGCCGCAAGGCCCCCCTTTTTTTATGTCCGATCGACAGCATCCGTGGACCGCGAGCGCCGCAATCGGACTGACCCTGGCCCTCGCGGCCGGGGTCCTGGAAGCGGGCGGGCTCCAGCGGCGCGCCACGGTCGCGTCACCGTCGGTCCGTCCCGTGACCTGGGCGGAGGCGCGGCCAATCGTCGAGCGCCTCGAGGAAGGGCTGCCGCGATCGCTGGCGCAGATTCCTCCGGCACAGCGCCCGGCGCGGTGGCCGGCATGGCTCGCGGGTCAGCACAAGGCGCTCGCTGCGCGCATTGCCCAGGGCGACGTCGACTCGGTCGTGAACCTCCTCCTCTTCGGCACCAGCTTCACGAAGCAGCCGCGAATCACTGCGAAGCTCCTACACGAGCTCGATCAACGCTGGAAGGCTGGCGATCGGTCGGTCCAGAACACGCTCGCGCTCCAGTATCAGCAGCGGGCAACGGACCTGGTCGCGGCGGCCGCCGATGCACGCGCCGGTGGACGGATGCGTGATGTCCGGGCCGTGCTCGGGATGCACGGCCACGACGTGACTACTCCGGGCGGCCGGAGCACGGCGGTCGAGTACCTCTTCACCAACGTCGCGCGGGTCAGGGAGGAAGCGGCCAAGCTGGCGTCCGATCTGGAAGCGGCGAGGAATGCCACTGATTCCACGGCCGGATTTGCCGAGCGTTCACGCATCTTCCGCGATCGGGGGCTCGCCGGTGACTCATCGGTGCTGACCCAGTTCGCCGTCGACCAGGCCATTTGCGGACTTCGCGATCGTAGCTTCTTCTCGAACCGGCCGGTGACCCGCGTCGCGATTGTCGGTCCGGGGCTGGACTTCGCGGACAAGCAGGAAGGCTTCGACTTCTACCCGCCGCAGAGTCTTCAACCCTTCACCCTGATCGACAGCCTTTTACGCTGCGAGCTTGCCTCGCGATCGTCGCTGCGGATCACGACACTCGACGTCAGCCCGAGGGTCAACGCGCATCTGCGGGCGGCGGTGTCGCGCGCCACCTACCGGCTGGTTTTTCCGTGGAACACCGAAGCAGGCTGGACCGGCGAGGCCGCTGCCTACTGGAAACGGGCAGGCGATCACATCGGCGTCGCGTCCACGGTTGATACGACTCCCCTGTTGCCTGGCGTCCGCGCGCGCGGCGTGACGGTGGCCCCGGAGGTTGTCCGGACGATCCGGCCGCTCGAGGCCAGCATCGTGTCGGATCGAATCGACCTCGGCGACAGCGAACGGTTCGATCTCGTCGTCGCGACGAACGTGCTGCTCTACTACGACACGTTCGAACAGGCGCTCGCGCTGGATGCTATCGCGGCAATGCTGCGGCCCGGCGGGGTGCTGCTGAGCAATGACGCGGTGCTCGAAGTGCCCGAGATCCCGATGCACTCGCAGGGTTATGTCACTGTGGCATTTTCGGATCGTCAGGGGGACGGGGAGCGGATGGTGTTCTATTTGAGGAAATGATTCAGCTTCCTGATCGTGGGTTCGCGGCTCGCGGGTTCGCGGGTTCGCCTTCGAATCGGATTCCACCGCGCGAATCAGCCGGTGTGCGAACCGCGAGCCCGCGAGCCCCCGAACCCGCGAGCATCTCTACTCGTACCGCAGCGCCCGAATCGGCGAGATCCGCGATGCCCGCCATGCGGGCAGGAATGAGGCGGCAACCGCAGCGGTGAGCAGGATGGCAATGCTGATTCCGAACACGAGGCCGTCGCCCGCATTCACCCCGAAGAGTTGCGTCTCGATGTAGCTCCCGGTCAGATATGCCGTAATCGCGCCGGCCGCAAGGCCGAACACGACGACTGCCGCCATCTCCCGCATCACCAGCTGGAGCACGGCGCGCTGCGGCGCGCCGAGTGCCATCCGAATCCCGATCTCGCGGGTGCGCCGCGTCACTACGAATGCCAGCACGCCATGGAGCCCGACGATGGCGAGGATCGTCGCGAGTATGGCGAATCCGCCCGAGAGGAACGAGAGCATGCGCTCGTTGGCGAGGCGCATGTCGAGTTGCTCGTTCATCATCCGCATGTCGAAGACCACCAGGTTCGAGTCCACCCGCCGGACCTGGTCGCGCAGGAGCGGCATGATACGCCGCGGGTCTCCCTGGATCCGGGCATACACCGTCACGCTGCCGACAGACCGGATCCGCGAATCCAGGTTGACGAACGTCTGGCGC
>Ga0209382_10004150_pt1 | contig 19527 bp, 16 predicted proteins | sample SoiMetdeltSBSDD5_FD_187599 | JGI IMG/M metagenome (GOLD analysis project Ga0209382, IMG submission 187599) | Bulk soil microbial communities from a Populus tree surrounding site in Tennessee, USA - Soil MetaG P. deltoides SBSDD5 (SPAdes) (version 2) | ecosystem: Environmental > Terrestrial >... | reverse complement strand
TCTCTTCGCGCGACAGAGTCGCGATACCGAGCAGATCTTTGTGCGTCAGCATGAAACCTTAGTCCGGCTTCTCCATCACGTAAATAGCATCTTCCCCATCGATTTCCCGCAGTTTGACCTCAACTACTTCGTTACTCTTTGTCGCGATCTTCTTGCCGATGAAATTCGCCTCGATCGGAAGTTCGCGATGACCGCGGTCGATCATGACCGCGAGCTGAATCGATCGCATTCGACCGAAATCGCATAACGCATCGAGGGCGGCACGAATGGTTCGGCCGGTGTAAAGCACATCATCGATCAGGATGACATCGTGATCGTCGATCGTGGGCGGAACATCCGTTCGTCGGACGACCGGCTGGAACGCCACACGCGTCAGATCGTCACGGTAGAGATTGATGTCGAGAACACCGAGTTGAGGCTCCGTCTGCGTCATCGCGGCGATCGTGGATGCCATCCGCTGCGCCATCGGAACACCGCGCCGATGAATTCCCACCAGTACGACCTGCCGGTCCGCGTTGGCTTTCAGAATCTCCCCCGCGAGACGTTCAAGCGTGCTCTGCACTTCTGTGGATTTCATCAATTGATAGCTCAGCTTCAATGTCATGGCGGCGCAAATTATATGCTAAATTGACTCATGCATGGCCGAACTTCCCGACCTCTCGGTGGATATCGCGGGAATTCGTTTTCGAAATCCGGTGATCGCGGCGAGCGGGACCTTTGGTTATGGCGAGGAGTTCGCGCGATTTCTCGATCTGCGGGAGATCGGCGGAATATCCGTTAAAGGTACTTCTGCTCGGCCCATCGAGGGCAACCTTCCACCACGATTGTTTCCCACTGCCTCCGGAATGTTGAACTCCATTGGATTGGAGAATGTCGGAGTCGATGCGTTCATCCGCGACAAAATGCCGTTTCTTCGCAGCGTGGGTTGCGTCGTTTTGGTTAACGTGTTCGGTTTTACCGATGATGAATACATCGAAGTGGTGCGCAAGCTTAACGACTGCGAAGGTATTGCCGGCTACGAACTCAATATTTCATGCCCCAACACCGAAGCCGGCGGCATGGTGTTTGGGACGAATCCGATCCTGACGACGCAGCTCACCCGCCGCGTCAAAGACATTTCGCGTCGGCCAGTCATCGTCAAGCTGTCGCCGAACGTAACAGACATTGTTGAACTCGCGAAAGCAGCCGTCGAAGGCGGGGCGGACGCGCTGTCTGTAGCGAACACCTACCTGGGTATGGCCATAGATGTGGAAACCTTCAAACCCAGAATTCACACAGTTACCGGCGGACTTTCGGGGCCCGCGATCAAACCCATCACGCTTCGAATGGTGTTTCAAATCACGAAAGCTCTGCCCATTCCTGTGATTGCGCTCGGAGGGATCAGGACGGGCGCCGATGCCGTCGAATATTTCCTGGCGGGAGCCACGGCGGTGCAAGTGGGCACCGCGAATTTTCATGACCCGAAGGCGCCGGTCAACGTTCTCAAACAACTACGGCAGTTCCTGGAGAAGCGTAAAATTCCGTCTGTCAGGAATCTCATTGGGAAACTTCAAACATGAAAGACAAAGTGATTATTGCCTTGGATGTCAGCTCGAGAGAGCAGGCCTTGCATTCCGTTCGCGAGTTGCATGACTTGTGCGGGATGTTCAAAGTTGGCAGCCAGCTTTTCATGGCCGTCGGTGCTCCCATCGTCCGCGAGATTATCGACTTGGGCGGGCGCGTATTCCTTGATCTGAAGTTTCACGACATTCCGAACACTGTCGTTCGTGCCGCCGGCGAAGCGGCGAAACTTGGCGTATCGATGATGACCGTGCATGCCAGCGGTGGAAGAGCCATGATGCGAACCGTATCGGATGAACTTCGCGAGCGGTTCGGACATTCGAAACCGATGATTGTCGCAGTGACGGTACTTACCAGTCTCGACACACGCGCACTCTTCGAGATCGGTATCGAACAACCCGTCGAACATCACGTTCGCCGGTTGGCCGAATTGGCTGAAGCCTGCGGCATGGATGGAGTGGTGTGTTCGCCGCATGAACTGCCCCTGCTGCGAGGCGCAGTGCGGCAGGGCTTCAAGCTGGTGACGCCGGGTATCCGGCTTCCGGACCAGTCCGCGAACGACCAGCAGCGCATTTCCACTCCCGCTCAAGCGATCGCCGACGGCGCTGATTTCATCGTTGTCGGACGCGCGGTCACCGAAGATCGCGACCCACGCTTGGCTTTGTCGCGTGTCGTTGGATCCATATAGACCGTGCCGACTGGCGCGCGAAGCGGCGCCCCTCTCCCACTGGGAGAGGACGCCCGAAGGGCGGGAGAGGGTTCGTCACGTGCCGCACTTTCAAACCCTCACCCGCCCTGCGGGCGACCTCTCCCGGAGGGAGAGGGGGCTTGAAACAACCGTATCGCGGCAATTCCCGCGGCTCCTGCTGCCATCACTTCATCCGAATTTGAATCCCTAATTCCACCGATGGCGAGAACGGGAATGTGAACAGCCGCGGTTACGGAGCGAAGTGCTTCCACCCCGACGGCTTGTTTTCCCGGCGTGTCGAAGATGGGACCGAAAATAACGAAGTCCGCCTGAGCTTCCTGGGCGGCGAGCGCCTCGGCGACGCTATGGGTAGACACTCCAAGAATGCGGACTCGCGCGCGAACTTCAACTGCCGGGAGTCCGTTTCCCGGGAGGTGCACACCGTCGATCTGCGCGGCGAGTGCGACGTCAAGCCGATCGTTAACCAGGACCCGAGTTGCGCTGCCTGCTGCGAGGTCGCGAATCGCGATCGCCAATTCCAGCAACGCAGCGGGGGGGAGATCCTTCTCCCGGATCTGAATATAGTCGACACCGGCGTCGATACAGCGACGTGCGGATTCAATCACGTCGCCTTGACGGCGATCGGTGACATAACAGCGAATCATTCCGAAGTGCGGTTGAAGATGCGGAGCGATTTCCAGAAGCGGTGGAGCTCAGAAAGTCCGAGAACGCAGTCCACGAAGCCGAGTCCGGAAACTGCTCCGCGAACGAAGTTATTCAGAGCAAACGCCTTCAGGCTTGGCGAGAACGACAGTAGAAAGTTGTTGTCCCACAGCGCAGACCACGGGGCAAACATCAGGAATAGACCGATTTCGAAGCAGAAGAGGATAAACGCTACAGCGAGAATGCGATTCATTAGGGTTCTGGAATCGCAAACTCCGAATCCGGATTGTTCTTATTCACAATTCGCTATTCGGAGTTGCGGGGTTACAACGAGCCTTATTGTGCTGTAACGGCTTTGATTTCCTTGATTCTGGCGGCCTTTCCGCGCAATTCGCGGATGTAGTACAGCTTGGCGCGACGGACACGGCCCGCGCGGACGACGTCGATCTTATCGATGACTCGCGAGTGCAGCGGGAAGATGCGTTCGACACCGTGACCGAAAGACATTTTTCGCACGGTGAACGTTGTGCGAGCGCCACCATGTTTGAGAGCGATACAGATTCCTTCAAAAACCTGGATGCGCTCCTTGTCGCCTTCCTTGATCTTGACGTGGACCTTGATCGTGTCACCCGGTTTGAACTTAGGCAAATCCGTTCGCAGCTGCTGTTTTTCAATCATGTCTAGTGCGTTCATAAATCCTCTTAGCTACTCTTTTTGAGTCAATAAATCAGGCCTGTTCCTGGTTGTCTTCCTGACTGATGCTTCGGCTCGCCATTTCTTGACGGCTTCATGATCACCCGAAATCAGGACTTCCGGCACTTTCCACCCGCGAAAATCAGCCGGCCGCGTGTAATGCGGATGCTCGACCATCGAGGTTAAAGCTTCAGGGTCGGAAAAAGAATCTCGAAGAATAGATTCTTCTTTACCGACCACTCCGGGGATATATCGCGACACGGCGTCGATAATGACTACCGCCGCAATTTCTCCGCCGGAGATGATGTAATCACCGATCGATAATTCCGCAGTGGCCAGATGGTCGACCACGCGCTCATCGACGCCTTCATAACGGCCGCAAATCACGATCACCTGCTGCGCTTTTGCCAGCCTCAGCGCCTCTGCCTGATTGAATGGCCGGCCTGCTGCACTGAGCGCGACGACTTCGGCATTTCCGGCCTGTCGAATTGATTCGACGGCCTTGAATATCGGCTCCGGCTTCAGAACCATTCCTTCGCCGCCGCCGAAGGGCCGATCGTCCACAGTTCGGTGACGATCGGTCGTGTGTTCCCGCAAATCGTGGACTCTGGTTTCGACGAGCCCTTTCTCTCTGGCCCGACGGATGATGCCGTAATCGAACGGACCTTTGAAGAATTCCGGGAAGATCGTGATGACGTCGAAAAGCATCACATCATCTATTTAATTCCTTCAGCCCTTCGGGCAGATCCACCTCTATACGTCGTTGCTCCAGGTCGATCTTTTTCAAATACGAATTCGCGAATGGAATGAGCGTTTCATTTCCATTCTGATCGACTTGCAGAACGGTTGTTCCGCCTAGGTCGAGTACGTCAACGACGGTGCCGATCTCTTCGCCGGTGCTAAAAACCCGGCATCCCTTCAGCTGAAACGTATAGAACGAGCCCGCTTCAGGAGGCAACAACTCGTTCATAGGAATTCGAACATCAGCTCCGACATACTTTTCAGCATCGGTGATGCTGTCGATTCCTTGTAACTTCAGCACGCAGCGTCCGTGCTGTCTGCGGAAGAATTCAATTTCCGCTTGCCGTTCGCCAAACTTCCCCGCCAGAGTTACCTTGCGTGAGGGTTGAAACTGCCGGTCATCATCCAGCGTCAGTTCAACGCGTACCGCACCCGTCAGACCCTGCGGTCTGGTAATTCTCGCGATGCTTAGATAGGAGGCTTCTTGCGGTATGAAGCGCTACTCCAGGATCTCGAGCGTGAATCGTTTTTTGAGCTTCATCCCCGCGGCGCTAAGAATCGTTCGGATCGAGCGCGCTGTTCTGCCCTGCTTCCCGATAACTTTTCCAAGGTCGGTCTGCGCTACCCTCAGTTCCAGCACTGTTGTTTGCTCGCCTTCGATCGCTCGAACGGTTACTTGATCGGGATTGTCCACGAGAGCTTTCGCTATCTGCTCGATGAGCTCCTTCATAGCCACCTCCAGACTCAGATGTGAATTTGAGCAAGAATTAGAGCTATCAGTAGTATGAAGCCGGACCGAGGGGTCTCAAAAGAGCTTTGTTCTTACTTTACGAGTTCCTTTTTCCTAAGCAGACTACGTACAGTTTCCGATGGTGTTGCACCCTTGGAAAGCCAGTACTGCGCACGATCCGCATTGATATCCAGCTGGACCGGCGTAGCGATCGGGTTGTATTGACCCAGGACTTCCAAAAAGCGGCCGTTCCGAGCCCGACGTTTGTCGATGACCACAATCCGATAATAGGGACGTTTCTTTGACCCAATCCGGGTCAGACGCATTGCAACCAAAAGGCTTGCCTCCTTACTTATAGAAAAACCTTTAAATTCTACAAAAGATTTGCGGATTTCGATACCTGAAAGACGAAAACTGTAGGGGCGGTCTATGACCGCCCAGCGCGGTCATAGACCGCGCCTACAGGTCGCTAAAAGGGCATTTCCGGCATTTTCATGCCTTTAGGCAGCCGCCGGCCGAAGAGCGAACTCTTCATGCCTTTCATCATCTTACGGGTTTGGGCGTATTGCTTCAGGAGCTGATTCACTTCCTGGACGGAGGTGCCGCTGCCCTTGGCGATTCGCTTTCGACGGCTTCCATTGATGATCTTGTCGTTCCGGCGCTCTTTCGGCGTCATCGAGTTGATAATCGCCTCGATCCGAACGATCTCCTTCTCATCGACCTTGGCTTTCTGGATTTCCTTGAAGGGTCCGATGCTGGGAAGCATCGAAAGGATTTGGTCAAGCGCTCCCAATTTCCGGATCTGCCTCAGCTGATCTCGGAAATCCTCGAGGGTAAAACTGTCCGTCCGTATTTTTTCGAGCGACTCCATCGCAGTCTTCTGGTCGATCGCCTCTTCGGCCTTTTCGATCAGCGACAAGATGTCACCCATTCCGATGATGCGGGACACGAGGCGGTCCGGGTGGAACAGTTCAAGCGCGTCGTATTTCTCACCTGTACCGACGAACTTTACAGGTTGTCCAGTGACCTGTTTGATCGATAACGCCGCGCCACCTCGCGCGTCGCCGTCCATCTTGGTCAGGATGAAACCATTGAAGCCCAGCTGCTCGTGGAACTGGTGCGCGCTTTTCACCGCGTCCTGACCGAGCATCGCATCAGCGACAAACAGAATCTCGTGCGGCTTGATCGTGTCTTTGATCTCGCGCAGCTCTTTCATCAACGTTTCGTCAATGTGGAGGCGTCCGGCGGTATCGATGATCAGAACGTCGTGTGCGGTATTGCGCGCCTCTCTCAAAGCCTCTTCGCAAAGGCGCAACGGTTTGTGGTCGGAACCGCCTTCCCAAATCTTGATTCCAATTTCCTTAGCGATGACTTTCAGCTGATCTCTGGCAGCGGGACGATACACGTCAACCGACACCAGCATCGGCCGATGGCCATTCTTCTCCATCCATTTAGCGAGTTTTCCCGATGACGTTGTTTTACCCGAACCCTGCAAACCGACCAGCATTAAGACCGTCGGCGGTTGGGATGCGAAATTGACACGGACGTTCGAACCGCCGAGGATCTCGACCAGTTCGTCCCTGACGATCTTCACGACCTGCTGGCCGGGGCTCAAGCTTTGCAGGACTTCCTGGCCGAGGGCTTTTGCCTTCACCGAATCCGTGAACTGTTTAACAACCTTAAAATTTACGTCGGCTTCCAGAAGCGCCATTCTGATTTCCTTCAGCGCTTCTTCTATGTGCTGTTCAGTCAGCCGGCCTTCGCCGCGCAGGTTCTTAAAGACCCGTTGCAATTTGTCGGATAGCGTTTCGAACATATCTTTCTATTGTCTCTGAATTCGCGCTTCACAGGCGAGGTCGAAAATTGTCTGGGCCAATTCAATCGGATCGGCCGGTTTCACGACGTGTTTCTGGTAACCGGCTAAAAGGGCGCGCTGGCGGGATGTCTCGCCCGCGTACGCAGTGAGCGCTATAGCCGGCGTTAGTCCGCCGTTTTCGGGAGGGCGAGCTCGGATTTTACGAATAAGGCTGTAACCGTCTTCACCCGGTAATCCGATGTCGGAAACGAGCACGTCGGGTTGGAAGCGGTCCACTTCGATAAGCGCTGCGGCAGCATCCGCAGAAGCTCTTACGGTTGCGCCCTGATGTGCCAACTCGGCCACGGTGACTTCACGATCTTCCGAGTTGTCCTCTACGATCAGTACCCTCCGACCTTTCAGTAATTGTCTGTCTTCCACTTCAGTATCTCGCGGCTCTTCCTCTCCCCACTTTCGGCCTGGTACTTTCAGACCACGGCCCTTAACCCGGGAAACCGGAAGGCGGACCGTAAACGACGCCCCTTTGCCTTTGCCGGCGCTTTCCGCAACCACGGTCCCGCCGTGGAGTTCGACCAGATGTCGCACAATGGCCAGGCCAAGACCGATGCCTCCGTGTGCTCGAGTGGTCGACACATCGGCCTGCCGGAAACGGTCAAACACGAACGGCAGAAAATCCTCAGTGATTCCCTGGCCGGTGTCAGACACAACGATCTCAATGCCGGAGTCAGTAGGTCGCAACCGGATCTCGATCCGACCTCCGTTCGGCGTAAACTTGATCGCGTTGGAGAGCAGGTTCCAGATCACCTGCTGCAATCTTTCGGCGTCAGCCGACAGCGTTGTTCCGCCGGGGTCGACCTCGGCAATAAGCTGGATCTGTTTTGCCTCGGCTGCGGGTCGGACGACGTCCAATGCCGCGGCGATAATCTTCGAACAGTCGACGTCGCGCAGATCCAAACGGAGCTTGCCGGATGCGATACGCGCCACATCAAGGAGATCATTGATCAGTTGGTTCTGAGACCGCACCTGTCGTTGGATGGAGTGTAGTGCGTGCACCTGGTTAGCACTACTCATCGTGCGTGTGAGAAGCATGTACGTCCAGCCATTGATCGCATTCAGCGGCGTCCGCAGTTCATGGGAAACGACCGCGAGGAATTCGTCTTTCAATCGGTTCGCCGTTTCCGCGTGCTCGCGAGCGATCTTCTCGCGAACGAGCAGCTGTTCGCGTTCAGCTTCGGCTTGTTTTCGCTCGATGGCAAGGCCCAGTGTCTGTACAACGTTTGCCAGCATCATCTGCTGCGCTGCACTCGGCGTTCGCGGCTTTGACGAATACACGCAGAAGCTTCCCAGAGTTTTTTGATCCGATGAAATGATGGGGATCGCCCAAATTGCTTGGATGGAGTATGGCATCAATACACTAGCGATATTCGCCCATTCCGGGGATCCGGCCACGTCCGAGACGATCACCGGCTGCCTTAGGAAAACGGCCAAGGGGCATGGCGCGTCTTGAGAATGAGTAAACCAGGATGCGACCTCTTGATGGAAACTTTCCGGCAGGCTGGGCGCGACACACAGCCAAAGCTTTCCTTCATCATCCACGAGTTGTATGGACGAGCGCAGCTCGGCTGTGGCCTCCTTTTCGACAGCCCGAATAGTAAATGCGAGAACTTCATCAAGGGCGCGGCCTTGCGCGACCATCTCGAGCGCTTTCCTCTGACAGATGGAAAGCATCTCGGCCTGCCTGCGCTCTGTGACATCTTCGATCATGGCGATGGTTCGCAAGGGGCGATGATGAGCATCGTGAAGCAGCGTTGAGGTGACGAGCCCCCAAAGGATAGAGCCATCCTTGCGCACATACCTTTTGTCGGTCGTGTAATTGTTCGTTTCGTCACGCAGCATATTGAGCAGGAGATTCATACCGGCAGGACGATCTTCGGGATGTGTGATGTCCAAGTCGGTCATCGTTAGCAACTCTTCGTCGGAATAGCCGACCATCTCGCAGAATCTGTTGTTCACTCGAATGAATCGTCCCGTCTTCGGATCCGTTTGCACCTGACCAACCCCGGCCAACGCGAAGTTGGCGCGCAACTCGTGTTCATTCTCGCGCAATGCTTCTTCCACTCTTTTCCGTTCATCAATGTCGATTAGTGTGCCGACCCATTCGCGCGCACTCCCGTCCGTATTGCGGATCAGAACTCCCTGGTCCCGGACATAGCAATACGTACCGTCCTTTCGCCTGACTCTGAACTCCGTATCAACGGTCGTGTCCCCTTCGCGTAAGGTACGCTGCCAAGATTCGAGAACCTTCGGTTTGTCATCGGGGTGCACTGCGTCCAACCATCCCCACCCTCGAAACTCGTTAAGTGTCTGTCCGGTCAGATCCGCCCACCCAAGCGGGTCGGTAGTGACATCTCCGTTCGGCTCCGCTGTCCAAAAGGTCAAAGCCATAGTCGCCATAAAAATCTGATGACGTTCGTAACCCAGCTGCAACGCTTTTTCGGACCGCTTTTGATCATCAATGTCAAAAATGGTGCCAATCCACTCGCGTACATTGCCGTCGGCGTCGCGCACCGGCGCTCCCTGACTCCGGAAGTGTCTGTACGAACCATCTTGCTGTCGGGCTCGAAATTCGACTTGGTAAGGGGTCTTGTTTTGGATTGCACTTTGCCAGATTTGAAGCGCGTGCGCTTTGTCCGCCGGATGCAGTACCTCTTGCCACCCGAAGCCGGAATATTGATCCGGCGTCTGGCCTGTCTGCTTCTCCCACCACCAGGCACATTCACTCGTGATCGCACCATTGGGGGCGGCGACCCATACGCCGGGGCTTAGCATGGTGCTTAACGTCCGAAATCTTTCTTCACTCAAACGAAGCGAGCGCATCGATTCCTGTCGCGTTTGAATCACTTGCAAGTGGGCTCGCACCAGAGCGATTAGCGCGTGCTCTGAGAACGGTACGATCAGGTCATCATGAGGCGCGGCTTCGTCGGCTTCCAGGTACGAATCCTCGTCCTGACTAGCCGAGTAGAAAATGATTGGGAACTTCGTGCATCCATCTCGGCGACACTCACGAACAAGGTTGAAGTCACCGGCAGCCCGCATCGTGACGTCCGCGACGACAAGATGCGGACCCCACTCGCGGGCGAGGGTCAATGCTGTCTGAGCATCACCCGCCACTTGAATCTCGTAATGTTCACTTAGAAGACGCGTCAGGTGCTGAAGCATATCCGAGTGTTCGTCAGCCAGCAGAATGCGGGGTTTCCCGTAGGTTTCGCGCTCCGGTGCAGATGCTACCGTCTGAGCCATTGTGAACTCCACGGGAAGCTATTTGCGGCAGGATCTCCGAGGTAAGTATTAGGAGGACGCCATCAATATGCCCCTAAGATCAGGATATCGCTTCAGGAACCCCTGTGCTGACGAATCCAACCGGAAAATAACTTCGTAAAACAGTAAAAACTCCTCGCAACGATTGGCTAAAAAGGTGCTGCCTGTTGTTTCTGCGAAAGGTCCTTTTACTGAGGAGACAACATGCCTGAAATAGCCGAAATCCGGCGTCTAAGGGCGTACAACGTTTCAGCGTGGAGAAAATGGGGGCCCTACTTAAGTGAGAGGCAGTGGGGGACGGTTCGAGAGGACTTCAGCGATTCTGGCGAGGCATGGGAACACTTCACTCACGATCAAGCTCGCTCAAGAGCGTATCGCATGGGAGAGGACGGAATCGCTGGAATATCAGATGAAGACCAGCAGCTCTGCTTCGCCCTCGCATTCTGGAATGGAAAGGACCCGATTTTAAAAGAACGGATGTTCGGACTAAATCCTCACGAAGGCAACCACGGCCAGGACGTAAAGGAGTACTACTTCTACCTGGACAACACGCCAACGCACTCCTACATGAAGTACCTTTACAAGTATCCGCAGTGCGTATTCCCCTACACCGACCTCGTCACTTCAAATCGCAACCGCACACGCGTCGAATCAGAATACGAATTGCTGGATACCGGAGCATTTGATGACGATCGCTATTTCGATATTGTCGTCGAGTATGCCAAGGCAAGCGTCGAAGACATTCTGATAAAGATTACAGTACACAATCGAGGACGCGAGCCGGCGTTGATCCATATCTTACCGACATTCTGGTTCAGAAACACGTGGTCCTGGTCCGATGATGTTCCCAAGCCTGCGTTGAAAGCCGTAGCTGACTCGCACGTTCGTGCTGTTGCTGCTTCGCACTTGAATCTGGGTGACTACTATCTCTATTGCGAGCACGATCCGGAACTTCTATTCACTGAAAATGAGACCAACAACCAGCGCATTTTCGGGACGGCAAACCGAAGCCCCTACGTTAAAGACGCGTTTCACCAGTATCTCATCCATGGATTAAATGAAGCTGTCAATCCTGAGTCTTCGGGAACGAAAGCGTGCGCGCACTACTCACTCACGGTGAACGCATTAGGTTCTGAAATCGTTCGCCTGCGCATGACAAACGTTGCTCCTAATGGATTGCCCCGTGTGGCTGCAAGCGACGGCCATCCGTTCGGGAGCGGTTTTGACGATATGGTGACCCTGCGTCTTCGAGAGTGCGACGATTTGTACGGTTCTATCACTGCTAGTGCTGACTCCGAGAAAGCCCGCATTATGCGTCAAGGCCTCGCCGGGATGCTGTGGAACAAGCAGTACTATTACTTCGACGTTCATGAGTGGGTAAAGGCGCACCGTTCAGATCAGCAGCCTGGATGGAAACATGAAGCCAGGTACACAGGCTGGCTTCACATGCTGAACGGTGACATCATCTCGCTGCCCGATAAATGGGAATATCCGTGGTACAGCGCGAGCGATCTGGCGTTTCAGACGATAGCTCTTTCCCTTGTTGACAACGATTTCGCAAAGCAGCAGTTGGAACTGCTCCTCCAGGCATTGTATCTGTCTCCCGACGGGCAAATGCCTGCAAGCGAAATGAACTTCAATGCAGTGGTGCCTCCGGTTCATGCATGGGCTGCGATGTTCCTCTATAACAGCGAGAAGGCCCTTTCCGGTGAAAGCGACGTCGCATTTTTGAAGCGGGTCTTCCGTAAGCTAATGTCAAATTTCAATTGGTGGATCAACCAGAAAGATCGCTTCGGCAAGAACGTGTTCGAAGGGGGCTTCCTCGGGCTTGACAATATCAGCCTGTTCGATCGAAAGGAACCATTGCCGACCGGCGGATATATAGAGGAGGCGGATGGAACGGCTTGGATGGCGCTTTTCTGTCAGGGCATGCTCGAGATGGCGGTCGAATTGGCGGCAAAGGATCCCAGTTATCAAGAAGCGGCGCTGAAGGTCGTCGATCACATGATGCAGATTGCCTCCGTCGTGAATCGCATCGGTGACGATGGACTCTGGGACGAAGTTGATGGATTTTACTACGACTTGCTGCGATTTCCAGATGGCACTTCAATGCGATTGAAGGTCCGTTCCATTATTGGTTTACTGCCCCTGTGTGCGACCACTGTTGTCGAGAAGTACCAAAGAGAGCAATCTCCGCTGCTTGTGAGTCGATTTGCCGAGGGCTTGCGACAGTTTCCTGCACTTAGCGAAACGATGCATCCTACAGGACTGGAGCATCTCGGCGTTGCTGATCGCGGAATACTGGCCATCGTAAATCCAACTCGACTCAAGCGAATCCTTGCGAAGTTGTTCGATGAAGACGAATTCCTCAGCGCGTACGGGATTCGCTCAGTGTCGCGCTATCACGCAGCGAAACCGTACGTTTTCAAAGTGCACGGCGACGAGTATGGAGTCCGATATCTGCCGGGACAATCAGATAGCGGCATGTTCGGTGGAAACACCAATTGGCGTGGTCCGATTTGGTTACCTATTAACCTTCTGATCATTCGGGGGCTGCTGAATTTCTATTTGTATTACGGTGACGCGTTCAAGATTGAATTCCCCACCGGTTCGCACAATCCAATGAACCTCTTTGAGATCAGTAAGAACATCGCGCAGCGCCTCACGGCTATCTTCGTACCGGACCAGAACGGAAGACGGCCGGTTTACGGAGGCTACGGGAAATTTCAGAACGACGCGCACTGGCGCGATTGCCTCAATTTCTTCGAATACTTTGATGCCGACAACGGCGCCGGCCTGGGTGCGAGCCATCAAACCGGCTGCACCGGTTTGATCGCTGCTCTCATTCAGTTGTTTGCAGCAACCGATTCAAAAACGCTTTTGGAAAAGGGAAAGCCAGGCCTTATCCAGCCGCTATTAACTAAGGTCGCCTAAGACGTATTCGTTGACTCCATTTTCGTCCTTGCTCGAAAACGGGGATGCATGAAGAGGCTGATCGTCATCACCGTGTTGCTGTTCGTTTATGGCCGGCCCACAACCTCCTTAGCATGTCGCCCTTCCAGTGGACACCTGACACCATCCAATTTCAACCTGGTCAAAGACGCCGAAGCCATTGTTCTGGCCGAGGCGAACGCGGCGAACGACAGTGAAGCGGCAGCGCTGTTGAAGGCCATGCGCTAGGTTGCCTGGCGCGTCAATTTCAGCACTCGTCCCGCTTCGGATTGCTTGACACACTTCCCTGCCGCGTGAACAGTAGTCATGCCTGTTTCAGTCAGGAATAGTTTCTCGAGCAACTTTGGGAGCTGCTATGAAGATCATGAATCGCCCAGCATGGCTCTTCACATTAGCCCTGCTGTCGATCGTCACGTCGCCTTCCAGGGCGTTTACCCAATCGGCTGCGGGGCCTGCCTACAAGGTGCGTATCATTTATCTGATTCCTTCGAATCGCGAACCTCAGCCCAACGCGGAACAAATTCTCCAACGCTATGCGTTACGAGCTCAAACTCTGTATCGAGAAAACATGGCCCGCCAGGGTTACAGCGAAAAGACATTCGAATTAGAGACTGAAGCGGATGGCACGATCCCAAAGGTGCACGTTGAGCGCGTCCCACAGGGTGATTTCCAATTTCAGGATCCCGATTACCTCACACAATGGGCAAATATTTTGAACGGAGTCGTTGCCGCCGGTTTTACCCCTTTCGCACCGGGAGAAGTGCTTTGGGTAATTCCTGAAATGCACGAGCAGCTTGCAGATGGAACTATCCTGCCGGCCTCCCAGTTCGTGGGCGGCGCGGGAACCGGTAGTGCCGGCCTTGCTGCTGTTAGTGGTGATTTTTTGGCGCGCATGCCCGCGAGCTTTCTAACCGACGATAGAAACTATCAGGGACTTGTTATTCCCGCCGTCGGTCCGTTTCCGCTCTCTAGCAATGCATTTCCTTTCTTTGAGGGCAGCACGGTTAGCTCGACCAGCTCCAGCGCGCAGGGCGCCGCCGCTCACGAGCTCGGACATGGGTTTGCGCTTCCGCACGACTTTACCAACGATGAAAACTTCTTTGGAAATCTAATGGGAAATGGGTTGAGAGGCTTTCGTGGATTCCTTTATCCAGAAAGATATCCGGATTCCCACGTGGATTTATCGGCAGCTACCGCTCTTCACTTGAACAACAGCCCCTTTTTCAATGCTCCGGCTCCATCCGGCCCAGGCCCGAGTATATTCATCTTGGGTGCTGGGACGGTAGGGGGCTTGTTCCGATTCGATTTTAGAGCCGTTGGAGGCGCTTTAGCCGGCGCAGTCCTGCGGCGGAACGGCAACGCCGTTGCCTCTGTGCCACTCAGCGGGACAACGGCAACTGCAACCATATCTACGTATGACTACGAACCAGGCATAACCGATACCTGGGAATTAGTTGTCTACGATTCGCAATGGCAGACCTATACCGTAGGAAGAATATCCACTTTTGCTCCCGTGACCGGGATTAATCGCGCACCTTTTACGTCTATTCGAGTCAGCAAGAGCGCGTTAGTTCCAGGTGAACCAGTCGCTCTCGATGCTGGTCGTTCATTCGATCCGGATGGCGATAGGTCGCAGCTCCAGGTTGAATGGGACCTCAACGGGGATGGCACTTTCGACACCGCGCCTTCGGTAGCAAAGATATTGAATATCTCTTTTGCCGTTCCCGGTACTTATCAAATCACAGCTCGTCTGACCGATGTAAAGGGCGATTCATCTGTTTCCTCGCCTATCGGTGTTCGAGTAGAACCCGCTAACGTTAACGGTCTCGTTAGGTTCGAAATCACGAATTCCCGGTTTACTCCTGACGCGACCGGATGCCCTTCCGATTATGCGGGAAGATTCTTCGTCGACGCATTGTTAACGAACCGAAGCGAGATGGCGTTATCTCGCATGCGAATTGGAATCGCCAGGCTTACCGAAGGCGCTTTGTTGTTGGGTACCAAAACTGTTTTCGAAGAAGGGCAGTATTTGGACGCGCCGGGTGTACCCGGACAACAACTCGCGTCCGGCGAAGCCGTCAGCGTTCCATTTGCTCTGTGTTTGGAGAAGAGGGCACAGTTCGAATTCTTCGTAAATGTGCATGCCGTCACGAACTGAAGCTAATTATTTGTTTCTGAATTCGTTCGATCTTTCACGACTTCCTGCTGCCGAATCCACATCGATCACCGCATGGAGGCTGAAGCGGTTGTGGATGTTCAAATGCACACGTTGATTGAAAGTACAAAATGCTGTGGGGATCGGCGTGTGCATTACCGCAAAAGGAAAGGAACGAAAATAATGAAACTTCGGTACTTCGGGAGATCGATTGTGGCCGCCACTGTTGTGCTGTTGGTATCGGCCGCCGGCGTGTTTGCCGAATCCAATCCCTCAAAGACTCTTTTGAAACTGGCGCCGGGCGGGATCAGCGCATCAATCAGAACGGACATAGCCGTACCCGCTCGACATGCAAGTGCGCCGACGATTTTTGTGGCTGAGCCCAGGTTCAACCGTGATTCGACGCCTCCTCTGCAACGCCAGGCCGCTCCAAGGGATCGTTCCATTCAGCGTAAAGTTCTCGGAGCTATTGTCGGCGCGACGGCAGGATTCTTCGCTGGAGGCTATCTCGGCGCCTGGATCGACGGTGACTGCGGCGGTTGCGATGATCCTGGTTTAAAAGGCGCCCTCATCGGAGCGCCAGTCGGAGCCGTCACTGGAGGGATTCTGGGCTACAAATTCATTTTCTAGAGGACGGCGGCCTGCCACCGGCACTCGCGCGGACGCCAAATCTATAGCCAACGCGGTGGCCAGTGTGGCAAGCCGTTGAAGCTTCCTCATCAATCCTGCGTTACGGGTTCCTCGCGGCAGCAGACGTACCGCTCGCACCAGCTCCGATTCGATTCCAATCCGGAGGCTCGACGCCGAGCAGGTGATGAACGAAGAAGTCCTGCAGGTAGTGTTGGCTCAAGCTACCTGCGCCGTGGTCTGCGCCGGGCACCACCATGAGGTCGAATTTCTTGTTTGCCTTCAGTAGTGCATTCACCACTTGAAATGTCGAAGCCGGGTCGACGTTGGTGTCGAGCTCGGGAACGATCAATAACAACTTGCCCTGCAGATTACGCGCGTTATCGACATTCGACGATGCTCCATATTCCGGACCGAGTGGCCAGCTCATCCACTGTTCATTCCACGTGATCTTGTCCATGCGGTTATCGTGGCAACCGCTGTTCGAGACAGCGACTTTGTAGAATTCCGGATGAAAGAGCAGCGCCCCTGTCGAGTTCTGTCCCCCGGCGGATGTTCCATAAATGCCGACACGCGTGATGTCGTAGTACGGATACTTCGCGGCAACTGCCTTGTGCCAGAGAATACGATCCGGGAATCCGGCATCACCAATGTTCTTGAAAGCGTAATCGTGAAACGCCTTCGATCGATTGCTGGTGCCCATTCCATCCATCTGAACGACGATGAAGCCGAGTTCAGCTAGCGCCTGCATTGTGCTGAAACCTCCAAACGTCTTTGACACGAAGGAGCTTTGAGGTCCGGCGTAAATGTATTCGATGACCGGATACTTCTTTGAAGGATCGAAATTGGTCGGACGGTTGATGATTCCCCAGATATCCGTCTTGCCGTCGCGCGCCTTCGAAACGAATACTTCGGGTGCGCGCCAACCAGCCTGGAGCAACTCAGAAACGTCTCCATGTTCCAAATCCAGCAGGACTTTTTGATCCGATGTGCGCCGGAGCTGCGCAACCGGAGCAAGGTCCACACGGGACCAGGTGTCCACGTAATATTTCATGTCCGACGAGAAGACAACGTTGTGATTCCCGTCCGCTTCCGTAAACGTGGTGAGACCGGTCCCGTCGAAATTGATGCGGTAGTAGTGGATGAAGTAAGGATCCTTTCCAGGATACATTCCGCTGGCGCGGAACCAGATCTGACGGGCCTTTTCGTCGACTTTGTCGACTCCGCGCACGACCCAGTCGCCTTTCGTGATCTGGTTCTTCACTGTGCCCGTTGCGTTGTTGTAGAGGTAAAGGTGATTCCAGCCGTCACGCTCGGACATCCAGATCATTTCTTTTCCATCCGCGATGTCGTACCGATACCGTTTGCTGGTGTAAACGAAAAACGTCTTCGCCTGTTCCGTTACAATCGCTCGCGGTTTGGCGGTGGCCGCATCCACTTCGATCACCCGATAAATCTGGTTGCCGCGTTGGTTGTATTCGAATGTGAACGCATGGCTGTCCTGCCACCAAATCATTTCGGACAACGTGTAGGGATTCGGAAACAGCGTGTTGTCGATGATCGTCTGCTTCTTCGTCGCGATTTCAAACAATGCGGGCCGCGGCATATCGACGGTGTCGCCCGGCTTGGGGTACTCGCGCTGGAGATACTTTGGTTGAAGCTGATCCGCAGGAGACGTTTGAACGTATTGAATCTTGCGGTGGTATCCCGGCCGTACGCGGTATGCCGCCACATACTTCGAATCAGGAGACCAGGACAGCGACCTTAGGGTGTAACGATCGCCTTCCGAACCATCGAAGCTTAACGGGGTTCCCTGGCTCTGACCTTTCGCACGAATGAACACGTTATAGTTGTTCACGTAAGCTTCCCACTTTTCGTCGGGTGAGACTTTCGGCTGTTCCGGCGCAGCCGTGGCAGTTTGTCCGTTCGCCTGGAGCAGATTCGCTCCGGTCCCAAATCCGATCTGACCCTCACCTCGATACTGCTGTGCCTGAACTGTCGGCGGCTGACCGCGCTGCCCCCGTTGTCCTTGTGCAAAGAAGACCGGTGGTTCCAGAACTTCGGGCGCTGCTTCGAGCGTCAGGGAATTGAAGCCGCCGCTGTACTCATCCAAATCATCGACTTCCGGACCGCCGCCACCGCGCGGACCAGCCTGGGGCGCCGCTCCGCCTTTCGTGCACAGGTAACTAGACAGGTCGCATTTCCAAATCGACCCGGCAGCTGCGAATTCGATCGCGCGTTCGTTGTCGAGGAAGGTGATTGTCTGAAACGGCAAACTCACCGCCGTATACTTTTGTCCGGTAGCGGTTGAAAGCGTTTCCGCCAGTTTTTGATGATCGAACGCGGGCTTTTTCAGCTGCGTCTCTGCGTCAACCAGGACGAATTCATTGCCGCCTTTAATCGACTTCCGATACCAGAAGCGGCCTGTATTTTCGATGGCCGTGACGCCCGAAGGTATGTTTATCGCGAGGCCCTGCATCTTGCCGCGCATGCCTGAGGCCCGCTCGTAATCTGCCTGTGTGCCCTGCGCAACAGCCGACGCCGGCACGACGAGAATGCTGCAAATCATTAGCATCTTCCGCAACAGATGTGAGTGTGTCATTCGTTTATTCTCCTGAAGCACCATACGGGACTACCAATTAATGCGTGCTGTGAGTTGCACGAACCGTGAACCATACGTATTGGTAATGCGGCCGAATTGTTGGTTTTCCAGAGTCGTGTCGGCTTGCGCATTGAAGTTTGAGTTATTGAAAACATTGAAGAGTTCTCCACGGATCTCAAAGTTCATGCCCTCCGTGAGCTTTGTCTTCTTCTGAATGCTGAGGTCCGCCTGGAAAAATCGCGGTGATTTGAACATGCCTTCACCGAGATAACCGATCTCGCCGGCTTCCGGATGACGGAAGAAGCCGGGCTTCAAGGTGGAACTCGTCGCGAGTCCGGTCGTGGGGCTGATGGTGACGTTCAATAAATCTGGATTGAGCCAGTACACGCCCTCGGGTCTTCGGAAGATGCCGATGTTTTCACGGATCGTCTTAACGGCGTCGCCAATCGGTACCAGCATCATATTGGTGTTCTGGTTCACGGTTCCGCGTCCTGACGTGATTGTTTTGTAGGGTGCAGTGTGCCAGCTCACTAAACCCGACAGCTGCCAGCCTTCGAGAGCCTTACCGATCACCGGAAGATTGGACGCGAAGCGCTTTCCCGGCCCCACAGGAAGGTCGTAGAGCCAGTTCGTATTGAACGTATTCGTAACGTCCCAATCGGCACGATGCTTTTCGATACTCGCATTCCGAAGCGTTCGATATGGATCGCTGGCTGCGCTTTCACCGTCAGTCATGTTTTTGGCGAACGTGTAATTCGACTGAATGAAGAATCCGGTCGCAAATCTCCGGCGCGCTTCCAGCTGAAATGCGTTGTAGGTGGAGTGCGATGCGTTTGTTGTGTAGCGCGCGAAGTTCAGATTCGGATTTGCCAGGAAGAAGTTTGCCGGCAGGTTCGCACGGTTCGCCTGATATGTAACACCGTTGGCCAGAGCGAATGCCATCGTGCCTGCGGCTCCGTTAGTGAGATTCTGAATGAATGTG
>Ga0209382_10004148_pt1 | contig 19533 bp, 18 predicted proteins | sample SoiMetdeltSBSDD5_FD_187599 | JGI IMG/M metagenome (GOLD analysis project Ga0209382, IMG submission 187599) | Bulk soil microbial communities from a Populus tree surrounding site in Tennessee, USA - Soil MetaG P. deltoides SBSDD5 (SPAdes) (version 2) | ecosystem: Environmental > Terrestrial >... | reverse complement strand
TCGTATGCGGTCTATGTCTCTCTCCTCCCCTGTTCGTCTGACACCTTGGGTCATTACAGTACGGATATACCTCAGTAGTATCAAATGACCTCTCAATGGTCGTTTCTTTTAGAATGATTCTCTCATTGTGTGCTTCGTGTCTGTCTCCATTCCGGTTCCTCTGACACCTTGGGTCATTACAATAATTTTCGCCAAAGTAGAAGTTCGCTAGTTTTTCAGATATTACGTGTGCCTTATGTCTCTCTCCATTCCGGTTCCTCTTGCACCGTGGGTCATTACAGTAAGGATCACCCATCTTAAATTTCTCAATAACCTGATACTTTTTAGTATTTCTAGAAATATAACTTCCATTACAAAAATAAGCAATAAGTAATAAAATAGTAGTATCCAATTGATTACGGCATCAACAATTATAATATATTCTCTCATAAGTACTAGTACAGTCAAATGAACTCTAATTCTACTCACAGAGTAGCCGTGTTGGACGAGGAACTCTGTCAACCAAAGAAATGTGGATTGGAATGTATAGTATATTGTCCCGTAAACAAAACAGGTGGAGAATGCATTGTTCAAAGGCCTGAAGATGGGAAAGCAGTAATTTCTGAAGAACTATGTACTGGATGTGGAATCTGTGTTAAGAAGTGCCCATTTGACGCAATAGTAATTGTCAACCTGGCAAAAGAAATTGGAGATCACAAAATACATCAGTATGGTATAAATTCATTCAGACTTTACCACATTCCTTTACTAAAAAAAGGTTCAGTAGTAGGACTTTTGGGGAGAAATGGAATCGGTAAGTCCACGCTATTGAATATATTGTCTGGAAATATTAAGCCAAATTTAGGTAACTATGATTCTGAGTTAGAATGGGATGCTATAATAAAGAATTTTCAAGGAACAGAGTTAAAGTCTCATTTTGAAAAAATTTCCTCAGGTAATTTACGCACGTCAATCAAACCTCAAATGGTTCAATTAATTCCCAAGGCCTTTAAGGGAACAGTGCGAGAGCTTTTGAAAAAGTATGATGAAAGAGGCATGATCGATTTGGTAACTGATCAACTATCACTCAATAAGTCACTTGATCGCTCACTCTCTGAATTGAGTGGTGGAGAATTACAAAGATTGGCAGTTGCGATAGCCGCGAATAAGGATGCAGACTATTATTTCTTTGATGAACCTTCATCATATAACGATATTTATCAGCGTCTAGCTGTTGCAAGAACCATAAAGCAACTTGCAAGCGACGGCAAAAATGTAATGGTAGTAGAACATGACCTGACTCTACTTGACTATCTATCAGACTATATCCATATCTTGTATGGAGAACCAAGCGCGTATGGAATCGTTGCGCCGATACAAGGTACTCGAGTGGGCATAAATGCCTTTTTGGATGGGTTTATTCCGGCAGAAAATATTAGATTTAGAGAAAAATCATTCAAATTCGATGGTTCAAACAAAAATGAGGAATTAATTGTTGATAGACCACTGACAAAGTTTTCTGATTTAACAAAATCATTTACATCCTTCAAGCTAAATGTTTCACATGGAAAGATAAGAGAAGGAGAAATAGTAGGCCTAGTAGGAGCTAATGCATTGGGAAAGACCACATTTATGAAAATGATAGCAGGTATAGAAAAAACAGATAGTGGAGAAATAAATATTCAGGCGAATTTGTCATACAAACCACAATATTTGCAAAACGACTATGATGGTAACATTGAATCCCTCCTGAATGTCGCGTATCAAGGACCGATTGAAGGTTCTACGATGGAACAGCAGATCGTTGTGCCAATGGGTATCAAAAAACTTTATGATAAGAGAGTAGATACGTTGAGTGGTGGGGAGCTACAAAAAGTCGCCGTTTGTTGTTCTCTCATAAGACCGGCAGATATCTATGCTTTGGATGAACCTTCTGCATTCTTAGATGTGGAGGATAGGATTAATATTGCAAAATTTCTTCACAGATTTGTCAAATCTCAGGGAAAATCTGCAATAATTGTTGATCATGATATGCAATTAATAGATTTGGTCGCCGATTCACTGATTATCTTTTCTGGAAACCCAGGAGAACAAGGATTTGCTGGTTCGCCAATAAAGAAAGATATTGGAATGAACAAGTTTCTTGAGAACCTGTCCATAACGTACAGACGTGATGAAAATACAGGGCGTCCAAGAATAAATAAATTGGGTGGAAGGTTGGACAGGGCTCAAAAAAATTCTGGAGATTACTACAAGAGGACTTGACGGATTAATCAAAAAATGACAAAAATGTTAAAAGAAGTATTGCAAGAAAAACTTGATATTAGAGAACTCGAAAAGCTGTCTTCTTCATTTGATATTATAGGCACTATTGCAATAATCAAAATTCCAGATACGCTATCCTCAAAAAAGAAATTGATTGCAGATACATTGATTGAGGAAATTAAGCCAGTAAAAACGGTATTCTGCCAAGTATCAGCAATTGAAGGAGATTATAGACTGCGGAAGTTGGAATTGATATCTGGCGAAAATACTCCAGTTACCATTTATAGGGAACATGGATGTACTTTTAAAGTAGACGTAATTAATACTTACTTTTCGCCAAGACTCTCAACCGAACGACTGAGGATATCGAAATTGATTGAACCAAATGAAGTAATTGTAAATATGTTTGGGGGTGTGGGAACGTTTTCGATCATAATATCACATAGTAACAAAACGTCTAAAAATTATTCTATAGATTCAAATCCTATGGCTCATGACATATGCAGACAGAATATCGAGATAAATAAATTGACTGGTAAGGTTATTCCCATTCTTGGTGATGCTAAGGAGGAGATATACAACAAACTTAGGGGGATTGCTACCCGCGTGGTAATGCCTTTACCAGAAAAAGCAAGAGATTTTGTAGATGCAGCAGTAAGTTCACTTGCAAATAGCAAAGGTATTGTACACTATTTTTCTCATGTGGGAGCAGATAATAAGAAAAATGCCATACAGAGTGGGATCAATGATACTTCACAATCATTTAGTAACTTTAACCATATGATTAAAAATATCAGAGTCGTAAGAGAGGTAGGACCTCGATTTTATCAAATCGTCACTGATGTAGAAATAATCTAATTAAAACTCATTTGTCTGGGGGTGCAGAAGCCATTGTGTAACCCATCCAAACAAGCACGGTCATGAGAATTCCGACAATGATTATTAATGTCGACTTTATCACAAGAATATCCAAATGTGTAAAAAACAACAAATATGAAAAAAATATTAAAAATATCGACGGAACTACGAGTAATATTAGCCCAATTATCTTGTTCTGTTTCATAAGACTGGGTGCACCTGATTTATTCCACTCATGATAATTCTATTGCCATCAAGTAGGCATCTTCCCCATCTCTATAGTAAGATTTCAGCCTTGACCTCACCTTAAAATTTAGTTTTTCATACATTTTTATTGCTGCAGAATTGCTAACCCTTACTTCCAGATAGACCTCTTCTGTTCGTCTTGACACAAGTCCATTTATTGCTTCTTCCATAAGTATGGTGCCAACCCTCTTCCCTCGATGTTCTTCTAGTATGGCAATGGAAACTACATGTCCCTTTTTTACAAAACCTAACTTTCTAAAATTCGAAAACCCAAATTCAATCTTGCACATTACATATCCGATGATTTTTTCACCAACTTCTGCAACAATAAATGATTCAGGTAATTCTTTAAGGATTGATTCAAAAAAATATTCAGTATAATGTTCAGGAAGTGAGTTCAAGTTAATCTCTATTACCGAATGTAGGTTCTCTGGACCGCATCTGTAGAAGACATAATCTCCATTTTTGCGTAAGCAGCTCTGCAAATTATCAAATAAATGATCTTTAATTATTTTAACTTTGGGGTTTCCATAAAACATAGTTTGTACTAAATTTGTCAAACCTAGTCATGTTTTTTGAATATAGCAATATTTGGATCTTGTATTATTGAAATCCTATGACTTTTTCCATTCATTTCAAGTATTTTATCGGCTGCTTCTTGAATATTAGAAAACACCTTAAATCCAAATATTTCCTTCAGGTAATACTTTGGTAACGCAGAAAGTAGGGCGATATTATATTTTTCTTTCAGTTCATTGATAAACATGATATGTTCCAATCCTTCAAAGTATGTTGAATTCTTGTAGTCTTCTAGTTTTATTTCTCCATAAGCAAATTTTTCAATTGCTTTAACCCCAAATCCCTTATTATTTTCTGAAATAATTACCACTATCGCATTCCTTCTGAGAACATTGACTGAATTCCACAATAAATCCAGGGAGCTTGATAAAGTTAAACTTGAATTCGTATCAATATTCGTTCCCACTATCAGGGATTTTAGTTCCTGCTCATTTTCTATTACAAGGCTATCAAGTTTCTTAATTGAGCTATTAAAGGACTGGAGTATCTCGCCATAAAAAAAATTGTTAATTCCGCTATTATTCGAAATAATTTCAATAGACATTGCATTCATCTCTTCACATATCTTGTTTGCAATTTCAAGAGGAGGCCCGATCACAGCCGGATGAGGAAAGTTATCTGTTCGGGATTGGAATGCTTCATTCATTTTTTCCTGTTCAAATTCGCGTAATAGAGTGATAGGAGTCCCACAAAAACCAAAAAAAGGGTCGATGTTTGTTTTTGAAATAAAAATAGTGCTTTTTTCATTTATGCGCTTATGAAGATGATCACTATTCTTTTCAAGCAGACCAATAATTTGGTTTTGTATTCTGTTCGATATTTGCCTTCTCGTTTTCGGAATTGATTCAATAGATATTTTAAATCCTCTCGTCTCTGCCAGAGCAATTAATCTAGAGGTAAGTTGAACTGTAGAATTTGATGCATCTAGAGGGACAAGTGTCGTAGTATCAGTAATAGGAATAGACTCAATCTCTTGATCTAAGGTTTCAATATTACGTATATCAAATCTTGAATTTTCAATAAGAGAAAGATTCTCTACTTTGAGATCTACTATAACGTCAGTACTACCATAATTAAGCCATAATTCAGGCATTTTCGAATCGAATCATGAAAATACGCCAATAATTAAAAGAAAGTTTAACCTTCATAGATCATTAGATTTTTTTCTTCTAGTAAATCATGTAAATTGTGAACCGCCCTGTATACTTCTGATTCTTTTTTGGCTCCAGTGCATACTAATTTTCCACTCGCAAATAGAAGGATGACTGTTTTAGGATCAAGCATCCTGTGAATCAGACCTGGAAATTGTTCAGGTTCATACATACTACGCGGCAAGACTCGCGCAGCCAGTTCTAAATGGATTTTGCCACCTAGACTTGCAGAGGCTACAATATTCTGTATCTCTATTTGTGGCTCATTTTCAATAGGAATGCTACCTTTTCGCAGTTTTTGTACCACGTTTTTTACTGCCTTAATTGCCTGTTCTTCTGATTTTGCTCCAGTACATACCATTTTTCCTGAACTGAAAATTAATGTTGCAGTTTTGGGTGATTTTAGTCTAAACACAAGTCCCGGAAATTGATCTGGGTGGTATTCGACATCAGGGAATATTTGAGTTATTAAATTAAGATTTACAGTTTGATTGACAGTGGCAGAAGCAACAACGTTCTCTATGCTAACAATGGGCTTAGTTTCAGGCATACTAGGTTGGCTTTATAAATGGAAGTATATATACATGTTTGGAACACCTGTCAAATTACACAGCATATAAAAACGCCGAGTAAAATAATTCAAAATTATCTCTGCATTGTTAGAGTAATTTAAGTTTGGACGTCACTTTATCAATTATAAATGATGGAGCAGGCCCAATTCCAATACATGTCAGAGTACCTGTGGGAATCTGGGTCAGACCCCTATCTTGTACCATGACTGAGGGAATCCTGAGTTCTTCAGCATCTCCCAGTACTTGGAGGAGTTCTTCCAAGCTGTTTACTTTAACAACTATCTTTGGTTGTCCTTCATCTAACCAACCTCTCAGCCATAATTTATTCAATTTTCTGCATTGCTCAACGCCAAGGACGGCTGCATGACCAACCTGGGATGCTATTTTACCTATACCCATGCGAAGATCTTTTCTTACAATAATGACTTGTTTAAATTCCACTACAGGTTAGTTAATAAAATGATGAAATAATTGTTTCCTTATAAGATATGGAATACTGCGATGTATTAATTGCGGGCGGGAGCGTGGGAGGACTTACAACAGCAAGAGAATGTTCATCAAATGGGCCGTCCACAATTGTTATAGAAGAAGATCATGAAATTGGAACGCCAGAACACTGTGGAGGAATGGTCAGCCTAGGAGGGCTCCAAAAATTAGGTCTTATAGTGGACTCTAATAACTTTCAAAATGCCGTCTCAAAGGCCAGGATTAGTTCCAAATCTACTAGTTTTGAGATACCCGCTGAAAAACAAAATGTAATTGTAGTCGATCGCAGGGGACTTGATAAACAAATTGCTAAACAAGCACAAGACGCCGGTGCTGAAATACGAACTAGATGTTCTTTTAAGACCCTATCTAAGAATCAATCCACTTATATCGTAAAGACCTCAGATGGAGAAATTGAATGTAAATACTTTGTTGATGCAAAAGGATTGGGTTCTCTGAAGGACGCCAGTAATAATGGCATTTTGGCTTCTGCTCAATTTGAAATATATGCGAAGTGGATTGATGGTAAAACCGTAGAGATTCTTTTTGATTCTGATAGATATCCGGGCTTTTTTGTTTGGATAATTCCTATAGGTGAAGGGAAGGGCAAAATAGGAGTTGCAGGAAAAGGAATTAACACCCTTGTTGCATTGAATGAATTCATAAACTCTAGGGGAAAGAAATATTCCATAATCAGGAAAATCTTTGCGCCCATTTGGATTGGAGGTCCAAGACCACCTTTTGTCCAGGAGAGAACTCTTGTTGTTGGAGATGCCGCTGGGCAAACTAAACCAACGACGGCGGGAGGAATTTTTAGTTGCGGGATGGCGGGTATCTTAGCAGGTAAAGCAATTTCTAAAGCAATAGAAAATAATGATAATGCGTTGCTATTCGAATATGAGAAAAGCTGGAAATCTATGTTTTGGAAGGAATTCAACGCTATGTTGCTCGCAAGGAGGGTGCTGGAAAGGCTGGATAATAAGTCCATTGATTCAATTTTCTCCTCATTGTCAAAAAGGGCGATTAATGATGTTTCTAATTTTTCAGATTTTGATTTTCATTCTAGTGCTCTGGATCTTTTCCTTAAAACAAGAATAGCTACCAATCTAACAAAAATATTGGTAGGTAATGAATTTCGGAGAGTTTTCAGTACCAAGAAGGACAGTTAGATATCGAGTTTCTATCAATTTAATAGATAAACTTTGGGTGAAAAAACAGTTTCCATGTGCAATCTTTCAAGCAAAATATAAATTCGGATTAATGAATGAGCTTTTTGTGTCAAAGTCATTACAATTGCCTGTTTGTACTTCCTGTAGCAGGCCAATAATTGCAAACGACGAATGTGTAAAATACTACTGCCCTAATTGTGGTTATGTATTAATTTGGCGATGTCAAAGTTGCAGACAATTTGCTAGGTCATACAAGTGCATTGGGTGTGGGTTTGAAGGTCCATAACATTGACCAAATTAGTCGCAAGAATTAAGATTCTTCCTTCTGAATCAGATTCGAACATAGATTCAATTCCTAAAATTTTAAATGAAACGCTTCCTGAAGGGTTCAAACTACTAGCGCATAAAAAAGAACCAATAGCTTTTGGACTATATTCCGTTCTGGCTGATTTTACACTAGATGACGCAGAGGGTCAAATGGAATTATTAGAAGAATCTATAAGAAAAGTAGAGGCAGTAGGCGAAATAGAAGTAATAAACGTAAGCAGACAGTCAGTCAATATAAAATAAAAAAACAGCAATTATCTATCTACCCATCTCATACTGGAATTAAAAACCATATTGATTTTGATATTTTGGAATACGTTATCAAAACCTATAGTAGAATAGAGAATCAAATGCGAGTGACATAAAAATAACGACCAAATATGGTGCTGTTATCTTGTATGCCTTCCATGCAAAATCGGGATTTGGATACTTTGTTAATTTATAATGGTAAACAAGCATCAACGACCCTGAAATTGCCGCCGTAATAAAATACAGCACTCCTAAACCGAAAAGATATAATGATAATGAGTAGGGTAACAGAATAGCAGTGTTCGCAAAAATATATCCTGCTGTTTTTTCGTTACCTATAAGAACGGGTAACATGGGTACCTTTACGCTTTCATACTCCTCTCTTGATTTTATAGCAAAAGACCAAAAATGAGGAGGGGTCCACAAGAACACCAAACATCCGATAAGGAATCCGAGAACATCCATCGACCCGGTGGTAGTAGCCCATCCGGCCATCGATGCGGCACTACCAGCAAAGCCTCCTACAACAATATTAGAAACATTTGAGCGTTTAAGCCACAAAGTGTAAACAAAGACATAAAAAAATATTCCGAGGGCAATCATGGCTGTTGCCATCAAATTTAGAGTCAAGAATGAAATAATAACGGAGCTGGCGCACAGTATGTTCCCATAAAGAAGCACATTTTTGGGATTTAGTCTCCCCGATGGGATTGGTCTATTTACTGTTCTAGACATGATTTTATCAATGTCACGATCAAAATAATGATTTAGAGCGCTTGAGCCCATTGATGCCAAACATCCAGATATTCCAAGAAACAACAGATGATACAACGAAATGTCCCATGGAGTTAAAGGAGTTGAATCAAATCTGGTTGCGGCCAAAGAGGTTGTGATTGCTGTAATAACCAGGACCACCACTATCCTTGGTTTTGTTACTTCGATATAGTCAGATAACATTCACAGCTAATTTATTGTCTTAATTGTAGCATTTAACTTATTCGCTGTGCGATATATGACCCTCTCCTAGTTTGATGTAAAGTCCATTGAATGTTGCCCAACTACTCCTAACTACTCGTCAAGTAAAATTCGGAGTTATCGTTTATCGTAGACAGATGAACCCCATATACTCTATCCTTAGAATAGAGAAGTCCATTGCATATTCCATGATAAGACTTCTGTCATTGAATGTTTGGACAACTTGTCAAAATTCTCATAAAATTTAACGTAATTTATAAACCAGTAAATTACTATTCAAATTGGATCATGGGAAGAAGAAAGAGTACATCAAGACCGCATAAGAGTAGAAGGACTGTGGAAGGCAGATGTCCCAAGTGCACTACAATTGTTAGATTTAATGTAAGTGGATCCGTTGGAAATGAAATTTATGAATGCATTGGTTGCAGGTCCAAGTTCCCCATTGACGAATTGTAGGGCGAATAATCTTTAGATAAGAATTTAACACATTAACAGCTCTATAGATAGAAATGGATTCTAAGATTGATTATGTTGATAAAGTTTATCTTTACAGCAGTGGGATGTCTTCTGAACTTGTGGAAAAAAGTAAATCAGTTTTAAATGAATACGGTGTCAATCCTAATGATATTGTAATCATTGAATCGCCAGAGGGAGTTCCTGAAGGTTCTATAATTATTACAATATGGCCGCATTATCTATCTGTGGCAAGAGTCAAGAGAGTGAGAGAAGGTTCGATATATGCTCCCCAGTTATTCAATATTGATATATGACATGTAAGTTGGATAAAATAAGTAATTGAAATCTAAGAATTTTGTTACTAACTGAGAATATTATTATTGGAAATCTAGTTGCCCAACTTCGTGCCACCCTATAATATATTAGAAACTGAAACAGGAGTAATACAGATTTGTCAAAAATGAACTTACTCTAGATGCATTCTTACCATTTCATCTATCTTATTTTTGGATACTGACCCAATGATCTTGTTTACAGCTTGACCTCTCTTGAATAATATCAAAGTGGGTATACTTGATATCCCGAACTGTCTTGAGATGGTAGGATTTTCATCAACATTTACTTTACCTACTACTAATTTACCCATGTACTCCTTACCAATCTGATCAATGAGTGGAGACATCATCCTGCACGGTCCACACCATGGAGCCCAAAAATCAACTAGCAAGAGCGGGAATTTGTTAATGGTTTGAGTAAAATTAGAGTCATCAAGATTTAATGGAATCTTAATATTCTTTAAGAGTTCCTTTTCATTCATTATCTGTTGTAACTTTTTCATTCTTTTTTCGTTAATAATCTTTAATTCTTCATCTTCCAATTTTTGTTATGTTAACAACAGACCATGATTTGGTTTATTATGTTTTTTGATTTGTTAATTTTTCGCCGATACCTAATTATCTGAGATGGGTCAAAACATTTCCGATCTTGTCTGAAAAAACGAGAGATAGTGAGGATGGAGATAATTCTGAGGTTACAGAGAATGAGGTATTGAATAAGAGGCCCGAAAGCAATACTGGTGGTGATGGAGATAATGCTGAGGTCACAGAGAATGAGATATTGAAGAGAGAAATAGAATTCCTAAATGGTGAACTTGAAAAGGAAAAAGACCTTTCCGAAAAAAACCTGTCAAAATTTAGATACCTCATGGCAGATTTTGACAATTATAGGAAACAAATGCAAAAACAGGTGGAATCAAAAATTGAAGAAAATAGGGGTCAACTCTTCATGAAAATCCTAAACATTTATGATGACTGTATGTTAGCACTTGAAACTCTAAAAAATGGCCAGTACGATTCAACTCTGGTCGGTGGAATACGGGGAATCATGACCAATTTTGAGAGTTTTATGAAGGAGGAAGGTTTAGTAGAAATAGAAACTATGGACACACCCTTTGATCCAAACGTTCATGACGCTATTGGATTTATAACTAATGAACTGGCTCCAGATAACACAATAGTGGAGGTAGTAAGGAAGGGGTATTTGCTAAACAATAAAGTTTTAAGACCTTCTTCAGTCATTTTATCTAAAAGAATAGGTACAAATAAAGATATCAATCAAAGAGATAAGGAGTAGTGAATAGAAGATTATGGGTAAAATTATTGGGATAGATCTTGGAACAAGTAATTCTGCAGCCTCCGTTTTGATTGGGGGAAAGCCTACGATAATCCAGGCTGCCGAGGGAACTTCCGTTGGTGGAAAAGCTTTTCCATCATATGTAGCCTTCACTAAGGATGGCCAACTGTTGGTTGGCGAACCTGCAAGAAGGCAGATGGTAACAAATCCTGAGGGTACCGTCTTAGCTGCAAAACGCAAGATGGGGACTGACTTCAAGTTTAAAGTATATGATAAGGAGTATACACCTCAGCAGATATCATCTTTTATTTTGCAAAAAATAAAAAGAGATTCTGAAGCGTTTATTGGTGAAACTGTAGACAAGGCAGTAATAACTGTTCCAGCATATTTTAATGATAATCAACGACAAGCAACTAAAGACGCTGGAGAAATCGCTGGGCTAGAAGTTGTAAGAATTATTAATGAACCTACTGCTGCTTCGCTCGCCTATGGACTGGATAAAGTAAACAAAGACTTGAAGATAATGGTCTTTGATCTAGGTGGAGGAACCCTGGACGTTACCATAATGGAAATGGGAGGCGGAGTATTTCAGGTAAAGAGTACATCTGGAGATACTCAACTGGGTGGAACTGATATGGATAATTCTGTTGTAGAATATATAATTCAAGAATTTAAGAATCAAAGTTCAATTGATATTCGTAATGACAAGGCTGCAATGATGAGAATTAAAGAAGCAGCCGAAAAGGCAAAAATTGAATTGTCTAATGTAATGAGTACTGAAGTAAACTTACCATTCTTGTCTTATGATCAATCGTCTGGTCCTAAAAATTTAGTCTTGACTCTTTCCAGATCAAAATTGGAAGAATTGCTGAGACCAATAATTGAAAGATGTAAAGCACCCATGTTGCAAGCAATTGAGGATGCAAAGCTCAAACCCGCTGACATTGAGAAGATAATTTTGATCGGTGGGCCCACGCGTATGCCGATTGTACGACAATTCATTACAGATGTAATGAGCAAGGAACCCGAAAGAGGCATTGATCCAATGGAAGCTGTAGCTATGGGAGCAGCCATTCAAGGAGCAATCATTGCGGGAGACGTAACAACAGACATTCTCCTAGTTGACGTGACTCCGCTAACCTTAGGTGTTGAAGTGCTTGGAGGATTAAAAGAACCCCTTATTGAAAGAAACACGACTATCCCGACAAAAAAAAGCAAAGTCTTTACTACTGCTGCAGACTACCAAAATGCAGTAACTGTACATGTAGTTCAAGGTGAAAGATCAATGGCAGCTGATTGTGTTTCCCTAGGTATGTTTAATTTATCAGGAATACCGCCGGCGCCCAGAGGAATACCACAGGTGGAAGTTACTTTTGATATTGACGCAAACGGCATCCTGAATGTTACTGCAAAAGACCTAGCTACTTCTAAGGAATCCAAAATAACAATTTCCGCAAATACCAAACTATCTAAAGATGATATTGAAAGACTAAAGAAGGAATCAGAACAATTTGCAGAGCAGGATAAAAAGAAGAGGGATGAAGCAGAAGTAAAAAATGAAGCAGATAATCTGATTTATACTGCAGAGAAACTGACCCAGCAGGATTTAAAGGACAAAATAAAACCTGAACAAGTGGAAAAAGTAAATAACTCTGTCAAGGAATTGAAAGAAGCTGTTTCATCAAATAATATTGAGGAGATAAAGAAAAAGATCGAGGGCCTAAAAAATATCGTAGGTGAAATAAGTACCGAAGCTTATAGAGCGGCTGGAGCAGCGGCATCTCAACAAGCAACCTCATCTCAAAATTCAGAAAGTGCAAATCAACCAACCGATAGTGCAAATCAACCAACCGATAGTGCAAATCAACCAACCGATAGTGCAAATCAACCAACCGATAGTGCAAATCAACCAACCGATAGTGCAAAGCAGTCTAGCACTCAGGCATAACATGAGACTGAAAGACAAACCTGAGTTCATTTTGTCATATTTAACCAATGGTTTCTTCCCATGACTACAAAGCGCGACTATTATGAAGTTTTGAATGTAGATAGAAATGCTACTAAAGAAGAGATCAAAAACAAGTATAGGAAATTAGCTCTTCAATTTCATCCCGACAGAAACAAAGCTGCAGGTGCAGAAGAAAAATTCAAAGAAATTTCAGAAGCATATGCTGTTTTATCTGATGATGAAAAAAGAAGAAAATATGATAGATACGGCCATGTAGGATCTGAGGAAGTCTTCAGAGGATCAGAATCAAACTTTGATGAAATCTTCAGGGATATTGGTTTTGGCGGAATTAGAGATATTTTTGAACAATTGTTTGGAGGGGGATCTTCAGCTAGAAATAGAAGTGACCCTTTTGGGTTTGGGTTTAATTTTGGAAGGAACAATAGAGGAGAGGATACTGTAATAGATTTGTCCCTTACATTAGAAGATGTGATAAGTGGAAAGAATGAAACCATTGAAGTTCCATCATTAGAAAAGTGTTCTGTGTGCAACGGAAGTGGATGTTATCCTGGTACGAAACGCAGGAAATGTACATCGTGTAATGGACTAGGACAAACAAAAAGAGTATTTAATGAAAACAGATTTTCGACTTTTGTTACTGTGGAAACGTGTAGAACTTGCAGAGGAATCGGAGAGATTATCGAAAAACCATGTAAAAATTGTAAGGCAACAGGTAAAGTTTCGGCCAGGAAAAAAATACAAATCGAAATACCATCGGGCATTGATGATGGTATGACACTTCAGTTAAGTGGAAGAGGAATTTCGGACGGAAATGAAATTCCAGGAGATCTATTTATTCGAATTCACATAAAGCCTCATCAAATTTTTGAAAGACTTGAAAATGGAGATATACTTTATTCTTTAAAGCTCAAATATACAGAGTTAGTATTGGGTACAGAGATAGTGTTGCCGACATTGTATGGGAATGAAAAGTTGAAAATACCTGCAGGAACTCAAGTCGAATCAATTTTTAGATTAAGAGGAAAAGGAATACCCGTGCATGGTCAACGTTCCAAGGGAGATCAAATTGTAAAGATAAAACTTGACGTACCTATAAAACTCAATGAACGACAAAAATGGCTGATTAAAGAATTGGATGATACAAAAAATATCTAGATTGTAAAGTCTGTAATATTTATATCTAAATAAATCAAGATATTATATATGTCGACTCCGTTTGACGAGTGGTTCGGAAGAAGGAGAACAAATTCATGGTTTCCCGATGTAGATTCGATGATGAAAGAAATGGAAAAGTTAATGCAAGAAGCGGTCAAAAATATGGATCAAAATGTTCCAAAAAATCTCATAAGAGAGCGCAAGCTTGATGATGGTTCTGTTGTTCGTGAAATGGGTCCTATTGTTTATGGTTATTCATTCAAAATTGGGGAGGATGGAAAGCCAGTCGTCAGAAAATTTGGAAATCTAAATACTTTTCCAAGCTCCCTATCAGGTAGGTTTTCAGTTAGTGATCAGAGGGAACCTGTAGTAGATATTATTAAGGATGTTGACAAGTTGAAAATAATTGCAGAAGTGCCTGGCGTAAGTAAAGGTGATTTAAGAATAACTGCTAATGAAAATTCTTTAACCATAGAGTCAATTTCAGGAGAAAGGAGATACAATAAGAAAATAGAACTTCCAGATCAAATTGAACCATCTTCAGGGAAATCAACTTATAAAAATGGGATTCTAGATGTAACCTTCAAATTAAAAGACTCAAAGGAACATGGAGTTTCTATCAATGTGGAATAGGTGGGATTATTTGTATTTTGTTACTTTCAATTTTCATATTATCCATTCTCCATGATTAGATTTTGACATAACGTTTACATGATTGGTAATACCCAAAAATGTTTCCTTATGAGAGCAATAGAGGCTGTTGATGTTACTAAAAAATATAAAGGATCAGTGTCCTTTGCTATTAATAATATCTCGTTGAATATTGAGCCAGGAAGAATATTCACTCTTCTTGGAAGAAATGGTGCAGGAAAAACTACGTTCGTAAGAATTTGTGCAACGCAGTTATTACCAACTTCTGGAACTATAAAAGTATTTGAAAATGATCTGATAAAGGATACAGAAAAAATACGGAATTATATATCTATAGTGCCTCAAGAAGGAAGACCACTGCGTGCTCTTACACCGTGGGATCATGTTTATTACTGGTTAAGAATTAGAGGAGTGAATAAATATGAATCATTCATAAGAACCAAAACAATTCTTCAAGAATTTGAATTATATGATGTAAGAAATAAACTTGCTATGTATCTGTCCGGAGGAATGAAACAAAAGATATTGGTAGCGATGGCTATGGCCACAGATTCAAGGATACTTTTTCTAGATGAACCAACGATTGGACTTGATCCCGTGTCTAGACGTCAAGTTTGGAAAGCAATCAAGGAAAAAAAAGAAAATGGAACGACAATACTGCTTACGACACATTACATGGATGAAGCTGAAGTATTGTCGGATGACATAGTCATAATAGATAAGGGTATCGTTATCTCACAAGGAACTATTGCTGACATTAGAAAGAATATTAAAGAAAATATCAAGATAGAAATCTCAAAATCCGGAGTTGATAGTGAAGTTTTACAATCTTACGGGACAGTAATTGATGGCGGAACAGAAACCCTAAAACTATTCACATTTGAATCAAACATTCAGGAGTTATCAGCGATTGCAATAAAGAAAAATTTATTCTTTAAAGTTTCGCCTATTACATTGGATGATGTATTTGTGTCTCTTGTGGGCTCTGAGCCTAATAACTCTGATGGCGATTTGTCCCAGGATTAATTCTCGTCAGTGGAGTTAGAGTCAGAGTCAGAAGCAGAGGTATCATTAGAAGTAGTGGTAGATATAGAGTCACCATAAACTTTAGCTGCTGAGTTCTTGAGATATGTGTAATATTCTGTTGGCATTATCGTTCCATTTTGATTTAATATTAGATTGAAGCTAGCAGTATCTGCATCTTGGTAATCCCATTTCCAGAAGGCTGAGGCGGTTATATTTTCGTTTTCAAATGATTGAAGCATAGTATCTGTGGTTTGCTGGTCTAGACCGCTCAGTTGAGGATCTAATTGAAATACTCCATTAACTTGAGTTCTTACGACATTGTTCCATTCGCCGATATAGAGTGGGATACCAGTCAATTCACGAGTTTTCAAGAAAAGGTCAAATCTTTCTTTTTGGTATTGATCTCTGTCTGGAATTCCATAGACACTTATTTTAAACATTACATTTTCTTTATTCGCCGGAGCCATCTCAGCAAGATTTTCCGGTGTTAATTGTATAGGACCATCAAGATCCACAGGAACATTCATACTATAAACGATAGTTTTGTCTGTCACAGAACGTAATTCATCGGACATGAATGAATTAAAACTCCCAATTTTTTCCCATTGATCAGAACTTTCTACATGAGGTTCACTCAGAATTTCATATCCTAAAGTACTGGCATGGCCATCCACTGCAGTAACTACCTTCTTATAAAAGTCAGCTAATAAGGTCCATGCATCATTTCCTTGGCCATCCTTGATAGTTCCATCCCAGAAATTGGTCCACCATAACTTTGCGACTGGTTGTCCCTCTTTACCTCCACTGTTCATTGGATATAGCTGTGAATTATTGTTAAAGAGAGCTGATGGAAAACCAGTTCCTCTATCTTCTAGCCATGAAGAAGTGTGCCATTGATGATTGTCATAAATGACCTTAATACCGTTCTTATCTGCTGCATTAGCCACTTGTTCCAACTCATCCATGAACGCCTGGGGATTTTTCTCATATGCTTCCCAATAGAATAAGAATCTAGCATGATTTAATCCGGCGTCTTTTATCAACTTGAAACTTTCATCGAAATAATTGGCAGGAGGTTGTGCGGTATCATTCTTGTTTTGTTTTTGATCCACATACATACCCTTCATAGCAACGCCTACCAATGGATCGTCCAAAGCAGATGACTGAGCAAAACCAGCATTTAGCCCATTTGTCATCATCATGACCAATACAAGAGTTAAACCAAATAAGATAGAATTTGTTTGTCTTAGACTACTCATCACAAGTATATCGAAATCGAGTTTATATATATATTATGAATTACGGCTCCATTATCGAATTTATGACATGAAGCTCCATGAATTGCTGAGCGTTAGCCCCAAAATTATTATTTGGGAATATAGTTATATCTTTAAAGTGCATATTTGTAACTCTTAAAGGAAGGTAGATGCCAAGCAATGATAGGTGATGACTAATCAGCCGAATTATTATAGCCGCAGGATTGATATGTTTATTCATCGCGGTAACGATAATTTCTGTTACGTCTATGCAAGTACCCGACCCTCTTCACTCGACAAGTACAGTATTTGAGGGAAAAATAGCAAATGAAAGCAATTCTATTTTGTCACTGAAAGATGTTCAAAAAGGAAAAAACATATCTATTTCTGTAACGCCTCAAAATTCTTTAGACCTACTTAATGTAAGGATCTTAAATCCAAAAGGCACATTATTGCTCGATGTCAACTCATCGCAACCGTTGTTTACTACCATAATTCCTGCAATTAGCGGAAATTATACAGCAGTTTTGACCAATCTCAAAAATGAAGAAATATACACAAAGAGTATGTTTGGGAGTTCGATCCTTTTTGATAGTAATAGAAATCCAAAAATTGAAATTCAGGTGATTTTTCTAGGAGTTATTATCCTCCTAATAGGAATTGGCATATGTATTCTTTGGATAATCTTAGAATTCTTTGAAAGATTAAGAATGAGAACAAGATACAAACAGGTATCCTGAAACTAAATTAGTGCAGTTTCAAGTTACATTGAATTCAAACAATGAATCAAATAATAAATTTCTGACTGATAGAGTTTGAAATAAATATATTTCCTGCTACCTTTATAATTTGGAAATTTCATCTGAATAGAGTTTTAGTTATGATGCAGTCGCTAAACCCATACTCAGATAAAAGTACTGTAATTACAAACTTATTTTGTATTCTTTCCTTTGGATTCTTGTATGTGTGCGGTTAATTTTATCACAAGTTTCTTATTGACTTTCTCTCCGTCAATTTTACCTCTTAAAATTGACATACACCTGCCCATCAGAAGACCAATTGAATCCAAACCTTTCTGAGAAATTACCGACTCGTTTTCTTCAATTATTTTGTTTATCATCTTATCAACATACTCTTCTGTAACGCCTTCAGATCCAAATGAGGTGATGATTTCATTAACAGCACCACCTCCTTTCTTTAACAGCTTTTCAAGTATTATCGGAATAGATTCTTTGGAAATTCTAGATTTATCAAGCTCCACAAACAGATGAAATAGCTCGTCATGACCAAGAATTGAACTGTCATATCCCTCCCTTTCCAAACTAACCAAGTCTTCGGTAAGTTTAGAAACTATGAAAGATGGGTTGATTGAGGTGTGTGAAACTATATTCTCAAATAAAGAGAAGTATTGAGAATCAAAAATATTTTCTGCTAATGTCTTGTTGATACCATATTTCTTGTGGATTTGATCTATGACTACGTCCCAAGGCTGAGGTATGTGTTTGGATAATACCTTTAACTTGTTTTCATCTATGGAAATGTATGGGATATCTGTTTCTGGATACATTCTCGATGAGCCGGGTCTTGGTCTACTAAATACCGTAACGCCATCTAGTCTTACAGATCGTGTCTCAGGAACAACGCCTGAGAAAGCTTTCTTGATTCTATTGGATAGTTCAAGAACTACAGTGTTTAGCAATACTGATGGTCCACCAATCAATATAAAAGCGTCATTTTCATTAATCTTTAAAATAGAAAATAATGATTCCACATCTTCGCTACTTATTCCGTAGTTTGGTAGTTCATCGGAGTGAAATATACCACCAATTCCATAGGATTTTGCAACTTCGCCCAATTCTCTTCCCAATCTAATTCCTTGGTACGGTTCAAAGGACAATATTCCTCTAAAACCCCGTAACACAAACCCCATAAATCTAGAATCACCACTGAGGATCTTTTTTACTACTTTAGAGGATGACTGCTTAATTAAATCAGTAACATCTGTGATATTATCCAGGAATTTTGATTCATCGATTTTACGGCTTTTTAGTTCTTTTGCAATTAGATTTAGCCCATCCTGCCTTTTTGTTTCATATTCAATAACAAGAGCCAGCTGCGATAATTGCTGCACACCTTTCACTTCGACGACGGCTCCGCCATTTATTGAAATGTTCACATCTTGCCGAATACTTCCAAGTCCCCGTGTTACCTTTTTTGTGGATCGTAGTAATCGTCCTATCGTTTGCGCTACATTTGTTATAAACAAAGGAGTGTTAGAAATAGGATTTAGGGCAATTTCGATAAGTGGTATTCCTAGTCTATCCAGAGCAAATATCTTACTCTCATCATCATCACCCTTATCTTCATTAATTATTCTGGCGGCATCTTCTTCTAAGCAAATACTTTGGATTCCTACCCTAATACCATCAACATCTAAAAATCCGTTTCTACCAACTAGTATTGTTCTTTGAAATCCAGTGGTATTCGAACCATCAATTACTATCTTTCGCATTACGTGTAATTCATCCTCAA
>Ga0209382_10004147_pt1 | contig 19534 bp, 15 predicted proteins | sample SoiMetdeltSBSDD5_FD_187599 | JGI IMG/M metagenome (GOLD analysis project Ga0209382, IMG submission 187599) | Bulk soil microbial communities from a Populus tree surrounding site in Tennessee, USA - Soil MetaG P. deltoides SBSDD5 (SPAdes) (version 2) | ecosystem: Environmental > Terrestrial >... | reverse complement strand
ACGCGGTCGAGCAGGGTCGAGTCGCAGCGGCGAGCCTGTGCGGCAAGGACGCGCGGCATGATCACGTGCCGTGGTTCTGGTCGGACCAGTACGACGTCAAGCTGCAGATCGCCGGTCTTTCACAGGGTCACGACCGCATCGTCGTCCGCGGCGAGCCAGACAGCGGACATTTCGCGATCTACTACCTGCTGCAAGGCGAGTTGATCGCCGTGGATGCGGTCAGCAGCCCGAAGGACTTCATGAGCGGGCGCCGCTGGATCGCCGAGCGGCGCCACCCCGACGTCACCAAGCTCGCCGACGTCAGCGTCGACCTGAAGACCCTGTAGGGGACGCTCCTCTTTCCTGCTGGCTCCGCCCTTCTCGGCGTGTGGCGCTGAAGAGAAGGGGAGCGTCCCCTCGCTTGCTCGATGGCGGTCGACCGCTATACTTCCGGGCGCGTTTTTGCACTGCGAAAACCGTGCCGGGGGAATCGATGCAACAGACCGACGATCTGACGCGGCGTGCGCTGGCTATGGTTGCGAACGTGACCGGTGGCCTGTCGCCGCAGGCGTTTGCCGGTGCCTGGTTCACCGTCCTCGGACGGCTCGCAACCTCGCCCGGCCGACAGGCGGAGCTCGCGCGGCAGGTGCTCACCAAGACCGTCGCCATGGCGCAGTTCGCGGGCGGTGCCCTCGGCGGGCGTGCCCCAGACGCCGAGGGCACGCCGTACGCGACGCGATTCTCGGGGCCTGAGTGGAGCAAGTTCCCCTTCAACCTGCTCGCGCAGTCGTTTCTCACGGTGTCCGGCGTGGCGCGAGAGGCCGTGCGCGAGGTGCCGGGGATGGATCCCGACTCAGAGGGACGCGTCGGATTCACCGTGCGCGAAGGTCTCGAGATTTTCGCGCCGGACAACTACCTGCCGACCAACCCCAGGCTGATCGAGCAGACGGTCCAGGAGCACGGCCGCAACCTGCTGCGCGGCGTCACGCATCTTGCCGAGGACGTCAAGCGCGCATTCCGGCACGAGGGGCCGCCCGGGATCGATCAGTACCGCGTCGGCGAGCACATCGCGGTGTCGCCCGGCAAGGTGATCCTGCGCAACAAGCTGATGGAGCTCATCCAGTACTCGCCGCAGACCGCGCAGGTCCATCCCGAGCCGGTGCTGATCGTCCCGGCATGGATCATGAAGTACTACATCCTCGACCTGTCGCCGCGGAACTCGCTGGTCAGGTACCTGACCGGGCTCGGCCATACGGTGTTCATGATCTCGTGGAAGAACCCCGAGGCCACCGACCGCAACCTGGCGATGGACGACTATCTCGCGGATGGCGTGTTCGCCGCGCTCGAGGCGGTCAACGCGGTCGTACCGAAGCGCAAAGTGCACGCGACCGGTTATTGCATCGGCGGGACGCTGCTTGCGATCGCTTCGGCACTGCTCGCGGCGCGCGGCAAGGACCGGCTCGCGAGCATGACGCTCCTTGCCGCGCAGACCGACTTCAGCGAACCCGGCGAGCTCGGCGTCTTTATCAGCCCGTCGCAGATCGCGATGCTCGAGGCGCAGATGTGGAAGCAGGGCGTGCTCGACAGCAAGCAGATGAGCGCGGCCTTCCAGCTGCTGCGCACCTACGACCTGCTGTGGTCGCCCGCCGTCAGCACGTATCTCAAGGGCGAACGCGGCGGTCTCAACGACCTGATGGCCTGGAATGCCGACGGCACCCGCATGGCCTGGCGCATGCATTCCGATTACCTCCGGCAGCTCTATCTCAACAACGACCTGGCCGAGGGACGCTACGTCGCGCTCGGCGAAGAGCTCGACCTCGCGGACATCACGATGCCGGCGTTCGTGGTCGGCACCGAGACCGACCACGTCGCGCCCTGGCGGTCGGTGTACAAGGTCGGCCGGCTGATCCGTTCGGCCGACTACACCTTCTGTCTCACGAGCGGCGGGCACAACGCCGGCATCGTGAGCGGCCCGGAGCACCCGAAGCGCCGTCACCGCGTGCGCAAGGGGAAGGCGGGGTTGCGCCTGCCGTCGGCGCAGAAGTTTCTCGAAACCGTCGAGCCGGTGCAGGGCTCGTGGTGGCCGACATGGGCGGCATGGCTCAAGACCCACTCGACGGCGCGCAGGGTCCCGCCGCCGACCAGGGGAGCGCCGAAAAAGGGCTACAAACCGCTCGCCGACGCGCCGGGAACCTACGTGCTCGCCAGATAGCCGGCCCGTCCCACGCAGCAACCATGGCCGAAGCGGCCTCCGGCGAAGCGCGCCCGTCCGCGGGCAACGTCCTCGCGCTGACGGCGATCGCGATGCTCGCGTTCGCGGCCAACTCGCTTCTCTGCCGTCTCGCGCTGGGGCGGGGGCTCATCGATCCGGCGAGCTTCGCGACCACCCGCGTCATCGCTGGCGCGGTGACCCTTGGCCTCATCGTGCTGCCGAAGTGGCGAAGCAGCGGCAGGAGCACACCAGACTGGCCCGCGGCGGGCATGCTGTTTGTGTACATGGCCGGATTCTCCTTCGCGTACGTAACGCTGAGCGCCGGCACCGGTGCGCTGATCCTGTTCGGCGCGGTTCAGCTCACGATGTTCGTCGCCGCGCTCCGCGGCGGCGAGCATTTCGCCCTGCTGTCGTGGCTCGGGCTCGCGATCGCAGTGCTGGGTCTCGTCTACCTCGTCTCGCCGGGCATCACGGCCCCGGACCCGCTGGGAGCGGCGTTGATGACCGTGGCCGGCGTCGCCTGGGGTGTCTATTCGCTGCGAGGCCGGGGCGCTGCCGACCCGCTGTCGAGTACCGCCAACAACTTCATCTGCGCGGTGCCGATGGTGCTCGCGGTCAGCGCAGTGTTCATCGGCGGGTTTCGCGTCTCGGCGCGCGGTCTCGCGCTCGCCGTTGCGTCCGGTGCGGTCACGTCGGGGCTGGGCTACGTCGTCTGGTATGCCGCGCTTCGCGGTCTCACGCGTGCGCGCGCCGCCACGGTTCAGCTCTCGGTGCCGGTGATCGCTGCGATCGGCGGAGTGCTGCTGCTCGCGGAGCCGATCACGCTGCGGCTGCTGCTCGCGTCCGCCGCCACGCTCGGCGGCGTCTGGCTCGCGCTCCGCCAGCGCGGCCACGCGGCATCGAAGACCGCCTGAGGCGGGCCCGGACGCGTGCCCATCAAAGGCTGCGACGCGCTTACTTGACCGTCGATCGTCGCCGACTATGATCCGGCATCGTGCCTGCGCCGGCCTGACCCCGAATTCACATAACGCGCGACGATCGGTCGGCGCTCCAAACCTCAGGAAGGTCGCCTCTTGAATTGGGTGACGGATTTCTTCGTTCCGCTTGGCGTCAACATGGTCGGCGTCTTCGTCGGCGTGGTGTTCGCACTCTGGACCGATCGCCGAAGACAGGAGTTCGTGGATGCGCGGGAAGCGAGGCGAATGGCCGGGGAATTCGCCGATCTCCGGGATGTCGTCCTCTCGAGCGTGGTAAAGGACACGATCGAGGCGACGCGGATCAAGGCGTCGCTCGCCTCGAAGTCCGATCCCTTCCTGCTGGAGATCTACCTGGAGCTTGCGGTCTGGGAGGCAGCGCAATCGCAGTTCGTCCGCCATGCGCCGCTCGACGACCGGATCCTGCTCAGCCGGTTCTTCGACCAGGTGCGTCGCCTCGCGCGGCTGCTCGACTTCTACCGGGACGTCCGCGCCGAGATCGGCCACGAGGAGAACGAGGCCGCCCACCGCACCTGCGAGAACATCGTCATGCACCTCGCCGAGGTCGCAGAGGATGTCCGGCTCGACGGGGTCGTGATCGTCACCGACCACGGCGATGCGACCCAGAAGCGCTTTGTCGGCCTATGATAGCGGCGCCACCGCGCGCCTGCGTACCAAACCCGAGACCGGAGCACACATGCAGAAGTATCTGATCGAACGACACATCGCCGGGGTGGAAAAGTGGGGCCCCGACCAGCTCAAGGCCGTCGCGCGCAAGTCGAACAGCGTGCTCCGTGACATGGGCACTCAGATCCAGTGGATCCAGAGCTTCGTACTGCCCGGCAAGATCGTCTGCATCTACCTGGCCGTGGACGAGCAGCTGATCCGGGAGCACGCGCGACTCGGCGGGTTCCCCTGCAACCAGATCACGAAAATCGAAAACAACATGGACCCGACAACGGCAAACGGCTGAGACCGGAGCCGGCCGTCGCGCGGGTCCCGGGACCCGCCCCCCGCTTCGACCACGACCGCGTACTCCTCAGTCCAGACGCTTGCGGAACCGCAGCGTCGCGATGACTAGCGCCACCGTCAGGAACACCGTGAGTTTCGCCGCCTGCGTGCCGAGGTCGGTGATCGGCGCGCCGCGCAGAACGATGCCGCGGATCATCTCGACGAAGTGCGTGAGCGGCAGCAGCTGCGCGAGCCACTGCGCGAACTTCGGCATGCCGTCGAACGGGAACATGAAGCCCGACAGCAGGATCGAGGGCAGCATGGTGAAGAAGGCGAGCTGGAAGGCCTGAAACTGCGTCTTCGTAACGGTCGAGATGAGCAATCCGAGCGTGAGCGTCGCCGCGATGAAGAGTCCCGCTGCGGCGTAGAGATGCACGAGACCGCCGTTCACAGGCACGTCGAAGATCCACGCGCCGACCACCAGCACCAGCGTCGTCTGCAGCAGGCCGATGAAGACGTACGGCAGGAGCTTCCCGGCCATGAGCTCGCCGGGACGGATCGGCGTCGTGATCAAGAGCTCGAGGTTACCGCGTTCGCGCTCGCGGACGATGGCAGCCGCGGTGAAGATCACCATGGTCATGTTCAGGATGACACCGATCAGCGCGGGCACGATCTGCACCGCCGTGCGTCCTTCGGGGTTGTATTCGGTGCGGATCTCGAACGGGCTCCGGCGGGGCGCGATGGTGCCGCGACGCTGCGGCAAGGGCACCTGCGCGAGACCGCGCGCGACGCTGTCGATTATGGGCTCGCTGCCGTCGACGAGCAGCTGTGCCACGGCGCGATCGTTCTGCAGCCGGCGCCGCTCGAAATCGGCCGGGATGTAGACGCCCACGCTGATTTCGCCGGCGTTCAGGCGGCGACGCAGCTCGTCGACCCCCGGTGCGGGCTCGAGAAAGCGCACGACGCCGGTCGCGCCGAGGTCAGCAACCAGCGCACGGGAGTGGCTGGTGTTGGCCTCGTCGACCACTGCGGCGGGGATACCGCGCACGTCGAAGTTGATCGCGTACCCGAACAGCAGCATCTGCATCAGCGGGACGCCGATGATCATTCCGAAGCTCAGCCGATCGCGCGACAGCTGCCGCAGCTCCTTCATCGCCACCGCGAGGATCCGCTCGAACACCGCTCAGATCTCCACCGACGCGGGTCGCGCGTCGCGGCGGAATCCGGTGGCGGCGACGAACACGTCCTCGAGACTCGCGCGAACCACGTCGACCTGCGCCGCGACGCCGGCCGAGGCGAGCCGCTGGCGGATCCGTGCCTCCGCGTCCGGCGTCTGCGGGTCGATGAGCGCGTGCAGCCGGGTGCCGAGCTGGGCCACGCTCTTCACCGCCGGATCCTGCTGCAGCGCGCCGCGCGCGCTTGCGACGTCGTCGGCGTCGATCTCGACCACGATCGCCGGTATCGACCCCATCAGCTCTTTCGGCATGCCTTCCCCGACCAGCCGTCCTCGATCCAGGATCGCGAGGCGGTGGCAGCGTTCGGCCTCGTCCATGTAGTGGGTCGACACGAGGATCGTGGTGCCGCGCCCGACGAGCACGAACAGGCTCTCCCAGAAGTCGCGCCGGCTGCGCGGATCGACCGCACTCGTGGGCTCGTCGAGCAGCAGCAGTTCCGGGTGGTGCAGCGTCGCCGCCGCCAGCGCGAGCCGCTGGCGCTGGCCGCCGCTCATCGTACCCGCGCGCTGCGGCAGAAGCTTTTCCAGCTCGAACTCGGCGCTGATCTCGGCGATGCGGCTCTGGCTCTCCGCGCCATTGAGCCCGAAGATCCGCGCCATGAACTGCAGGTTCTCGCGCACGGTGAGATCGTCCCAGAGCGAGAACTTCTGCGTCATGTAGCCGAGCTTGGCGCGCATCGGCTCCGCCTCGCGCGGCATCTCGTGACCGAGCACGCGCACAGTGCCCGCCGACGGCTCGAGCAGGCCGCAGAGCATGCGAATGGTGGTGGACTTTCCGGACCCGTTCGGACCCAGGAAGCCGTAGATGGCCGCGCGCGGGATCGTCAGGTCGACATGATCGACCGCGACCAGCGATCCGAAGCGACGCGTCAGCCCGCGTGCCTCGATGGCTGCGGCGTCCAGGCCGTGATCGCGGGCGTCAGTGACCATCGGCGAGGCGCACCTGCACCGGCACGCCTGCCGGGAGCTTCTCCGCAGCCGCCCCTTCGAGCGTGACCTCCGCCAGGTAGGCGAGCCGGCTGCGGTCCTCCTGCGTGAGCGCGTAGTAAGGCGTGAACGACGCCTGCGCGGATACGTACCGCACCTTCCCGGCGATCGCCTCGCTCACACCGTCGACGTGGACCGCGACGGTCGATCCCGGCGTGTATGCCGCGCGCAGGGGTTCAGGCACGTAAACACGCGCGTAGGGCGCCCCATCAGCGAGCAGGATCGCAAGCGGAGCGCCCACCGGCGGCCGCTCGCCGATCTCGAATGGCAGCGCCTCGACCAGCCCGGGGCGAGGCGCCCGCACCGCGTAGCGCCCGGCGGTCAGCTCGAGCTCGGCGAGCGCCGCCTTCGCACGCTCGACGGCAGCGCGCGCCTGCGCGATCTGCTCGGCCCGCGTACCCTCGTTCAGCAGCCGCAGGCGCGCTCGTGCTTCGTCGCGCGCCGCCAGCGCCGTGTCACGGCGCGCGCTCGCCAGGTCGAGGTCCGAATCCGGCAGCAGCTTCCTGTCGACGAGCTTGCGCACGCGCTCGAACTCGCGCTGCTCGCTGGCGAGCTGCCCTTCCGCCCCCTTGAACGTCGCGCGTGCCTCGTCAACCTCGCGGGCGCGCGGCCCGTTGACGAGCTCCTCCAGGTGGCGCTCGGCTTCGGCCACGGATGCACGGCTCTGCTCGAGCCGGGGCTCCATCGTCCCCGCCTCCTGGCGTGCGAGCAGCGCGCCCGCAGGCACCCTGTCGCCTTCGGGCACCGGCAGTTCGACGATTCGTTCGTTTGATTCGGCCACCAGCTCGAGACGATCGCGCTCGAGCGTGCCGAGCACTTCGCCGTCGCGGTAGCCACGACTGCATCCCGCGGACGCCATTCCGGCACACAGACCGGCGGCTGCCGCCAGCGTCAGAAGGTATCGGCCCATGGTACCCCCGTGAGGGATACCAGCTTATCGCAGACCCCGTTTTCGGGCGCGGGGTTGCCGGCTCAGCCGGCGAGCAGGTCAGAGGCCGTCACTTGTGCCAGCTCTTCGAGCGGATGCGGCTTGTCGACGGCGAACCCCTGGGCGTAGTCGACGCCGATCTCGCGCAGCTTGGCGAGCACCGCGTCGTTCTCCACGGACTCCGCGATGATTTTCTTGCCCATCACGTGGCCGATGTCCTTGATCGACCGGACCATCGCGTAGTCGACCCTGTCCTGGGAGATGTTGCCGACGAACATGCCGTCGATCTTGAGGTAGTCGGCACCCAGGGCCTTCAGATACGCGAACGAGGACACGCCGCTGCCGAAGTCGTCCAGCCCGAAGGTGCAGCCATGCCTGCGCAGCTCGGAGATCAGCATGTTGACGCGCGACAGGTTGCCGATCGCGATGCTCTCGGCCACCTCGAACCCGAAACGCCGCGGATCGACACCCGCCTGCGCGAAGGTCTGCTGCAGGTAAGGAGCGGTCTCGGTATCGATGACCGTATCGCGCGACAGGTTGATGAACAGCCGCGAGCTTCGCGGGATCGCGTCGGGGTGCTTCCTGAGCCACTGCACGGCGGCATTCAGCACCCAGCGGTCGTAGCGCACCGAGAGGTTGTACCGCTCCACCGCAGGCAGGAATGCGCCCGGCGGAACGCTGCGCCCGGATTCGTCCCGCATCCGTATCAGCACCTCGAAGTGCGGAGTGCTGTTGCCGAGCGCGAGCGGCAGGATCATCTGCACGTCGAGATAGAGACGGTTCTCCGTCAGGGCGCGCTTGGCGCGCGCCATCCATTCCATCTCGCCGTGCCGCCGCTGGACCAGGGACGCGTCCTCCTGGTAGACGTACAGGCGGTTCCGCCCGGCGTCCTTCGCGGCGTAGCAGGCGGTATCCGCGGCATTCAACACCTGCGCGATTCGCTTGAAGCTGTTGTTGATCGGGACCAGGCCGATGCTCACGCCGACGCCGAAGGTGTGGGCGCCCCAGATGAACTGGTACTGGTCCACCGCCTTGAGGAGCGTGTTCGCGACCTGGAGGGCATCGTTCTGGCTGCAGCTGTGCAGCAGCACGGCGAATTCGTCGCCGCCCAGCCGCGCGACGACGTCGTTCGCGCGGACCTTGTGCTGCAGCAGCTGACCGAGCTGCCGGAGCAGCTCGTCGCCGGCCACGTGGCCGGCCGAGTCGTTGATCACCTTGAAGCGGTCGAGATCGAGGAAGCACACGGCATGCGTCGCCCCGGTTGCCTGCGACATCTCGAGCGCTCGCTGCAGCTTGAGCTCGAACTCGCGCCGGTTGGCCAGCCCCGTGAGCGGATCATGCGAGGCGTCGTACGAAAGCTGCTGCGACAGCTCGTGCGCCGCCGTGATGTCGGTCAGCGTGCCCTCGTAGAAGAGGATCCGCCCCTCTGCGTCGCGCACCGCGCGCGAGTTCTCCAGCACCACGATCTTGGTGCCGTCCTTGCGCTTGAGGAGCAGCTCCGCGTTGCGGACTTCGCCGCCGTCCGCCATGGTCTGGAGCCATCGGTCGCGGTGCTCGGGATCCATGTAGATGTCGCGCGACACGTCGAGGCCGAGCAGCTCGTCCTCGGAGTCATAGCCCAGCATGCGCACCAGCGCGGGGTTTGCCGCCATGAACTTGCCGTCCGGCGTCGTCTGGAAGACGCCAGCGGTGACGTTCTGGAAGAGCTCGCGGTAACGCTGCTCGGACGCCTTGAGGGCGAGCAGCGTATGGGTGCGCTCGGTCGCATAGCGCAGCACCTTGTCGATCAGATGACCCGAGATCTGGTCCTTCCGCAGGAAATCGAGCGCGCCGCGCTTGAGCACGTCGTGACCGATGTCCTCGTCCTGATCGCCGATCAGTGCCACGATCGGGATGTTGGTGGCCTTGGGCTGGATGCGGAGAAACGATGTCGCGCCCTGGCTGTCCGGAAGATCGAGATCGAGCAGGATCGCGTCGAGCCGGCCGATCTTGAGCCTCGCCAGGCCGTCTGCCAGGCTTGAGACGACCTCGAGCCGGTAGGGTCGGCCATGGACTGATTCCAGCGCCGCGCGCACCTCGGCATGTTCGCGGGGTGCGGCGCTGATCAGCAGAACCGTGGCGGTCGTCATTTGACCCGAGTATAGGTAAAGCGCCTGCCCCGAAACGTGAGGCAAGGACGCGGCGCCGCGACCGCGATGTGACGCAGATCACATGGCCGATTCCGCGCCCGGCGCCTTCACCACCAGGATGTCGCAGGGCATCCGGTCCAGGACGCGCTCCGCGGTGCTGCCGAGGAGCATCTCGCGGAGCCGACCCCGGGCGATCGCCCCGAGCACCACGATGTCGGCCGGCAGCTCCACCGCGAAGTCGCACAGCACCTCCACCGCGGACCCCTGCCGGAACTGGAAGTGCGCGGGTGGGATCGCGTGCTCGCGGAGGAGTGCCGCGAGCGCCTCGCGCACGCGACCGCGCTCCTGCTCGAGTAGCTCGGTGACCATGCCGCCGTCGATCGCGACGCCGGCGGCCATGCTCGAGGCCGTCGCGATCAGATCGGTCGGGAAGAACGCGTGAACGACGTGCAGCTCGCCGGCGAGCTGCTGCGCGATAACCTTGCCCGCGAGCAGCAGCTCGTGATCGAGCGCGGCATCCGGATCGCCCTCGTGCCCCGGGTCGACGCCCGTCATGATCCGCGCCGGCGTGCGCCACTCGCCGGGCTTGACGAGGAGCAGCGGCACGGGGCAGCTGCGGATCAGGTTCCAGTCCGTGTTGGTGAGAACGGCGCGGCGGATGAGGCCGTGATAGTGGGTGTCCTTCACCACGAGGTCGGGCGCCGACTCGCGCACGCGCGCGACGATGGCCTGATGCGGATGCGCGGCCCAACGCGCCTCGGTGGTCACCGTCAGACCCTCGCTGCGCAATCCGATGGCGTGTCGCTCGAGCACCGAATCGTGGCGCGCCAGGAACTCATCGCGCAGCACGCGCAGACGGTCGGACGTGAAGAAGCGCGGGTTCGCGAGCGCGGGCTCGTAGTCGCTGACGAAGAGCTCGAGCGAAGCTTTCGACGCCGCAGCCAGCCGTGCTGCCTTCGCCAGGGCCGGCTGCGCCTCCGCCGTCGGATCGAACACGGCCAGTATCCGTTCGAGTCGCTTCATGTGTCGGCCCCCGCTGCGGCGCGCTCGCCGCAGCCGCTAATCTGGCCCGGCACGCGGCGATGCGCAACTTGCGGTGAAAAGCGGGCGTGCTGCGAAGGCTTCGCATTCCCACTCGCATCGGCCTCAGCACCGCCCGGATGCGGGACAATGTTCTCATGCGCAGCCTGACCGACGACCGATGAGCGGCTACGCGAGCTGGCTCGAGGAGAAGCAGTCCGCGTGGCTGTATCGCAAGCTGGCCGCGTGCGAGCCGGAAGCACGGATCGCGGCGCTCTATCGCGCGCTCGCCGACTCGGCGGAGTCGCAGGCGAAACGCTGGACGCCGACGGAGGGCGCACCCGCATTCTCGCCGTCGCTCCGGGCGCGGATCACGGCGGCGCTCGCGTGCAGGCTCGGTCCACGGCGCGTGCGCCCGATGCTCGCGGCGATGAAGGTGCGCGGGCTGTCGGCGTACGATTCGCGGCCGCGGACGCCGGGTCACGAAATGCCAACCTCGGTTGCCGAGATCGGAGCGCGCCATCGGGGCTACGGCGGCGGCAACCTGCGTGCCGCGGTCTTCGGCATCAGTGACGGGCTGGTGTCGAACACGAGCCTGATCATGGGCGTGGCCGGCGCCGGCGCGGAGTCGCCCTTTGTCATCACGGCGGGCGCAGCGGGTCTGCTCGCCGGGGCGTTGTCGATGGCGGCGGGAGAATACGTCTCGGTGAGGTCGCAGCGCGAGATGTACGAGTACCAGATCGGTCTCGAGCGCGAGGAGCTGGACGAGTACCCGGAGGAGGAAGCCGAGGAGCTCGCACTCATCTACGAGGCGCGGGGCATGGACATCGAGCAGGCGCGCGCGATGACGCGCGAGCTCGTGAAGGAGCCCGTGGTCGCGCTCGAGGTGCTCGCCCGCGAGGAGCTGGGGCTCAACCCGGACGATCTCGGTTCGCCATTTGCCGCGGCCACGGCGTCGTTCCTGGCGTTCTCGGCCGGCGCCTGCGTGCCGCTGCTGCCCTTCTTCATCGGAGGCAGCGCGCAGCTGCCGCCGGCGGTCGTCGCGGCCACGCTCGCCGTCGCCGCGCTGTTCGGCATCGGTGCGGTACTGAGCCTCTTCACCGGGCGGAGCGCAGTGCGCGGCGGCCTGCGCATGATGCTGATCGGCGCCGGCGCGGGTCTCGCGACCTGGCTGATCGGCCGCGCGATCGGCACCTTCGTCGGCTGATCAGGTAGACGGCCCGCGCCCGGCGAGACCGGCGCGCGGATCGAACGGCACCTCACGCTTCATCTGCTCGAAGAGCTCGCGGGCGCGCGGACTGTCCGGCGGCAACACGATCCTGAGCACGACATACTGGTCACCGGGCGTGGGCCCTGGCAGCCCCCGGCCGCGCAGGCGGAGCTTCTGCCCGGCACGCGCGCCGACCGGCAGCTTCATGTCCACCGGCCCTCCAAGTGTCGGCACCGAGATGTGCTCGCCCAGGGCGGCTTCCCAGGGCGCGACGGGCAGCTCGAGTGTCACGTCGCGATCGTCGACCGTGAAGAGCGGGTGCGGCCGAAAACTGACTTCGAGATACAGATCTCCCGACGGCCCGCCGCCGATCCCGGGGCTGCCCTGTCCCCCGAGACGGATCTGCTGGCCCTCGGTCACGCCGGGAGGAATGGTCACCTTGAGCGTGCGCGGCTTCATCCGGAGCTGCCCGTCGGGCGACAGCTCCGCGTTGCGCAACTCGATCATGCGCGTGCCGCCGCGGTATGCGTCCTCGAGATCGATCTCGACGCGCGCCATGTGATCCTGGCCGGCGGCCGCAAAGTCCTGCCGGCTCGACGCGCTTGCGCGACCGAAGGGGCTGCGCGCGCCGAAGAGCTCCGAGAAGAAATCGCTGAACTCCGCGGCGGCCTCGTCGCGAGACCCGCGCCGCCCCGGCCCCGCGCGACCACGCGAGAACTCGAAGCCCTTGCCCCAGTCGGGCGGCGGGCGGAAGTCCTGGCCGGCGCGCCAGTTCTCGCCCAGCTGGTTGTACGCGGCGCGCTTTTCGGGGTCCTTGAGAACCTCGTAGGCTTCCTGCAGCTCCTTGAACTTCGCCTCGGCGTCCGCCTCCTTGCTGACGTCGGGATGGTACTTGCGCGCAAGCCGGCGATAGGCGCGCTTGATGACCTCCTGCGAGGCATCGCGCGCGACACCCATCACCTCGTAGTAATCCCTGAACTTCATGGATCCCGACGGTCTCCACCCAAAATCCCCAGATCTTGCGTCACCCGGACGCGAATCAAGCAGCCGGCGGCCGGACGGCGCCGGTCCGCCGAATGGAGCAGTGAAACGGGCCGGGACCGCTGCCACGCCGCGCTCTCGATCCGTGAGGCGGCATTGTAGTGGCGCCGGCCCGGGTCCCGCGTGCCGGGCTTGGAATCGAGCACCGACGCCCCCACGATGCCGAGATCCCGTCCCTGGAACCAACATGACGAACCCGGTCGAGATCGTATGTAAATCCTGCGACAGCCTGGTCCGCGTACCCGGCGAGCGACTCAATGACGGGCCGAAATGCCCGAAGTGCCACGCTCCGATCTTCGACGGGCAACCGCTCACGCTGACTGCCGCGAACTTCGAGCGTCACGTATCCGCAAACACGCTGCCGCTGGTAGTGGACTTCTGGGCGCCGTGGTGTGCGCCCTGCCGCGCGATGGCTCCGGTCTTCGAAGCCGCGGCGGCGCGACACCAGCCCTCGGCGCGCTTCGGCAAGCTCAACACCGAGGATTCCGGGGCGGTCGCAGCGCGGCACGGAATACGCAGCATCCCGACGCTGATCGTCTTCCACGGCGGCCGGGAAGTAGCGCGCCAGAGCGGTGCCATGGACGGGGCGACGCTGGATCGCTGGCTGGCGGCGCACCTGCCGGGATAAGTCAGCACCCGACCGCGGATCTGCGCGGCGGCGACGCCCTGCGACGCAGATCAAACGACGGCCCGCTCCTCGAGGATGAGCAGCAGGTCCTTGGCGTCCACCTGCTCGCCGGGCCGCGCCAGCACTTCGACCACGCGTGCGTCACGCTCGGCCCGGACCGCGGTCTCCATCTTCATCGCCTCCAGGGTGAGCAGCACCTCGCCGCGGACCACCGCATGACCGGCGCTCACCGCCACGGTGGCGACCGTGCCCGGCATCGGCGCGCCGACGTGTCCGGCCTTACCCGGCTCCACCTGTCGCCGCGGCGGTCGCCGGGCAACCTGGCTGCGATCGGTCACACGCACCGGGCGCGGCTGGCCGTTGAGCTCGAAGAACACCGTGCGGGTGCCGTCATCGTGAACGTCGCTGACCGTGACCAGCCGGATAATGAGATCCTTGCCCCGCTCGAGCTCGACCGTGATCTCCTCCCCCGGCGCGAGACCGTAGAAGAACGTCCGCGTGGACAGCACGCTCACGTCGCCGTACCGGATGCGGTCCGACACGTAATCCGTGTAGACCTTCGGATACATGAGCCACGACGCGAAATCGTAGTCCGTCACCGGCCGCGGAATGCGCGCCTGCAGCTCTTCGCGCGCCCGTGAAAGATCGACCGGCGGCAACGTCTCGCCCGGCCTTGACCTGAGCGGTGCCATGCCCTTGAGGACCTTGCGCTGCAGCGCCTCGGGAAATCCGCCGTAGGGCTGTCCGAGGTCGCCGCGGAAGAAGGACACCACGGACTCCGGGAACGCGACCTCGACCTCGGGATCGAGCACGTCCTTCGCATCGAGACCGCTCGTGACCATCAGCAACGCCATGTCGCCGACCACTTTCGATGACGGAGTCACCTTGACGATGTCGCCGAACATCGCGTTGACGTCGGCGTAGGCGCGCGCGACCTCGTGCCAGCGCGCGTCGTCGATGCCGAGCGAGCTTGCCTGCTCGCGCAGGTTGGTGTACTGCCCGCCCGGCATTCCGTGCACGTACACCTCGGACGCGCCCGCCCGCATCTCCGACTCGAACGCAGCGTACCCGTGCCGCACCTGCTCGAAATAATTTGACAGCAGCCGCAGCTTGTCGGGTTCCAACCCGGAGTCGCGCGGACCGAAGCGCAGCGCCTCGACGATCGAGCCGAGGTTCGGCTGCGAGGTCATCGCGCTCATCGAATCGAGCGCGCCGTCCACTGCATCGACACCGGCATCGATCGCCATCAGCACGCTCGCCGCCGCGATGCCGCTCGTGTCGTGGGTGTGGAAGTGCACCGGCAACCCGATCTCCTCCTTGAGCGCCTTCACCAGCCGGTACGCCGAGCGCGGGCGGCAGAGCCCGGCCATGTCCTTGATTCCCAGCACGTGCGCACCCGCACGCTCGAGCTCCTTCGCGAGCCGCACGTAGTAGGCAAGGTCGTACTTGGTCTCGCCTGGGTCGTCGTGGTTGCCGGTGTAGCAGATCGCCGCCTCGCACAACCGGCCGCTCTCCCCCACCGCGTCGATCGCGACGCGCATGTTCTCGACCCAGTTGAGCGAGTCGAAGACGCGGAAGAGATCCACTCCGTGCGTTGCGGCCTGCGCTACGAAATAGCGCACGACGTTGTCCGGGTAGTTCGTGTAGCCGACCGCGTTCGCCGAGCGCAGCAGCATCTGCAGCAGCAGGTTCGGCATCGCGACGCGGAACGCGATCAGCCGTTCCCATGGACACTCCTTGAGAAACCGCAGCGCGACGTCGAAGGTCGCGCCGCCCCAGCACTCGACCGAGAACAGGCCGGGCAGCAGGCGCGCGTAATGCGGCGCCACTGCCACCATGTCGCGAGTCCGGAACCGGGTCGCGAGCAGTGACTGGTGCGCGTCGCGGAGAGTGGTGTCGGTGAGCAGCACGGGCTTCTGCTCGAGCATCCACTGCGCGAACTTTTGCGGCCCGAGCGCAGCCAGGCGCTGCCGGGTTCCGGACGGCGGATCTCCCGCCGGCAGACGCGGCGCACGCGGCTCGACGATCCTTGCAGGCACGGCCCTGCCCTTCACCTCCGGATGTCCGTTGACGATCACCTCGCCGATGAACCGCAGCAGCCGCGTCGCGCGGTCGCGCTTGCGCGGGTAACGGAAGAGCTCCGGCGTCTCGTCGATGAAGCGCGTCGTGTACTCGGCGCGCTCGAAGAGCGGGTGCATGATCACCTGGTCGAGGAAGCGCAGGTTGGTCACGACCCCGCGGACGCGGAATTCCCAGAGCGCGCGATGCATCCGTGCGATCGTCTCAGCGGCGCTCGGCGCCCACGCCGTCACCTTGACCAGCAGCGAGTCGTACGAGCGGGTGATGAACGCTCCCGTGTATGCGGTGCCCGCGTCGAGCCGGATCCCGAACCCGGCCGGGCTGCGATAGGCCGTGATCGCGCCGTAGTCCGGGATGAAGTTGTTCTCGGGATCCTCGGTCGTGACGCGGCACTGCATCGCGTGACCGGCGATACGGATCTCCGCCTGCTCGGGGACGCCGCTCTCGGGCGTGCCGATCTGCGCGCCTGCCGCGATGCGGATCTGCGCCTTGACGAGATCGATCCCGGTGACCATCTCGGTCACGGTGTGCTCCACCTGGATCCGCGGATTGACCTCGATGAAGTAGCACTGGCCGCTGTCGGCGTCCTGGAGGAACTCCACCGTCCCCGCGTTGACGTAGCCGGCTGCGCGACCGATCGCGAGCGCATGCCTGCAGAGAGCTTCGCGCCCGGCTTCGTCGAGGAACACCGCGGGGGCGCGCTCGACGACCTTCTGGTTGCGCCGCTGCACGGTGCAGTCGCGCTCGTAGAGATGCACGAGGTTGCCGTGCGTGTCGCCGAGAATCTGCACCTCGACGTGCCGCGCGCGCCGCACGAGCTTTTCCAGGTACACCTCGTCGTTGCCAAAGGCCGCCGCCGCCTCGCGACGCGCGGCCGCCAGCAGCTCGCCGAGCTGTGTCTCGTCCTCGACGACGCGCATTCCGCGGCCGCCGCCACCCCAGCTCGCCTTGAGCATCACCGGGTAGCCGATCCGCGCCGCGAGTGGCGCTGCCTCACGCGCATCCGCGGGCAGCGGCGGCGTGGCTGGCATCACCGGCACACCGGCCGCGACGGCGAGCTCGCGCGCAGCCACCTTGTTGCCGAGCCCGCGCATGATCGCCGCTCCAGGCCCGACGAAGATGAGCCCGGCGACCGCGCAGGCCTCGGCGAACTGCGGATTCTCCGAGAGAAATCCGTAGCCCGGATGCACGGCATCGACGCCGGTTTCGCGCGCGACGCGGACGATGTCCTCGATGTCGAGGTAAGCCTCGACTGCGCCCTTGCCCTCGCCAATGAGGTAGCTCTCGTCCGCCTTCATCCGGTGCAGCGAGAACCGGTCCTCCTGCGAGTACACCGACACCGTGCGGATCCCGAGCTCGCTCGCCGCGCGCATCACGCGGATGGCGATCTCGCCGCGGTTGGCGATGAGGAGGCTCCTGATGGGGCGCGTTGCGGGCATGGGTGGTCGGTCTTGCGAGGCGGCGGGCGGAACAAAGGCCGGACGATCGGGATGATAAGCTGCCGCCGCACACGAACATCGCGGCCGCGACACGATATACAGGGCTCACCCGATGCTGGCGATCGCAGTCCACGGCGGCGCGGGCACGCTGCCGCGCGCCGAGCTCACCACCGCAAAGAGGCGCGCGTTCCAGTCCGGTCTCGAGGCCGCGCTGCGCGCCGGTTACGCCCGGCTCGAGCAGCGCGGCAGCAGCCTCGACGCGGTCGTCGCGGCGGTTCGCGTGCTCGAGGACGATCCACTCTTCAACGCTGGCCGGGGCGCGGTGTACGCGGCGAACGGCGCGCTGGAGCTCGACGCTTCGCTGATGGACGGCGCGACGCTGCGCGCGGGAGCGGTCACGGGCGTGCGCCACGTACGCAGCCCGATCGAGCTCGCGCGGCGGGTGCTCGAGAATTCACCGCACGTGATGCTCGCCGGGGAGGGCGCGGAGGAGTTCGCGCTCGAGCAGGGCATGGCGCCGGTGCCGAACAGCTTCTTCGCGACCGAGCACCGGCGACTCGAGCTCGAGCGGGTCCTGCACGGCGAACCGGCCGGGGCGGAATCGCTCACCGGCACGGTCGGCGCGGTCGCGCTGGATGACCGCGGCAACGTCGCGGCGGCAACGTCCACCGGAGGGCTGACAGGGAAGCGCTGGGGGCGCGTCGGTGACTCACCGATCATCGGCGCAGGCACCTACGCGGCGAACGACGCATGCGCGGTGTCGGCCACCGGGCACGGCGAATACTTCATACGGATGGCCGCCGCGCACGAGATCGCGGCGCTGATGCGGCACCGCGGCCTCGCGGTCGCTGAGGCGGCCACGGCCGTGCTGCGACGGGTCGGTGAGCTGGGCGGTTACGGCGGGGTGATTGCGATTGCGCGGAACGGCGCGATTGCCATGCCGTTCAATTCGGACGGAATGCTGCGCGGCGCGATGGACTCGAGCGGGCGCCTCGAGATCGGCATTCTGAAGGACGACGCTTGAGACGGCGTCGTGCGGTCAGGACGAGCCGGTTGTCCCGTAGCGCCGATCCCGAGGCTGCTTGACGCGCGTCAGCCAGATCTCGTACGGATCCCACGCTCCGGTCGCGGACGGATCGCGGCGCACCGTCGCTGCCGCCGATTCCACTGCACCCGACTTCGCTCGACCGGCCACCTTGGCCGCGGCGTCTTCCCGCGACGCCGCAAGATCAAACTTCCTGTTCATCCTTCCTTTTCCTTTTCCCTCGTCTTTTCAGTCCACCGGCTTCGTGTGCTCGCACATCCACTGCGAGACACCGAGCCTAGGCGCTCAGCGTTGCACGCGGGTGACATCCCGGTGACGCATCAGCTCGCGAAGTATCGCGCAAGATACTTGTCGAAATCCAAAATATCTTGCGCCTCGACCCGCGCCTGTTCGGCGAGAGAGCTCTCCGCCTGGGCCGCGAACTCGGCCTGCCGGGTTTCATTGGGGGAATACAGTTGGAGGAAATACGCCTTGTGCTGACTGGACATTCGTAAGGCAAAGTTGAAAAACGACTCCCCGGTGGTGGTGAGCTCGAGGAGCGTCCGCGCCGCCGGCGTCCGAGAGGGATCGCGCACCTTGGCCTCCTGGACCTCGAGCGCCGTCTGATAGGGCCGGTCCGGGTCGCCCTCGTCCAGGAGCTCGCACACGCCCCGCATCGAGTCGAGGATTTCGAGCGCCCAGTCCGAGAGTGCGATGTTGCGTCCGTCGCGCCTGAGCGCGAGCCCCGGCTCGCGCCCGCGCCGTGCCACCAGCGCGTGGTTGCCGTCGAGCTCGGCCTGCTCGCCGGGTTCGATCGCCGGGCTGTCGCGCAGCACGCAGAAGGCCGCGAAGGCTTCGAGAAACCGCAGCTTGAGCTGGTTGACGCCGACGGGATCGAACGCGCTGACGTCGAGCGACCGCATCTCGACGTACTGCACGCCCGCGCGCTGCAGAGCGCGGGTCGGCCGCTCGCCCGAGCGCGCGACACGCTTCGGCCGGATGAAGCTGTAGTACTCGTTCTCGATCTGGAGCCAGTTGGCGTTCAGCTGCCGGTACTCGCCGTCGATCTTGACGCCGATCTTCTCGTAGTCCGGGTGCGGCGTCGTGATCGCCCAGGTCAGATCACGCACGTAGTGCTCGAGGCTGTTGACCGAGACGCTCACGCCCGCCTGGTTCTTGTTCCGGTAACCGAGGTCGCTCATCCGCAGCGACGTTGCATGCGGCGCATAGAGCGTGCCGGGGATGAGCTCCTTGAGTCCTTCGACCCGCCGCCCGCCGAGAAAGGACTCGCAGATCGCCGGCGAATTGCCGAACAGGTACAGCACGATCCAGCCGTGGCGCCGGTAATTGCGCAGCAGCGCGAAGTAGGCGCCCGACTGGAAGTCCTGACCGGCCTCCCGGCTGCGGCACAGGTCCGCCAGCACCGGCCAGAAATCCTCGGGAAAGGAGTAGTTGAAATGCACACCCGAGATGGCCTGCATCACGCGGCCGTAACGATGCGCCAGGCCCACCCGGTACACGTGCTTCATGCGCCCGACGTTCGAGCTGCCGTAGCGCGCGATCGGGATGCTGGCGTCGCCCTTGATCGCGCACGGCATGCTGGTCGCCCACAGCAGCTCGTCGTCCAGGTGCCGGTAGACGAACTGGTGCAGATCGCACAGGTACTGGACGAGCTCCCAGCTCTGGTGGAACGGTGGCG
>Ga0209382_10004146_pt1 | contig 19535 bp, 18 predicted proteins | sample SoiMetdeltSBSDD5_FD_187599 | JGI IMG/M metagenome (GOLD analysis project Ga0209382, IMG submission 187599) | Bulk soil microbial communities from a Populus tree surrounding site in Tennessee, USA - Soil MetaG P. deltoides SBSDD5 (SPAdes) (version 2) | ecosystem: Environmental > Terrestrial >... | reverse complement strand
CCTTTGTTGAAGCCTGGTTCGCCATCCTCAGCAAGAAATGCCTCAAGCGCGCCGAACTCCCGGACTTCGACGCCGCCCAACGGGCCCTCACCGACTTCATCGCCACCTACAACGCCCACCAGGCCCAGCCGTTCACCTGGCGCAAAGGCGTCCGCTTCTACCAGCGACTCAAGGACAAGCTCGCCCTCCCGGCTCAGGAGGCGGCCTGATACGGTTTCTCATGAGCGGGACGGTCCACTAGGATACGTGCGGTCCAACGCGCGGGAGGTGAGCGATGGGTGGACTGTTTGGCGGCGCGCTCGCGGCGATGCAGGTCGTCGGCGAGATGCAGGCCCGGCTCGAGTACCGCCTCCTGAGTGCTGACGAAGAGGAGATCGCCGAGGAGCTTGCTGCTCCGGCGCAGGCAGCACCTGGCTATGTATCATGGTGACCGTGACGAGGTCGCTCGCGATTTCGACCTGTCACAAGAAGAGATCGATGCTGCCCTGGCCTACTATCGGCGACACAAGAAGTTTGTTGACGCCCGCATCATCCTCGATGAGGCGTAGTAAGGCGTCGATTAGCCTCGCGAGCGGGTGCGCAACATGTGGATCTTCGGCCGCTGCGGAGCAGAGACATGACGACGAAAGAAGCGCTCCACCGTCTGATCGATGAATTGCCCGATGATCAGGCTGAGCGACTCCTCCGCGGGATCCCCGACCCTGTGCTCCGGGCGCGAGCTTTGGCGCCGATTGATGACGAGCCCGAGACAGCCGAGGAAGCCGCGGTGGTCACTGAGGGAACCGCTGACCTCGAACGCGGCGATGTCCTCACCACTGAGCAGCTCCGACATGAGCTTGGGATTTGAGTCCGTGGCAACCCTGGTCCGTCGTCTGGTCGCGGCGTTCTCAACACGACCTACGGCGTCTTCAGCGTCAGGTCGCCGACCGCGTGATTCGGGCCGTCGAGCGCCATGCCGAAACCGGACATGGTGACCTCGCCAAGCTGGAAGTGTCCGCAAACGCCTACCGACTCCGAGTAGGTGAATGGCGGGTGCGGCTGCGCTACGATGACGAGGCGCACGCTATTGAGATAATCAGCGTCCTGCCGCGTGGCCGGGCGTACCGAAACTGACGCGCTGTCCGCACGGCGAAGAGCTTTCTCAAGGGTGCGAGCATGATTGAATGGGAGACGATCGTTATTCCCGCAATCGGCCTTGAATGGAGCGAGTGGGTTGAGTGGACACAATTGCAACTCGACGCCCGGTCCAGTGGCGGCGTCAGAATCCCAAATGGGCAGCCCGGCGTTTACGAGGCTCACCACAAAGATAGCGAGGAACGACTGACGATAGGTAAGGCAGGGAACCTCCGATTCAGGATCAGGCAAGGACTTATTCATGGGAAGGCTCCACATTCCTCTGGGCAGGCGATCCGCATGAACGAGAACGTGTCGACAATTGTTCTTAGGTGGGCGGTTACCACGCGACCGTCCGCGGTTGAGGAAGAGCTACATCGAAGATACAAGGAGAAGTTCGGAAGGTTGCCCAAATACACGCAGCATACGTGATTCCCAAGTTGACCTCTTTCTGATCTCGGCCCGGCGCTTCGCCACGGGCTGTTTCGGAGGGGTCAGATGCCGTTCGAGATCGAGCGCGCCCTCGACGCCGGGATGTACGGCCCGACCGCCGGCGACCGCGTCCGCCTCGGCGACACCAACCGGCTGGTCGAAGTCGAGCGCGACGACGCCTCCCCCGGCGACGAGACCCTCTGGGGCTTCGGCAAGACGAACCGATCAATGAGGGCATGCTGACGGTCTTCGGCTGACGGTGCCACCGGAAAGGGGTTACGAGCCCGAGGTCGGAGCACTGATAGGCGCCCCGGAGCGCACCGGCACCCGGACCGTGAACGTCGAGCCCTGGCCGTGGATGCTCTCGACGGTCAGGTCCCCGCCCATCAGCCGGCAGAAGAGTCGGGAGATCGCGAGCCCGAGCCCGGTCCCACCGTACTTCGATCTGGTGCTGGCTTCGGCCTGGGAGAACGCCTCGAAGAGACGGCCAAGCTGCTCCTTCTCCTCGGCCTCCTCCTGGAGCATCTCGGAGTAGCCGATGATCGCGTTCAAGGGCGTCCGCAGCTCGTGGCTCATGTTCGCCAGGAACTGCGACTTGTGCTGCGACGCCTCTGCCAGAGCCCGGCCCTGCTCCTCGAGCTGCTGGTACAGCCAGGCGTTGTGGATCGCCAGGACCGACTGGGTGGCGAACGTCTGAAGCAAGGCGACGATCTCGTCCGGGAACATGCCCGGCGTCTTCCATGACACGACCAGCGCACCGAGCAGCCGCTCGTCGCGCACAACCGGCAGCGCCAGCAGTGAGCGCTGTCCAGTCGTCGCCAGCACGTCGCGGACGCGGCTCTTGTAGGCGCCACTGACCAGGATGTCTTCGATCTGGACCGGCGCGCGGGTGGCCGCAGCCCGCCCGGCCGCGCCCTCGCCGAGCCTGAGCGACAGGTCTCGAAGCGTCTCAGTCGCGTCGGCGTCGAAGCCGCTGGTGGCCCGGAGGTGAAGCTCGCCGTCGTCCTCGTCGTACTCGTAGATCGCGTCGGCGTCGGTCCGCGACAATTGGACGGCATGGGAGACGATCGTCGCGAGCACTTCCTGGAGGTCGAGCGTCGAGGAGACGGCCTGGCCGACTTCGCCGAGCGCCTGCAACTCGTCGACACGGTCCTCTAGCTCCTCGAAGAGCCGCGAGTTCTCAATGGCAATGACGGCCTGGTCGGCGAACGTGCCGAGCAACGTCACCTGCTGCTCGGCGATGCGCCAATGACCTGAAGTATCTCCCTGGTAGCCGTCTGTCCTGCCAGGCTCTCTCGTAGCTCGGCGATGAGCTGGGCATTCTCGATCGCGAGGCCCGCCTGATCGGCAAACTCGATGACCAGCTCGATCTGTCGGTCATCGAACGGGCGCACCTCGGCACGCCAGAGCACGAAGACGCCGGTGGCCTTGTCGTCCCGTAGGATCGGGACGACAAGCATGGATCGAAAGCCGCCCAGTCGTATAGACTCGCGCCATCGATATTCTGGATCGGCAAGCACGTCGGGGATGTGGATCGGGCGCCGTTCGAGGGCCACGCGGCCGGCGAGGCTCCCACGATCCGGCGGAATCGGGTTGCGTAGCTGAAACTCGCGGAACGCCGGCGGAGCACAGAAGTCAGCCGCCAGGTGGTATCGGCCACCTTCCAGCCGAAAGATGAAGCCCTGGTCGGCCTGACAGAGCCGGATCGCGCTCTCGACAACGCTCTCCAGCACCGGCTGCAGCTCGAAGGTGGTCCGGGCCATGGCCCCAGAATCGTCGCCGTAGCCGACTGCTCCGCGCGAAGCGATGCGTTCTCTGCGGTGAGCACGGCTTCCCGCTCGCGGAGTTGCTAAAGCACGACCTGGAGCTGTTCGACCGTCACGGCGTTGTCGGCCACCACGACACTCCCCAGCTAAGGTACCGCTCAGATTCAGCAGTAGAGCCACCTTGTGCGCGCAGGCCCACAATCTTGCTCGGAGCCGTGGCATCCGCTCGAATGGTAGGGCATGGATGGCGGCACTATCGCGTGACCGCTCCTGCCTGTCAAGCAGATCGTGGCGCGCGCCGATCCGAGGATACGTCACGATGCCGGCCTACTGCTGTGACGACGATCACAGGGCGTCAGCCGTGCCGGTGACGGCGACGGCGGGCAGTCTTGCTATGATGGCCGGCGTCCTGACTCGCCGCCACGGGGGATGCCAGCATGCCGTTCGAGATCGACCGCGCCCTCTACGCTAGGATGTACGGCCCGACCGTCGGCGACCGGGTCCGCCTCGGGGACACCAACCTGCTGGTCGAAGTCGAGCGCGACGACGCCTCCCCCGGCGACGAGACCCTCTGGGGCTTCGGCAAGACGATCCGCGACGGCCTCCAGATGTCCGGCCGGGCCGGACGAGACAGCGAGCTCGACCTGATCGTCGGCGGCGCCCTGATCCTCGATCCCGTCCTCGGCATCTTCAAGGGGAACATCGGGATCAAGGACGGACGGATCGTCTCGATTGGGCGGGCAGGCAACCCGGACATCTCGGACGACGTCACCGTCGTCTCCGGCGCCAACACCGGCTGGATCATGGGCGAGGGCCTGATCGCCACGCCCGGCGTCGTCGACTGCCATGTCCACCTCGCGACCACCAGCCTGATCCCCGCCGCGCTCTCAGCCGGCACCACCACGATCGTCGGGATGGGGTACGGCCACGTCTCCGACCTCGGCGTCAACCCCGCCTACAACTTCCACCGCCTGTTGGAAGCGTGGGAGGCGTTCCCGCTCAACGTCCAGCTCCTCGGACGCGGCAGCGCCTCCGATCCCGCCGCCATCGAGCGGAATCTGGAAATGGGCTCCGGCGGCCTCAAGATCCACGAGGACACGGCCGGCTCCCCCACCGTCGTGGACACCGCCCTGACCGTCGCCGAGCGGTACGACGTCCCAGTCTGCATCCACACCGACTCCCACCAGGAAGCCGGCGAGCTCGAAGAGACCCTTGCCGCCATCAACGGCCGCACCATCCACGCCTACCACATCGAAGGGCTGGGGGGCGGCCACCCGAACGTCCTCGAGCTGTGCAGCCACGACAACGTCCTCGGCTCATCCACTACCCCCACCATCCCGTACACCGTCAACAGCCTGGCCGAGTACCCGGACATGAAAGCCGTCGTCCACCGGATGCACGGATTTCTGGACGAGGACGCCATCGCGCTCCAGTGGCGCGCCCGAGCCGGCACCGTCGCCGCCGAGACGGTCCTGCACGATCTCGGCGCCATTGCGATGGTCTCCTCGGACTCGCAGGGGATGGGGCGGATCGGCGAGGTCGTCACCCGGACCTGGCAGATGGCCCACCGGATGAAAGAGGTGGAAGGCAGCCTGACCCGCAACGACAACGAGCGCGTCCTGCGCTACCTCGCGAAGATCACGATCAACCCGGCCATCGCCCAGGGGATCTCCCACGACGTCGGCTCGCTCGAGCCGGGCAAGCTCGCGGACATCGTGCTCTGGCGCCCCGAATTCTTCGGGGTCAAGCCGCAGTTCGTCGTCAAGAGCGGGTTCGTCGCCTGGGGCCCCGTCGGCTCCGGCAACGACAGCACCCGCCTCGGGCAGCCCCAGATCTACCGCCCGATGTTCGGCTCGTACGGCGCCGCTCCGGCCTCATTGGGCGTCGCGTTCGTCTCGCAAGCCTCGATCGACAACGGCCTGGCGAAGCGAGTCCAGCTCCGGCGCAAGCTCTCGCCGGTCCAGAACGCCCGGCCGCTGACCAAAGCCAGTTTCCGCTACAACCAGGCCTCGCCCCGCGTCCACGTCGATCCCGCCACGCTCGACGTCGAGATCGACGGCAGGCTGGTCGACCTGCCGCCCGCCGAGACACTGCCGCTGACGCAGCGCTACTTCCTCTGACCTGACCTCGCCCCCGGCGGGCGCCGCAAGCGACGCCCCTACCGGGCGAGCCGACGCCCGGATCGGTCCGGTTGACGCGGCACCGGATCTGGTAGGGGTGGGGTTCTCGCTTGCATCAGAACGCACATTCTGCGAGAGCGTGCTCCGGGGAATGAGCTACCAGGAAGAGCTCGGCGGGCACTCGATCGCTCGACTCGCGCCGGTGCGACGTCGAGTGCCCTGGCGCGCGCAGTCGAGCCTGCCGGCCCCGCTCACCAGCTTCGTCGGACGAGCCCAGGAGATCGCCGCGCTGACCTCCCAGCTGGCCGAGACGCGGTTGTTGACCCTGACCGGCATCGGCGGTATCGGGAAGTCGCGCCTCGCGCTAGAGGTCGCCAGGCTTGCCGACGATCTCACCGTCGAGGACATCTGCCTGGTCGAGCTCGCCGTCATCGCCGACCCGGGCGGGGTGGTCGCGACCGTCGCCGCGGCGCTGGGCGCGCACGATCGCGGGGATCGGCCGCTGCTGGACGGGATCATGACGAGTCTGTCCGGTCGCGACGTGCTCCTGATCCTGGACAACTGCGAGCACCTGGCTGAGGCGGCGGTCAGCGTGACACTGGAACTGCTCAAACGGTGCCCCGCGTTACGCTCTCACGCCTGGTCAAGAAGTCGCTGGTCCTGGCCGATCACTCGCGCGACGAGACACGGTTCGGCCTGCTGGAGACGATCCGTGAGTACGCGCTCGGCATGCTCCGCGATTCCGGCGAGGAGCACCACCTGCGTCAGCGCCACCTTAACTGGGTCGCGGCGATGGCCGGGCAGGCCGATGAGCTGCTCTGGACCTCAGAGCAACGTTCCTGGCTTGAGCGCCTGGACGCGCGCGCCATGGCCCTCGAGACCTCCTTCTACTTTGCCCACCTCACCGGCGACCTCACCGCGGCCCAGACCTACTCCGAGGCAGCGTGCCTGATGGCCCGCGAGGTGGACGATCCACCCGCGCTCATCTGCTCCCTCTTGAGCCAGGCCATCATGTCCGGGACCGCCGGCGACCTCGCCGGGTGCCAGTCCAGCCTTGACGAAGCACTCTTCCTGGCGCGGGACGCCCACTGGGAGCCTGGCGTTCGCATGGCGCTCCTGGACCTGGGAGTGGTGGCGCGCATGCGCGGCGACGTCGATCGGGCGGCGGCCCGCTTCGATGAGGGCCGCGCCCTGAGCGAGGCCGCCGGCGACAGCTACACCCAGGGCTTCTACCTGACCAACCTGGCCCACCTGGCGATCCAGCAGGGCGACGACATCGCGGCAGCCGCGTGGTACCGCCACGCGCTGGCCATCTGGCGCGATCTCCAGGATACCCACAACCTCGCGATGGCCCTCGAAGGGCTCGCCTGGGCGGTCGGCGCTCAGGGCCGCGCTGAAGAGGCGGCGCGTCTGCTTGGGGCCGCCGAGCCGTTACGCGAGCTCGTCGGCACCGCCCTCCTGCCGCACTGGCGAGCCGATCACGATCGGGCCCGCGCGGCAGCGCAGGCAGCGCTCGGGAAGCGCGCGTTCGCAGCAGCTCTGGCACGGGGCCGGGCGATGACAGTGGAGCAGGCGATCGCCTTCGGGCTGGCGACGCACGACGACCGGCGATCCAGCGGCCGGCGGTCAGCCGGCCCACGGAGCGGAGCCGCGCGGCCCGCCCTCTCGCCACGCGAGGCGCAAGTCGCCCAACTTGTCGCCCGTGGGCTGACCAACCGCCAGATCGCCGGAGCGCTGGTGCTCCAGGAGTCCACGGTCGGCAACCACCTCCAACGGATCTACGCCCGGCTGGGGCTGAGCGGGCGCGCCCAGCTCGCCGCCTGGCTCGCCGAGCACGACGACCCCCTGGGAGCGCGGTCATCCTGACCGCTTCGCCCCGGGGCCTCCACCGCGCCGATCTCGACCACGCCGCAACCAGATTGATGCATTCTCATCACGACGAACTGACGATTGGTGCCTATCGTGAAGAGACGAACCAGCACGATCCCTGGAGCGTCTCGATGCTTCGCGCTGCGCGACCGTTCACGGCGCTCGTTCGAACTACCCTCCTGGCCGGCGCCGTGGCAGTCGCTTTCGCGCTCATGCTGCCGCCAGCCCCCGCCCACAGCGTGTCGTCCAGCACGACGCGGCTCGACTGGGGCAGCAAGGCGCCGCTACCGACGCGGCGCGTCGGGCTCGGCGTCGTGGCCGCGCCGAACGGCAAGCTGTACGCCATCGGCGGGGGGATGCCCGCCCTGACCCGACGTGTCGAGGAGTACAACTCGGCCACCAACACCTGGCGGGGCGCCACCCACGGCCTCCAGGCAATGCCGACGCCCAGAGATCTCCATGGCGCGGCGCTTGACCTTGTCAAGAGAATGCCCTCCTCGGTCGGGGTGCATCCAAGCGATGGTGAGGGAGGAGTGGGGCGATCAGGACCTCAGTCCAGCAGATCAGCGAGCAGGATCGGCTCGTCGCAGCCTGGGCAGGCGCCGCCGGGGCCGAGGGCGCGGCAGAAGCGGTTGCACTCGGCGCAGCGTTGCTCGCCCAGGAAGCGCGCGCTGCACGCGGGGCATTCGTAGATGGTGTGGGCCGCGAGTGCTCGTCGACGTCGGAGATCGGCGGTCAGAGCGTCGAGGTCGGCCGGCGTGACGGGGACCTGGCGTAGTCGGTAAGCGCGCTGTTTGCAGCCGACCGAGCAATAGCGAGCGCGGGTGCTTGGCAGCGGCCCAGCGCACGTGGGGCAGCGGCGGTCGGGATCAGGGTGGGCCTGCGAAGCGTAACGCGAACCGTAACCGACGGAGGTAGTCATCGTGTGGCCTCGGTCGTATGCCGACGCCGCCGGCCAGCAGCCGCCGCGGCCCGCAGACTGGCGACCAGGTCGGGATCATCGGGGATGAGGTGATGGCCGGTCGTCGGATGCCGCTCGCTCTGCAGCACGCCACGGACGATCCGGCGGTAGATCCAGTTGCGGTCCACGCCGGCGGCGCGCGCCAGGCCCCAGATCGTCCACTTCCCGTCGAGTTGTTCCTGCTGTCGGAACTGCTCGCTGAGGGACGTTTGCCCGTGGGCCCAGCGCACCTTCGCCACGAAGCGGGCTGGCACGCCGGTGGGGTCGCGGGCGGAGCGGAAGCCCTCCGCGGTGAGTCGTCGCGCGATCTCGGGATCCGGGTAGCCATCGGCGGCCAGGGCCAGCACCCGCGCGGTCAGTTGCTCGTAGTTGCTGAGGTCGACCGTCCGGTGGATGGGTGGGTGAGCCTCCAGGACGGAAAAGGCGCCACTCACCCAGACGACCTTGATCTCGATCCGATCCGGTTGGGGCCGAGCCAGAATGACGCGGCGGATCAGGGTGCGCAGCAGCGTCTTCTTGTGTGCGGGGTTCAGCCGTCCGCTCGCCCAGAGGGCCGGCAGCCGCCGCCCGACGTCATGAAGCTGGGCACGCATGGTGGCGTCGAGGTCCGGCTCGGGCGGCTCGGCCTCGAAGCGGGCGGCGGCCTCGTGCACTTCTACTTCGGCCCGCAAGGCGAGCTCCCAGCGGCGTTCGAGCTCGGCTGCCACCAGGCGGTTGTCGGGATCGACCGCGTCGTACTGGCGTCGAGCCAGCGCCACCTCGTAGGCGGCGCGGGCTACCCGGTCGGCGTGCAACTGGGCCACGCGCTCGCGATCGGCTCGGCGCTCACGCAGTACCGCGTCCAGCAGGTCCAGCTCGGCCGGCTGGATCGCCTCGAAGAACGCCTGCACCACGGCCTGTTCGATGCTCGGCCCATCCAGGTTGAGGCACTGCGCCTCGCCATACGCCTGGCTGAGCGCCGAGCAGAAGTAGCGGATGTGGGGCTTGTAGCCCACCCGCATCTGCCGCCCGCAGCGCCCACAGACCACCAGCCCGACCAGGACCGCGTTGCCCTGGCGCGCGGCACCCCGCGTGCGGTGGTCGAAGCGGTTGGCGTTATCGGTGAGCTGGGCCTGGTTGGCCATGAACGCGTCCCAGGTGATGTACGCAGGGTACGCGTCGCGGTGAATCGTCGGCCACGCCTCCAGCGGCCGGGCGATCATGCGCGTCGATTGGCCCGGGCGGCGATCGGGGTGCGGCCCATGGCGGCCGTGGACGAAGGCGCCGGCGTAGGCCGGGTTGCGGAGGATATCGTACAGCGCCGCGTCGGACGGCTTCTTCCAGACGAGCTGGCCGGCGTAGAGCCCGGACGTCTGGTGGCGCGGCAGCAGCAGGCCGTCGTCGCGCAGGCTGCGCAGCACCTTCTGGCAGGTCCCCAGCGCGGCGAACCGGGCGAAGACCAGCGCGATCATGCCCTGCACCTGCTGGTCCGGGTCTTTCACCACCCGACCGTCCGGCAGGCGGATCAGCCCGGTCGGGAGGTGCTGGCGGTAGGTCCCGCGCTCGATCTGCCGTCGCCGTCCAGCGTCCAGGCGGAGCTGGAGCAGGTGCAGCTCGGCCTCGCTCAGCATCCCCCGTAACCCGAGCAGCAGACGGTCATTGTAGGCACGCGGGTCGTAGATCCCATCGGCGTCGGCGATCAGCGCGCCGACCAGCGCGGCCAGGTCCAACAACGCGTACCAGTCGGCGTTGCTGCGCGCGAGGCGACTGGCCTCGTACGCCAGGATCAGTCCGACCCGCCCGAGTGACACTTCGGCCACCAGCTCGCGGAAACCCGGGCGTTGGCCGTCCTGCCCCGAGCTGCCCTGGTCCGCGTCGATGACCCGGACCCGTTCGGGAACCCACCCAAGCCCGAGCGCCCGCTGGACCAGTCCGTACTGGTTCTGCTGGCTCTCGCGGTGCTGCTGGACCTGCTTGGTCGTCGATTGCCGCACGTCGACGATGGCACCGCGACCACGATGCTGGTCGGTCACCTTCGGGCTGCGGAGCATGACCGAAGCGTCAGGGCTGGCGAGCATCATCGATCACCTCCATCAATACCCGCAGCGCGGTCAGCCGCACCTCGGCCTGCGCCGTCACGGTCAAGCTGCGCCAGACCTGCCGCGCCAGCACGGCCGGGCCGAGCCCCGCGAGCGACGGCGCCTCGCTGACCGGATCCAACGGCAACGCAAGCTGGCGCTCGGTCGAAGGTGGTGGCGCCAGGCGATCCATCAGCATCGGCGTCCTCCCCAGCAGCACGTGGGAGAGACGCTACCAGCGCCACCAGGGTGGCGACGACGCCCGGGGAGAGACGGCAGCGGGACGGCCCAACGATCAGGTCGCCGCGATCCGTGGCGGCGACCGGGATCGCGCGCTCGATGCCGGGATGGAGCCACACCCGACAGACCCGTCCGAGCCGCTGTTGCACGGTTATCCCCAGCAAGGGCAGCTTCAGCCCGTACAGCGGGTGGGTCGGGTCGATGACCTCGACCGTCTCCGTCGGAAGGGCGGTCAGCCCGATAGGGGTAGTCTCGTCAGTGGGTCTTGCCCCAGATGGGCAGATCTACGTGATGGGCGGCATCTACCCCTTCTGCTCGTCAGGGCCGGTCTGCACCAGAGTCGAGGCGTACAACCCTGACGCAAACACCTGGGCCACGAAGCAGGCGATGCCGACCCCTCGCCAGTACTTCGGGCTGGCGACGGCGCCGGACGGCAACCTCTACGCCGTGGGCGGTTACCTGGGTAGCGGTGACCCGGCGCTTCGCCACCGGGGCGAGGTCTTTGAGTACGACCATCTCGCGAACGCCTGGACCACCAGAGCCCCGATGCCCACGCCCCGCCGCGCGATGTCGGTGGCGATGGTCGGCGAGCGGATCTTCGCGATCGGCGGTTTCAACGGCGCACCGCTCGACATCGTCGAGGAGGCCGTCCTCGACCATCTGCAGACGGTCGGGGCGGGCGGGCCGTACTCGGCCGGGGCCAGCACCACCGTGCAGCTCAACGCGACCGCCAGCGATCCAGACGGCGACGCCCTCAGCTTCGCCTGGGACGTTGACGGCGACCTCGTCTACGAGACGCCCGGCCAGAACCCGGTCGCCACGGTGCCCCACCGGCCGAGCGGCGCCTACCCGGTCCGGGTACGGGCGCTCGACTCGAAGGGCGGCTACGCCGTCGCCACGGCCACCCTCAACATCTTCTGCGGTCCCCGCCCGAAGGTCGGCGTCCAGACGCAGAAGCTCGGCCCAGGCCAGCTCCGGGCCACCATCATGGCCGGCCTGGCCCCGCTCGGCCTGGCCCCGCTCGGCCTGCTCCGCCTCGGCCAGCCACGTCCGATCTCGAACGCCCGCGTCGACGTCCTGGGCGGCCCGTCCAACATCACGGCGGCCCAGGACGTCCCGGTCTCAGGCGCGCAGGTCGTCTTCACCGTGGCGCGTCAGCCGGCCGACCAGACGCCCGTCATGGTCCCGTTCCAGGTGATCGACGCCTGCACGCCCGCGCTGCCCTGGAGCTCGTTCGTCGGCTTCGGGGCCGGGTATTAGGTTCCCCCTCTCCACCGCGGTGGGGAGGGGGCAGGGGGTGGGGCCTTCCTTACCGGGCGGTGTACCCGCCGTCGATCACCAACGTCGCGCCCGTCATGTAGCGTGACTCGTCGGACGCCATGAAGATGCAGGCCCCCACCAGATCGTCCGGCTCACCGAAGCGGCCCATCGGGATCCGCTCCAGCGCGATCCGGCGCCACTCCGCGTCGTCCTCCAGCCGCTGACGCGTCAGGTTCGTCACCGTCACGCCCGGGGCCAGGGCGTTGACCCGGATGTTGTGCGGCGCCAGGTCCACCGCCATCCCGCGCGTCAGCATCCGCGAGCCGCCCTTGGACGCCAGGTAGTGCGCCGAGCGCGGGTTGGCCGCCCCCTCCGCGAGCTGCGACGACGTGTTGATGATGCTGCCGCCGCCGCGATCCGCCATGTGGCGAGCCACGGCCTGCCCGACCAGAAACTGCCCCTTCAAATTGACCCCGAGGACCCGGTCCCACTCTTCCTCGGCCATCTCCAGGAACGGCGCGCGACTGCTCACCCCGGCATTGTTGAACAGCACGTCGATCCGCTCGAATCGGAAGATCGCCGCGCCGAGCAGCGCCTCGACCGATGCCGTGCTGCTGACGTCGACCTGAACCGCCAGAGCGAGCCCGCCGGCCTCCTCAATCGCCACGGCCGTCGCCCGTGCCCGGTCCGGGTCCACGTCGGCCGCGACGACGCCGGCGCCCTCGCGCGCGAACCCGAGCGCCACTGCCCGTCCGATCCCACTCCCGGCACCAGTCACGATGGCGTTCTTACCGCTCAACCGCATCGGAAAGCCCTCACCCCCAACCCCTCCCTGTGCGCGGGAGAGGAGAGCGAACCAGTAGGGGCGCAATTCATTGCGCCCGCAGGGGTCATTGCGCCCGCAGGGGTCATTGTGCCCGCAAGGTCAAGAGCCGAGGTCGAGATCCTTGAGGAACCGCTCGATCTCCGGCGAGAGGACCGGCGGGTCCTCCTCCGCGGCACGCGTCGAGGAGGTCTCCGGCGTGGCCTTCGGGTAGGTCGTGTCGTAGTACGCCTCGAGCCGCGACACCAGCGCCTTGTGCTCCGGCTTCCGCTCCACCGCGGCGTCGATCTCGGCGTACTGGAGCTTGCCGCGGTGTGTCGGCATCAGGCTGGCCGGGACGTCGTAGAAGGCGGACAGCACCTCGAGCATCCTGGACGTCCCCGCGAAATCCTCGTCAAGCTGGGCGTAGTGAGGAAGGTGGGCCATGAACGTCATCATGCCCAGCCCCATGTCCGTCACTTCGTCCGAGAGCTTGTTCATGATCGTCGTCGGGCCTTCGTACTGGCTCTGCCGCTGCTGGATGAACGGCGTCCCGGCGCCCGGGCGGGTCTCCACCTCCCCCGGGTTCCCGGTGATCACGATCGGCCGCGTGTGCGGGACTGAGTCGTACATCGCGCCGATCCGGCAGTACACCTTCGCATCGAAATGCTTGAGCAGGTCCACGATCGACTCGACGTAATCCTCCGCCATCGCGTGGGGCTCCAGCAGGTGCAGGAACAACAGGTCCGGGCCATCCGCCGGCTGGGCGTAGTTGATGAAGCTGTTCGGGTACGTCATCTCGCGCTTGCCGCCGACGATTTTCACCGTCGGCCGGTAGCGCGTAAAGTCGAAAAACGTCCCTGGCCGGGCCAGCTTCCCAAGCTGCTGTCCCTGAAAATGCCGCTCCATCTGCCTGAGCGTCAGACTTCCTACGCTGCCCACGTCCACCCACGGACGGATCATCACCAGAGCATGCGGCTCCTGCAGCTCCGGCACGGGCTCGTGAATCTCAAAGGCACCGATCCTCATGGCGAGAACATCGTACCGCGTTGCCAGATCTTTGACCAGACCGGCCGGCACGACACTACGGCATCCATGGCGGCAGCACGCGCGTCAGGTCGAAATCGAGCGGGCATTCGACAACGGCCGGGCCGGGCCGGCCGAGCGCGTCCGCGAGCGCCGGCCCCAGATCCGCGCTCGAACGGAGCTTGACGCCGTAGGCACCGTACGCCTCGGCGAGCTTCGCGAAGTCCGGGTTCTTCAGTTCCACACCGATCCGCCGGCCGCCGTGGTGGCGGTCCTGATACAGCTTCAGCGCGCCGTAGGCGTTGTCATTGAAGACGATCGCCACCACGTCGGCCTGCTCCTGGACCGCCGTCGCCAGCTCCTGCGAGGTGTAGAGGAAGCCGCCGTCACCGCACAGCGCGACGACCTTCCGGTCCGGCCGCCCGATACTGGCGCCGATCGCCGCCGGCAGCGCGTAGCCGAGCGTCCCGAACATGCCCGGGTGCATGAACGTGCGCGGCTCGTACACCTCCAGCGCGACCATCGCCCAGTAGCCCGGCAGGCAGAGATCGTCGGCCACGATCGCGTCGCGCGGCAGGACCGCCCGGACGCTGTCCAGAAGATCCAGGACCGGGCCGGCCTTTTCGACCAGCTCGGCGCGCTTCTTCGCGCGGATCGCACTGATGTCGCACCAGGGCGCCAGGGCATCGGAGCCGCCCAGTGCGCCGGCGAGCCGGTCGAGCACCAGCCGGGCATCCCCGGCGATCCCGACAGCCACCTCTCGGTGCCGCCCGATCGCGGCCGGGTCGACGTCGATCTGCACGATCGGGCCAGGCAGCCTGGCAGCCCGTAACGCGTCCGTAACGTAGTCCAGGCTCCAGCCGACGATCAACGTCGCGTCGGCCTCCGCGAACAGCTCGTCGAAGTAGGTCAGCCGGCCCCAGCCATCGCCCAGCGAAGACGGATGATCGTCCGGGACGGCGCCGCGCCCGTGGCCCGTCATGATGATCGGCGCACCCAGCCGCGAGGCGACCGCCAGCAGCGCCGAGGTCGCCTCGGCCGCGATCGCACCGCCGCCTGCCAGGATGATCGGCTTCCGAGCTTTGCCGAGCACCTCGGCGGCCTGCGCGATCGACTCCGGGCTGCCGCTCGCTCGGGGAAAGTCCTCGACCGGCGGCAGCATCTCGACCTCGGCCTCCGCGCCCGCGACGTCCAGCGGCACCTCCACGAAGGTCGGCCGGGGGTGGGTGCTGCGCATGAGCCGGACGGCCTCGCGGATCGCCGCCGGCGCATCAGCCGGACTGGTCAGGCGCGTCGCGCTGATCGTTACGGACTCGGCGATCTGGAGCGAGTTGTGCAGCTCGTGGAACTCTTCGAGCCGCCGTTCGAGCGTTGGGAGCGGGTTCTGCCCGGCGATCGCCAGGACCGGCACCGAGTCCAGGTACGCTTGCCCGAGCGCCGTCATCACGTTGGTCAGCCCAGGCCCCGGCACCACGATGCAGGCGGCCGGGCGGCCCGTTGCCCGCGCGAAGCCGTCCGCCATGAACCCGGCCCCGCCCTCGTGGCGCGTCGTCACGATCTGGAGATCGGCCAGGTCGGTCAGGCCGTCGAAAATGAGCGAGTTGTGGGTCCCGACGATCCCGAAGACGGTGTCGATGCCCTCAGCCTGCAACGCCCGCGCGACCGCCTGACCTCCTCGAAGCCGCGCCATCGCGCACCTCCCGCGTCAACGATATCCTGAGAAGGATGATACGCCGGACCTCACCCCCCGGCGGGCGCAATGAATTGCGCCCACTGCCGGCAGGACTAGCTACGCTGAGAGGCGGTGGATCACCTGCACCAGCCGCGGCAGGTCGACCGGCTTGGTCAGGTAGTCCGAGGCGCCGGCCGTCGTGCCACACTCGCGGAGCCGTGGATCGACCTGCCCGCCGGCCAGCAGCACGATCGGCACCCCCCCGAGCCCCGGGTCTCCACGAAAAGCGGCGCAGAGCTGGAACCCATCCATCTCCGGCATCGCGATGTCGGTGAGCACCAGCGAGGGCGGGCGCTTCCGCGCCTCGGCCAGCGCCTCGGCGGCGCTGGCCGCCGTGCGCACGGCGAATCCGCTGTCTAACAGTGCAACCGCGAGCAGCTCAAGGCTCCTGGCGTCGGCATCGACGACAAGGACGCGCGTCTCCGGCCCGCTCCGCCCCATCGGTCCCCTCAGGTGAAACACCGGTGCCTCGGCACCGGATCGGCCCAGTCCGTTCGACCACGCACCGGCACCAGTCGCGTTACGGCGACCGTCGAGGAGCGGTCCGGCTTCCTCCTCACTCCCCGCTCGGTGCCAGTATACGGCCGTCCCTCGCGCGGGAGCGCACCGCGCGCGAGGCGCTGAGACACCTGTAATGGGCCTGTAACGCCAGAGCGCTGCCACGTGACGGTCGCGTAACGGCGCTCGACATAGACTTGGCCCGACCACGTTACGTGGGGGGGACTCGTGCCGCGACAGATCGTTCGACTCGTGCTCGCCGTGCTGATCCTGGCGAGCCTGTTTGGTGGGCGTTCGCTCGTTGCGAACCTCGCCGATGGAGCTCAGCACGTCGTGAAGCCGGGCGAGACGCTCAGCGGGATCGCGGCCCACTATGGGGTGACCGTCGAGCAGCTCACCGGCTTGAACGGCATCGCCGATCCGGATCGCCTGACCGAAGGCCTGATTTTGAAGCTTCCGACGACGGCCCGGACACCGGCCAGCGCGCCGTCTGGAGCATCGCCGCCGGCCCAGCAGGCCAGCAGCCCGCCGGCCAGCTCCACCGCCGGGAGCCAGGCGCCCGCCCAGGCCAGCCCGAAGCCGACCAGTCCGACCAGTGCCGCCGGCGAGTACGTCGTCCAGGCCGGCGACACTCTCAGCGCCATCGCCAAATCGCTCGGCATCACCATGAAGGCGTTGCTGGAAGCCAACGAGATCGCGGACCCGGATCGACTCAAGGTCGGGCAGAAGCTGGCGGTGCCGCCCGGCGCGACCGCCCAGACGCCGGCCTCACGCTCGAACCAGACCGGCGCCCCCACCTCCAGCTCGAGCGCACCCTCCAGCTTGAACGCACCCGCCGCCCAGCAGACGAACCAGCAGACCACCCCGGCCACAGATGAGGTCAACACGACCCTCGAGCGTCTGGCCCAGCAGTACAACCTCGACCCGGCCCTGGTCCGCGCACTGGCCTGGATCGAGTCCGATGGCAAGCCGTATCGCCCCGATTCGAACGCTGGCGTCGGCCACCTGACCGTCACCGACAAGACGTTCGAATACATCCAGCAGTCGCTCGTCAAGCGGACGCTCGACCGCGCCGACCCGACGGACAACCTCGAGGCCGGCGTCGCCTACGTCGCCGCCATGCTGAAGTGGGGCGGCGAAGAGCCGAAAGGCCTGGCGGGCTTCCTGCAAGGCCCGGGCAGCGTCCGCACCAACGGTGTGCGCCCGGCGATCGAGGATCAGGTCAAGCGGATTCTGGCCCTGCGCGACCGCCTGAAGCAGGGCCTGCCCGCCCCGACGACGGCCGGCCCGTCCACCAGCCCGGGGCAGGGAACCAGCACGCAGGCGACCACGTCGACGACAGTCCCCGGGGTGGGCACCGGCCGGTCAGCGCAGACCGCCCCGGCCGCCAGCCCGTCGAGTGCCGCTACCGCGTCCTCCACCGATCAAAAGCTGGCGATCCGCGAGACCACCGCGAACGTCACGGCGCGCTCGATCAGCGCGGCCCGGGCCGTCGCCGGTGCCAATCCACGGATCGGCATTTCCGGTCGGAACCTGACCACCGGCGAGCGCCTCGACGTCAGCGCAGATCAGACGTTCCCGGCCGCCAGCGTCGGCAAGCTGGGCCTGATGGTCGAGGCGTACCGTCAGACCTCCGGCGGTGGTCTCACCTTGAACGAGGTCCAGCGCGCCGACATCAAAGCGATGATCGTCGCATCTGACAACGACGCCGCGAACCGCCTGATGGAGCTGCTCAGTACCCGCGCCGTCAACGCCAACCTCCAGGCGCTCGGGCTGATCGGCACGAAGCTCGTCAACCCGTTCGGGATGGCCCGCGCCACCGGCAACCCGGCCAACGTGACGACCCCGGGCGACATGACCCGGCTGATGGATCTCCTGGCGACCGAGCAGCTCGTAAACGCCCAGGCGAGCCGGGAGATGCGGGGCCTGCTACTCCAGTCGAACGACGGCTCCAAGCTGCGGCGCGGCCTGCCGCCAGAGGCCCGGCTGGCGCACAAGAGCGGCTGGTACGACGGCGTCGCGAACGATGTCGGCATCATCACCCACCCACAAGGCAGCTACATCCTGAGCGTCTTCACCGAGGGCATTGACGACGGCGAGAAGGCGAACCAGACGATCGCCGCCGTGGCCGAGGCTGTGCACGCCCACTGGGGACCGAAGCAGAACGCCGAGGCCGCGAACTCCCGCCCGTCGCGCTGACCAGCAGACCACTGTCCATCTCGTCCGAATCGGCTAAAGTGAACGCGTGTCACTGCTGAGTTACGTTCAGGCCGCGCCCAAGGCGGAGCTGCACGTCCACCTGGAGGGGGCGATCCAACCGGAGACGCTCCTGACGCTGGCGCGCCGCAACAACGTCGAGCTGCCCGCGAATACGATCGAGGGCGTCCGGAACTGGGTCGCCTACCGCGACTTCGACCACTTCATCGAGCTGTTCCGGGCCGCCTGCCGCTGCCTGCGCACCGCCGACGACTACGAGCTCGCCGCCTACGATCTCGGCGCGGACCTGGCCCGGCAGGGCGTCCGCTACGCCGAGGTCACCTTCTCAGCCAGCGTGCATCACCGTTTCGGGGTGCCCCAGCAGGCGTACTTCGACGGGCTGACGCGCGGCCGGGAGCGGGTCAGGGCTGACTTCGGCGTCGAGCTCGCCTGGATCTTCAACATCGTCCGGCAGTGGAAAGACGGCGGGCCGCTCGTGGAGCTGGCGGACCACACCACCGAGATCTCGATCGAGGGCCAGGAGATCGGCGTCGTCGCGCTCGGGCTGGCCGGCGCCGAGGCCGGCGCGCCGCCAGAGCCGTTCGCGCCGTGGTTCGACCGGGCGCGCGCGGCCGGGCTGCACAGCGCGCCCCACGCTGGCGAGCACGCCGGCGCCGAGAGCGTCTGGGGCGCCATTCGGGCGCTCGGTGCCGAGCGGATCGGCCACGGCGTCCGCGCTGTCGAGGACCCTGCCCTGGTGGCCTACCTCGCCGAGCACCGGATCCCGCTGGACGTCTGCCCGCTGAGCAACGTCCGGCTCGGGGTCGCCGAGAGCCTCCATCGTCACCCGCTGCCGCGCCTGCTCGACGCCGGCGTGATCGTCACGCTCAACTCGGACGATCCGGCCCTGTTCAACACCTCGCTCTCGGACGACTACGCCACGCTGGTGGAGCCGTTCGGCCTGACCGTGGACCGGATCGACGAGATCGTGCTGAACGGCTTCCGCTCGGCCTTCCTGCCGGCCGAGCGCAAGCAGGCGCTGATCGCCGAGGTCGAGCAGGCGCTTTCTGCCCTCAAGCGACAACATCTGGACGGGTAGCAGCGCCGCCTCAGACCGGATGCACATGACCTGATCGTCGGGCGCTACATCCAGACCACCGCCGTAGCTGCTGCCCGACCAGCATCGGTATCTCGTTGACGCCAACGCAACCGAACGAGGGCCGCACCAGGAAGGCGAATCTGTCGATGCTCAGACGATCGGCCCTAGACCCAATACCAGTAAGTTTAGGGCCAGAGGATACGGATCGAAGTGTCGGTGACGGAAGGCTGAGTTGCGGGTGAGTGAGGCTGCGGCGGGCGCTTGAGGCGAAAGTTGCTCATTTTGCGCTTGACGACGCGGGGGTTGTGCCGGGGCCGACGGGGCGGGAGCCGCTCAGCGGCGAGTTCGGTCAGCAAGCCGGCGC
>Ga0209382_10004145_pt1 | contig 19536 bp, 24 predicted proteins | sample SoiMetdeltSBSDD5_FD_187599 | JGI IMG/M metagenome (GOLD analysis project Ga0209382, IMG submission 187599) | Bulk soil microbial communities from a Populus tree surrounding site in Tennessee, USA - Soil MetaG P. deltoides SBSDD5 (SPAdes) (version 2) | ecosystem: Environmental > Terrestrial >... | reverse complement strand
TCAGCCACAGGCGGTCGAACGATCGTGCACGCCGTCCGACATCGCGGCGCCACACACGCAATCGCTGTGCCAGCATCGACGTATCCCGCGATGTGCGCTTCTTGCGGCGTCCAAAGTCGACGAGTTGGTACGAACGTCAACGGCGGACGTCGCCCCTTTCTTCCTGAAGTCGCGGGAACATGCACCTAATCGGGCGGAGTGTTCGCTGCGGAACGCCAGCCTCGTAGCGCCGGCGACAGCGGTTCTCGACCGGTCGCCGTACGCTGGCAGACAGAGATCGGCCCCGCCACGGGCGACGGAGAGGCATCATGATTGGCAGCATCCTCGGCGCGGTGTTCCAGCTCATCGGCGACATCCTGGGCTTCGTCGGTGCGATCCTGAGCGCCATCTTCTAAGGCGGACACCAGCTGCTCCTGACATACTCGTGGCGTGTACCACTCGCCGACGAGAAACTGACCTGATGCCAGAATCGTGGTTCCACCCCTGGGATTGATCGCCCCGCCGCGCTGCACGCCACCGACGTCGATCCGCGCGCCTCGCGTGCAACGATACAATTCAGGGTAGCAGTCGGCCACCGGTCCCGCCCTGTCCGGCAGTGGAGCCGTGGAGCGGTCGAGATCACGATCGGCCGATCGCCGTACATCCTGGCGCTCGGCGAGACGTGCACAGCAGGAGCTGCGATGTTCGACCTGTGGCGACTTCACGATCTCGCGCCAGGCGAGGGGGTCGCGGCCGGCGCACACGCCGAGCAGTTCCCGGACGCCGACTGGCTCCCGATCGACGTCCCTGGCGACGTTCACCGCGCGCTGCTTGCCGCCGGCCGGATCGCAGACCCGTACTACGACCAGAACGAGGTGGCGTGCGCCTGGATTGAGGAGCGGGAATGGTGGTACCGCCTGACGTTCGACGCTCCTGCTGAGGCCCCGGCCGCCGACGAGCGCCTGCGCTTGATCTTCCACGGCCTGGACACGTTCGCCACGATCTGGCTGAACGGCGAGGAGCTGGGACGTCACGCCAACATGTTCCGGCCCGCCAGTTTCGACGTCGACACTCGACTACGGTTCGGCCAGCCGAACGTGCTGGCGATCTGCTTCGACCGGCCGTTCGACCACGTGCCAGCGGACCAGGTGAGTGCCTGGGGCCGCAACCCGGAGCGCGCGGCGATGCGCAAGGCCCAGTTCGGCTTCGGCTGGGACTGGGGGCCGCGGCTGCCGACCATCGGCATCTGGCGCCCCGTCGAGCTGAAGCGCGAACGGCGCGCGACGCTCGTCGGGACGCACTTCTCGACGTTCCACCTCTCACCCAACCACGACCGTGCGCTGGTTGCCGTCCGGGTGGAGGCCGAGCGGTTCGCGTCGTCGTCGGAGCTGACCGTTCGAATAACGCTGGCACCCATCATCTCCAACGACGACGCATTCGATGCAGGGAGGGAATCGTCCGGCGATCTGATTCTCACCGGAGAAGGCTCGGCGCTCGACGCCTCGGTCTTCATGCGGGTCGATCGGCCGAGCCTCTGGTGGACCCACGATCTCGGCGAGTCAGCCCTCTATGCGTTGACGGTGACGCTCGTCGAGAACGGCGTCGAGCTGGACCGACGGGAGGAGCGCGTCGGCATCCGCACGCTCACCCTGGACCAGTCGCCCGATCCAGACGAGCCCGGCACCCGATTCTTCCGGTTCGTGCTGAATGGGGTTCCGATCTTCGCGAAGGGCGCCAACTGGATCCCGTGCGACTCGTTCGTCGGCGCGATCCCGCCCGAACAGTACACGAAGCTCCTCGTCGCTGCGCGAGACGCGAACATGACGATGCTTCGGGTCTGGGGTGGCGGCATCTACGAGCACGACCACTTCTACGCGGAGTGCGATCGGCTCGGCATCCTGGTCTGGCAGGACTTCATGTTCGCCTGCGCCATGTACCCGGAGGATGACCCGGCGTTCAACGCCGAGGTGGAGGCCGAGGCGACCGATCAGGTCCGCCGGCTGCGCAGCCACCCGAGTCTCGCCCTCTGGTCCGGCAACAACGAAAACCAGTGGATCCACGAGATGCGCTACTGGGACCGCGAGACGCTGCCGCCGTACGGTGCCTTTTTCTACGACACGCTGATTCCCAAGGTCGTCGCGACCCTGGACGGCCGGACCCCCTACTGGCCCGGCAGCCCGTACGGCGGCAACGACTACAACAGCATGGACGACGGCGATCGGCACAACTGGGACGTCTGGCACGGCCAGTACCCCCGCCGCTTCGGCGGGCAGCCCCGCCGCGAGTTTACGCCTGAGTCCGTCACCTACCTGCGCTACGCCGAGGACCGTTGCCGCTTTCAGAGCGAGTTCGGCATGCACGCGGCGCCGGTTCTGGAGACGCTTCGCCGCGCGATCCCCGAGGACCAGCGCTTCCACCACAGCCCGTCTCTTGACTGGCACAACAAGGACAACCCGAAAGACAAGGGCGACATGCTGATGCAGTCGACCACCGGCGTACCGGCCGACCTCGCCGAGTACGTCGACTTCAGCCAGCTCGCCCAGGCCGAGGGGCTCAAGTTCGGCATCGAGCACTTTCGGCGACGGACGCCGCACTGCTCGGGCGCGCTGGTCTGGCAGCTCAACGACTGCTGGCCGGTCCTGAGCTGGAGTGTCCTCGACTACTTCGGATTCGGCAAGCCGAACCGCTCGACATGTACCAAGTTTTCAGAGGCGCCAACCTGGACGGCCGCGTCGAGCATGGCCAGTCCGATCGGCGTCCAGGAGATCCGAGCCTCATAGGTGCCACGAGCGACCCGCTCGGGCACGATCGCCTTGACCAGGACGGCGAGGGCGTCGCGGACCGGCCCCGGTGCGCTGGTCCGGAGCGTGTCGGCTGGCAGACTTAGCACGGGGCGCGCCTGTGCCCGAAGGTCCGCCAGTTCGCGCTCGGCATCCTCGATGTCACACTGTAGCCGCGTCCGCACTAGGTCATAGCCGGCGCGGTCCAGGTCGCCGTCAATGAGCTTGATCGCCGCCTCTCCCAACCGGCGGCGGTTGGTATCGAGCCCGCGCTCCAGTACGGTGATCCGCTTGGCGGCCTGGCCACCACGAGCCTGTCGATCGCGCTCGGCCCACGCCGCTCGGACCGCCTGACGGACGTCTGACTGGTTCAGCACGTCGAGCAGTTCGCCCACGGTGTCGAGCACCACCGGCTCGAAGCGGGCGGCCGGCACGTGAACGGTGCAGTCTCGGCGGGCTTCACCCCCGAGCATCGGCGCCTCACAGACGTACTGGCGACGCCGAGCTGTGTCACCCGTTCGCCTGAGCGCGTACTTCTGGGTCCGGCCGCCCATCCGCGTCCCGCAGGCCGGGCACTGCACGAGGCCGCTGAGCGGATACTCACCCGACGCCTGCGGCGGCATGCGCCGGTGCAGCTCCTGGCGATCCCGGACACGCTGCCAGGTCTCATCGTCGACCAGCGCCGGCCACTGTCCGCGCGGCCGGGCCAGCACGTCGTCCTCGCCGCGCTCAGGCCGGCCCACGTAGATCGGCGCGACGAACATATCGCGGAGGGCCGCGAAGTTCAGCCGGCGCGATCCGGTGGCCGCTGCGGGCAGCGCCGTCGACCAGCGGGAGAGCTGCTTGATCGACTCACCGTCGGCATGCCGGTGCCACGCGTCGCGGACGAACGGCGCTTCGTCGGGATGCTCCTCGAGCACCTTCGCAGGCGATCCCTGCTGGCGCTCCTCAGCCGTCGCCTGCCGCCACCGATAGCCCCAGGCGGCCCGACCGACCGGCCGCCAGCCCTTCCCGATGAAGTAGAGGTTGGACGACCGGACGCGCTCGCCAAGCTTCCGGGATTCCTCCTGAGCGACGGCCGCCAGGATGTTGTAGGTGAATTCAGAGACGAGGCCGCCCTCGCGCGCGGAGTGGAGCGGGATGCCGAGTGCCTTCAGCTCCTCGTAGGCGCGCACGCGCTCGGCGACGCTCCGGCCGAGTCGGTCGAGCGATGCGACGGTGAGCACCGCGCGGCGACCGGCAAGCGCGTGGCCGCGAGCCGTCATCAGGAGTCGCTGATAGTCGTCACGATCGTCGCGCCGGCCGCTCTCGACGTCCTGGAACTCCTCGCCGAGAATCCAGCCGGGCTGACGGCTGTTGTAGCGCCGACTCTCGCCAACTTGGGCCGGCAGCGAGACGCCGTCATCGGCTTGCTCTTCCTGACTGACGCGACTGTAGATCAGAGCGATCGACTCGTCGGTCATTGGGACGAAGCCGCCAGTCCGCTTCGGAGTTTTGGTGGCGGTCACCATGTAGACTCTCTCCCTGCCGGCGTCAGCTCCTGCTCCACAGGTTTGGGGCCGGCATAGGCCGCCTGGTCATGTCAGGCGGCCACTTTTCCCTCTGGCTCGGGCTGCATCAGTCGCTCAATGTCCTCGACGCGCAGCAGGCGGACGCGCGCGCTTCGCGGATCGCGGTATGTCTGGATCCCGCGCTCCCGCACTAGCTTGCGAAGCGTGACGATGCTCACCCTGAGGCGCTCAGTCGCCCCTGCCATCGTGAGGTAGCCAGCAGGTGGTGTGTAGGCTTCGGCCACTATGCTCACCTCCATGGTGATTATAGATTGATACAGAAAGAATAGCAAGTTCATAGACAACTCATGCTACTGATAGGGAAGGATTTCGACAGATCGTGGTCGTTGTAAAGCCCGGTAGTCTGAACCATCGGACGGGGCATGCCGTACAGGTCGGATCCGACACCCTCGCCATCCTCAGGCTGGGCGTCAGGGCTTCGTCAGAACATGCACGGCAGGGCTCACTGCCAAAACCGACGAAACCCCTGGTGTTGATCGCACATACGGGGCACCCTGCACTGCAAAAACTGACGAAACATGGTCGGCCGCCATCAGGAAAGACCGCACGATCACTCGCCTGGCCATCCTCAAGGCCGCGGCCGAGTTCGCCGCCAACCGCCCGCAGATCAAGAGCGGCGAGGTCTTGAAGATCGCCGCGCCGTGGGAACGGTGGGTCAATCGTGACGAGGCGGACGATCTGACGGACGCACTTTGAGCAGCCAGCGGGCCGGTGGGGCAACCTGCCGGCCCGATTCGTGTGGAGGGTAGAGGCCAGGAGGATAGCGCCATGGCTGCCGTTGAGAGTCCGGTGCTTGTGTGTACCTACCCAGGCCGCCACGATGCAGATGAGTTCGTAGGACTGCTCCGGAAGGACGGCATCGCGACGGTCGTCGTTCCGTCAGACCACCATGCCGGAGAGTGGGACGTGCTGGTTCCTGCTCGCGATGTTGACCGAGTCAACCGGATCATGCGGTCCCTGCTCTCGCCTGACTGAGCCGCGCCCGCCCGCCGCCACCAGCACGCGCTCTCCGCGCCGGAGGGGCAATCTTGGCGAACATCGGCCCTTCCCCGGAAACCTCGGCTCACTCAGTACGTCTTACGGAGTGGCGGCAAACTACGGTTCCGCTCCCACTCGCCGCCACCTATCCCGTGCGCCCCGACCGTCTGGTCGGGGCGCTCGCATTTCAGGATGCGCCGGGCTATCGTGTGTACGGCTGTGGTGGCCGCTGCTCCGCTCCCATCATGGCTGCGCCCCGCGCCCCGGTTCCCGTTCCGGGGCGCTTCTCTGTGTCAGCCGGCGGTCATTCGACGGGGTCGTTGCTCAGCGACTCCGGGTCGTAGTGAAAGAGCGGCTGGCGCTCTCCGTTCTCGTCGATGACGTCCCCGTCGTCGATGAGGTCGAGCATGATGCGCATAGGGATCGTTCCCTTCTGGCACTGCCTACTCGGCGCCGGAGGCGAGCTGCTCTCGCACGGGCTAGCTCGCGAGCCCGCCCGGAGTGTATGCGTTGGCTATCGCGCCGGCTGTGAGGACCGTCACATCCCCCTGCTGCGCGCTGGTGGCCCCCACATCGGCGACAGGCCCGGATGGCCTCTGGAGAAAAGAGGCCACCCGGGCCGGCAGCGGGGCGTCCCGCGCGGAACCGGGAAGAGATGGGCTTTCAGTGGGTCGCCGACGTGTCCGGCTCCAACGTCGCGATCGCCCCCATCTGCTGCAAGAAGCTTAGGAGGTCGGCGTTCGCCCAGTGCTCGACGAGCTTGCCGTCGGCGATCCGGTGGATCGCGATGCCCGTGATCTCGATGACCTTTCCGTTAGGCGGGATGCCGAGGCACTCGCCCATGAAGGTGCCTCGGCCCCGCAGGCGCGTCACTACCTTGTCACCCTCAGCGACCTGGTCCTCGATGATGTGGACCGTGTCGGGGAACGCTGACGCAAGCGCCATATTGGCCTGCCGGACGCCCTCGCTCCCCTCCGGCATGTTCGGCAGCGGCGGACTGTGGTCGATGTAGTCCGGCGCACACAGCTCGTCGATGATGGCGAGGTTGCCCTTATCGGATTCTGCGAACCAGCGGCGGACGAGCGCCTTGTTCTCTTCGGTCGACGTCATCGTCGCCTCCCGTGCACCACATGTCGCAGGGGCGTATTGTCATGAGCTCGCGACATCCGGACACGGCGGACAGGTCCACGACACCGTCCCCTGCGGGTCACCCCGTCAGGGACTCGGGGCTGGCCCGGCGTGCGGCACTGAATGACCGCGCGATCTTGACGGGCAGGTGTGGCAACCTGCCGGCCCGTTTCTGCGTGTCTCTCGAAAGTGCGCCCGAAATCCGAGCCGGCGGCCCTCTTGTCGGCGTGGGGACTGCGGGGAGAGTCGGTGAGAGCGTGGTGGGAGTGCATGGAGGCCCAGGGCGGTCAAACGCGCCGCGTCACGCTCGGTTGCCCCACTACCACCAGCGCCCCGACCGTGTGGCACTCGCCCTGCGTTACGTTCTGCGGCGAACGAGGCTATGCTATCGGCGTTCCTCACCACGGCGCCCCGGCCGTCTGGCCGGGGCGCCTGGATGTCGGAGCGTTCACCGGCTACGTATTCGAGGTACCGTCGTTGACCCCGTCACCCAGGTCAATCTCGGATTCGGGGATATCGCTCCCATCTAGCGCCTCGAGCGCCTCGTCGCTGATGACAGCCTCGTACTGCTCGCTCATGGCTCCCTCCCCAACGGGATGTAGGACGCCAGTGTAGAACACCGCGAGCCACCGGTCTATCGCCAGGCCGACATCTGCACCCCCGTGCTGCGCGCTGGTGGTCCGCACAGCGACAGGGGCTCGGGACCGGTCCGTGTGTACCGGCAGCGCCGAGTGGCCGACATTTGGCGTGCGAGCGATCGTCGCCGTGATCCTGCTGCTGGTGTGGCCGCGGTGACTGGCATGCCGGCTGCACTTTCCGAACTCCGAGTCCGGGCAGGCTCAACTATGGTGCGGAGGACAAGGTGGCGAGGAGCATCCAACGGCACGCGCAGGATGTGCAGGGCGAGGCGAGGAGCATCCAACAGCACGCGCAGGACGTGCAGGGCAAGGCCAGAGAGATCCAGGAGCGCCTCGCCGGCGTCGTGGCGAGGCGGCAACGGAACGTGAGGGAGAGGATCCAGTCGGCGAGTGGAGGCCGGCGCAGTCGGAGTGACGACCGAATCCCCTGACCTGACTCCCGAGCCACGTGGCGCTTCGTGGCGTCTGTGGGCCTACGGAGCGGTGGCCACGTTCGCGAGCATCGTCGTGGTCGTGCTACTGGCGTGGCTGGGGTGACGGTTGACGGGTCGATCTCCGCCTGACCCGCTCACTGATGGCCTACACTGCCGCCCGTGGACGCGAGTCGCGGATCCGTACGCCCGGTCTGGGCGCTGCTGCTGGGGCTCGCGCTGCTACTCATGGCCCGCGGCGTACTGCTCGTGCTCGCCGGCATCGTCGCGGCGCCACCCTTGGCCCTCATTCGTCTTTGTGATAGCGGTGGTGCTAACGCTGGTTAGCGCTGTAGTTCAAGGGGAGGGACCGATGCCGTCAGAGCCCTGGAGCGACGAGGTTGAGGCCCGGATAGCGACGGCTGGACTGACCATTACCATCGTCCTGGCCATCGTCCTGATCGTGGCGCAGACGCTCCGCTAGCCCGGATTATTCACCAGCGCCAGACGTGGATGCGCCTGGCGCGGGCGAGCAGAACCCACAGGGCGAGGCCCGGGTGGTGTGAGCTGAGGTGGACGCAGACGTCCGGGATGGTGAAGCGGGTGGATTCGCGGACCCAGCCGCCGATCGTGATGAGGCGGAGGCGGAGGGTATCGAGCTGGAGGCGTGCGGCCTGGGCTGCGAGGAGCCAGCGGCGGAGCTGATCGAGCAGCCAGTAGGCGGCGGCGTGCAGGAGCAGGCGGAAGGCATTGGCCCAGAAGCGATGGTCGCTGAGGCGATCGCCGCGCAGCGCGTTCTTGAAGTCCTTGATCCAGTTCTCCGCGGCACCCCGATCGACGTAGCGGTCGTAGACGGCCAGCGGGTCGTCGGTCCGGGAGGTGACGACGAAGCGGGTGTTCGGGCCTTTGAGCAGGATCTCGGCCTTGAAGACGACGCGGCGTGGGTGGGGCCAGGAGGCGGCCTGGTAGGGGGCCTCGCCGGCCAGGCGCTCGAGGACGGGGTTCGGGATCAGGCCGATCGTGGAGTCGACCGCGTTCGCCTCGCACCAGGCATACAGGCGCGGGATCGCGAAGCCGCTGTCGGCTCGCAGTTCGACCGGGACGGCCGGCCAGGCCGCCCGCAGCTTCCGCAGCAGGCGGCGCAGGACCAGCACGACGAAGGCGCTGCCGTGGACGTCGCCGGGCCGCAGGACGGCCGTGATCAGGTGGCCGGTATCGCCGTCGAAGACCAGCAGCGGGTGGTACATGTGCTGGCGGTAGTAGCCGTGGTACGCGACCCCTTCCTGCTCGCCGTGGACCGGGTCGTCGGTCCCGTCCAGGTCCAGCAGGATCCGGGCGGGCACCCCGGCCCGCCCGCGCTCGCGGCTGTACAGGTCCGCCAGCGCCTCGGCCAGCCGCTCGACCGCGTGGCGATCGACCGCGTTCTCCAGCCGGGAGAGCGTCGGCTGGCTCGCCAGGTCCGGCTCGCTGGCCGGCAGGCGCCCGCACGCCAGCTTGAACGCCGGGTCCGTCCGCAGCCGGTCGGCGTCGTCCTGGTCTTCGTAGCCGCACGCGATCTGGAACACCCGCTGGCGGACCAGCCGCTCCAAGCTGTGCCGGACCCCGCCACGACGCCATTCCGGCACGCACGCCGCCAGCGCCGCGCACACCCCGAGCGTCGTCTCGGCCTCCACCAGCCAGGGCAGCCCCCCATCACTGGTCAGCTGCCCGCCGTCGAACTGCACCCCCAGATTGACGTCGTCCTGCCAGAACCGGAAGCCGACGCCCGACCCCACCGCTGTGGCACACTCACACATCGAAGCACCGTCCTGCTGTGGGTTCCGTCAACTCCCACAACCGGTCGGTGCTTCTCTTTCTTCCCGCCTCGCCCCGGGTTTCACCCCCCAGATGAATAATCCGGGCTAGTCGAAACCGAATGCGGGGCCCCGGCGCGCGATGAGGTGGCGCCGACCAGCAAGGGCCAGGCGCCACGACCGGGTTTACGGAGTCGCGGCTCCGGTGAGCTTGCCGACGACGCCGCCGATCCCGTGTCCGATCGGACTCAGCGCCGCCATCGTGCCTTCCCGGAGCGCGACAAGGACCAGCCTGAGCAAGGCCACGACCGTTTGGAGAAGCCCTTTGACCGTCTGCAACAACTCTCGGAGCGTATTGACGAGACGGGTAAGGGTCTCTTTCAGGGCTGCCCCGAGGGCCGTCGAGGCGGAGCCGAGAGGTGTCTGATCTGTTTGCAGCGTCTGCTCGACCTGGTCCTGGTCCGCCGACGCGGACTCGCCGCCGTCGTCAGTGTCCCCGGACGCGCGGCCACGGGCTTCCGACTGTTCCTCCTGCCGCGCTCCCCGGCCCTGCCCCCGATCGTCGGACTGTCGATCGCGCCCGTTCCCCTGGTTGCCCCGCTCGCGGTCATCGCCCCGGGACCGGCGCTCCTGGCCGTTATGCTGGCCCTGCCGTTCTCGTCCCTGTCCCCGCGACTGCTCTTCGTCCTCAGCTTGTCGCCTCGGTCGCGCTTGCTCGGTGGCCATCATGCCTCCTGCTCGAATGGCGATCTCGCGATCGCCGCCATGCGCCGCATTCGCGGCTACGTCTTCGGTCACCAGCGCACTCGTCTGTTGGCCGCACGACGAGCCCGCGGCGACAGGACCATCACTAGGACGGCGCGCGTTCGTCACGCAAGAGTCGCAAAAGGCGCCGGCCACGTACCTTGATCTTTGCGTCTGTGTGACACCACCTCCAGAAATGCTGGTTATGCGTCACGTGCTGATCGATCGTTTTGCCCGGCGTCGAGCCGCTGGCCGATCGAACGGACCGCCGCCATGAGGGCGTCTCGGAGCGCGGCCAGGATTAGCCTCAGCAATGCCGCCACAATCTTGCGCACGACGGCGCCGATCCCCTGGCCGAGCAGACGGACCGGCGCCATGAGGCCTTCTCGGAGCGCGGCCAGGATCAGCCTCAGCAATGCCACCGCAGTTTGGAGCAGCCCGCGCACCGTCTGCAGCAGCTCACGCAGCGTGTTGACCAGCCGGGTGACCGTCTCTTTCAAGGCCGCGCCGACGGCCATGGACGCCGCCCCGAGTGGCGACAGCGCTGCCGCCTGGTCTCCGACCTGCTGCCCGGTCCCACCCACCCCTTTCAAGGCCGCGCCGGCCCTTCCAAGGATCCCCGGCGGCCGCGGTTGCGTTCCGTCCTGGTCGCCGCCCGACTGCTCGGTTGCCTCGGCCTGTCCCCCCGCATCCCCGGGCCGTCCCTCGAGTCGCGGCTGCGGCGGCGCCTGTTCCACCTGGTCCTGGTCCTGCCGAGGGAGCGGCTGCGACGCCTCGTCGACCTCGCCCTCGATCGCCTCTCGGGTCGGGTGAAGCCCCTGCTCCATCTGTTGACGCATGGCCTCGGCGAGCTGGTGCTGCAACCCGTCGAGGACGGGCTGGATGGCCTGGCCGATCTGCTCCTGAAGCGTCTGACGGAGGTCTTGCCCTGCCGGGGCGGACTCTTCCCGGTCGCTGCTCGTGTCAGGTGCGCGATCGTCCGCGCGAGACCGTCGCGATCTCGCCGGCCTTCGGGGATGTTCTTCGTCGTCCGACTGCCGCGTTGGTCGCACCTGCTCGACGGCCATCCTGCCTCCTCTACGCCGCCTCCGCGGCTCCGTCGCCGTTCCTCGACGCGCCTGCCTGCCGCACGTCGGACCACATCATGACGGCACGCTCTCGTCGTCCTCCTACTCGTAAGGCCGCTCGAACGACGCCCACTGCCTGTGATGCTCTACACGTGAGCAGCACGTCCTTGCGGCGCTAGGCCGTGGGCATCCATGGTCGGGCCTCCCGGTCAGTCTGGGCGAACTCCCGGCACCTACCATTATTGCGCCCAAGAGGAAGGGTGTCATGAGGCTTTCCTCATCATGGAGACCCCTCGCCTACCGCTTGACGCTTTCTCGGTCTTCAGATAACCCGCTACTTTTGGGGGAAGTTCGTACGGCCCCGATCAGTGGGCGTCGGTGATGCCACTGAGGTGGAGGGGGCTGGTGCCGGCATGAGGGCCGCGAGCAAAGGCGCGGTGGTGGTGCCAGACGACGAGGAGGGCGCGGTAAGCTCGTCCAGCAGCGCGAGCAGGGTGGTCATCTCGCGCTCCCGTCCTGCCATGTCAAGCAGGCCGTCCGGCGTCAGCACGACGACCTCCAGGAGGTGGTGCAGGGTCGTCGTCAGGAAGCGGAGTGCATCGGCGGTGGCCTGGATACACACCGCACGGTGGGCGACCAGATCCGTCCGTGGGTTCCGTCCCAGCGGGCGCTGGCCGGCGGCGATCCGGGCCGCTTGCCGCTGGACGCTCGCGGTCTGCGCCTCCACCTGAGCGACCTGACGATCGAGCCGACCCTGGACCTGGGCACAGACGTGCAGGACGTGCCAGACGTCACGCCGGTGGTGGCCGGTCGGATCGACCGCCCGCACGGCCGCCTCGATCGCGGCGCCGCCATCGCCGATGGTCGTGTGCCAGCGCAGCCCACGCTCCTGCGCGAGCCACAGCACCAGCGTCCAGCTCTCGGTATCGACCGGCACCGGACCCTCGGCGGCCCAGACCGCCCAACTTGTGGCGTCCACGATGTGCAGGTACGCGCCACGGCGGCGACCGTCGCGGGCCGGGTCGATCCCGGGTGGCGACGGTCGCCCCCAGCGACGCGGCCGGCAGTGCTCTGAGGCCGCCTGCCGGGCGGCCCGCGCGCTTAGCGGCTCTGCGCCCGCCCGGCCTTCGCCTCGGCCTTCCCCTCGAACTCTAGGTCGATGTCGCCGGTCAGTTTGCCGGCGGCCTGCTTCGCTGTGCCTTTCACTTCCTTTGGCAACGCCCCGGCCCGGCGGCGGGTCCGGCCCTGGACTTTCTCGGCGTGGCCCTTGGCCTCCAACTTCTCGTTGCCGACTAGCTTGCCGACGCCTTCCTTTAGACTACCCTTGAGCTCCTTGCCGCTCCCGGCCATCGTGCACCTCCCGAGGCGTGACGCCTCACACACGTGGGACATAGGCACAAACCATGCCGCCAAGCGCAGCTCTTCGCACAGCCGTCGCAAGGTGATGAACAGGATTCGCGGAGCTCGCCGCCGCCGTGTCCCCGCGGAGCGGCCCCCCGAGCCAAGGCCCCGACGAGGGTTGCCCGACCGATGCGGTGCTGGCGCCTCGGCTCCCGCGCTGCTTAGCGAGCCTGTGCCAACGGTGGGTCGAACAGCCACCCCTGGTCGGCCTCCCCTGTCTCCTCCCCCTGGCGCATCGCGGATCGGACAGATCGTGGCGAGGGGGCCGCGGGCGAGGGCTGCCAACCTCGTGGAGCAGGTCGAGGCCACTGAGGGCTCGACCTCGAGGCCGCTCTCACCCGCTTGCCCATCCGCGAACGGCGCACAACCGGTCGACGATCGGTTGGCCGTTCGTCGCACGTCAGGACTGCACTGAACAACCAGCCGGCGTGCCGAGCCTCGCCCATAGCTCCGCTACGTACTTCGCCGCGTCATCGACGGCGGCCGGCCCGAGGGCGGACGCAAGGACGGTGGTCGTCCGGTCGGTGGCCGGCCCGAGGGGGGCCGCAGCGAGGGCGGTCGCCCCGTCGGCGGCCGCCCGAAGTTCTCGCGCGTACCACCCTCGACGGCCGATTGGAGCCCATCCGCCACGCGCTGCTTGACCTGGCCCACCTCCTCCTTCACGCGCTCCTGGAGGGCCTCGATGCGTTCGGTCAGGCGGTCCTTGAGCTCCGTCAGATTGTCTTCGAGGCTCTCCGTCGCCGTCTCGGTCTTCTCCCCGACCTCCTGCGCCGATATGGGCATGAGGGCCGAGAGCCCCTCCTTCAGCATCGTCCCGATCATCTCCTGCACGGCCCTGAGGAACAGGTCGAGCAGGAGGTGCAGAACGCGCTCCCACTGGCCGAGCACGGCCGGGACGAGTTCCCGGAGCAGCGTCTGGATCGCCTCCCAGACTTCGCGCAGCGTCGTGCCGACGTCCCCCCGTGCGAGCGCGTGGAGGGCCCGCTCGCCGTGCCGCTGCACCTCGGTCAGGACGGATTCCGAGCAGAGACGCGCCAGGAAATCCTCGACCACCCCGTCGAGCGCCCGCTCCGTGTCCCGCTGCAGCCCCCGGCGGGTCGCCCCGTCCGGGATGAGCTCGAGGCCGACCCCGATGAGAGGGCGGAGCACCTGCTCCGTCGACGCGCGGACGCTTTCACGCAGGGGCCCCGAGCACAGGGCGTCGCGGCCATCCTCGAGGCGCAACCGGAGCCAGTGCGTGCCCCCTTGCTCGAGCAATCCGGGGACCTGCCCGACGATCTCCGAGGCGACCGACCGCCCCGGGGCCGGCCCGGCGTCCGCGGGTCCGTGCGCTTCCTCCCTGGCGGTCCCTTCCGTCGCCCCGGACTCGTGCTCGCCCTGCCGCACCGGCGGCTGTTCCTCCGCCCGGCCCGGCTCCGGTGCTGGCGACGCCTGCCGACGGTCCTCCGCCCGCTCCGCCCGCTGGGCCTGGTCGAGCTGCTGACGTACCGTCCCCAGAGACTGCTGCCGCAAGTCCGCCAGGACCGGCTGGAGCGCTTGGGCGATCTGCCGCCGGAGCGCCTCCTGGACCTCTGGCCGGATGGCTGGAGGAGGGAGACCCGGGTCCGTCTCGTCCACATGGACCGGCCTCTCGTCGATGATCGTCACCATGTCCTCCGTAGACGCGATTCCAAGACCCCTTCTGTTGCGCAGAGTCCATGCCCCGCGCTATGGCTCCAGGGGCAACTATCTCTGACGCGTCGAAGACGGCGCACCGCCCGAGGCCGGGCATTCCTGGCCTCGGGCGGTGCGCCACTACCTTGCCGATGGCGTTTAGGTGAGCGGCTGACGCCTAGGACCCGCGGTGGCCATGTCTGGTGATCCGGGCGACGGCGCGCCATCTGCCATGCCAGGAGCCGTTCCCGCGGTCGCGCCCATTGGCCGGCGTGATGACGGCCTGCCGCGATCAGTGCGTGAGCGGTTCTTCATCTGCTCAACCCAGTGCTCGAGCTCACGTCCGGCGACCTCGCGCCCGCCGAAGCCGAAGGCGATCGCCGCCGCGACCGCGACCGCGCCAAGCAGCAGGCCGAACGCCAGGTTGACGATCTCATTCGCGATCCCCATCTGGCGCAGCGCCATCGCTCCGGCCAGTACCAGGATCGCGACCCGCGCCACCAGTGCCAGCAGACCCGCGTTCGGCGTGTCGCTGGAGCGAATGAGCTCAGCCGCCAGGTTCGCGAGGTACGCGCCGATGGCCAGGACGATCAGGCCGAGGATGACCTGGCCGCCAAGCTGGACGAGCTCCGCCAGGAGATCCGCGAGCGCTGTGAAGTTGAGCAGGCGGAACGCCTCGACGGTCGCGAACAACATGACGGCGACCAGCACCAGGATGCCGGCGATCTCCGATGGTGTCCGCCGGCTCACCGTCGGTGTGCCGGAGGTCAGTCCGAGGCGGGCCGGGACTGTGTCGAAGCCGATCCCTGCCAGCAGGTTCGTCACCAGGCCAGAGACGAGCCGACCCACGACGTAGGCGATCGCCAGCACCACCGCGGCCGCGAAGATGTTCGGGATCGCGGCCAGGAAGGTATCCAGCATGTTGGTGGCCGGCCCGGTGACAGCCTCGATCTGGAGCGCGTTGAGCGCTGAGATCAAGACCGGGACCAGGATGAAGATGTACACCACCAGCCCGACCAGTCCTGAGAGCGTCTGCCGCCCGAGGACCTGGCTGAGCCCGACACGCTCGCCGAGCCGATCGGCACCGGACGCGGCCAGCAGCCCGGTCACGATCCGTCGCACGATTCGGGCGACGAACCAGCCCACCAGCAGGATCAAGCCGGCCGCGACGACGTTCGGCAGGTAGGCGAGCATGCGGGTCAGCATGACCTGGATCGGCTCGAGGATCCCGCCGAGGTTCAGCACACCCAGGATGGCGGGCAGGAAGAGCAGGAACACGAGCCAGTAGACGACGTCGCCAAGAGCGTCCGCGATCGATACTCGCGCCGGCTCATGCGTCGCCGTCGATCCTTGAGCTGATGTGGGCTCCGGCGCGGTCGGCGAACCCCGATACGCGGTGCTCTCCGCCGGCTCCTCGCCCGTCATCCGGTCGAGGCGACGGTCGATGCCCATCCCGCGCAGGATGCCGGTCACGACGCGCTTGAGGACCGTCGCGACTACCCAGGCCACCAGCAGGAGCAACGCCGCGCCGAGCAGGCGTGGGACGAAGGCGAGCACCTCTGCCAACAAGAGGCCGAGTGGCGTACTTACCGCGGCCAACTGGAGGGTCTGGAAGAAGCCGATCAGCACGAACAGCATGATCAGCCAGAAGACCACCGAAGCGATCGCTCCCTCCGAGCCGAGTCCCGTACCGCCGAGCGAATGAGCCAGGCGGTTGTCAAGACCCGTTCGGAGAAGCAGTCGCTTGACCAGGCCGGACACGACCCTTGCCACGATGTAGCCGACGATCAAGAGTAAGACAGCGGCGATCAGGCTCGGGAGGAATGCCATGAGCGTGCTGACGGCGGTGTCAACGTAGGGCGGCATGAGAGAAACTCCTCTGCATAACGCTGAATTGAGCCTGCAGCGTGCGAGCCACGCAGGCGGCACGGTAGAGGATCAATCGTGGTCGCCCCCTCGGCCAAACGCGCGGGGGTTATCAACAAGCCGTCGAGCAGACATCGGACCTGCAAACGTCGTCGAAGCGGTCGCATCGCAGAAGCACTGCGTACAGGTTGGAGAAGGATTGCGTACGGTGACCCGGGACCGTCACGCAAAGCCGCCGGTCCAATCATCCCGAAGAGTCGCGTACGGTTTCCGAATGACGCACGTACGGTTGTCTCCTGAGGCTCAGGCCGGGCTCCGTCATCGCCCCTGAAACGTACGAGATCCTTCCGTATTCGTTGCGTGAAAGCGGCATCGGCCCTGCCCTATGGCTGCTGAGAGAAGTTGAGTAGCCTGCTCTGGATTCATCGCTCTTCCTCTCGATCATCAGCACCAATAGGGAGAACAAGAATGATAGAAGTCACTTCCAACGTCGTCGCGAATACCGTCGAGACAATCGTGGACATCGTCCTCAGGATCGTACGCTTCGTCCTGGGCCTGATCCTTGGGCTCCTGTGCGTCATCCTCGGGATTCTCAAGGTGGTGCTTGGGGCAATCCTCTGGGTAGTCTCTGCGATCGTGCGGTCGGCGCTCTAGAGACGGTGTGACAGTTCTCCGAACCTTCCGCAAACCGTACGCTGACGAACCGTCGGTGGCAGCCATGATGGCCAGGGAGTTGCTGCGCTCATCAGCTTGTCAGGGCTGCCTTCTCTAACGTATCGCCACGAGAAGAGACGCGGCTGCGCATCGCTACCGGCAGCTCCGTACACCGGCAAGGTCGCGAGGCGCGATGCCAGTGCTGGAGGTGCGCCATGGTGGTCAAGCTGTATCAGCATCCTTTCCACGAGCCGAAAGGACCCTCCGTCAATCGGTACGTTGCCGTTAAGGAGAACGAGTGGTTCGAGGTGCCCGGCACGCCGAGCGGTGGCTGGCGACTCCGGAAACCCTACTTTGGGCCCAGATCCGGGCTGCTGCCGGTCCCCGAGCCAATGGCCAGAGAGTTCCTATGGACGTTCGGCGCCATGCTCTAGCCGTAGTACTGCTCCGTCAGGTCGGGTATGAGCGCGCGATCGAACCACTTCGTGCAGTCCCTCTGAGCTCGACAGGCCTCAGAGGACCTGTTCGCTGACGTCCTGCTGCACGTGCACGTATGCCTGTGAAGGCACGGACATGAAGGAGCTGCTATGCACAGGCACACGTTTATCATGCTCATCACATGCGCCGTGTTGACGTGGGCTTGCGACTCACCGCCGCCGGCCACGCGACCGCGCGAAGGCGCCCCACCGCCTCCTGCGGGTACGCTGCACGGCCAGTCGCCGATAGGCAATCAACAACCCGACGGAGCGCCGACATCTGCCCAACAGGCGGCCCAGGGCCACTGGCTGAGGAACCATCAACTTGCCGAGATGTGGAGTGGCCCCGCGGACGAGCCGACGGCGGTGACCTTCGGCACGACTTCGTCGCAGCTCTGTGTATTCGAGGAGCGCGATGCGCGGGGCGACAGGCTGTACGTGTTCAATCCGTACAGTGAGAATTACTTCTGGATCGAAAGGGCCGCGGTTGGCCCTGCGGGGACGCCTGAGATGCGTCCCCGCTCGGCGAAGCCTGCCGACCAGAACTGCGCCGATGCCGTCTTCACCGGGTAGCTCCTCTAATCCTCGCTCCAGCACGGCCTGACCCCCCGAAATCCTGGCTCGGCCCGAACCTTGAATCAGGCCGACGGGAGACTGCGCAGAACGTCTGATTAAATTTGATCTGGAGGAGCATGATGTTGCCGATCTGGCTGCTTCGGTGGTGGGACTGCCTGGCGCAGCTTCGGCTCGATCCAGACGCGGACCTCGGGGACCTGAGTCGCCGGGCGGCATCCGTCAGATACCATCTTGGTCGGGGCCGCCGCGCGCGCGAGGACGGGCGGTACGAAGCCGGGGCCGCGGAGGCGCGGCGGGCGATCACGGCGAACCCCGGCAATCCCTGGGCCTACTCGTTGCTCGGCCAGTGTCTGGTGCGGCGGCAGCACCCTGACCTCATCGAGGCGCGCCGCGCTCTCGAGCATGCCTGCGCCCTCTGTCCGTCCAACGGCTACTTCGTTCGACTCCTGCTTGAAGTGCTCGACGCGCAAGGCGATGGCGCCGGCCGCGACGACGCGCTGGCCCGGGCCTGGTGGAGTGGCGCCCCGGTCGAGCGCTGGCTGCCAGACGGCCCGCCCGTGCCCGCCCCGGCACAGGCCCGGAGCTCCGAGCTCAGCGAATTCCACCCCCATCCCGGCCATGTGCCCCGGGCACTGGTGGTGGCGGGTCCACGACGTGGACGACACGATGCGCGGCCCAGAGCGGACGGCCCCACCCGCGCAGGGATTGACTTCACGCCGGCCGACAATCGGTAGGCGCCTACCCTCCACCCGTTGCCCAGCCGGTCCTCGGACGGACGCAGATGATACACCGGCTTCGCATGGCCTCCATGAGCGGGCGCACGCTGGCACGGGTCATCGCCGCCGCCCTACTTTTGGGCGCCTGTGCCCCTCAGCCACCGGCGGCACGGCCCCGCAGTGGAGCGCCGGTCACCGGGCCCGTTCAGGTGGCCGGGAAGTCACGTGCCTACCGTCCGGGACTCCCTATCGGCGCGTGCTCGGCGGTCGCCCGGAGGGTGGCCGCCTGGACGGTGGCCGTCCGACTCTCCGATCGCTCCCCTCGACGGCCGCTCGGATCCCTTCCTGCACGTTCCGGCGTAGGGTCTCCCGGGCGTCGAGTAAGCGTTCCCGCAGTTCGTCGAGCTTCTCGCGTAGGTGGTCCTGGATGTTCGTGCCCATCTCTCTCTCGATATAAGACTCAACGGGATCGATGCAGACCGGTTCGTGCGATCCACCCAGCGAGGCAACCGGACCATCACCCAGCCCGAGCTCGGATTGCCGCATCGTCCGTGTCGCCAGCACCTTCCATGCCAGGAGCCGCTCGATCCGGCCCCACTCTGCGTCGTGCCGGTCGGGCAGGCATCGTGCACTGGTGACGACTGGCGAGACACCCCTACAGGGTGGAGGTTCAGATGGATGAGCAGCTTCGGGTAGGGATCCGGCATCAGTTTGGGGTCCTCTCGCTCGGCATCGTGCTCTTCACGATGGGGCTCGCGATCCTCTGGGCCGATGTGATTTGATCGTGGACGCGTCCCAACCGGGGAGACGGAGCACGACGACGCTGACACTGCTCCAGCGGGAAATGCCCAACTTATTGCAGTCGCAGTGGAAGTGGATGCCAGCAAGCCCAGACCGAGTAACGACGGTACTCGACAATGAGCTCGGCGCCCTCCAGGTCAGCCCGGCCGACTCGGAGCGATGCTCGCGCCGGCACAAGGCTGGAAGCCACACCACCATGCTCGGGCGCGACCTAACGGCCCCTCTCCGGTGCGGAGAGGGGGCTTTCTCATGTCACCCAGCTCGACATGATGCGCCACGCAGCTCCGTGCTGCGCGGTGGTAGCC
>Ga0209382_10004144_pt1 | contig 19537 bp, 25 predicted proteins | sample SoiMetdeltSBSDD5_FD_187599 | JGI IMG/M metagenome (GOLD analysis project Ga0209382, IMG submission 187599) | Bulk soil microbial communities from a Populus tree surrounding site in Tennessee, USA - Soil MetaG P. deltoides SBSDD5 (SPAdes) (version 2) | ecosystem: Environmental > Terrestrial >... | reverse complement strand
CTATAAGCAGGATAGCTGTAGCTGTAGCCGTAGCCATAAGCAGGATAGCTGTAGCGGCAGCCGCAACCCCATGCACCACCGCGCCAGCCCCATCTCGCTTCCGCCGATCCTGGAAGTGCCACTGTGGTTGCGGCGACGGCGATCACAGTCGCAGTAGCGAGAACAAGTTTTCGGAGTTTCGGATGCATTATGTTTCCTCCGTTTCTCGGTTTACGAAAGGCAGACGGTTACTCCACTCCGCTCACGGCATGAACCAGAGTATAATCCCAACGAGTGCAAGGAGCGCCGCTGTCGTCAGCAAGTCGCCGCGCAATGCTCGCAGCCTAATCAGCAATTCGGACATTGATTGCTTTCGGCCTGCCACCGCGCCCAGGTACAACATCGAAACTCACCATGTCGTTCTCGCGCACCTTCGCATTGTCTGCGATTCCGCTGGTATGAAAAAATACATCTTCGGAGCCATCGGCGGGGATGATGAAACCGAAGCCCCTGACCGTGTCGTAGAATTTCACTGCGCCTCTCATTTACTCATCGCCAACTCTATTGCGTCCCTGTCGCCCTGCGACAACTTGCGCCACCAGCCGAGGAACGTGTTTAGCTCGGATGGAGTCAGACTGTCCTCGAATTGCAGCCACTTCATCGCACCGCCGTCCTTGTAGCCCGCCGACAGCCGCATGATGTTTGCGGCCTTGCGCTGAATGTCCTTCGGAAGTTCATTGATGGCGGTTTGCAGCGCCTGCGGGTTCTCGCTCATGGATAGGATTGCTTGCTCGGCGGCAAGTACCCGCTGCACGTTGACTTCGTAGCCGCCCTCGCGTTCGAATTGCGCGCGCAGCGCTGCATCGTCTTTGGCAAGGAAGCGCCCACTTTCGTCGCGGGGCTTATCCTCAGACCAGTTGGGCCGGATGACGTTGCCCCTTGGCATCGCGCTGCAGCGCCGGGACTGACGCGGGCTGGCTTGTAAGCGTGAGGCAAGAATGTCGCGGTCGAATTTCGTTCTGCCGACAATCAGATTGATCGACTTCCGGCGCTAGTGGACGAGCTGGTTCGCCTGCCTGTGAATGTGATCGTCGGGCCATGCTGGTGGATGTGCTTGATTAACTCGGTCTTAGCGTTGGCGGGACCAGTGATGAGAATAGCACCGGACCCCGATACCGCTTCCATGATGGCTTGAAAAGTAGTTTTGGTCCTCTTGCGCATGGCCACTTCCGATCGAGTTGGCTTTGTGGTGGATGTGCTTTGTTGGGTGGTCTGGATGCAACACCAATCGATCCACATCTGTAGGGCTCAAATGGAAAATGCGGGCTTCACGGTGATCGACCCAAATGACCGCATGATAGTGGGAACTGTTCATCGGATTAAACCTCGTCCTGTGGCGTCGCTTATGTGCACTACGCTTTGACGAGGGGAAGACATGAACGCTTACAGCCATATGGTTCCTAACTAGAGAAAGCCTAATGGTCCATAAATGCAATCACTTGAACGGCATCCGAGACGTGACACCTAGCGCGCTAGGCTGCGAGGAATGCTTGAAGACCGGCGATGTTTGGGTCCATTTACGTCTGTGTCGTACGTGCGGCCATGTTGGGTGCTGCGATGAGTCTCCTAATCGCCACGCGACAAAGCACTTTCACGCAACCCGGCATCCGATTATCGAAGGCTATGATCCTCCCGAAGGATGGGGCTGGTGCTACGTCGACGAAGTAACGTTCGATCTATCGGACCGCATGACTCCACATAACGGGCCAATCCCTCGTTTCGTGTAAGTAGTGCTAAGTTCTGGCGCGCCTACACATAAAGTATCCACCGGAACGCATGGGTAACTGCATACGAGCACGCGGAATGATTGATCAGCCGTGTCTTGGCAACGACCAGCGCTAAGTCGTCTTTCAATTCAAAGGAGTAATCAAATGGCTGAATCTGAATCCGCCACGAACGTAAGCGAAATTTCCCGCGACCGACTCGCGGAGTTACTGAACGAAGACCTTTCTCGCGAATATCAAGCGATCATCGCCTATGTAGTCTATTCCCAGGTGCTGAGCGGCGCCCAATACATGGATATCGCCGCTCAACTTGAAATCCATGCCAAGCAAGAGCTCGATCATGCCCTAATACTTTCGCGGCAGATCGATTATCTTGGTAAGATTCCTGTGGTCACCCCAAAGCCAGTACGTACGTCGAAGAATCCGGAAGACATGCTCCGGTACGATCTCGACAATGAGAACGAAACCATTCGCAATTATCGCGACCGCATTCGGCAATGTGAATCGCTGGGAGAATACGCGATGGCGGAGCAGATTCGTCAGATCCTAGTGCAGGAGCAGGACCATCAAATCGATTTAGCCACCGCCCTCGGCATAGAAGTTCCCGACGTTGGTGGTCCGAAAGGACCCGCCGTCAGCAGCCGTCGGTAACGTAAGCGCGCTCGCCTAGCAGGGAACGAACGACTCAGTTTGGGGGACGTTCATCGCTGCTCTCGCCCGAGCCGTGAGGATTTCCATGGGGTGCGCCAGCAGTTAGCAGGCGAGAGAAGGAGCAGCGACGCCGGCTCAGGCGATGTCGAGGATGACATTGCCGATCTATGGGCCGGATGGAATTTTCGGAAAGGACACCCTAATTTTTGTGTTGGTCCTAGCGGGCGTCTTCTTTCTTGGCGTGATAGTTGGATTTACGCACGTCCAGCCTGAGCAGTTTGAAGCAAGCCAGCCGCTACGGCAGCCACGAGGATGAGCGGCCGCATATCCGCAAGAATTTTTCCAGGCAAGACTAACCGTGCCCGCTGAACCTGCGGTCTTATTGCAACTATCGAAGAACGATCAATTCGGTCTGCTGGCCACACGTTTCGCACTCGAAAGTGCGCAGCTCGGCATTTAGCTCGGGGTGGCGAGAGAGGTTAATTAAATGCGCGTCCGCTCTGCAATACTGGCAAGCAATCGGCGTGATGTAGCCTGACAACGGTGTGAAGGCAGTAGATGGCGGGTAGAGTTGCGGCATCAAACACTCCCTGACTGATACAGGCGGGAGCGCAATTGTGATCCCCAGCGCAATTGATCTCCCAGTCACCGATGCCTGCGGGCGCAGCCTTGGTCGGTGATGTTGAATTGTAATTTCTGAAGTGAAACGTCGTCTGTCGGTTTACCGACTTAGTGATAATTAATCCCAGTTATCCCCCACCGCTCCCGCACCGCAGCGAGCGAGACCATCGGTCGGAGTCGTAGAGACCAATTGCGGCTCGAATTGAAATAACGGCGCGGCATTGCCCATATCGCTGCATGGTATTGCCTAGAAGGCAACGCCCGAGCCCAGTTCGCATGTGACAGGTCACAAGCCAACACGCCGTGGGGCCAGTGCAAGCGTCAGAGATGACACCGCAGGCTGTACTTATTGAGCAGCCCAAGTCGGCGCCTGACCTGCCGAGGCTTCCAGCCAATCCTCCACAGTCTCCATCGTTTCTTGACTGTCCTCAGATGCCGAGACCAAACTGGCGTCGATGCCGAAGGGCCTGCCGATGCGCAAACTGTTGAGTGTTTCTGTCCTCATGGTGGCGCTCACTGTCGCGGGATGCGGCCAGCCCGCATCGGGTCCGCAAGGTCCAGCGGGTCCGGGCGGCAAAGAGGGTCCACAAGGTCCAGCGGGTCCGCCGGGCACTCAAGGTCCACAAGGTCCAGCCGGTCCGGGCGGCAAAGAGGGTCCACAAGGCCCCGCGGGACCCGGCGGGGCAGAGGGTCCACAAGGCCCAGCGGGTCCGCCCGGTGCACAGGGTCCGCAAGGGGCCGCGGGCCCGCCCGGCGCACAGGGTCCGCCAGGTCCTGCCGGGCCTCCGGGCCCAAAGGCGGAGCCCGGGCCAGCGCAGGCCCTGCGCGTCGTGACCGGTACAGACACTGTTCGCTGCGCGGACGATGAAGCTCTGATTTCGTTGTTGTGTGCGAACGGCGCGACCGATGGGACCAAATGCGTCACTCCGGGCACCGCAGCCACCGGTGTGTGCATGCGCAAGTGATCGCCGCTGCCAGGCAGTCACGTTAACTATTGCTTTTGCAATTAGCTCGGTGATCGGATCGAGACCAGCGGTCATCTCACTTCGACGCGTGCAGGGTCTGTTTTCAGCTCGCCGGGCGTCGCGGTGTCACCGTCTTGAAGCCGCTCGTATTCGGCGATCACCTGCGCACCAAGCAAGAGGATGATGCTGGCGATTTCGAGGCTCAGCAGCCCGACAATCGTGGTCGCCAGCGAGCCGTAGACGACGCCGACGACTGACAGCGTGGAAAAATACCAAAGCAGGATATGCCGGGTCGCCTCCCACAGCAATCCGACTGCGATCCCGCCAATGAGAGCATGGCGTGGGCGTATGCGTCCTCTCGGCGGCATGACCAGGTAAATTGAGGTGAGGACGAGGATCAGGCCTGCCACGCCGATCAGATACAGTAGGACGACCGATAGCCTGTCCAGCGACCAGCCACGCCCCAGCAGTACCAGCTGATCATCGCTCATCGATTGCAGCAGGCTGGCGATGGCGGTCATCACCAGGAAGCCCACGCCGAGCAGTAGGATATAGACGTAAGGAAGGATCAAGGAGACGATCAGCGGCCTTGGTTTGTGGCGCACCCGATGAATAAAAATAATGGACAAAGCGCTCTCGAGCACGCTGAACGCAAGCGAGCTGAAGAACAGCATCGCGGATAGCACGACCCAGCTCGCGACTTCCCGATGCTCGAGAATGTTTCGTACTTGCTCGAGGACGGTCGCTGAATCACCGGGAATGACGAGGCCAATGTAACGGCGCAAGGTAGCCAACAGCGCCGCTTCGTCGACCACCTGCGAGAGCATGAAGAGCAGGAACGTAAAAAGAGGAATGACGGACAGCAGGATGTAATAGGCGAGCGCTCCCGAGAGCAGCAGGCCCTGGTTCTTCTGGAAGGCCTTCAGGACCCGCAAGGTAAAGTGCCCGGGCTGGGCCATGACCTTCCGCCAGGCATTTGTCGGGCGAGACATTCAGAATCCTTCCTGTCGTTGAAAACGGCCGAGAGGGGATTCCGTTCACACTCTGCGCTTTTCACCTGCGCAGGCGTCATGGCTCTACCGCTGTTCGCTGTGCTCGACGCGCAAGCTCTGATTGCTCACATAGAGCATCAGTTGAATGGCTCGCGCTGCATAGACAAAACCGTTGCCCGAGGGTCAAGTTGATCTGATAAAGCGCGAGGTCGCGACCGAGGACTTAGGGCCGCGCAGACGGCGGGTTTTTCCAGTTCACGCCGAAGATGCTCGCATGTCCGCTATTGGCCCTTAGCGGACATGCCTAGTTGCGCCGCACGCGTCCGCTTTCGGGTGCAAAGCAGACATGCCCCGGGGCAGATGTCCGCTTTCGCGGTCGCTATCGGGGGTAAAGCGGACATGGCTTGTTGCGGCGCATATGTCCGCTTATGACCCAAAGCGGACATCGATCAACACCGGTCTTATTTTAAAAGTACGTGCGCCTCCCGCAGCCGGTAGGGATGTGGGTAAGGCGGAGAGCAATTCAGATTGGCGGAAGCCGTGCAGTCGTGCGCCCTGTCAATCTCTCTTCTTCAAGGATCTGATCGGACGCCTACACGGGGGATACATAGCGGCGAGCTCTTTGCCCTCGAGATAAATCATTCTAGAAGTGAGCCCGCCATGCCCGCTAATCCAGCGGCGGATTTCCGGGGGATAGACCAACCAAAAAAAGTCGGTGCCGAGAGGGTGCCTTATCCGGAACGTACCAGATTCTTCCCAGGCCGCATGAAAGCCGAGCCGTGCTTTTTTGGTAAAGCATCGCCGGTCCTGCGCTAACAGACCAAGCGCCAGCGTACATGCAGAGAGGCAGTCCCCGTCGATTACGACTCGCTCACCACTCAGTTGCAAATACAGATATTTGGCGATGTATTGAGGGATATCGCCGCCACCGTCATTTTTGATGAGTACTTCGCCCTTGGCTCGATCTGTGTTGCAGGAAATACCCGCAAACACCAGAGCAATCAACAACGCGCACTTTGTGGTCTGCATGGGGACCGAATCGACGGTAGAAATGCGCACCCTCAATCTTCTTCTTCTTCGCCATTTCATGCCACCTATTTTGGTGACGTGTGGCTTTTCTGCACTAGTTATAAATCGAATAGTAACCGTATTTTTTTATAGTCGTTCCAGCGGGGTGGTTCATGAAAAAGTTCTTGCTTGTAATGTGCTCGGTAATTCTCGCCTTCGGCCTAACTGGATGCTGGGGTAAAGGCAAAGCACCGGTTGGTAAAGGCAAAGCTCCGGTCGTTCAAACTCGAGGCTAATCAAAGCTGCAAAGTTCAGCGTAAGAAGCGCCAGCCAAAAAAGCTGGAGCTTGCGCGAATGTCCGCTATTGGCCCTTAGCGGACATCTATCAGACAGGCTTGTAGCCCAGCCACTCTATTTTTTGTATTCGGTAAGCCCTAACGCCACCCGGCGCCATGACCTCTACGATTGAGCCCTTGGTCTTGCCGATTAATTCGCGGCCGACCGGAGAACTCACCGAAATTTTTCCATTGGTCGCGTCGGCTTCCGGCTCTCCAACGATCTGCCACACATTTTTCTCGTCGGTATCCTCATCGATCAGCGTTACCGTGGCTCCGAACTTGATCGTATCGCCAGACAGTTTTGAAACATCGATCACTTCGGCACGCGCGAGCTTATCTTCAAGCTCGACTATACGTGTCTCGTTAGTCTGTTGCTCTGCCTTGGCAATCTGATAGTCCGAGTTTTCAGCCAGGTTCGTATCGTCGGCAATTGCTTCCTGGACACGCTGAATGAGACGCCGCTCGACCGCGATGCGGTGCCTCAACTCACCTTCAAGAGCCGAGTGCCCGGCGGCGGTCATAGGAATTTTGGTCATGGAGAGTTCTGCTCGACTTGGCGGATAACTGAATTGTGGATGAACTTATTCAAGACACCCTAATGCTGGTTTTCGCCAATAAGCGCGTTAATACCACATCAGTGTAGCGCCGCCTTTTGACGTTTTGGAAGTAAGTGCGGCCGCCCATAGCGGACATCCCTAGTAGCACCGCACATGTCCGCTTTTGGGGGTATAGCGGACACCGGTCAGAGGCGCGTGGCGGCTTATGATTGAAAAGTGCGGCTCAAGAAATTTCAAAGACTCATTTAGCCATGCAATCCTTCATGAATCTATTCCAGCTTCGCAATTTAATTTTTTGTGCTCGAGCTTGTTTTTTGCAGCTAGACCATTTTTTGCGACCTTCTTCTTGCTTGATCCGCGACTTTTCAGCCCCTCTGTCAACGAAGGGCGCCGGCGAAAAAACCGAAGGAGGCGTCTGTGCAAATGCAATACCGCCGACAAGGACAGCGGTAATGGCAAAGACTGCGAGCGCTCTAAACAGTTGGAGCATCTGTATACCAAAATCCCTTATTTTTGTGAGCTAAACTCCCTATCAACAACACACGCTTGTGTAAATGGACACGCCGCTGCGGTTAAACGAACTTGATCGCAATGGCAGCTATTGGCCCAAAGCAGACATGCCGAAAAACGCAATCGATGTCGCTATTGGGGGTAAAGCGGACATGCCCTTTTGCGCTAAATATGTCCGCTAATGACCCAAAGCGGACATCAATAATTACGCAGCAACGGTGCAACCGACGTTTTAATCTCGTAGGACCGACCGCCCAAAGCCGGGGGCAGGAACGAATTCTGTCGGGTAGACGACACGCTTGCCTTGAATCGTAAGCAATTTTGCTGTCGTAAACTTTTCCCCTCTGTCTGCTAGGCGACGGTTCTTACCCGTTGGATCGAGTATCATCGATCATCGCCATTAGGTGCAGGTAGCTTGAGACCCTTTAGTGCTCCGCCTGGCCATGGAGCGCGTCGTGCCAAGAGAACGAAATCTACTACTCAAATCCCTTTCGGCCGCTGATTTCCAACTTATTGAGCCATATCTCAATCCGCAGGCATTCTCTCAGCACAAGATTCTGTTCGAACCCGGTCAATCCGTATCGTATGCCTACTTTCCCTATGACGCGGTCGTGTCGCTCGTTGTCACGCTCTCCACCGGCGAAGTTATTGAAGCCGCGATGGTAGGGCGGGACGGGTTGGTAGGAGCAGCGGCGGCACTCAACGGAAAAATAGCAATCAACCGCGCCATCGTACAAATCACAGGAGACGGAGCCGCCTGCGACGTCGAAGCGCTAAAGCGAGCGGCAATGCAGAGCCCGACGCTGCACTCTCTGCTCATCCGCCATGAACAAGTCGTCTACGCGCAGGCGCAGCAAAGTGCTGCGTGCAACGCCACGCACACTATCGAGGAGCGTCTTGCCCGCTGGCTTCTCAGGGCCCGTGACCTCGCTCGTAGCGATACGCTTCCCTTCACGCAGGAGTTTTTGGCCGAGATGCTGGGCGTACGCCGCACCAGCGTTTCCATGGTCGCGCATACGCTTCAGCAAGCCGGGCTTTTGAAGTATGCGCGGGGGCGCATCCAGATCGTCGATCTAGAAGGAATGCAGGAAAACGCTTGCGAGTGTTATGAGACAGTCTCTAGGCACTACGACCTGCTGTTAGGTGTCCGAAATAATAAATAGTCGAATGTTGCGTGCTGGCATGTCCGCTATTGGCCCAAAGCGGACATGAGGTACTGCGCTGCACATGTCTGCTTTCGGGGGTAAAGCAGACATGCCCTTTTGCACTGCATATGTCCGCTTTTGACCCAAAGCGGACATGCCTTCTATCAAACGATCTGCTCCGAACTCACGCGGAACCCCATTTCCCGTGTCGGCGTGACTGAGTAATACGTTGTGATTACCATGGGGCCACATGAGGCGGCGCAAATTCATTGAGTTGGTAGCGGGCTTGGTCGTTTGGCCACTTGCCGCGCGTGCGCAACAGGCTGATCGAATGCGCCGCATTGGCGTGCTCGTGGGCCTGCGCGAGCACGACGCCAATATGGTTGCGCGGCTAACGGCGCTACGACAGGGATTGGCAAAGCGTGGGTGGTCGGAGGATCGCAATATTCGCATCGACTATCGTTACGCCCCGGGCGGTATCCATGCGCAGGCGTTGGCGAAAGAGCTCATTGCGTTGGAACCGGAAGTAATTCTGGCGCACACAACGACCGTTGCGGCAGCGCTGCAGAAGGAGACCAGCACGATTCCGATCGTCTTTGTCAGCCTCGCTGACCCGATCGGCTCGGGTTTCATCGTCAGTCTAGCCCGACCCGGCGGCAATATGACGGGCCTCACAACTTTCGAAGCAAGCATTGCTGGCAAATGGGTTTCAATGCTGAAGGAAGTGAACCCCAGCATGAAACGTGCTGCCTTCCTAGCCAATCCCGAAATCAAAACGTACGATTTCTATTTGCGTGCGGTGCAGGCTCCGGCCGCAGCGCTCGCCATTGAGATTATCCCGCGTCCCGTCAAGAATGCGGCGGAAATCACGAACGTAATCGAGGACCTCGCACACGTGTCGGACAGCGGACTGATCGTGGCGCCCGATGCTTTCATCGTTGTCCACGGCGATCTCATCATCGCGCTTGCGGCGCGGCATCGTTTGCCCGCCGTCTATGCGTTCGGCTACCTTGTCGCGGAAGGCGGACTCATGTCCTACGGGACTGACCGCGTCGATGAGATGCGACAAGCGGCGTCCTACATCGACCGTATCCTGCGCGGCGACAAGCCGGCCGATCTTCCAGTACAAGCGCCGACTAAGTTCGAAACCGTTGTCAATCTCAAAACAGCGAAGGCGCTCGGCGTAACGCTTCCGCCCGGCCTGCTTTTGGCCGCCGACGAGGTGATCGAATAATCTTGCGGATGTCCGCTTTTGACCCAAAGCGGACATGCATGTCGCTTGCTCACAAACGATCTCGGTTGCGCCAACTTGTCGCGGTTCGCTATCCACGCAAAGAGGTACGGGCTTCTGATCGATGCCCGCTTCTCTCATTTTGGTGGAATAGAATAATTGGCGTGTCTGACTTATCATTAGCTCAATTTCCGAGCGACGCCACGCCTGAGACGCGCTTGTGGAATGAGGCGTCAAATGGAAACGCCGAGTGTAGAGCGTCGGCTTGCTGCAATTCTAGCGGCGGATGTGGTCGGCTATAGCCGACTGATGGAAGCTGATGAGGATGGGACTATCGCGCGGCTGAAGACAGTTCGGCTAGAGCTCATCGACCCAGCACTCGCCAAATGTAAGGGTCGCATCATCAAGACCACGGGTGACGGAATGTTGGTAGAATTCCAAAGCGTCACCGAGGCGCTGCGCTGCGCCGTGGATTTCCAAGAGCGCATGGCGCGACGCAATCGCGATATGCCCGCATCGCGCACCCTTCTTTATCGTATCGGCATCAATCTGGGCGATGTGATCGTGGAGGGAGACGATATCCTCGGTGACGGCGTCAATGTGGCGGCCCGACTTGAGTCCATAGCGCAGCCAGGCGGAATCTGCATCTCTGCGGCGGTGCGTGATCAGGTCGGGGACCGGCTGGAAGTCGGATACGAGGATCTCGGCGATCAGCACGTCAAGAATATCAACCGTCCAATTCGGGTTTTTAAAGTTGTTCTAACCGGCCGACCTTCAGGCAGAAGCAATACAGTCTCCGTCGAGCGGGCAGCGCCTGAGGCGAGTGCTCGGATGCCGTCGATCGCAGTTCTACCGTTTATCAACATGAGCGGTGATAGAGAACAGGAGTTTTTTTCCGACGGGCTAACCGAGGACATCATCACCGAACTGTCGCGTTTCCACGAAGTACTTGTAATCTCCCGCAACGCTGTTTTCGTTCACAAGGGAAAGGCGGTAAAGGCGAAGGAAATTGCGCGTGAGTTCGGCGTCGACTACGTCGTGGAAGGAAGTGTGCGCAAGACAGCGGATCGCGTCAGGGTCACTGTCCAGCTCGTCGACGGAGAGACAGAAACACATGTCTGGGCCGAACGTTACGATCGAAAACTTGAGGACATTTTTGACATCCAGGATGAGGTGACGGCGGCCATCGTCGCGACATTGTTTGGCCGTGTGGAGGCTGCAAGGCACGACCGGGTGCAACGAAAGCGCACCAAAAATATGGCGGCATACGAATATGTGCTGACGGGCAAGATTCTGCACCATTTGTCCAATCGCCAAGCCAACGCCGAAGCACTTCGTATGCTGAACCGAGCCATTAAACTCGATCCGAACTACGCACATGCTCATGCTTGGAAGGCTTGCGTGACCGGGCAGGCGTGGCGGAGTGGTTGGTCCGGGGATACCGATGCCAAAGCGCTGCAAATGATATCGGAAGAGGTGCAAACAGCTCTCGCGCTCGACAACAATGATGCCGATGTGCACCGAATCTTCGCTGCCCTAAAATTGAACTTCAACGAGCACGACAAGGCAATTTATCACCAGGAACGTGCTCTTAGCCTCAATCCGAACAGCGACCTCGTAGTGGTGCAGCAGGGCGAGCTACTGACCTGGCTCGGACGCCCAGAAGAGGGGATCGAGTGGATTCGGCGAGCGATGCGCCTCAACCCCTATCATCCGCAACGTTTCTGGAGTCATCTCGGTCGAGCACAATATACGGCGCGTAATTATGCTGATGCGATCCAATCCTTCAGCAAGCTGACTGCGCCCGATCACACGCATCACGCCTTTCTGGCTGCATCGTCGGCGCAGTTGGGAAACCGTACCGCCGCCGCCGCCCACGCTCGCGAGGTTCTCCAGCAGCAGCCAAATTTCACCGTGCAGAGCTACCTAACCACGCTTCATTATCGGCAGGCACGGGATAACGAACACTTGCGTGAAGGGCTATTGAAGGCTGGGTTACCGGAATAGTGTAAGACTGGGTTTCCAGCTGTTCGACACTGGTCGACACACGCTTCCCTGCAACTGCTTGCGCTCCACTACAGCATGTCCGACCAGGCTGCCCTCTGTGCTTTCCCGCGCTGATGATACGCGACCAATACAGAGTGCGGCGGCGCATGAATCTGTTTTTTGGCGCAAGGCAACCTCACTGCCGAGTACAGGGCCGATTTCACTGCGCAACTGCTGTGTCCTAGACCAGACTGGCCCTGTGGGCGTTGGCGGAGTAATCGCCCACGGCCTAGCGCGGGGGCAGGCAGCCGACCCAGCACCGATCTATAGGCCGGTGCTGGACAAAGGTGTAGTCTCGTGGGCGAGGGCAAAAGCACATGGCCCGGAAGAAGAAGAAAAAGCCGGTGCGTACTAGGGCGCGGAAGGCGAAGCGCGCACGCAAGCCCCAGTGGCACCGCACCGAGCCTCTAGATGAGCTGACAAAAAAGTATATGGACCAAGGATTACCTGCGGACCAAGCACGGGAGCGTGCCCGCGCTGAATTGCGTGCAAACAATCGCGAAGATTGGTGGAGCGGCTAACTGACCGCGTCAGCCTAACCCACGGATGCTGCGCCCGCATGCGCGTGACGTTGTCGCGGATTATTCACCACCAATGTGACCCGGCGAGAACTGCGGCGCTTGCCAAAATGATCGCAATTAAACTGAACGTCGCACCGCGCGTGTACGTGTCCAATGGTGGCCCCCTTTCCCCGTCCACCTGTGGCTTCAAGATCGACTTATCGTTTTGTCCGCTTTTGCCCCAAGCCGACATCAGCCGTGGCCATTTGAAAATGTATGGTCATGTCCGCTATTGGCCCAAAGCGGACATGAGCTAGCGCACCGCACATGTCTGCTTTTGGGGGTAAAGCAGACATGACCTTGTGCGGAAATCCGCTTTTGCGGTCGCTATTGGGGGCAAAGGACATGCCTTGTTGCACCCCGCTAATGACCCCAAGCGGACATCGCGATGGCTTCAAGCAGCGCCTCGTGTTGCAAGTATGGTCAGGATCTGCACTTCCTTCGGCACTTCAAGCAGGAATTCCGGATCACGGTCGAGATGATGCGTGAGGTGCGGATCGCCACCGCTGTGGCCAATCATCGCCTCGATGCTTGACCACCAGGAGATTGTCACAAATTCGGTCTCGGCGCCGCGATCCTCGCGCAGCATCTGCACGCTGAGCGCCCCCTTCGCTTCGAGTGGGTCGATTCCATTCGCGAGCCAGTAGCGTTCATATTCGTCGGCTCTATCCCTCCGCGTGCGTCCGCGCCAGACCCGCGCGAATTTCGCAGCCTGCATGCCGGCGGTAGTCGCCATATTACGTCTCCTGATGCCGCCTATGGAAAGCGAACATTACAGGCTCTTAGTACTCGTAAAGAGGGTCTCGAATAAGCCGAGGCGATGTCTGCTTCTGGCCCAAAGCAGACATGACCGAGTGCGCTGCACATGTCCGTGGTAAAGCAGACATGACCTTGTGCGGAAATCCGCTTTTGCGGTCGCTATTAGGATTAAAGCGGACATTGCTTATTGCACCGCACATGTCTGCTTTTGACCCAAAGCGGACATCGGACTGGATCCGCGTTTGAAGGCGGTTGTGCGCCATTTCTCTCTGGCTACCCGGTTGCAAAGTGCTAGCCTTTAGCGGCACAAAGCGTGGTCCTCGCGGAGGGCACATGCAACGACGCCAGTTCATCACGCTTCTTGGCGGTGCAGCGGCTGCGTGGCCGCTTACTGCGCGTGCGCAGCAGGCGGCGATGCCGGTGATCGGATTCCTGAGCAGCGCGTCGCCCCAATCGTACGCGCACGTGGTGGCCGCGTTCCGCCAGGGTCTGAAGGAAGTCGGTCATGTCGAGGGCCAAAGCATCGCGATCGAATACCGCTGGGCGGAGGGGCAATATGATCGCCTGCCGCTACTGGCAGCTGAACTGGTTCGGCGGCAGGTCGCCGTGATTGCCACTTCCAGCACACCCGCGGCAATTGCGGCCAAGGCTGCAACTACGACGATTCCGATTGTCTTCGAGATCGGGTACGACGCGGTCGACGTTGGACTTGTCGCCAGCTTGAACCGACCGGGCGGAAACCTCACGGGTACAACCAATTTGGGCGTGGAGGTATCGGCGAAGCAGCTACAGCTGCTGCACGAATTGGTCCCGACCGCAACGACCATTGCCCTGCTTATCAACCCGACCAATCGCATGCTTGCCGAGGCCCTGTCGCGAGACGCACAGCCGGCGGCCGGCAAGCTGGGGCTGCAGCTTCATGTCCTGCATGCGAGCACCGAACTCGACTTCGATATCGTCTTCGCAACCTTGGCCCAACTGCGGGCAAATGCGCTCATAATTGGCGCCGATTCATTCCTCATCAGTCAGAGCGAACAGCTCGCCGCACTTGTGGTCCGACACGCGATTCCGGCCAGCTTTTACTTTCGCGAATTTGTCGTGGCCGGTGGCCTGATGAGTTACGGAGGCAGTTTTACGGATGCGCACCGCAAGGTCGGCGTCTATGTTGGTCGCATTCTCAAGGGCGAAAAGCCCGCCGATCTACCCGTTTTGCAGCCGACCAAATTCGAGCTGGTGATCAATCGTAAGGCCGCCAAGGCACTCGGACTCACAATTCCAGACAAGATGCTTGCGCTTGCCGACGAGGTGATTGATTGAACGATCATGTCCGCTATTGGCCCATAGCAGACATGGGCTGGTGCACTGCACATGTCTGCTTTTGGGGGTAAAGCGGACATGGCCTATTGCGGAATTTCGCTTTCGCGGTCGCTATTGGTTGTAAAGCGGACATGACGTTTTGCACTGCATATGTCCGCTTTTGACCCAAAGCGGACATGGGTCGGCCCTTTCCCCGTGCAGGTTTAAACCGCTACGATATCTGTCCTAAGCCTCGGGGAGGCAATGAAGCGACGCGAGTTCATCACGCTGATTGGCGGAGCGGCGGCAACTTGGCCGCTCGCGGTGCGCGCGCAGCAACCCGAGCCGATGCGGCGGATCGGAGTGCTGATGGGATTTCCCGAAAGCGACTTGCAAGCACAGAGCTTTATCGCAGCATTCCGGGACGGACTTCAAAAGCTCGGGTGGACGGATGGCCGCAACGTTCGGATCGAAACTCGCTGGACGGCGCTCGACAAGGAATTGATGCAACAATTCGCCAAGGAACTCGTCGCGCTGCAGCCTGACCTCATTCTTACGCAAAGCACGCCCGCCACTGCGGAGCTGCTGCAACAAACGCGCACCATTCCCATCGTTTTCGGGCTCCTTGCCGATCCGATCGGCAGCGGCTTCGTCGCGAGCTTTCCGTGGCCGGGAGGAAACGTCACCGGTTACGGTGTCCGCTTTTAGCGGACGTCCGAAAGAACGCATCCAATGTCCGCTTGCGGGGGTAAAGCGGACATGATGATCGGACTGCGAAATGTCCGCTTATGACCCAAAGCGGACATTCGGGTGACTTTCCTCAGGACACCAATCACGTAGTCTTGGAGCGGGTTGGGACCCTCGACTCGGATCGCGGGGGCTCGACCTCCTTTTGGGTTGCCGAAGGCGCTAATGGCGGCGATGCGAACGCGCCGGTTATCGCCATGATTTGTTGTTGGCACGCAATTCCGTCGGCCATGATCCGCTCGAACGCTCCGCCGGCCCAATCCTGATACGTCTGGATCAGATCGACGAATGTCTGGGTTTCGCACATACGCTCTGCGGCTTCGCGCGCTTTGTGAGATCCGGTATGGCGCCGTTCGAACCAGCCATTCGCAAGCGCCTGCATGCCGTCCAAAACCTTTTCCTGGTTTTCCCAGAAACGTTGCGCATTTTCTCGAAGCGGGGCCGAAATTGCGGAAGTTGGCAGAAACATCTTCTGCATAGCGGTCCATTGTTCAGTTAAATCCGAATTTTTCATAGTCTACCTCCGGACGCTCGTGGTCTGCCGTGTCGCAGCGTCGGCGCGGTCGAATGAAAGCTTTTGGCTTGTCGGCGCCCGCTCCGGCGCCGGCAGCTGCAGCACGGTAGCGTGCTGACCCTCGCGCAGCTGCGTGACCAGGACAATTTCCCCATCGGGAAACTCAAGCGCGTCGTGATGCATGGTCAGCTCATCTAGATTGATCTGCCGAAAGCGCGCGAGCTTCTGTTTCAGACTGCGGCCCCGGAAGAAGCCGAACAGTCCATCGCATTCCACGTCTCGCTCAAACGCGACTTCGGTCCCAGGCAGCAGGCAAACGGCCATGTCGACCTCGCCAATCGCGGCAAAGCCACGTGTTGGCGAAGTACGAAATCGGGTCGAAACTAGCTTGTCGCCCACGCGTGCTGGACGCGATGCGACAAAGTGGAGGCTGTAGTCGCACATGATCAATAACTCCCTGTTGCTGCGAACAGCCGGGAAGCATCCTTTCGATCCAAGTGCGTGAAAGATCGGCTTGGGTCCGGGATTTCCCGGATGTACCGCGATCCTGATTGGATGCTAGCGCCATTCCTGACTGGTGGAAAGCAGGCAATTTGTCCGCCAGCCGCCCCGCAATAGCCACGGGCGCGGGGTCCGTGGTCGGCTCAACAGCGAGAAAATCAAGCCGCGCGCTGCCAGTCCATCACGAGGGCGATCCACGCGTGCTGCTCAGGGTCGAGGCGCAGCGCGTACGGCGACCAACCCCGCCTGCGAAGCGCCATTGACACGTCGGCGGCCTCGGCGCTCTCGGGCACGGTGAAGCCGGCGCTGCGGCGCCCCTTGGGCGTATCTACGAACACGCGGCGACGACGATGTGACATCAGACTCACCATCGCGAACGGTCGCATCAACGGGCGCGAGTGGCCGCCGGCTCGAGATTGACCACTATGGAATGGGAGCCGGCGCCGGGCGAACCTGGGCGACTGCCGGGCATGTAATTAGTGTCGATTAATTTCCAAGAGGGATGCTGCAGCGCAGAACGCCGGGGGAACCTTAGGATGTCGGGACTGCCTAGCGATTGCCCATTGTGGGTACCGTGAAGGAAGGTCCGCCAGAAACACGAAAGGCTCGCCCGCCCATAAACGCGAATGACGGGCGGTCATGTCCGCTTCTGGCCCTTAGCGGCGGACATGCGGGCCTCGCTGACCAATGTCCGCTTTTAGGGGTGGCGATAAAGCGGACATCGCGCTGAACCAGCAGAATGTCGGCTTATGACTCAAAGCCGACCCAGATTGCCTAAGAAGCGTGCGATAAGCGCTTGCCGATCAACCTTTCTTCAAGGATTGCCGGACTTGCTGAACGGGCCAGTCCTTACTTGCTTCGATCACGCGCACTCATGAACCGTCTGTTTTATCGATGAGAGCGTGCCCCGTTCAATCCCTGGAACCAATTCACCCCTTGTGCGTTACAGGCCACCGAGCCGTCCACCCGCTGCTTTAGCGCGGAGCCCAGGGCCATGTGGACCACGCTTTTTCACGGTTAGCTTCTGATCGTGGCCGCCTCTTTGGCCTTGCGGCGTTGTCCTTGCCCAGCGGCGCGCATTGAAGACATCCAGTGATACTTGCGGTCGGCGCGATCAACGCTAGAGGCGGTTAAGCACAAAGGAGGACGTCATGAATGAATGGAGCAATGCCAAGCTTTGCGACGTCGCCAATCTGATCCTTGGAGTAATCCTTTTGGCGTCGCCTTGGATCTTTGGCTTTCCGAGCGGCGCGGCGTCGCAGAACGCCGTTATCAGCGGGATTGTCATTGCGGCGATATCTATTGCCGCATTGGCCGCGTTTACCGTCTGGGAGGAATGGCTCAATCTAATCGTGGGCCTCTGGGTCTTGGTTTCGCCCTGGGTGCTCGGGTTTGCAGGGACTACGGCGATGCATGTCCACATCGTCATTGGCATCATTGTCGCCGTTCTTGCCGCGCTCGAAATCTGGCTTCTTTATCAGCGCCCGCCACGACACACTGCGGCCAGCTGATTGTGAACGACGGAAACACAAGCTCGGCCGTGGCGTCTGCGTTCTATTAGCGGACGCTACGGGCCACAGCTCATATGCCGCGAGTGCCGGCTAATGTGTGTGAGCCAAAAGGCTTTCGGATGATCCTGTATGACGCGTGTCGCGCCACGTTCGGTATGACCGACCTGCTGCGGCGTGCACAGGGGCAGACGTTCGAAGCGTTTGGATTGGGTCCCGAGGAATGTCCCTATGAGGTCGTTGCCTCTGGTGCATTTTGGCGCCATCGCGATTACGGCAGATCCTTCGCACAATCGGTGCTTATCGTCGCGGCTCCCATCAAACGCGCATACATCTGGGATCTCGTCCCATCATCGAGCGCTATCCGTTATATTTTGCATCAGGGCTTCCATGTCCATCTTCTGGAATGGCTCCCGGCCGAGACAACCAGCGAGTATGGTTTGGCAGAATGCGCCGAGAGCATTTCCGAATGCGTTGCAAGGATTTCAAGCAGGCGTACAAGCGCGAAGACGTTTCTGATGGGTCATTCGCTGGGCGGCACGCTGGCCGCAATATTTGCAGCTTCGCAACCGGATTCCATACGTGGTTTGGTGCTGCTCAGTACACCGTTGTGCTTCAAACCTGAGAGCAGTCGTTTCCGGGACGCATTGGTTTCCCTCATTCCGGCAGGCTTGCTTGATGCTGCGCCATGTCCAGGCTCGCTTCTCTCGCACATGAGTGCCTTGGCATCTCCCGATACATTTATTTGGTCGAGGATAGCAGATGCAATGGCTAGCGTAGCGGACATTCATGCACGGGAAATTCATGGACGAGTCGAGCGGTGGGCGCTCGATGAAGTGCCTCTTTCCGGTGAATTGGTCCGTCAATTGATCGAGTGGCTCTATCGCGAAAATCGCTTTTGCGTTGGCAATTTGAAAATCGGTAATAAGCGTATTGGTCCTGTTACCCTGACGACGCCAACTCTTGCGGCGGTCAACGTTGACGATGATGTCGCCCCCATTGTTTCGGTCAAGCCGTTCATTGACGCCATGCCGATAAAGGACGTTCGCATTGTTGAGATTCCGGGTGAAACAGGCGTGTGCTTCCAGCACCTAGGGGTTTTGATTGGGCGCAAGACCCGAGCCGCGGTTTGGCCGGAAATTGTTTCCTGGATGGACTCGCATGCCGATCCTCGCGCTCCGGCTCGACGATCTCTCAATGAACATGTCGATGGACATTAACATGTCCGCTTTTGGTCCTTAGCGGACATGTGAGAGATATTACGGCGGCTGGTCTGCTCAGTAGGTCGCGCTCAGTGAAAACACCAAACACCAAGGCCTGATATAGTGGCGAGGAGGTCCGTCAGGGATCGGCCGTGAGGTAATAGTTCGCAGACAATATAAGGATAATGTACGGTTCTTCCATGAGTTGCTGAGCGGTTGCGAGATCAAGTCCGCCATAAGCACGTTCGTGAATCCTGCATGCGCTCCGGCGCAGGAGATCGCCGTTTGATCTTTCGGCCGACACAGACCGGATTGGTTACCCCTGGAGCACGTAGATGCCGGGCGCGTCGGCGAGCACTTTGTACCCGGCCTCAGGGGCGGCTATGCGGGGCGGCGGCACCGGCTCACCCGATCGCATTTCGAGCCACGACACCCATTCTGGCCACCAAGAGCCTTCCTGGCGCGGGGCGGTCGCCACCCAAGTATCCGGGTCCACATACTGGTCAGTGGGACTTTTGGTCCTGACCTGATAGCTGCGGTTTTTGTGGCCGGGCTCCGAAACAATACCGGCATTGTGGCCGCCACTGGTGAGCAGGAATGTGATCTCGTTGTCGGCCAAAAGG
>Ga0209382_10004140_pt1 | contig 19544 bp, 18 predicted proteins | sample SoiMetdeltSBSDD5_FD_187599 | JGI IMG/M metagenome (GOLD analysis project Ga0209382, IMG submission 187599) | Bulk soil microbial communities from a Populus tree surrounding site in Tennessee, USA - Soil MetaG P. deltoides SBSDD5 (SPAdes) (version 2) | ecosystem: Environmental > Terrestrial >... | reverse complement strand
TTGCATGCCACCTCGCGCCGCCTCCACCGCCTCACCGAACCCGGCTGCCGTGAACATGTCGGAGTAGCCCTCGGCTCCCAGGTAGGGGATCAACCCACGGGCAAGCTGCGCGCGCGTCGCGGGCGCCGGGTCGACGGCCGCCGGTACCCAAGCTGCCAGCCGGGGTGTGCGGCCTGCCATCTCGGCGACCAGCGCCGGCGTGACGAGGTTCAGCACCATCCGGTCCGCGACCTGTGCCGCCACGCGCACGGTCGCCTCACCGAACGCGGCGACCGTCAGCGAAGTCTCCGGCGCGGGGAGCCGCAGCCGGTACCCGTCCGTGCGCACCAGCTCGCCCGCGTACCGGCCCTTTTCTCCCGCCAGCAGCGGCCGCAGCGCCTCGGCCGTCTCGCGGATGTGCCGCGCGGTGCGTTCCCGGCGCCGCCCGTGCCAGCGCTCGACCAGCACGTGGCTCGAGCTGCCGATCGCGAGGTGCACGGGCCGCCGCGCCACCGCCGCGACGCTCGCGATGCCCATGGCCATCGCGACCGGGTCCCGGACCGCGGTCGCGAGCGGTCCGACGCACAGCTCGATGGCGCGGGTCTCGCCCGCGATCGCGGTCGCGAGCGCGAACGCGTCCCAGGTCGCCATCTCCCCGATCCACAGCTCCGGGTAGCCGAGCTCGTCCGCGATGCGCGCGGTCGCGAGCGCCTCCAGCGGGTCGCGGTCCTGCCAGAAGCCGAGGCTGACGCCGACGCGCGTCAGGCCGAGCCGCCGGGCAGCGACCCGCCCGGGATCCAGGTGGCGTGGAAGCCGAGCGGGACGCGCACCGGCAGCCGCAGCCGGCAGACCGGCCCGCCGGTGATGTCGCCCGCGTCGAGCACGTGCACCTCCGAGGCGCCGTCGCGCTCGTCGTGCACGTACGACACGAGGTAGCCGTCGTCCTCGGCGGTCGCGCCCGGCCGGGGCGCGAACGGCGCCTCGCTGCCCCAGCGCCCGTCGCCGAACCAGTGCGTCTCGGCCGTGCCCTGCTCCACGTCGTACTTCATGAGGCCGTCGAACAGCAGGGTCTTCTCGGGAGAGATGTGCATGTTGTACGTGTGGCGCGCGGGCCGGCCGACGAGCCCCTGGTTCATGGAGGGGAACTCGCTGTTGTCGTCGTCCATCACCTGCTCCGTCGTGCGGCCGGTGCGCAGGTCGAAGCGGTAGCGGTGCAGGTGCGCGTCGAGCCGCAGATACGTGAGCATCTGGGCCAGCGGCCCGGCGTCCGCCGGGACGGGCTTGGGCTGCTTCACGCGGCAGACGTCGAGGACGATCTCGTCGCCTTCGTCGCGCGCGTTGATCGAGTGGTAGATGTAACACGGGTCGGCCTCGAACCAGCGCACCGCGTCGGCGTTGCCGTAGCGCGGGATCACGCCGAACCGTGCCGGCAGGTCGCGCCGGAACTGCAGCTTGTGGCGCCCGCGCGCCGCCGCCTCCGGGTCGGCCACGAGCGGGAGGTCCATCAGGATCGAATGGCGCTCCGTGATCGCCATGTCGTGCGGCAGCCGCGGGCCCGGCATGTCGATCGGCACGAAGTGGCGCACGGTGCCCTCGGGGCCCACGACGCCGTAGCGCATGTAGGGCGGCCTCACGCCGAAGTCGAAGAACATCAGCTCACCCGTGCGCTCGTCGACCTTCGCGTGTGCCGACACCTCGCAGCGCAGCGTGCCGCCGAAGTCCTCGGGCCCGAGCGTCTCGAGCGTCACGGGATCGAGCGCGTACGGCTTCCCGGCCCGGTACCACAGCGCGAGCAGCCGGTTGCCGTGGAACAGCACGTCCGTGTTGGCCGTGTCCTTCTCGGGAGCGTCGGGCGGGTTCGCGCCGAACGGCTCGATGATGCCGCGCCAGATCGCACGGCCCGCATCCCGCTCGGCGAGGAAGCCCTCGGTGCGGACCCAGCGGTTGCGGTACGTCGCCTCGCCGTCCGCGAAGTGGACGGAATGCACCATCCCGTCGCCGTCGAACCAGTGGTAGCGGCCGACCGGGTGGTGCTGGGGGTTCGGCCCGTTGCGCACGTACACGCCGTTCAGGTCGTCCGGGATGCGGCCGGCGACGACGTCCAGGCCGCGCAGCGTGACCTCGTCGTGGGTCGGCGCGTAGGAGCCCTCGAGGTAGGGGTTCGTCTCGGCGGCGGCCGGGGTTGCTTCCACATGCAGGCTCATTGCCGCGTACTACACCAGACGACCGGGTCGCTTGCTAGAGGTAGCCCATGCTCGCCGAGCTCCGCGTCCGCAACCTGCTGCTGATCGAAAGCGCCGAACTGGCGCTCGGCCCCGGCCTGAACGTCCTCACCGGGGAGACCGGTGCGGGCAAGACGATGGTCGCGCACGCGCTCGACCTGCTGCTGGGCGGCAAGCCGCGCCGTGGCATCGTGCGGCCCGGGGCCGAGGAGGCATATGTGGAAGGCGTGTTCGAGCCGCCCGCGGGCCTGGCCGACGATCCCGGCCTCGCGGAGCTGGCGGAGCGGGTACCGCTCGGCGACAGCGAGCTGGTGCTCGCGCGCCGCGTCGTGCCGGACGGGCCGACGCGCTCCTACATGCAGGGTCGCTCGGTGTCGGCCGCGGAGCTGGGCCTGGTGGGCTCGCGCATGCTCGCGTTCTTCGGGCAGCACGAGCACCGCAAGCTCATGCTCACGTCGGCGCAGCTGGAGATCCTCGACGCGTTCTGCGGCAAGCAGCACCTCGAGGCGCGGCAGCAGTTCGCGCGCGACCACGCGCGGGCGCGCGAGATCGAGCGCGAGCTGGAGGACCTGCGCGCGCGGGTGGGCGCGCGGGACCGCGACATCGACTTCCTCGACTTCGAGCTGGAGGAGATCGAGAGCGTCGCCCCGGCCGTGGAGGAGGAGGCGGAGCTGGAGCGCGAGCGCTCCCGGCTCGGCGCAGTGGAGTCGCTGCGCTCCGCGGCCGCCGTGGCGGCCGAGGCGCTCGACCCCGCCGACGGCGACGACGGCGCCGTCGCGCGCATGGCCACCGCCGGTGCGGAGCTCGACCGCGTGGCGGGCACCGACGACTCGCTCGACACGCTCGCGTCGCGGTTCGGCACGCTGACGTTCGAGCTGCAGGACGTCGCCGGAGAGCTGCGCGGCTACCTCGACCTGCTGGAGGCCGATCCGGAGCGGCTCGCGGCGGTGGAGGAACGGCTCGACCAGCTCAGCCGCCTGAAGCGAAAGCACGGCGGCACGGTCGAGGCCGTCCTCGAGCACGCCGAGCGCTGCCGCGCCGAGCGCGACCGGCTGGCCGGCGCGGAGGAGACGACCGGCCGGCTCGAGCGCGCCCTCGCGGCGGCCGCCGGGAAGCTGAAGGAGGCAGCCGCGCAGCTGCACTCCGCGCGCGTGAAGGCGGGCCGGAAGCTGGCGCAGCGCGTCGTGTCGGAGCTCGGCGAGCTGGCGCTCCCGGATGCGACGTTCGAGGTCGTGGTCTCGGAGCGCGACATGACCGCGTCCGGCACCGATTCCGTCGAGTTCCTGATCGGCCCGAACCCGGGCGTCCCCGCGGGACCGCTGCGCGAGACCGCGTCGGGCGGCGAGCTGTCGCGCATCATGCTCGCGCTGATGAGCGTGGCGACCGCGGGCGGGTCCGGCACCGTGGTCTTCGACGAGGTGGACGCCGGCGTCGGCGGCGCGACCGCGCGCGCCGTGGGAGAACGGCTGCGGACGCTGGCGGGCGAGCGCCAGGTCGTCTGCATCACGCACCTGCCGCAGGTCGCCTCCCTGGCGGAGCGCCATTTCCGGGTCGCGAAGCGGGCGCAGCTGCGCGAGGCAGGCGCTCCCGAGGTCGCCCGGACCGAGGTGGAGCGGCTGGACCGCGCGGAGCTGGTCGAGGAGCTGTGCCGCATGCTGGGCTCCGACGGAGGTGACGAGGCCGCCCGCCGACACGCCGAAAACCTGCTCCGGGCCGCGTAGAATCAGCCCTTCGGCGCGCGCCGGGGGCCGGAGGAGGAGCACCTGGAACCACCGGCATCGTGCCCCAGCCCTTGTCCGCATCGAAAGCGACAACCCGCCTGCCCGCCACGACAGGCCTCTCGCCGTTCGCGGCGCTCCTCCCCGAGGTGCAGGGCACCGCGCGCCTGGGCAAGCGCACGAAGCACCTGGTGCGGCGTCTGACGCCGCAGGACGTCGCCGTCATCGACCACGCCGACCTCGACCGCATGGCAGCCGAGGACCTCGTCGAGTCGGGCGTCGCGGCCGTCGTGAACGTGGCCTCCTCGATGAGCACGCGCTATCCGAACCCGGGCCCCCTGATCCTGGCGCGGGCGGGCGTGCGGCTCGTGGACGCGATCGGCGCCCCGCTGTTCGACAAGCTCTCGGACGGCGACCCGGTCACGATCCGGGGGGGAACGGTGCTCGGCCCCGACGGTGTGGTCGCGGAGGGGCGCCTCCTGACAGTCGAGGAGCTGACGCGCACCGCCCGCGAGCAGCAGCACCTGATCGGCGAGGCGATCCAGGACTTCGCCGAGAACACCCTCACGCACATCAGGGAGGAGGGCGAGATCCTTGCGGGGCGGCTTCAGATCCCCGACCTGCGCACCGAGTTCCGTGACCGGCACGCGCTGATCGTCGTGCGCGGCACCGACTACCGCCGCGACCTGCGCATGCTGCGTCCCTACATCCGCGACCTGCGCCCCGTGCTCGTGGGCGTCGACGGCGGGGGCGACGCGCTGATCGAGGCCGGCCTGAAGCCCGACCTGGTGTTCGGCGACATGGACTCCGCCTCGGACCGCGTGCTGACGAGCGGAGCGGAGCTGGTGGTGCACGCCTACCGCGACGGCGCGGCGCCGGGGCGCGAGCGGCTCGAGCGGCTCGGCCTGGAGCACGAGATCCTGCCCGCGGCCGGGACGAGCGAGGACGTAGCGATGCTGGTCGCGCACGAATTGGGGGCGAGCCTGATCGTCACCGTCGGCTCGCACTTCAACCTGATCGAGTTCCTCGACAAGGACCGCGAGGGAATGTCATCGACCTTCCTCACCCGGTTGCGGGTCGGCGACAAACTGGTCGACACGAAGGGGGTCAGCCGGCTCTACCGTGCCGGATCCAGCCGCCTGCTGATCCTCGCGCTGGTCGCGGTCGCGCTGGTGACGCTGGTCGTGGTCGCGCTCAGCTCACCGCAGATCGAGCGGCTGATCGATCTGCTGGTGTTGAAGCTCGAGGTCCTGCTCGAGGGCAACTAGCGCCGCCGCTCCGCGCGCACCTTGTTCACGCCCCGTTATCACGCGATCTCGCTCGTGGCCGTGTTCCTCGCGCTCGGCATCGGCGTCGTGCTCGGCGTGGCGGTCGGCGAGGAGGGAATCGTGTCGAGCGCCAGCCGCGACCTCGAGCAGTCGCTGCGCGGCGACCTCGACCAGGCGCGCGGCCGCGCGTCCGAGCTGCGGCAGGACCTCGCGCAGCGCCGGGAGTTCGAACGCCAGGCCTACCCGGCACTGGTCGGCAACCTGCTCCCGCAGTGGCGCATCGGGATCGTGGCGATGAACCGGCTGCCGTCGGGGTATGTGTCCGAGATCCGCGACGCCGTCGAGCCGGCCGGGGCGACGATCGAGGCGGTGTCCGTCGTCGAGGCGCCGCTGCCGCTGGACCGCGTCGAGGGCGAGCTGGACGGGACGAAGCTCGAGCGGGTGGAGCGCGACGACGAGGTGCTGGAGCGCTTCGGCCGCCGCATCGGCCGCCAGCTCGCAGAGGGAGGGCAGCTCGTGCGGCGCCTGCGGCAGGAGCTGTTCTCCACGTCGCGCGGGAACTACGAGGGAGTGGACGGGATCGTCCTCGTGCGTGACCCCGACGAGCTGCGAGGCGAGGAGAAGTCGACGCAGGACCGCTTCGAGTCCGCGCTCGTGGACGCGGCCAAGGACGGTGACGTGGAGGTCGTCGGCGTCGAGCGCTCGGACACCGACCCGTCGCAGATCTCGTGGTTCTCCGACCAGGGCGTGACCAGCGTGGACTGCATCGACCTGATCGAGGGAAAGACCGCCCTGGTCTACGCGCTGCTCGGAGAAAGCGGCCGGTTCGGGATCAAGGACTCCGCCGAGCGGCTGCTGCCGCCGCCCCCGGAGCGCCCCGCGGGCTGACGATGCGCTGGCTGGGCCTCGCCACCTCGCTGGCGCTTGCCGCCCTGCTCGCGCCGAGCCTGCTCGCCCGGCTGCGCGCGGCCGGAGTCGTGCGTGAGAACTACCGCGGGCTCGTGCTCCCCGCCGCCTCCGGGATGCTGATCGCCGTCACGGCCGCGATCGCGGTCGGCCTCCTGGCCGCGCTCGAGGAGCTGGCCGACGCCGACACGCTCGCCCCGGAGGTCGGCGCCGCGCTCGTCTTCGTGCTCGGCGTCGGGGTCCTGGGCCTGGTCGACGACCTGCTGGGCGGGCGCCGCCCCGCCGGCGCCGGCGCAGACCCGAACGCGCCGCGGGGGCTGCGCGGACACGTGCGCGCCGCCTCGCACGGCGACTTCAGCACCGGCATGCTGAAGGCGGCCGGAACCCTCGGCCTGGCGCTCTACGTGCTCGCCGGGGACGGGCGCTCCACGGCGGACTACCTGGTCGGCGTGGGTCTCCTGGTGCTGAGCACCCACCTGTTCAACCTGCTCGACCTGCGCCCGGGGCGCGCGGGAAAGGTGTTCGTCGCGCTCGGCGTCGTGCTGACCGTCGGGTCATGGGACACCTACGCGCTGCAGGCGCTCGGCCTCTTCATCGGGCCGGCGCTGGTGCTGCTGCCCTACGACCTGCGGGAACGCGCGATGCTCGGCGACGCCGGCTCGAACGTGCTCGGCGCGGTCGCGGGGCTGTGGCTGATCCTCGCGCTCGGGCCGACCGGGGAGGCGATCGCGCTCGGCGTGCTTGCGGTTCTCACTCTTTACGGGGAGTTCCGCTCGATCAGCGCGGCGGTCGACCGGAACCCTCTGACGCGTTGGCTAGACTCACTCGGCAGGCGCTCTCGGGCATGGTCAAATACATCTTCGTGACAGGCGGCGTGGTCTCGTCCCTCGGCAAGGGGATTGCGTCAGCCTCCATCGGCCGCCTGCTCGTGAGCCGCGGCCAGCGGGTCCAGATCCAGAAGTTCGACCCGTACATCAACGTGGACCCGGGCACCATGAGCCCGTTCCAGCACGGCGAGGTCTTCGTCACCGAGGACGGCGCCGAGACCGACCTCGACCTCGGCCACTACGAGCGGTTCACCGACGAGAACACCTCGCGCACCTCGAACGTCACCTCCGGCGCGGTCTACTACTCCGTGATCCGCAAGGAGCGCCGCGGCGACTTCCTCGGCGGGACGGTGCAGGTCATCCCGCACATCACCGACGAGATCAAGCAGCGGGTGAGGCTGGTGGCCGAGTCGCAGGATCTCGACTACGTCATCACCGAGATCGGCGGCACAGTGGGCGACATCGAGTCCCTGCCGTTCCTCGAGGCGATCCGCCAGTTCCAGACCGAGCTGGGCCGCGACCGCTGCATCTTCGTGCACCTCACGCTCGTGCCCTGGATCGGGCACGCCGGCGAGCTGAAGACGAAGCCCACCCAGCACTCCGTGAACGAGCTGCGCCGGATCGGCATCCAGCCCGACATGGTCGTGTGCCGCTCGGAGGGCGCGCTGTCGCGCGAGATCCGGCAGAAGATCGCCCTGTTCGCGAGCCTCCCCGTCGAGGCCGTGATCTCCGCGCGCGACGTCGACGACATCTACAAGGTGCCGCTGATGTTCCGGGCCGAGGGCGTCGACGACCTGATCCTCGACCACTTCAAGCAGGAGGCCCCGCCGCCCGACCTGGCCGACTGGGAGGCGATCGTGCGGCGCGCCGGCGAGGCGCAAGAGCACGTGCGCATCGCCCTGGTCGGCAAGTACGTGCAGCTCGAGGACGCCTACCTGTCCGTGGTCGAGGCGCTGAAGCACGCGGGCATCCACAACGGGGCGAAGATCGAGGTCTTCTGGGTCGACTCCGAGTCGCTCGACGACGAGGAGGGACGCGAGCTGCTGCAGCAGGCCGACGGGATCCTGATCCCGGGCGGCTTCGGCGTCCGGGGGATCGAGGGCAAGATCAACGCCGCGCGCGTCGCCCGCGAGCGCAAGATCCCGTTCCTGGGCATCTGCCTCGGCATGCAGCTCGCCGTGGTCGACTTTGCCCGCCACGTGGTGGGCATGGAGGGAGCCAACTCCGCCGAGTTCGATCCCGAGACGCCGTTCCCCGTGATCGACCTGCTGCCGGAGCAGAAGGAGGTCGACGACATGGGCGGCACGATGCGCCTCGGCGCCGACCCGGTGAAGCTGCACGACTCCACGGGCGCCCGCGCGGCCTACGACGAGCCGGTCATCTACCAGCGCCACCGCCACCGTTACGAGGTCAACAACCTCCTGCGCCGGCGCCTGGAGGACCACGGCCTGGTCTTCAGCGGGACGTCCCCCGACGACCGCCTGGTCGAAGTCGTCGAGCTGCCCGACCATCCCTTCTTCATGGCGTCGCAGTACCACCCGGAGTTCAAGTCGCGCCCGAACCGGCCCGAGCCGATGTTCCGCGAGTTCGTCGCGGCGGCGCTCGAGCGCGGCCGGGAGCGCGGCAGCGCGGCGGGCGAGCGCGCGGCGGAGCCGGAGGAGATCCGCGCCGAGCGCGCGACCGACGCGGAGCGGGCCGAGCGCGGCAGCTGGTGAGCTCGGCCGAGGCGGCTCCCCGGTCGCTCGGGGTGGACCGCCTGGGCGAGACGTTCGTGCGCCTGTGCGAGATCCCGAGCCCGAGCGGGAGCGAGGCGCATGTCGCCGGGTACGTGGCGGGAGAGCTGCGCGGCCTCGGCCTCGAGGTGACCGAGGACGCGACGGCCGAGGAGACCGGCGCGGGATGCGGCAACCTCCTGGCGCGCATCCCGGGACCGCCCGGTGGGCGCTCGGTGATGCTGTGCGCGCACCTCGACACGGTCCCCGTCCTGGACCGAATCGAGGTCGAGCTGGAGGACGGCTTCTACCGCAACCGCCACGACGCGATCCTCGGCGCGGACGACAAGGCGGGCGTCGCTGTCCTGCTCGAGCTTGCGCGCCGCCTTGCCGAGCAGGGGCCGCCGATCACCTGCGAGCTCGTGTTCACCGTCGGGGAGGAGGTCGGGCTGCGTGGCGCGCACGCGTTCGACGTGGCGGCGCTCGACTCGGAGTTCGGTTTCGTGCTCGACCACGCGGCGCCCCTCGGCCGCATGGTCGTGGCCGCTCCGACCTACTACCACGTGCAGGCCGAGTTCCTCGGCCGTGCGGCACATGCCGGCATCAGTCCCGAGGAGGGACGCAGCGCGATCGCGGCGGCCGCGGCCGCGATCGGCGCGATGCAGCTCGGGCGGACCGACGACGAGACGACGGCGAACGTGGGGGCGATCCACGGCGGGACCGCCGCGAACGTCGTGCCGGAGGGTTGCGTGATCGAGGCGGAGGTGCGCAGCCTGGACGACGCGAAGGCGTCCGAGGGCGTGCGGCGCATGGTGGACGCGATCACCTACGCGGCCAGCGCCTCCGAGGTGGACGTCGACACCACGGTGCAGGAGCAGTTCCGGGCCTATCGCATCGCGGAGGACGACCCGGCCGTGACGCTGGCCGGTGCCGCGCTGCGCGACTGCGGGATCGACCCGGTTCCGACGTCGACCGGGGGCGGCAGCGACGCCAGTGCCTTCGCGGCCAAGGGGTTTCGCTGCGTCAACCTCGCGATCGGCGTGGAGCTCAATCACACGTCCGCCGAGCGGGTCAGCCGCCGGGCGCTCGAGTCCACGCTCGACGTCGCGACACGCCTCGTCCAGCGCGCCGCTGCGTGAGCGGCCGGTGCTGAAGCTGCGCAGAGGGCGGGTGGCCTCGGTCGCGGAGTCCGGCGTGCGGGTCGCGCGCCTGACGGTGACGCTCGAGGGCTCCGGCGAGGAGCGCGACGCGCTCGCCTATCCGGGCCTCACGGGTCCCGTCGAGGCGGGGGACGAGGTGGTGGTGAACGTGGAGGCGCGCGACCTCGAGCTGGGCAGCGGCGGCTTCGACATCGTGCACTGCAACCTGACGCGTGGGCTCGCGGGCGAAGGCGGCGACGCACACGTGATGAAGCTGAACTACACGTCGCTGCAACACGCGGTCCTGCCGGTGGAAGAGGGCCTCGAGCATGCCCCGGAGCGGGCCGGCATCCCGGTGGCGGTGCTCGCCCTGCACGGCCAGCTTCCGTGCGTCGCGTTCGCCCTTGCGCACCTGCGGCCCGGCACGCGCGCCGGCTTCCTGCAGACGCCGGGCGGTGCGCTGCCGGGTGGCCTGTCGGACACCGTCGCCGACCTGCTGCACCGCGGGCTGCTCGCCGGGCACGTCACCGCGGGCGCCTGTCACGGCGGGGCCGAGGAGGCGATCACCGTCGAGGGCGGGCTCGACGCAGCGGTGCGCAGGCTGGATTGGGACTGCGTCATCGCCGGCCCGGGCCCGGGCATCCTGGGCTCCAGCTCCTCCCTGGGCCACGGCGGGCTGGCAGCGCTCGCCAACGCGCACGCCGCGCTCTCGCTGGGCTGCCCGGTGGTGCTCGTGCCGCGCATGTCGAGTGGAGACGAGCGCGAACGCCACCGCGGCCTCAGCCACCACACAGAGACCGTGCTCTCGATGCTGCTGCGCCCGGTGCGCGTGGCTGCGCCTGCGGGAGTATCGCTGCCGGCCGGCGCCGGCCTCGAGCGCGCGATCGCGCACGGCACGCAGCACGAGGGAGTGCACGTCGACGTGTCAGCGCTCGTGGAGCCATATGTTTCGAGCGGCCTGCCGGCCCGCACGATGGGGCGCTCGCTGGACGAGGACCGCGACTTCTTCCTCGCCGCGCTGGCGGGCGGAGCGGTGCTCGCGGACATGACCGATGACAAGCGAGAGGGACTGACATGACATTCGAGCGAGTGGGCGGCGAGATCGTCTACGAGGGCCGGATCGGGAAGGTCCGGGTCGAGCGGTTCCGCCACGACGACGGCGAGGAGGTGCTGCGCGAGGTCGTGGACCATCCCGGCGCCTCGGTGATGCTGCCGCTCGACGGCGACCGCATCTGGCTCGTGCGCCAGCCGCGCGAAGTCGTGGGGGAGCAGTCGCTGCTCGAGCTGCCGGCCGGCAAGCTGAACGGGGTCGAGCCGCTCGAGACCGCCAAGCGCGAGCTGCGCGAGGAGATCGGCAAGTCGGCCGCGACATGGGAGCACATGCACACGTTCTACGCGAGTCCGGGCTTCACCGACGAGCGCATCTACGCCTACCTGGCGACAGACCTCTCCGACGACCCGCTCGAGGCAGAGGAAGAGGAGCGCATCGAGATCGTGTCCGAGCCCCTGTCGCGGATCGACGAGGTGATCCGCGAGTGCGAGGACGCCAAGAGCATCGTGACGCTCCTGTGGTTCCGCGCGTTCCACATGTAGATGTGTGATCCGGATGCCTGACGTACGAGTCGCTGCGCTGGTGAACGCGCCCCCCGCGGAGGTGTGGGCGGCGCACCTCGACGGTCCCGGGATCGCGGAGTGGTTCCCGGGCGCGAAGTCGGTGGGCGGCTTCAGCGGCCCGCTCGACCGGCCGGGGACGACCTACACGCTGCACTTCAACCCGCTCGTGCGCAGCCGAGTGGAGGTGACCGAGGTCGAGGCGCCCGTGATGCACACGCGCGAGTGGAACGCGCGCCCCTTTGGCGGCCGCGGGCGCGCCACGGTCTTCATGCATCCCGAGGACGGCGGCACGCGCGTCGACCTCGACGTCAGGTACCGGCTGCCGTTCGGCCCGCTGGGACGGCTGCTGGAGGGCTTCTCGTGGGTGAGGCACCGCGCCGCACGCGACATCCGCCGCGAGCTGCAGGCCTTCGCCGAGTTTGCCGAGCGGCGCGCCTGAACGCCGCATTCTTGTAACACTCCTGGCTGAGCTTCCTTGTCCCTCGAATCGAAGGAGGCACAGCATGAGCGCTGCCGGATATGACGCGATCGTCGTCGGAGCGCGCTGCGCGGGGTCGCCCACCGCGATGCTCCTGGCACGCAGGGGGTATCGCGTGCTGTTGCTCGACAAGGCGACCTTTCCGAGCGACACGATGTCCACGCATCTCGTGCACCCGCCCGGCGTCGCTGCGCTCGAGCGGTGGGGCCTGCTGGAGCGGCTGGTGGCGACCGGGTGCCCGCCCGTGGAGACGTATTCATTCGACTTCGGGCCGCTGACGATCGCCGGGTCTCCACGGCCCGTCGACGGGATCGCCCGCGCTTACTGCCCGCGTCGCACCGTCCTCGACGAACTCCTGGTCGAGGCGGCGGTCGAGGCCGGCGCGGAGCTGCGCGAGGGCTTCACGGTCGATGAGATCTCGAGCGACAACGGGACCGTGACCGGCATCCGCGGTCACGCAACGGAGGGTGGGGCGGTCACCGAGCGGGCTCGTGTCGTGATCGGCGCCGACGGCAAGCACTCCCTGGTGGCGAAGACGGTCAAGCCCGACGAGTACAACGAGCGGCGGTCGCACCAAGCGATGTACTACGCCTACTGGAGCAACCTGCCGAGCGGCGGCTTCGAGACCACCATCCGGACCGACGATCGCCGCGGATGGGCGGCGGTACCCACGCACGACGATCTCACCGTGCTCCCGTTCGGCTGGCCCATCGAGGAGTTCCACGCGAACCGAAAGGACATCGAGGGCAACTTCTTCGCGGCCATGGACCTCGTGCCCGAGTTCGCCGAGCGCGTGCGCGCGGCCACGCGGGAGTCGAAGTTCGTCGGCTCGGCGGAGTTGCCCGGTTACTTTCGCAAGCCGTTCGGGCCGGGCTGGGCGCTCCTCGGGGACGCCGGCTACCACAAGAACCCGATCACGGCGATGGGCATCAACGACGCCTTCCGCGACGCCGAGCTCGTGGCGGGGGCTCTCGACGACGCCTTCTCGGGCCGCCGCTCCTACGAGGAGGGGATGAGTGAGTACCAGGAGATCCGCGACCGGGCGGCGATGCCGATCTACGAGTTCACCGACGAGTTCGCCCAGCTCCAGCCGCCGCCACCGGAGATGCAGCAGCTGATCGGCGCGATGCACGGGAACCAGCAGGCCATGGACGACTTCGTCAGCGTGCAGGCGGCCACGCTTCCGGCGCCGGAGTTCTTCGCCCCGGAAAACGTCGGGCGGATCATGGCGGAGGCGGGGATGGCGGCTCGGGATGGCTGAGGCCCCGACCCTGTTCGTCTGCCACGGCGACGACGGCGGCCCGCGGATTCATCCGTGTCGCCGCGTGCAGGAGGCCCTGCGGGCGACGGGAATCGAATACGAAAAGGTGGTCGCCGCCCACGGGAGCCCGATTCCCTTCCTGCGCAAGGGCTCGCGCGACGAGCTGCGCCGGGCCACCGGATCGACGAAGCTGCCCGCGCTGAAGCTGCCAGACGGAACGGTCATCACCCATTCGCGCGCGATCCTCTCGTGGGTCGAGCAGCAGGGTTGAGACACCGCACGAGCGGACTCCGCGAGTACGGCTAGCCGCATCCCAAGACGCCTGCCATCCGCACCCGCGGCGCCGAGCAGGTCTGGAAAGCTCGCGGTCATGCTCTCGATCCCACAGGTTGCCAACGACCTCGCAGGCGGGGTGATCGCCCCGGACGACCCGCAATACGACCAGGCGCGCACCGTCTTTCCCGGCGGGATCGACCGGCGCCCCGCTCTGATCGTCCGAGTCGCCGACGCGACCGACGTGTCGCGCGTGATCGCACTGGCGCGGGACACCGGGCTCGAGCTCGCGGTTCGCAGCGGCGGCCACAGCGCCGCGGGTCATGGCACCTCGGACGGCGGGATCGTGCTCGACCTCTCGGGGCTGCGGTCGCTCGACATCGATGCGCAGCGCCACACCGCGTGGGCCGGAACGGGCTTGACCGCGGGCGACTACACGGCCGCGGCCGCGGCCCATGGCCTTGCGACCGGGTTCGGCGACATGGGATCGGTCGGGATCGGTGGGATCACGCTGAGCGGAGGCTTCGGCCTCCTCCTGCGCAAGCATGGCTTGACGATCGACGACGTCCTGGCCGCCGAGGTCGTGACCGCGGACGGCGAGCTCGTCCGCGCAGACAGCGAGAGCCATCCGGACCTGTTCTGGGCGATCCGGGGCGGGGGCGGCAACTTCGGCGTCGTGACCCGCTTTCAGTTTCGCCTGCACGAGGTGGACACGATCGTGGGCGGCATGCTGATTCTGCCCGCGACTCCCGAAGTGATCGCGTCGTTCATCGCCGCGGCGGACGCGGCACCCGAGGAGCTGTCGACGATCGCGAACGTGATGACCGCTCCGCCGCTGCCATTCCTGGCGCCCGAGCATCACGGCAGTGTGGTCGTGATGGCCACGCTGGCCCACGCGGGCGGGATCGAGGAAGGACAGCGTGCGATCGCTCCCTTCCGAGCGCTGGCGGCGCCGGTCGCGGACATGGTGCGGCCGATGCCCTACCGGGAGATCTTCCCGCCGCACGACGAGGACTACCACCCGGTTGCGGTGGGGCGCACGGGCTTCGCCGACGCCATCGATCGGGCGGCAGCAGAGGCGATCGTCGAGCAACTCGAGGCCCGGACCGCACCGATGGCGGTCGTGCAGCTGCGGGTGCTCGGGGGAGCGATGGCGCGGGTGCCCGCGGACGCCACGGCGTTTGCCCACCGGCAGAGCCGGATCATGACCAACGTGGCCGCCGTGTTCGAACGAGTGGAAGAGCGGCCGGTGCACGAGCCCTGGGTTGCCGGTCTCGCCGCGCAGCTCAGCCGCCCGGGCGCGGGAGCGTATGTGGGCTTCCTCGCCGACGAGGGCGAGGACCGGGTGCGCGCCGCCTATCCGGGCGCCACCTGGGAACGGCTTGCCGGGATCAAGGCCCGCTACGACCCGGACAACCTCTTCCGGCTCAACCAGAACGTCCCGCCGGCCAATGGGTAGCCGCGAGGGAGAGCCTGGACGCTTGTCCGAGTAGGCAAGGCCGCGACTCGCGCCTACGCTGATTACACCTCCCCTCCACATGTAGCTCCCTCCCCCCGACGCCCCGCTCCCCCAGCGGGGCGTCTGCACGTCCGCGGGGCGCAGCCGGCCTTCCCGCGATGAGTTCCGTGACCCACCCCGGTCTTAGAGATGAATCCCAATCATCCGGAAAGGAGCACAACATGGGCCAGCCAGTCGTTCACTTCGAGGTCATCGGCAAGGACGGGGAGCAGCTGCGCACCTACTACTCCCAGCTGTTCGGCTGGGACTTCGGCGAGACGGTCGGGCCGACGAACTACGCCGTGGTCCCGCGTGACGGCAACACGAACGCCGACGGCGTCGGCGTCGGGGGTGGAGTCGGCACTGCGCCCGAGGGATACGACGGCCACGTCACGTTCTACGTCGAGGTCCCCGACGTCGAGGCCGCGCTCGCGAAGGCCGAGAGCCTCGGCGGGACGCGGATGATGGGGCCGGACAAGGTGCCGGAGGTGAACATCGAGATCGGCCTCTTCACCGATCCCGAGGGCCACGTGATCGGCGTGGTGAAGTAGCGCGGCAGCCGACGGACCCAGGGCACCTCCGACTGGGATACTGGCCGCGGTGTCGCGGGACAACGAGATCGCGGGGGCCGGCACCTTCCGCACCTCCGCGGAGGCGTACGACCGGCACATCGGCCGCTACGGACCTGAGCTGGCGGCCGCGCTGATCTCCGCGGCCGCCGTGCAGCCGGGGCAGCAGGTGCTCGACGTCGGGTGCGGCCCCGGAGCGCTGACGGCGGCACTTGCCGGGGTCGTCGGAGCGAAACGCGTTGCGGCTGTCGATCCGTCCGAGCCCTTTGCCGAGGCTTGTGCATCCCGGGTGCCCGGTGCGCACGTGGAGGTCGCTGCCGCGGAGGAGCTGCCGTTCGCAGACGACTCGTTCGACGCCTCTCTGTCCCAGCTGGCCCTGAACTTCATGGGCGATGCCGGGGCGGGCGTGCGCGAGATGCGGCGGGTCACCCGCCCAGGCGGGACAGTGGCAGCCGCAGTCTGGGACTACGCGGGTGACATGACGCTCCTGCGCCGGTTCTGGGACGCGGCAGCGGCGCTCGATCCGGCGGCCGCCGATCTCGACGAGGGGCGCTCGATGCGCCACTGCCGCCCGGACGAGCTGGAGGCGCTGTGGCGCGACGCGGGGCTGCACGCCGTGGAGACCGCGGCCCTGTCCGCCGCCGCCGACTACGAGGACTTCGAGGACCTGTGGCGGCCGCTCGAGAGCGGTGTCGGGCCGTCGGGCGCCTACGTCGCCGCGCTGCCGCCGCAGCGCCGCGCGCTGCTGCGCAGCGAGCTGCGGGGCCGGCTCGACGTCGGCGCAGGCCCGTTCAGGCTCGCCGCCCGCGCCTGGTGCGTTACCGGGCGGGTGCCCTGACCCGGCGGCAACCTCGCTTGCGCGCCAAGGAGGCCGGGGCGCCCGCACGAAAGAGTCGGGCATGGCGACGAAGGTGGGGACCGTGCAGGGGCGATTCGAGGAGCTGGTCCTCGACTTCCTCGCGCATCTCGAGCTCGAGCGCGGGATGGCCCGCAACACGCTGCAGTCGTATCGCTCCGACCTGCTCCAGTTCGGCGCGTTCCTGACGCGGCGCGGCCGCGGGGCCGAGGACGCAGAGGCGGCCGACGTGGCGGACTTCCTGACCGAGCTGGCGCGCGGCAACGGCCGCCCGCCCGCGACCACGTCGACGATCCAACGAAAGGCCGCGGCGCTGCGCTCCTTCTACCGGCATCTGCGCCGCGAGGGCGTGCGCGAGTCGGACCCGACCGCGCAGCTCACGCCGCCGCGCAAGAGTCGCAAGCTGCCCCGCGTGCTGGGCCGCGCCGAGGTGCAACGCCTGCTCGAGCAGCCCAAGGGCACGGACCCGATCGCGCTGCGTGACCGCGCGCTGCTGGAGCTGATGTACGCGTGCGGGCTGCGGGCGTCGGAGACGATCGACCTGGAGATGACGCAGGTCGATCTCGTCGACCACGTGGTGCTCGCGCGGGGGAAGGGATCGAAGGAGCGGCTCGTGCCCGTCGGGCGCACCGCGGCGCGCGCCGTGGCCGACTACCTGCGCCGCGGGCGCCCTCATCTGGTGGGCGAGCGCACGGAGGCGCGGCTGTTCGTGAACTTCCGCGGCGGGCCGCTCACGCGCCAGGGCCTCTACAAGATCATCGGCCGCCACGCGCAGACAGCGGGGCTGGCGGACAAGATGAGCCCGCACACGCTGCGCCACACTTTCGCGACGCACCTCCTGTCGGGCGGCTGCGACCTGCGCTCGGTGCAGGAGATGCTGGGCCACGCAGACGTGTCGACCACGCAGCTCTACACGCACCTTTCGAACCAGCACATCAAGGACGCCTACTTCAAGGCGCACCCCCGCGCGCGCCGCGGGTGACGCACGGCCGCGTCTACGCTTAAGGCGTGCCCGAGCTACCCGAGGTCGAGACGATCCGGCGCCAGCTGGCGGAACGCGTGGCGGGCCGCACGATCGTCGACGCCCAGGTCCTCGACCCCCTGTGGACTGCGCCGGTGGCGCCCGCAGAGGTCGAGACAGCCCTGCGCGGCCGGGCCGTCGAGCGCCTGCGCCGCCGGGGCAAGTACCTGATCGCCGACCTCGACGAGGACCGGTACCTGGTCATGCATCTGCGGATGACGGGCAATCTGCTCTGGGTCGCCGCGGGCGACGACGCGGCTGATCGCGCACACCTGCGGGTGCGACTCGTGCTGGACGACGGCAACCGGCTGGTGTTCACCGATCAGCGCCGCTTCGGCACCGGCGTCGTGATCGACGGCAGGGAGCTGCTCGAGCGCTATCTCGATGCACGGCTTGGCCCTGAGCCGCTCGATCCCGGCTTCACCCCCGACGTGCTGCGCGCCGCCGCGCACGGGCGCCGGGCGCCGGTGAAGGCCTTCCTGCTGGACCAGCGGCGCGTCGCCGGCATCGGGAACATCTATGCGGACGAGGCGCTGTTCCGGGCCGGGATCCACCCGCTGAAGCCCGTCGGCCGGCTGCGCCGCGCCGACTTCGAGCGCCTGCACGCGGGCATCGTTGCCGCGCTCGAAAAAGGGCTCGCGCACCAGGGCGCCTCGATCGACGACTACCGCGACGCCAACGGCGAGCAGGGATCGATGCAGAACGAGTTCCTGATCCACCTGCGCGCCGGGCAGCCGTGCCCTCGCTGCGGCGGACCGGTGACGAAGCTAGTCGCGGCCGGCCGCGGCACCTACGTGTGCCGCAACTGCCAGCGCGCGCCGCGCCGCAGGCGGGTGCCGGCGCCGTGAGCGAGCCGGCGCTGCCGGCCGGGTTCGAGGCCGGCCACTGGAGCGACCCCGCGGCGGCCACGGGCTGCACCGTGGTGCTCGCGCCACCGGACGGCGCCGTCGCGTCGGCCGACGTGCGGGGCGGCGGGCCCAGCACGCGCGAGATCGAGTTGCTGAACCCGATTGCGAACGCGTCCCGGATCCATGCCGTGCTGTTGGCGGGCGGCAGCGCGTTCGGCCTGGCCGCAGCGGACGGCGTCGTGGACTGGCTCGAGCGCAACGGCCGCGGCTACGACACGCCGGGCGGCCTCGTCCCGCTCGTGCCGGCGGCGGTCGTGTACGACCTGGTGACCGGCGATCCGCGCGGCAGGCCCGGCCCGGCGGACGGCTTCGCGGCATGCGAGGCGGCCACGGGCGACCCGGCGCTCGGGACCGTGGGGGCCGGGACCGGAACGGCGGTCGGAAAGCTGCGCGGCCGTGAGTTCGCCGTCAAGAGCGGAGTGGGCATGGCGAAGCAGCACCTCCCGCCAGGCGGCAAGATCGTCGCAATCGCGGTCGTGAACGCCTTCGGAGACGTCCTCGGCGAGGACGGCCGCGTGCTGGCGGGCACGCGCGCCGACGACGGCAGCTTCGCCGGCTCCACGAAGATGATCCGCACCCGGCCGATCGAGCCGCCGAGCTTCCGGAAGGGAGAGCCGCTCGAGAACACCACGCTGGTGTGCCTGATGACGAACGCCGAGCTGACGAAGAGCGAGTGCGGGATCGTGGCGAAGATGGCGCAGGCCGGGATGGCGCGCGCGGTGGACCCCGTGCACTCGCAGTTCGACGGCGACGTCGTGTTCGCGATGGCCAGCGGCACCGCACCGCGGGTCGAGCCGTTCGTGGTCGGCGTCGTGGCCGCGGCGCTGACGGCCGAGGCGATCAGGGACGCGTGCCTGCAGGCAACGGGGTTGCACGGCATCCCGGCGCTGTCCGAGCTCGGTCAGGCGGGATAGGGCAGAGGCGCGCGGAGCATCACGGACGGCGACGTCGGATCGTCGGCGTCCGCAACCAGCAGGATCACGGGCCCGTCACCGTCGTCGTGGGCCTCGATGCCCTCCACCTTGAAGGCCGGGTCGAGCTGCTCCCACGACACGACGTCCCCGGCGGCGTCGAGCATCCCGATCCCCGCTCCCACGCACTCGCCGTCGTGATAGGTGTCCTCGCCGCCCTCCGCGACGGCGGTGAAGAGGACGCGGCCGTCCCGTAGTGCGGTGGCGTCCGAGAAGCAGAAGCGCACCCCGTCGATCTCTCCGAGGTCGTGGCGCCTCACGTCCAACACCGCCCGCGCGTCGATGCGGCCCTCCGCGATCGCGTCGCGCACGCCTGCGAGCACG
>Ga0209382_10004139_pt1 | contig 19550 bp, 11 predicted proteins | sample SoiMetdeltSBSDD5_FD_187599 | JGI IMG/M metagenome (GOLD analysis project Ga0209382, IMG submission 187599) | Bulk soil microbial communities from a Populus tree surrounding site in Tennessee, USA - Soil MetaG P. deltoides SBSDD5 (SPAdes) (version 2) | ecosystem: Environmental > Terrestrial >... | reverse complement strand
GACGCCCGAAGCCAGCAGGAACCCCTTCTTCACATTCGCCACAATCCGGCGCTCTTGTGCGAGCACGCCGCCTTCCTCCTCGTCCAGGGAAGGAAGAGCTAACAGTTCGCTCAAGAGCTTCTGCGCGGCCGGAACTAGGCCCAGCTGGCCCTTGATGGCTCGTTTGAGTAGTTGACCAGTGATCAGAAGGCGGTTGATTTCATTGGTTCCTTCAAAAATGCGATTGATGCGAGCGTCACGGTAAGACCGCTCGACCGGATAATCCTGACTGTAACCGTAGCCGCCGTAAATTTGGACCGCCTCATCGACAACAAAGTCGAGAATCTCACTGTTGGCCACTTTGACAATCGAGCATTCAACGACATAGTCTTCTAAAGCCCTCAGTGTCTCGCTGGCGGCTGTCGGACTGCTCTTGTCGATGCTGTTCATCGCCAAGTCGATCATTCCGACTGTCCGGTAGACCATGCTTTCAGCGCCGAAAACCTGAATCGCCATCTCCGCCAGCTTGTGCTGAATGGCACCGAATTCAATGATCGGCTTGCTGAATTGCTGCCGACCTTTGGCATATTGAATGGCTTGGTCGGTTACATAACGTACACCCATAACAGCGCTGGCACCCAGCTTGAACCGCCCGAAGTTCAAAACACTGAAAGCGATCTTGTGGCCGTTGCCGATTTCGCCAAGCACATTTTCGACCGGCACCACGGCATTGTCGAGAATCAGCGATCGGGTAGAAGAACCGCGTATCCCCATCTTGTGCTCCTCATGTCCCGTGGATACCCCTGGGGAATCGCGCTCGACAATGAAGCAAGTGAACTTCTCGCCGTCTACCTTGGCAAAGGTGACAAAAACATGAGCAAAGCCAGCGTTGGTGATAAACACCTTGGTCCCGTTCAAGATGTAGTGTTTGCCATCCGAACTCAGCACCGCCTTCGTCTTTGCATTGAGTGCGTCCGATCCGGATTCCGCCTCCGTCAAGGCATAGGCAGCGATCCATTCGGCAGTGGCGAGCTTTGGCAAATACTTGGCCTTCTGCTGTTCGTCGCCAAAGTAAACGATGGGCAGAGTTCCAATCCCTGTATGGGCACCAAAAGTGGTTGCGAAGGACCCGTATCTTCCTGTTTTTTCCGAAAGAATGGTGCTGCTGATCTGGTCAAGACCTTCCCCGCCGTACGCTTCAGGAATGCTCGCCCCGAGTAGACCGATGGCTGCCGCCTTGCGGAGCAGTTCTTCGTTGACACCTTCCTTTTTGGCCTCCATCTCGTCAATGCGTGGCACGACTTCATTCTCCATGAACTGCTCGGCGGTCTCGGCGATCATGCGATGCTCTTCGGTGAAGTCTTCCGGAGTGAAGACCTCTTCCGGCAAAATAGATTCAATCAGAAAACTTCCACCCTGAACTAGCGTCAGGCTTGCTTGAGACATTGTGAGCACCTCATGTCGAGCGGGGAGTCAGGCGGTGCCTGAAATCGCCGCTTTGGTGGCGGCCTGGACTGGCAATCCCTACCACGAGTCCACGGCCGGTCTTTTGTTGCTTCCGGCTTCGACGAGATTCAAGCGCCGCCGGCCTACATCGAGCTCCAGGCAGGGAGCCGACGCCTAGCCTACCTGCGAATCACACTAACTCAAATATCCCGGCCGCGCCCATTCCACCTCCCACACACATAGTGACGAGGCCAAAGTGGACTTGCCGCCGTTTCATTTCAGTCAGCAGGCTGGCGGTCAACTTGGCGCCAGTGCACCCTAACGGGTGTCCCAAAGCAATGGCGCCGCCGTTTACGTTGACGCGGTTCAGATCTAAGCCAGCTTCTCTGATCACAGCCAGAGCTTGCGCAGCGAAAGCTTCATTCAACTCGATTAATCCAATGTCATCCAGCTTTAGCCCAGCCAGTTTCAGAGCTTTGGGAATTGCGGCAACCGGGCCAATCCCCATTTCCTCAGGACGCACGCCAGCGGTTGAGAAGGCGACAAACCTTCCAAGGGGGGTCCAACCGCGCTCCGCAGCCTTTTGCCTCGAAGTCACAATCGTCACGGCAGCACCGTCACTCATTTGGGAAGAGTTCCCCGCCGTGATGGATCCTTCCGCATGAAAGGAGGGTTTCAGCCTAGCCAGCGCCTCGAGGGAAGTATCGCTGCGCGGACCTTCGTCCTGCTCAAAACGAACGAAGCGAGTTTCTTTCTTGCCCTTTCCATTGAGCGAATCGACTGGAACATCCAACGCGACGATTTCGTCTCTGAAACGCCCTTTAGACAAGGCCTCAACAGCGTTGGCATGGCTGCGCAGCGAAAATTCGTCCTGCGCTTGGCGGGAAATCTGGTATTTCCGAGCAAGATTTTCGGCCGTTAATCCCATGCTCAAGTAAACGTCCGGATAACATTCCACGAGATGTGGATTGGGCGAAAACTTGTGACCGGCCATCGGAATCAGGCTCATGCTTTCAGTTCCTCCAGCCGCAACGATGTCTGCCGAACCGCAACCGATCTGTTCAGCCGCGAAGGCAATAGATTGAAGCCCCGAGGAGCAGAAGCGATTGATCGTGATGGCAGACACTTCTGGTGGCAATCCGGCTCTCAAACTGGCTATCCTGGCCACGTTCATGCCTTGCTCTGCTTCAGGCATTGCACAGCCGAGGATGACATCGTCAATTTCCTCCGGTTTCAATTCCGGAGTGCGTTTCACAGCTTCCCCAATGACCGCAGCCGCCAAATCATCAGGGCGCATATCCTTCAATGTCCCCTTCTTGGCCCTGCCTACCGGCGTTCGCACGGCAGTCACAATGACAGCGTCTCGCATGAAACTCCCCCTGGTCCACCTGAACCGGAAACGGGAAAACGACGAAGAGGCTCGGCCTTCTTCTCCGTGCGCCGCTCGCCCGTTTCACCGCTTTTGGTGTTTCGTTCTTTATCGGTAGTTCGCTAAATCAACATCAGTTCCTCAGCGGCTTTCCCTTCTTGAGCATGTGCTGAATGCGTTCTTGAGTCTTGCGCTCGCCGCATAGGCTGAGAAACGCTTCTCGCTCCAAATCGAGGATGTACTGTTCGGTCACCTGTTGGATGCTGTTGCAATCGCCCCCGCACAGGACGAAAGCCAGCTTGGAACCAAGCAGAAAGTCAAAATCGCTGATGAACCCACCCCTCTTCATCTGATGCATTCCGATCTTGAGCGTTGCCAGGCCGCGGCTTCCGAGCGCGATTACCTTCGAAACCCGAGCTGGCTTTTGGTAACCCGCTTCTGCCAGCCGCAAGACCGTGGCCTTAGCATCCTCGATCAAACGATCCCGATTCATGCTGATTCCATCGAAATCACTCAGAAAACCCAAAGCTTTAGCCTCGTGCGCGCTGCCGGAAACCTTCGCTAAGGCAATTGTTTCGAATGCCTGGCTCAGGTGTGGGAACAACTCATTTTCCGTATCCTTGCCCGCTCGCGCGAGACTCCTTAACAGCATCTCTTTAGTCCCGCCAGCGGCTGGAATCAGCCCTACGCCTAACTCTACCAACCCCACGTAGGTTTCCGCAGCGGCTTGCAGACGGGTTGAATGCAGGCAAATCTCGCAACCTCCACCCAAAGTCATTCCAAAAGGCGCCGTGACGACAGGCTGATCGGCGTACTTGATAGCCATGTTAACTCGCTGGAAGGCACGAATCATGCTATCGATTTCTTCCCAGTTCTGCTCTTGAGCCTCCAGAAGAATGAGCATGAGGTTGGCACCCGCCGAGAAGTGCTGGCCCTGGTTGCCAATGACCAAGCCTCGGAAGCTCTCTTGAGTAGTCTTCAAGCTATCGTGGATCATCTGAATCGTGTCGCCGCCGATACTGTTCATCTTTGAGTGAAACTCCAGGCAGGCCACACCGTCGCCGAGGTCGATCAAGCTGGCGCCGGCATTCTTCTTGATTAGACGCCCCTGCTCCTTTAGCAGATCGAGATGGAGCACTCCTTCCCTTTGGCGAACGGGCTGATACGTTCTTGATCCAACATCAAAATGGCTGACGCTGCCCTGCTGCGTGACGTAGAAGCTCTTTGAGCGGGAGGCCAGGACCTCCTTCACCAGTGACGGCAGCGTCCGTCCTTCCTGATCCAGACGTCGGGAGACCGGCTCCACACCAAGAGCATCCCAGGTCTCGAAAGGTCCCATTTCCCAGTTGAAGCCCCACTTCATGGCGTTGTCAACGTTGACGATGTCGTCCGAAATCTCGGGAACTCGATTGGCCGCATAAACCAAAGTGGCACTCAGGTTTTTCCACAGAAACGTGCCGGCTCGGTCATTGCCTTTCACCAGCACTCGGAACCGCTCACCCAGATCTGGAATTGTCTTTCCCATCTCCAACGAGCCAAACTTTCCCTTCGTCACTGGTTCATAGTCAAATGTTGCAAGGTTGAGCTTAAGGATCTCCTTCTTATCAGTCCTCTTGTAAAAACCCTGGCCACTTTTCTCTCCCAGACGATTTTCTTCCAGCATGCGCTCAATGAAGGCGGGAACTTTAAATAGTTCACGCTCTTCATCGTTCGGGGCATTCTGATAGATGTTCCGAGTCACATGAGCAAAAGTGTCAAGGCCCACGATGTCCAGGGTTCGGAAGGTGGCGCTCTTGGGCCGCCCAATTGCAGGACCTGTCAATTGATCGATCTCATCGACCATGTAGCCACTTTCGAGCATCACCTGGAGAGCGTGTTGTAGCGCAAAGGTTCCGATGCGATTGGCTATGAAATTGGGAGTGTCTTTGGCTTGGACGATTCCTTTGCCCAGTCTCATATCCCCGATCGCTGCAACCACATCGACAACCCACGCTTCTGTCTCGGTGCCCGGAATGATCTCCAGTAGTTTCATGTAGCGCGGCGGGTTGAAGAAGTGAGTCCCCAGCCAGTGCTTGCGAAAATCGTCGCTGAGCCCGACCGAAAGACGATTGATCGGAATTCCCGAGGTATTCGTGGAGACGATCGTTCCTGGCCGACGTACTCCGTCGAGCCGCTTCAACAGGCTGGTTTTGATTTCAAGGTTCTCGGTGACCGCTTCGACGATCCAATCGGCCTCGGCCAACCGGAAGAAGTCATCCTCCAGGTTCCCTAGCCGAATCCGTTCCGACCATTCGGCGAGAAAGAAAGCCGGCGGCTTGCTTCGCTTGGCTGCTTCCAATCCTCTCGCGACAATCCGATTGCGAACCGCAGAATCGGAGAGTTTCCGGCCCTTTGCCTCTTCCTCGGGGGTCAGCTCCCCAGGAACCATGTCGAAGGTCGACCGAAAACTGGGCATTGGCAAAATGCGCCGCGATGGCAGCGCCCATCACACCGGCGCCAACCACGGCGACTCTTTCGACACGTTTGTTCATCGATACTCCCAAGAATCCCTCGTGAGCGGGCTAGAAGGCCTCGACCCCGCTGGGTATTGATCAAGCTGGGGGTTGCGCCGTTGTTGAGGCATCCCCCTCTTGTCCGCCGTGCCCTCCAAGCTAAAGGGAGAATTCTCTGTACCTTCGAGAAAGGGGAAACTGCCTCACCCCGCCTCGTAGATTCTGTCAATCACTTCCTTATATTTGGTTTCAACAAACCGGCGACGAACCTTCATGGTCGGAGTGAGCTCACCGGCATCAATCGAAAAATCCCTTTCCAGCAGCTCAATTCGTTTGATCTGCTCAAAGGGAGCTAGGTCCGGCGTCGAGGCGTGAATTTGTTTGAGCAGAAAGTGTTTGACCTCTTCCGAACGCAACAGTTCAGTGTACGGTTTGAGGTGGAGGCCCACTTCGGCAGCGACTGTCTGCAGCTTCTCTGAATTTGGAATCACCAGCGCTGAGACGAAGGGTCGCTTGTTTCCTACCGCAACGACATTGACAAAGTAGGGGTTTGTTTTCAACAGACCCTCAATTTTTTGCGGCGCAACGTTCTTGCCGCTGGACGTCACGATCAAGTCTCTCTTGCGATCTGTAATGCTCAAGAAGCCATCTGCGTCGAGTTCTCCAACGTCTCCAGTGTGAAACCAGCCGCCGCTCATAACCTCGCGCGTCTCAGCCTCGCGCTTATAGTATCCTGGCATGACCGAGGGACCCCGCGTGAGAATCTCTCCATCTTCAGCGATTTTCACTTCCGCGTGCCGCAAAGGTCTGCCGACCGTTCCAAACTTGAAGTCCTTCACACGGTTGACAGCAATGACCGGCGAGGTTTCTGTTAGTCCATACCCTTCGAGAACGAGAACCCCGACACTGAAGAAAAACTCGGCGAGTTCTTGCTCAAGTGGGGCACCACCCGAAATAAAGAATCGAATTCTCCCTCCGAGCTTTCCTCGCAGCTTCGTTAACACAAGCCTGTTAGCCAAGTTGTACTGCAGCTTCAATCCGGCCGAAACTGCTTGCTTCTTGAGAATGCGCTGGCTGTAAGTCCTTCCGACCGAGATCGCCCATTTCATGAGGCTTCGTTTTGCTGGAGGGCTGGACTTCAACGCCTCGTGAATACGCGCGTACATCTTTTCAAAGAACCTGGGCACACTGGCCACGACCGTGGGGCGAACTTCTTGCAGGTTTTCGGGAACGCTTTCAAAACTCTCCGCATATGCAATGGTCGCTCCGCAATACATCATCAAGTAGGCACAAGTTCGCTCGAAGATGTGACACAACGGAAGGAACGACAAGGCTAGGTCTGACTCGCCAATGTCGAAGGCTTCAACAGAATCCAGCACGTTTGACACGATGTTGCGGTGGGTCAGTACGACCCCTTTGGGTAGGCCCGTCGTTCCTGAGGTATAGATGATGCTGGCCACATCTTCCGGTCCCACTTGTTTTCGGAACGAATCTAGCAGCGACGGCTGCTGCTGCAGAGTCTCCTTGCCTAACGCTAGAAGTTCCACGAAAGGCAAAACCTGTCCTTCTGGTGCAGAATCAGCATTCATCAACACTATTTTCCGCAGGCTGGGAACCTGGCTCGTGATACCGCAGACCTTTTGAAGCTGCAGTGTCGTCGATACGATGACAACCTTGGCTTCCGAGTCGTTCAATAGATCGCAAACCTGAACCGCCGGCAACGAAGGGTACATAGGAACGTTAATCGCTCCAATAGACAGAATGCCGAGATCAGAGATCGCCCATTCCGGTCGGTTTTCAGAGATCAGAGCCACTCGATCTCCCTTTCGTACCCCCAACTTGGCCAGCCCGGCCGCTGCCAGCCTGACCTCTTCGCTAAATTGGTCCGAAGAGATAGCCCGGTAGACCCCGTCGCGTTTTACCATCAAGGCGTTTGGCTTCCTGTGCGCCCGACAGGCATGCTCAAAGAGATCGATCAGTGTCTCGAGAGTCATCAATGAGTCCTCACGTATTGAAGAGCCGTTCGTCGTTCCTCCATCCGGCTCCGGGGAATGCCCTAGGCGGCAGAAGTTGGGCTCGACTGATCGAAATTACAAAGGTAACAGCGCCCATTTGAGCTTGACGAGTCGCCACATTCACGACCGCTCTGGCAGCTGCTAACTCCGCATTGATCCGGTAACTGTGCCTACGTAGTTTTCGGTATCGCGAAAAAAAACGTAGTGCCTTTGCCCTTCTCCGAGTTCAACCACACTCGGCCTCCGTACGTCTCCAGAACTCTCTGTACAATAGTGAGCCCGACGCCCGTGCCCTCAACACTCTTCAGGTCTTGGAGACGGTAGAACAGATCAAAGATGCTTTCGTGGAATCTAGGATCAATGCCGATCCCGTTGTCCTTGACATAGAAGCGATACTCCTTGTCGTCCTCTTCCGATCCAATCTCGACATGAGCTGCCTCCTGGTAGGAGCAGAACTTGAGGGCGTTCTCGATGAGATTCGCGAACACATGTCGCAGTCCGTGGCGGTTATAGCGGACGGTGCCGACCTTGTTTTGGTTGTAAACCTGAACGTGCTGGAAGCTGGACTTAACCTGGGAATCCACCAGAATCTCATCTAGCACTTCATGCACGTTAATATCGTCCACTTGCGTTTCGGTGCGGCCAATTCGCGACAGCTCCAGAACATCTTTAATGAGGGCTTCCATGTGTCCCAGGTTGGCCCGAATCCGATTCAAATAATGTTTCCCATCCTCGCTCAGCTGCTCCCCGCACTCTTCCGCGAGTAAAGAGGCCATGCCAGCCAGTGCCAGAATCGGATTCCTCAGATCGTGCGAAACAATGAACAAGAACGACTCCAGCTCTTTGTTTTTCTTACCGATCAATTCGGACTGCCTTCTGGTTGCGGTCAACAGCGTCATGTTTTCGATGGCGATAGCAGCTTGGGCCGCGATACCTTCGATAATTGCTTGCTCGTGTCCCGAAAAACGCCGGCGCCTGCCCTCATGATCCAGCATCATGGCTCCGATGAGATGGCCTTTCGAGAACAGCGGCACAACGAACAGCGAGCGGATTTTAAAAAGCCTCGTTAACTCCTCGGGCTCGATCAGTCCCAACCTCGAGAGTTGATGGGCTATCAGGCTGCGTTTCTCATCCACTATCTTGTTGACTATCGGCATCGTCCCATACCTGAGCTTTAGTGTCAGAAATCGATCCGCGTCTGCCTTCTCGCCGGCAGACAGCCATATCGGTTCCAACTGCCGTTCAGGCTCGTTCCACAAGAAGATACCGCAGCGATCGACCCCGGCCATACGGAGGCAGGTTTCGCCGGTCACTCGCAACACGCTGTTCATGTCAGGCGAGGCGCTCAGTTGATGAGAGAGTTCCAGCAGCCCTGCATAGACGTCCGCCTGCTCGGCTTTGGTTGAGAGCACCCACACGAGCGAACCCAAAACCAGCGACAAGGCAAATCCAAGGGCCAGAACAGAACTTCCTAGGAGGGTAATCCGCCCTTCCGGCTCCTTCGACCAGAGTACGAGGTTCCAGTTTTGGTCACGAACTGAAACGATTTCTTTCACATAATGGGGAGACTCTTTCCAGTCCCTGTCTCGCGCCGGTTCATCCCCATAGATCGGAACCTCGCCATCAAAAACGGCAATGTTATACTGCCGCCTTAGTACCGAGTCGAAAATGAGCGAGAAGAGCGTTTCAACCCTGAACACCCCCACCACCGCTCCTTCGTACTTGGCGTTACGAAAAATAGGAACGATGACCACGAAACCCTTGTCCCCCTGTGCCAAGTCGAGAACTGGAGTGACCGTAACCGTTTTCTTCTGAACGGCACGCTGTAGTGTGCGGAATCGAATCGGTTCTGCCGCTATGCTGAACTTCTCTGTCGACTCGTTCGAAAGAAAGGGTTCGACCCAAACCACGCGATGGTTCGTGTCCCCAAACTCAATAGCTTGAAAACCTGGAATCTGGCTGATGATGCTACGGCAGAAACCTAGAAACTCCTCATGGCTGATGGAGCGGCTGTGTAACCAGAAGTTCCGAACTTGCATGAGAATGGAAATCTTCTCGTTGACAAAGGCTTCGATGCCGTTCTTCAGTTGGTTGGCACTGATTTCGATCGCCTGGTTGCGCTTCTGACGTTCAGTCGCTTCAATGGTATGCCATAGGTAGATGGTGAGACTTAGAAAGACAATGATCACTTCAAGGGAGAAGAGTATTTTCTTGGTCGGCATGATTTGCTTTCAGTGGGCAAATCGCCCTCGAAGTCGAGCCGACTATAACAAAATAGAGGTGCTCAATCAAATTGCCGTCACCCCTCGAGGCCTGAGTACGCATAGACGAGGTTTTAGGGTACTACTCCGTTGGTCGCGACGAGGTTCGCAAACCACTCCAAGTTTCTGTTCGCCCTTCGCCCATCGGGTCAGGAAGGAATCAATGAACCCCAAGGTCGCTCATGCGCTTAGGTTGCGCGATGGCCAAGCTACGAGAGGATACTCTGCCTCGATTCACTATTTCCTCAGCCCGGACTCTATTCAAGAGTTCGCTGAGATATCAACAAAAGCTGTGGAAAAATCTGTGAAAAACGACCTGACCTCTTCGAGAACTCGCTGGTTAGCTTGTATGAACAGCAAATTGCACATGAAATGACCACTTCGACAAGCGCAACTAAACAAACTGCTTATGCCCAATTCTGCAACATCGCCTTATTTGCATCGCGATTCGGCGAAGATGTAGACGCAGTGGTAGTTTTCCACAGATTAGGTTGGTGAAACCTTGTCCTGCAAGGCTCTCGACCACTAAGACCGTGGAGATCTGCATTCCTCCTCAGACTCCACCAGCGGCTGCTGCAAATGACAGAAGCCATGCCCCTTATCCTCCTGTCGAGCGCGGTCTCAGCCGTCCAGCAAGGCCTAGAGGGCGGGCCGAAGCGTACAATCGTTGTGTTGTGGCTCAGTAAGAAAGGAACTTAACGGGGTGAGACTGCCGACAGTCGAGTGTTTTCCTGTCTCATCTCGATCGAACCGGTCCCTTGGTCGGCGGCCTCATCTAAATGTCAGACAAGTTATTTATTTACATATAGATAACTCTATAATTATAAGATATTAATTTACATTTTGCGGGACTGGGATTCTCATCGAGCAGTGCGGCATGAAGAGTTTGAGGGATGAAACAGGATATCGCGATCGAGTTCAGAGGCACCACAGGGCCTAAGGGCGTAGCCAGATCAAGCCGTCATCTTGTGCCGCTACCCAGAACGCCTCCAATACCCATCGAGTTTAGCTGAAGGAACTTCCTGGAGGCGTCACGCACCATTTCAGGACGGACAAAGTCATACTGGTTGGAATATTCACGGATCTCCTCCAAACTCAGTCCGGAAATTTTCAGGCGGGCGAATTCGAATACCTGATTGGCGCGTCGCTGCAATCTTATCCTCCAGGCTGTGCTGCAATAGCCCCTTCCCCGGGCCACTTCCTCCTCCGAAACACTCTCCGAGCTCAGCTTTCTGATCTCTTCACGCAGCGCATCGAGCACACGCCTCTGGTTCTCCGGAGACGTTGTCACATTAGCTAGAAAACAGCCCCCGAGTGCGGCAGGTTCATGAGTTGCGCTGACCGAGCAAGCCAATCCTTGCTTTTCACGGACCTCTTGAAAAGACTGTCCGCCCAACTCGGAAACCAAATCGGCTACAACCGCAAGAATTCGAGTTTCGGGCTCCGAAGCACCCAAAGTTAAGAAGCCCAGTGATGTTGTCGACTGCTGGAAACTGCGTTCCTCCAGCCTTTCGTTGATCCGCTCCAGCCGCTTGACGGGCAAAGCCAGGTCCAAGTCGATCTTCTGGGCCGCTGACCGGCTGAAATGGTTCGACAATCGGGCGACTAGTTCACTTCCTTCCGTATCCCCGGAGATAGCGATGACGGGAACGCCGTTTTGTACGAATTGCGTGTGCCACTCCAAGAGATCTTCGCGAGTGATTCGTTGGACGGAGGCTTCCGATCCTAGAGGCGGCAACCCATACGGATGCTCTCCGTACAAAGCCTGCTTTACCAACCGCCTGGAACAGAGAACCGGGTCATCCGCGACACGGGCGGCCTCGGCCAGAACGAGCGCTCTCTCCTTTTGAACCTGTTGCTGGTCAAACCGGGGTTCCCTCAGAACCGCCAGGAGCGCATCGAGATTTTTCTCGAAGCCCGCCTTCAGACCAGTGAGAACATAGCCGAAGAAATCCGGCTCCACACGAGTTTCGAGCTTCGTGCCAGTCTGTTCGAGGTTGGCCAGCGGATGGAAGGCATCCTTGTTCAAGGTCTCTTTTGCTGAGGTCCGCACCATCAGCTCGGTAATGCCGTTATTAGAGCGTCCTTCAAAGATTCGTCCACCAGGGAAGAAAACCCCGATAGAAATCAACGGCAGAGCCCGGCTTTCCTTCACCATTACCCCTGGACCACGCAAGATCGAGTACTCGGTCAGGGGCGAGTCCACCCAGGCGGAACTGATTTCGGTTGCGGGCAAGCGTGCCACGGAAGCCTTTCCTTTTGGAAGGTTCTTAGGCTCTGGACTATCTTCCGCTTCCCTGGATTCTTTTGCGGCTGCCGATAAGTGCTGCTCGAAAAATGCCACCAGGCTCTCGGGAGTGACATCGCGCGGCCCTGCCGCGTTTGGCAAATACTCCAAGAGACTGCAACGGGAGAGCGTGAAATATGTCTTTGCGGCTCGAACAAGCTGTTCCCGGGTGACAGCCCGCAGCTTCCGAATCCCCTCGCGCCATTCACGGTAACTGGCCAAAGCCTCGTAGTGGGCTAGTTGAAGACTGAACCCGGCTAATTCTTCGCGGTCCAAGTAAGCCTTTCGTTCAAGAAGGCTCTTGGCACGCAGAATGTCCTGTTCGTTGAAAACGCCCGACTTGACTTTCTCCAACTCCGCGAAGAATGCCACAGACGCTGAGTCTAAGTGTGCTGAATCAAGACTAAGCCGGAACACAAGGTAACCCTCGTCCTTCAGGTCGAGGGAAGATGATTCAACGGAGGTGACCCAGCCTCGCTCCTGTTTCAGTTGACGATTCAGAATTGAGCTTTCTCCTTCGGTCAACATCGCCCGGAGCACTTGACATGCGTACCAGTCCTGAGCGAAAGCCGGGGAGGTTGAGAAACCAAGGAGTGTTGTTGCCTCAGCAACATCTCCCCGCAGCTGCCGGTAGCGCAGCTGCTTCTGGACCGGCTCGACCGGTGGATCGGTCCGTTCCTGCTTGACCGAGATCATTCCGCCATAACTCCTGACGATCTCGTCCAGCGTTGTGCGCCGGTCAAAGCTCCCGCACACAACCAAAATGATGTTGGACGGCGCATACCATCGTTGGTAGAAATCGGTCAGTTCCTTTCGGCGAAGCGATAGCAAAGTTGCTGCATCTCCAAATCTTCCTCGCCGGATCGGGCTCACTTCGAACGCCATTTCGTAAAGCTTGTCCGTCGAGTAGGCATCTGCCGAGTCGGCCTTTCTACGGGCTTCCTGCAGGATGACCTGGATTTCACGCTTCAGCTCTTCTTCAGCAAAAAGGGGGTTTTGAAGGGCGTCTGCTTGCATCTCAAGCCCCTGGCGGAAATACTCCGACGGCAGAACCGTGCTGTAGAATGTGTGTTCGTAGTCGGTTCCGGCGTCTAGATGACCTCCCAGGGCCTTCGTCTCCTTGGCCAGTTGGCCGACACCACGCCGTCTTGTGCCCTTGAAGAACATGTGTTCCATGACATGGGCAATCCCGCGCACAGCATCAGGTTCGTCGACGTATCCCGCTTTCACGTAGGTTGAAATCGTCACTAGTGGCACATCCTTGCGCTCGTACAGAATTGCCGTGAGGCCATTCTTCAGCACCACCTTGGTGTATTCGTCTTTGTCATCACGCGACAAGAAGGGACCCAAGATCTTTATCTGCTTTTCGCCAGTCTGTGATGCGCTCACAGCCAAATTCCGTTTCTGAGCCCCAGCTCCGCCCTGTGCGCCAAACAGCCATGCTGGAAGGATCACCAGTCCTGAGATCCAGATCAGCAGGCACAGGCAACGATTTGTGAACCGAAACATTTTCACAATTGCGCTGTCATTACGCAGGCCCGTTCAGAACGTCAACAGGTTGCGTCGCTGCTTTTGTCTTCTGTCGATGCCGGACATAGAGAACCGCAACTGCGCAGCTGCCACCAAAGAAATCGAGCAGGCTGTCTCTGAGGCTCGCCCCCCGGGTAGGAACAAACACCTGATGGAGTTCATCAGCTAAGGAACATAGGAGAATCGCGCCCAACGTCCAAGCTGCCCAGCGCAGCTGCCAGCCCGAATCCTGCCTCTGGCCAAATGCCCGATGCAGCAGGATCGCGAGAATGAAGTATTCAATCCAGTGGGCCAGCTTACGCGTCAAGCCATGAAGGACCTCGAGCAAGCCAGGCGTCGCGTGAGGAAGGATGAACTGAAGAAACGGAAGGACGTAGCGCGAGGTTCCGCTGGAAGAAAAACTATCTGTCGAGAAAACCGAAATGAGACAGGCCCACAGGATCGGCGGTATCCAGTACTTGAGAAAGGAGCGCATTAATGGTTCTTTACCTAAGTGGAATGAAATCTAGCCGGCTACCCTGCGAAACGCAGCAACGAGCATGGTCAGGCAGGAACTAAGCGGCCAGCCCGTTTCCACATCTTCATCTCCACCAGGTTCACGTTTTCCTCAAGTAGTGTCCCGAGCGGCCTCCGGCCTTTTCGAGCAAACATATCTCTCCGATAACCATTTCGCGGTCGACAGCTTTGCACATATCGTAAATCGTGAGAGCTGCCACGGAAACGGCCGTCAGGGCCTCCATCTCAACACCAGTTTTTCCCTCTGCCGCCGCTGTAGCCTCCAGCTCAATACCCTCCGCCGTCAGGCGGCAGCGAACATCGATGTGTGTCAAAGCCAAGGGATGGCATAGGGGGATGAGCTGCGCGGTGTTTTTGGCTGCCATGATTCCAGCGACACGAGCGATCTCGAGTGGATTACCTTTGGAGATGTTCTCACCTTGGATAAGTTGGAGCGTCGCCGCAGAAGTCCTGATGAGACCGCCGGCACGGGCTACTCGTGCGGTGGCCGGCTTCTCCGTCACGTCGACCATTCTGACTTTTCCGGTGTCGTCCCAGTGAGAAAATTGGTCCATTGGCTAGAACCTACCTTCCATTGCATAATCCAATTCATCGAAGACGAGTGCTTCCACTGCCTCGCCAGCTTGCAACCTGGCCACTTCCAACGGCACGATGACGAGACCGTTAGCTTCGACGGCAGCGAAGATGTCGGCTGATCCTTTCCACTTCACCGGTAGCACTTCCAGCTTCCCGGCGCGGGAGGTGACTTTGGCTGGTAGAAACGCGGTGCGACCTGACTTCTCAACGATTTCTGACTGCAGCTCTCCCCTTACCAGGGGTAACGTCTCCGCCTGGAGTCCCAGCAGTGCTTGTAACACCGGCCTGACGAAGAGTTCAAAAGCAACAAATGTCGATACAGGATTGCCTGGAAGACCAAAAATCCACCGATCTTTCCAAGTGCCGAAGACGGTTGGCTTGCCGGGACGCATGCTTATCGATTCAAAGTGAACTTGAATATCCAGTTGCCGAAAAACGCTTTCCACCAGATCGTATTTGCCCATCGAAACACCACCGCTGACGAGGAGCACATCGGCTTCCAAGCCTGAACGGATTCGAGTCTTCAATTCCTCTTGCTCGTCCCCCGCAGTTTTCAGAAGGATCGGCAAGCCACCGATCTTCTTTACTTGTCGATAAAGGGAAAACGAGTTCGAGTTGCGGATCTGCGCGGGGCCAGGTTGCTCGGCAACATCAACAATCTCGTCCCCGGTAGCCAGAATGCTCACCGATGGCGCACGGTAAACGGTAACCTGATATTTTCCAACACTCGCCAGCACCGCCAGCTCAAAAGCGGAAATGCGCTTCCCTGGCTCCAAGACAGTTTGCCCAGTCAAACGTTCCGAACCCTTCGCGGCAACGTTTTCTCCGATCCGGACTTCTCTCAAGACCCGGACGTCACCTTGAACAGGGCCCTCTGTGTATTCCACCATCACAACGGCGTTAGCCCCTTGCGGCACAGGAGCACCGGTCATGATTTGGATGGCCTCACCAGGTCGCAGAACCTCTTCCCACAACTGGCCTGCTCGGACTTCTCCGACGCACTTCAGGGTCACCGGAACCGTTTGCGTGTCCTCTGCCCTCAAAGCGAATCCATCACGCATCGAGCGCGGAAAAGGCGGCTGGTCGCAATCTAGCCGAACCGCTTCCGCGATGATTCTTCCACAACTTTCCAGAAGCGGAATTGTTTCAGTCGCAGGCGGGCGAGCAACGATTCTCTTGCAGTGTTGCAAGACAATCTGGCGAGCCGACTGAACTGTTAGCACAGGAAGACCCAGACTGGTTTAATCCTTCCGGAAGATGCAAAGCGCAAAGGCCAAACCTCAAAAAGCTCACTAGCCCGGGCTTTGCAGCCAAAGGGCATACACTCAAACAGAAACTAGCATACGGCCTAGTAGGTGTCAAAAATTTTTACTCTTTGGGAACCAATGTTTGTATCATAAAAAGTTTGGTGAGACTGAAGACAGAAGGCCGCTGTTGAGTCTCCGTTGTCGCCGGGGTAGCACTCAGGAGGAATGCAAGGCAGATTGTCCTGATCGTGCACGACTTCCTGGGGAGCAATGTTACGCTTTGTACGGCGGCGTGGGGGAACTTCCGACTGTTCCCTAGGAGTGACATGAGCAAACAGAAGATCTTGGTCGTAGATGATGAATCTTCGGCCCGTAGCGGCTTAGCCATGCTGGTTTCCAGCTGGAATTTTCGGACAGAAACAGCGGAACATGGAGAGAATGCGCTCGCGGTTATCCCTGACTTCGAGCCTGACGTCGTGATCACCGACTTGTTTATGCCCGTGATGGATGGGATGACGCTGTTGAGACGTATCAAGGAAGACTATCCCGATCTCGCCGTCATTATGTTGACAGCCCAGGCAACCATCGATACTGCCGTTGAGGCAATCAAGATTGGAGCTTACGACTACTTGGAGAAGCCTGTTGAACCGGCACGGCTCCGGATTCTTCTCGACAAATGCCTGGAACGGGAGAAAACGCTCAAGGAAGTCCAGCTATTGAAAAGCCAGCTCAAACAGTACGGCTCCTTCGGGGAGATGGTTGGAAACTCTCCTCAAATGCTGGAAGTCTACCGACTCGTGGAACTCGTTGCTCCCAGCACCGCATCGGTGCTCATTACTGGCGAAAGCGGCACCGGTAAGGAATTGGTAGCTCGCAATATCCACGTGAGGAGCAAGCGCAAAGACGGCCCGTTTATCGCGATCAACTGCTCGGCAATTCCCGAAACATTGATGGAGAGCGAAATCTTTGGTCATGAAAAGGGAGCTTTCACGGGAGCCCTCGAACGGCGCCTGGGATGCTTCGAGCTGGCCAACGGCGGCACGATCTTGCTGGATGAGATTGCCGAAATGCCGATTGGGACGCAGAGCAAGCTTCTGCGCGTGATCGAAGAACGGAAGTTCCGGCGGCTCGCCAGTAAGACCGAAATTGACGTGGATGTCCGGGTGGTCGCGGCCACCAACAAGCAGCCTCTCAAGGCAGTGGAAGACGGAAAGCTCCGAAATGATCTGTACTATCGGCTCAATGTCTTTTCGATCAGCCTGCCACCGTTGCGGGATCGGCTGGGAGACATCCCGGTGTTGACCGAAGCGTTGATCGGTCAACTCAATGCCAAACATGGAAACGATGTCAGGGGCGTGAGCGATAAGGTCCTGCGGCTTCTTTCCGTGCACAACTGGCCGGGCAATGTCCGCGAGCTGCGTAACGTGCTTGAGCGAGCGGTGATCGTCTGTGACACCGACCTGATTGAGGAACGTCACCTCCCGGTGCTTGAGCAGCGGGAAGTCGCCCTGTCAGCAAATAGCGTGGCCATCCCGGTTGGAACCACCGTGGCCGAGGCGGAAAAGCGGCTCATCTACAAAACCCTGGAATTCACGGACAACAACAAGACGCGAGCTGCGGAAATCCTGGGTGTGAGTCTAAAAACGCTTCATAACAAACTCAACCTTTATGACGCTGAGGCTCAAAACTAGGCTTACTCTGGCGGTTACAACTCTGGTACTGGTAGTTCTTACCCTCGTCTCGCTCTTTACGATCATCACCTTCACCCGGGAACAGATTAACGCCACTTACGAGGGCGGCGATCTGATCAGCAAACAAGTTTACCTCCAGGTCAGGCAGGCCTTGCTTTCAGAGGAAATCGTCCGGCCTCCAACAAATGGCGACTCCGAACAACTTGCGAACTATATTCGAGAAGTACTCCAACAGGACCAGGGGGTGCAGACCCTCTTTGAATCCACCAGTGGCTACTCTCGAACTATCGTTTACCTGGCCGTGACGGATCTACACGGTCATGTCCTTGCTCACTCCGATCCCTCCCAACTCGAACGTCCCTTACCAAAAACCGAAAACTTTCTGGTTCTCAAGAGTGCGAATCCCCTGAAACAGTTCCGCTATCTAAGTGGTGACCAGAACTACGAGGTAACGTTCGAGATGATGACAGCCAATGATCAGCCGTTTGGCACTGTGCATGTCGCGATGAACCCGGCTCTGATCCGGGAAGCCTTGAAGCAATTCTTGAACAAGAATCTGTACGTGGCGGGAATTTCCCTGCTGCTCGCGACAGGTCTCGCGGCGGTGTTCTCGCAGTTTCTCCTCAATCCGCTGACCTTCATTTCTGCGGGGATCGAGCGCATGATCCAGGGCGAGTTCGGCCGTCCCATTCATCTCAAGCGGCGCGACGAGTTCGGGCTTGTCTCCCTCAAACTCAACGAAATCGGCCAGCGCCTGGAGGGAAGCCGTGAAGAGTTGGATACTCTCAAAGGGAACGTCGGCCAAATCGTCAAGAGTCTGGAAGAAAAGATTATCTTTCTGAATCCTGACCGGCGGATTGTACTGATGAGTCCTTCTTCGGCGCAGTTGCTCAACATCACCGTGGAGGCCTCGCTGGGCAAGCGACTCGACGAAGTGCTGCACCCTGAACATCCTTTGCACGGGCTCGTGGAGACCGCTTTCGGTGTAAAGCAGAACCTGAAAAAGACCGATCTTAGTTTGCCGAACCAGGGAACGCTCGTGACTGCCCGAGTCCATTATCTCGAAGAAAAAAATCGGACGATGGGCGGACTGGTGATCTTCGAAGACCCGGAGACGGTTGCCAAGCTGGAGAATCACCTCGAGTATGCAAACAAACTTGCTGCCCTTAGCAAGTTAACCTCCGGTGTAGCTCATGAAGTCAAGAACCCCTTGAACGCGATCGTAATCCACTTAGAACTGCTGAAGTCACAGGTTGGGTCTGACTCTGCCAAGGACGCAGCGTCTAAGAGCCTTAACGTCATCATGCAGGAAATCAAGCGGCTCGACCGTGTGGTGAGAAACTTCCTCAATTTCAATCGGCCCATGGAGGTCAAACTTCAGGAGCAGGATGTTCGGCCCATTCTGGACGAGGTGGTTGCGCTGGCTCAAAGCGAAGCCCACCAGCACAATGTGCGAATCCTCCTTCAAACCGAAGAGCGCCTACCGAAGATTCGGCTGGATCCCGACCTCATGAAACAGTGTCTGTTGAACGTCGTCCTTAATGGCTGTCAGGCAATGCCTAACGGTGGAAACCTGCGAATCGCGACAGCATTGCACAACGGTTCTCTGGAGCTCAGCATTCAAGATGAAGGCGTTGGAATCCCTCCTGAGAGTCGTGAAAAAATATTCAACCTGTACTATACTACCAAGGAAAATGGCAATGGCATCGGGCTTGCCACGGTGTTCAAGGTGGTGCAACTTCACGATGGTGAAATTCACGTGGACTCAGAGGTTGGCAAGGGGAGCAGATTTAGCTTCAAGTTTCCCGTTGCGTAGCGCCCTCTAGATCACCGAGTGATCGAGCCGCGAGGTGAAGGAAGAGGTCTTCGGAGGGAATGACGATTAGTCGAGTTTTTGCCTTCAGATTGGCTTTGGTGAACCGCGAGTTAGATGGCTCTTCGTAGCGGGACTCAGGAGGACTGCCCATGCCTCTGCGGGCTGCCAAGCGCGAAAGGAGAAGGAGCTGTCCTCCGTTTTCATGCGGGCTCCCGTTGGCCACGATGAGTCTTACCACAACGCTGTTGCCCGGTAGCTCCTAGAATAGAAGGGGAACCCTTGATTTTCAGGGAAGTGAACCGCAGACAAGCAACAGGGCTAATCA
>Ga0209382_10004138_pt1 | contig 19557 bp, 24 predicted proteins | sample SoiMetdeltSBSDD5_FD_187599 | JGI IMG/M metagenome (GOLD analysis project Ga0209382, IMG submission 187599) | Bulk soil microbial communities from a Populus tree surrounding site in Tennessee, USA - Soil MetaG P. deltoides SBSDD5 (SPAdes) (version 2) | ecosystem: Environmental > Terrestrial >... | reverse complement strand
GAAATCCAGCAATTACGAGGTGCGCAACCGGTCAGAGCGGTGGTGATGGTCAGGTCTTGAGCACCAACGGCGTGCTCAAGACCGGGCGCGAAAGCGGCGAATCGGTGCCGCTTTGCGCCCGTCTGCGAGACTCGAGGGGCTTGGCTAGGCTCGCCCCTGCAGCGCTCGCTTGAGCTGGTCGAGGTGGTTGTCGTCGTGCCAGGCCATGAGTGACAGGAAGCCGTCGAGCGTGATGCGGCCGCGGACCGGGTGCAGGCCCCCCTTGTCCCACTGGCCGGACGTCAGCTTGCCGAACGTCTGCAGGGTCTCGGCGCGCCGCGTCCGGAACGCCTGCAAGGCCTCGGCGACGTCGTTGCGCAGGTACTGGCGCTCCTCGGCCCAGCGATCCGGGTTGGCGCCGCCGAGCTTGGGATCGACGTCCATCGCCAGGATCTGGTCGAAGCGGGTGCCGAAGGCCTCCTCCGTGTCGCGCAGGTGGCAGACGATTTCCTTGGCGGCCCAGTTCTTGGCGTCGGGGCGGCGCGAGAGCGCCGCGTCGTCCTGCCCCTTGATGGCGGCAGCGAGCTCGTCGGCGGTCCGGGCCAGGCGTTGCATGCGCTGCTCGCGCGGCTGCGTGGCGTACTCCTCCATCGTCGGCATCAGGGCTTATCCTCCAGGGCGCGGGTGAGCTGCTCCACGTGGTTGTCGTCGTGCGAGGCCATCAGGGCGACCAGCAGGTCGATGGTAAGCCGTCCGCGGCTCACGTGCTCGCCGCCGCGCTGCCAGTCCGACGGCGATAGCGCCACCAGGGTCTCCAGTGACTCACCGCGTCGGCGTCGGAAGTGGGCGAGGGCGGCGCCGGGGTCGTGACGTCGATACTGGCGCTCGGCGGCCCACCGATCGGACGGGCCGGCCGCCGGCAAGGCGGGCTCGTGCATGGAGAGGATGGCGGCGACGCGCTCGCCGAACAGCTCCTCGATGTCGCGCAGGTGACACAGCACCTCCACGGGCGCCCACGCCTCCGGCGCCGGGCGGCGGGCGAGGGCACGGGGGCCGCGGCGCCCGATCACGCCCGCCAGCTCGTCCGGCGTCGAGGCCAGGCGGGCCAGCCGCTCGTCGGGGGTGCGGCGAAACCAGGCGTCGACGCTGGGCCGCGCGGCGCGTTCCTCGTCGACGAGCTGGCGGAAGAGGCTGGACTCGCGCTTGTAGAAGCCCTCGGTGTGATAGGAGTCGCGCAGCTGCAGCAGCGCGTAGTCCAGGTGGTGGCCCACCTCGTGGAGCAAGGTCCTCAGATACGTGCGAAAGGCGACGACCCGGCGCTGCTTGGCGGTGCGCATCCACAGCTGGATCCTGGGAGCGCGGCCCCGCTCGACCGTGTAGAGGCCGTGCAGCTCGCCCCACTTCGCGTGAGGCCGCGCCGCCAGGACCTCGACCCGGACCGGCGGCACGCCGAGCGCATCGATGAGATCGCGGATGAGCCGCTCGCTCGCGCGCTGCACGCGCTCCCGGTCCTCGGTCTGCAGGGCCGCGCCGAGCGCGGTCACCGCGGGATGGAGCGCCGCAGGGTGCGGCAGCCGGACCTCGACGATCTCGTCGCTCTTGCGGTAGATCGCCTGCTGGGAGCGAGTGAGCCGCGCGTAATACGCGAACGGCATCGTGAGCCGGGGCGGCTACCGTCCCTGCCAGCGCGGCCGGCGCTTCTCCAGGAACGCCCTGGCGCCCTCGAGGCGGTCCTCGGTGGTGCGCAGCAGCGTCGCGAGATCGTTCTCGAGCCGCACGCCGTCGGTCAGTGGCATCTCGATGCCCTTGACGACCGCCTCCTTGGCGTAGCGGAGGGCGACCGGCGCCTTGCCGGCCAGCGTCTCGGCGAGTTCGCTCGCCGCCTTCAACGCCTCCCCGGCCGGCACGACGCGCTCGACCAGGCCGATGCGCAGCGCCTCGACGGCGTCGATGCGGGCGGCGGTCAGGATCAGCTCCAGCGCCTTGCCGCGGCCGACCACGCGGGGCAGCCTCTGGGTGCCGCCGCCGCCGGGGATGATGGCCAGATCGACCTCGGTCAGGCCCAGGCGGGAGTCGGCCGACGCGATGCGGATGTCGCAGGCCAGCGCCAGCTCGAGCCCTCCGCCGAAGCAGTGGCCGCCGATGGCCGCGATGATCGGCTGCCAGCAGCGCTCCATCGCCTGGCGGAAGTCCAGGCGGCGCCGGTGCTCGCGGAACACCGTGGGCACCTGGGGCGCGGTGAACTCGCGGATGTCGGCGCCGGACGAGAACGCCTTGCCGCCGGCCCCGGTGACGACGATCACGCGGACGTTCTCGTCCGTCGCGAGCGCCTCGAAGCACGCCATGAGGTCTCGCCGGAGGGCCTCGTTCATCGCGTTGTGGACGTCGGGCCGGTTCAGCGTCACCGTGGCGACGCCCCCGGCGGCCTGGTACAGGATCGCCTCGTACTCGCTCACCGGATCACCTTCTTCTGGCGCAGCGCGGCGATGGTCGCGGCATCGTAGCCGGCCTCCCGCAGCACCTGGTCGGTGTGCTGTCCAAGCGTGGGGGGCGGCCCGGGGTCCCGTGTGGGCGTGTCGCTGAAGACCAGCGGCTGGCCCATCAGGCGCAGGCGCCCGACCTCGGGGTGGTCGTACTCGTGGACCATGTCGTGGTGCTTCACGGCCGGGTCGTCCATGAACTCCAGCACCGTCTTCACCGGCGCGGCGGGGATGTCGTGGGCGGCCAGGATGTGCAGCCACTCGGCGCGCGTCTTCTCGGCGAAGCGCTTCTCGAGGATGGGCAGCAGGGCCTGGTTGTTCTGCAGGCGCAGCAGCCAGGAGCCGAAGCGGGCGTCGTGGGCGAACTCCTCCATGTCGAGCGCCGCGCACAGCTTCACCCAGAACGACTGGTTGCCGCAGGCCACGAAGAACCACTGGTCGTCGCTGGCCTTGTACAGCCGGTAGGTCGGGTTCTCGCGGATCAAGGTGGGCTTGGCCTGGTAATCGAGGACGATGCCGGCCTGCAGGGCCAGCACGCCATGGAGCAGCGACGTCTCGATCCGCTGGCCTCGCCCGGTTCGCTCGCGCACGAACAGCGCGGCCAGCACCGCCTGGGCCCCGAGCGCGGCGGTGTAGTAGTCGGTCGGGGCCGTCCTCAGGTACTGCGGTGGCCCGCCGAAGCCCTGCAGCGTCATGAGCCCGCCCATGGCCTGCAGCAGCGGGTCGAAGCCGGGGCGGTCCACGTACGGACCGGTCGAGCCGAAGGCGCTCACCGAGCAGTAGATCAGGCGAGGGTTCGCCGCCATCAGCCGCTCGTGGCCGACCCCCAGCCGGTCGGCGACGCCGGGGCGCCAGTTCTCCATCACGACGTCGGCCTCGCGGGCCAGGCGCTCGACGATCTCGCGGCCCTCGGGCGTCTTGAGGTTCAGCGCGATCGAGCGCTTGCCGCGGTTCCAGCCGAAGAAGCCGGGCAGCTCGCGGAACGAGTCGCCTTCCAGCGCCTCGACCTTGACGACGGTGGCGCCGAGGTCGGCGAGCATCATGGCGCCGTAGGAGCCGGCGATGTAGCTCGTCAGGTCGACGACGCGGATGCCCTCGAGCGGCGCGCCCCCCGGCGGCGTCACGGCCCTGTCCTCTAGCTGGCCACGGCGCCGAGGATCAGCTCGCGGTGGTAATCGGCGTCCCCGTACTGGGCCTCGAGCCCCTTGGCCCGCTTGAAGTACATGTGCAGGTCGTACTCCCAGGTGAAGCCGATGCCGCCGTGCACCTGGATGGCCTCGCCGCACACCTTGCGGGAGGCGTCGCCCACGTAGGACTTGGCGATGGAGGCGGCCGTCCCAGCGTCGTCGGCGCCCGCGTCGAGGGCCCACGCCGCGTAGTACACCGCCGCGTGCGAGTTCTCGGTCTCGAGCAGCATCTCGGCGCACTTGTGGCGGATCGCCTGGAACGAGCCGATCGGCTGTCCGAACTGCTCGCGGATCTTCGCGTAACCGACCGCCATGTCGAGGCAGCGGCGGGCGGCGCCCAGCATCTCGGCGGCTGCCCCGAGCGCGCCCCGGCGCAGCAGGCGCAACAGGAGCGGCCCCGCCGAGCCCACCCTCCCCAGCGTCTCGTCGGGGCGGACGGGCATGCGGTCCAGCGTCAGGTGAGCCAGGCGCAGGCCCGGGTCCATGCTCTGCACCGGCGACGACGTCAGCCTGGATGCGGAGGGATCGACCAGGAACAGCGACAGGCCCTCCGGCGCGCGGGCCGGCACCAGCAGCACGTCGGCCACGTGCGGCCACGCGACGTAGCGCTTGGTCCCGGTGAGCTGCCAGCCGTCCGCCGTCCGCTCGGCGCGCGTGACGGCGGCCGGCGGGCTCCAGTCGAGATCGGCGTCGAGCAGCGCGAGGGCGGCGCGCGCGCCGCCGCCGGCGATCGCGCCCAGCCAGCGCTTCTGCTGGGCGTCGCTGCCGGCCTCGGCGATGGCATGCCCCACCAGCATCGTGGGCCAGTACGGTCCGGGGTAGGCGGCCCGGCCCAGCTCCTCCAGCAGAAGCGCCGTCTCCACCATCCCCAGCCCGCTGCCGCCGTGCTCCTCGGGCAGACCCAGGCCCAGCCAGCCCAGCTGGGCCATCTCCTTCCACATCGCCTCGCTCTCGCCGCGCGGGTCGTCCCAGAGCAGGCGGACCGTGGCCGGCTTGCAGTGCTCGTCGAGAAACGCGCGCGCGGAGCTCCTCAGCAGGCTTTGGTCGGGCGTGAAAGAGAAGTCCATGGGCTCAGGCCTTCAGGCGGTCGGCGCGCACTTCCTTGGGCAGGCCGAGCACGCGCTCGCCGATGATGTTCTTCTGGATCTCCGACGAGCCGGAGTAGATGGTCCCCGCCCGCGCCCACAGGAACGCGGTGGCCCACGTCCCCGCCTCGCCCGACGCGGTGTCGATCTCCTCGAACTCCTCGCGGGCAGTCATCACCTGGCCCCACGGGCCCAGGATCTCCAGCGCCGTCTCGTAGTAGCGCTTCTCGAACTCCGTGTAGGAGAGCTTGGTGATCGACGAGGCCGCCCCCGGCGACTCCCCCTTGTTCAGCGCCGACAGCACGCGCAGTCCCGCGTAGCGCTGCACCTCCAGCTCGGCGTAGAGCTTGCCCATCCTCGCCCGCACGCTCGGGTCCTCGATGAGGGGCCGCCCGTGCCGCCGGAGCTGCCGCGTCGCCTTCACGAGCTGGTTGAACGCGATGGCGTAGCGGGTGACCCGGCCCAGCGAGTTGGCGCCGCGCTCGTAGCCGAGGGTGGTCTGGGCGATCGCCCATCCCTCGTCGAGCCTGCCGATCAGGTCGCTCTTCTCGGCCCGCGCGTTGGTCATGAAGACCTCGGAGAAGAGCGAGTGTCCGGTGATCTGCTTGAGCGGCCGCACCTCGACCCCCGGCTGGCGCATGTTCAGCAGCACGCAGGAGATGCCCTTGTGCTTGGCGACCTGGGGATCGGTGCGCGCGAGCAGGATGCCCCAGTCGGCGATGGGCCCGCTGGACGTCCAGATCTTCTGGCCGTTGACGACGAAGTGATCGCCGGCGTCCTCGGCGCGCGTCTTCAGCCCGGCCAGATCGGAGCCCGCGTTGGGCTCGGAGTAGAGCTGGCACCAGATCTCCTCGGCGGTCAGCATCTTCTTCAGGTAGCGCTGCTTCTGCGCCTCGGTGCCGTGGACGATGATCGTGGGCCCGATGAAGCCGATGCCGAGGCCGTTGATGGCCGGCGGCGCCTGGATGCGCGCCATCTCGTCCTGCACGATCGCCTGTTGCATCGCAGTGGCGCCCCAGCCGCCGTACTCGGTGGGCCACAGCGTGCCGACGTAGCCGGCCTCGTAGAGCTTGCGGTGCCAGGCCTTGCGCTCGGCCAGCGTCTTGAGGTCCTCGCGCGGGATGTTGGCCTCGAGCCAGCGGCGGGCCTTGTCGCGAAACGCGCGATCCTCCGGCGAATAGTTCAGGTCCATCCCCGCCTCCTGGAGTGCCCGTTTGTAACACGCGCCCACCCCTCAGGCAACGCCGCGCCGGCTCACCTGACGCAGCCGCTCGACGAGGCCGGAGAAATCGCAAGCGACCTCCCCCCCAGACCCTGTCGCTTCCCCGAGGCAGCGGACATCATCACCACCTCGCCGAGGGTCTGGGTGACTGTTGGGGACGCACACCGGGCTGCCCCTCTAGGGGCGGTTCAGGAACTCGAGAATCGCGTCACGGTGCTCCGTGACAGCTTGGCGGCGGCCGCGACGAGAAGCTGGCGGTCGCATTCCGAGGGCAGCTCCAGCGCCGTCGGGATCTCGGCGATGCGCTCCCTCACCGCCTCGGGCGACTCGAGGGGCTTCGGGTCGGCCTTGCAGGCCGGCGGGAGGTCGCTCATATCCGCCGCCCACGCGGCGTCCGTGTGACGGAGCACGATCACGCTGAGGGTCCTGGAATCGGGAAACACCCCCTCGAGCTGCAGAGTACGGAAGAAGAGCGCCTGGTAGGTGGTGGCCCGCTCTTCCATGATGCTGGGAATGCGGGAGAAGTCGAAGGTGAGCAATTGGCCGTTCGCACCCGCGCGAGCGCCTCCAGCCCCGCCGCCCCGAAGAGGGCCGCGCGGCTCCCGCCGCCCGACAGCGCCACGCCGAACAGCACGTCGCGCTCGGGGACCGATATCTGGCATGGCACCACCGCGTCCGCCCGCTTCACGGTATAGGCGTGAGAGCTCGCGCAACCGGCGAGCAGAATCAGACAGACGAGCCTGACCGCAACCCGCGCCCCGATCATGGCTTCTCCTTCGCCGGCGGACCGAGTTCAACCGCCCCGGCATGGTTCTCGTCGTCCGCCCGCCGCGCCATGCTGGCCCCTGCCGTCGCACACGATCCCCACGGCCGGCCTGGGCCAGTCAGCGAATGTGGGCACCCGTCCCGGACCTTACGACGATTGACGCCGCCCGATCTCGCCGCCGAGCTGGGCGGCCCAGGGGCCGGCGTCAAGGTGTGTTCCAGTGGGCCGCCCCACCTCGGGGCCTCCCAGTCGATAAACCGCGGTGTGCAGGATGTGAGCGACGGGCCGCGGCCTGTCGCCGGCGACGATCACGATGTCCAGCTCGACGAACTCGCGCCCGCGCTTCTCGAACACGGAGCGGACCCGGCCGCGGGTCGCGAGCGTCTCGCCCACGCGGGCGCCGCCGAGGTGGCGCACCACACTGCCCGCGTGGATCCAGGGGCCCAGGAGCACGTTCTGGCGGAGCGCGCGGTTGGCCTGGTCCAGGAAGAATGCCGGATGCGCCCAGGCTCTGGGGCCACGGTACAGGGGCAGGGGGTCGCCGACGCGTTCGAGCCATTCCGCGGCGGCGGCCTCGTCGTAGCGGGTGACGGGGGTCCCGAGCGCCTCGATCCCCAGGAGATGCTCGCGCGTCGCCTCGGGCCGGGGGTCGGGAAGGGGGCGCTGGGGGTACAGCGCCAGGTTCACCGGCGTCGGAACGCCGGCCGGCAGTGTGGCGGCGATGGTGGCGGCCTCGGGCTCGGCTGCGGTGGCCCCGGTGACGGCGGCGGTGACCCGGCTGGCGTCGCGCGCCGTGACGAGGCCGCCCACGCGCACCTCCTCGCCGTGCATCACGGGCCTCTGGAAGCGCACGGTGGCGGTGCCACGCTCGAGCCAGGCGGCGCCGAAGGCGGCCACGAGCGGCTCGGTGAGGTACGCGTAGAGGGTGACCCCCGGCACCAGCGCGCCGCGGAAGCCGTAGCGCCGGGCCGTCGCATCGTCGTGGATCTTGTTCTCGCTGTTCGAGGACGTGTTGCGCGCCTCGACACGGTAGTCCGGGAGCGGCTCGGGGCTCACGCGCGCGAGTGTACGCAGGGCGGCTCGTGCGGGTCAACCGCGTGAGACTCGCGTATAATCCGGCGCAGTGAAGGCGCTCCTCGTCGCCCTCGTGGTGATCGTGGTCCTCGTCGTCGCCGTCGGCGCGTGGGCCGTGGGTGTCTACAACAGCCTCGTCGGCCTGGACCAGAGCGTCAGCGAGAAGTGGGCGCAGGTGCAGAACGTCTACCAGCGCCGCGCGGACCTGATCCCCAACCTGGTCGAGACGGTGAAGGGCTTCGCCGCCCAGGAGCGCAACGTCCTGACCGAGGTCACCGAGGCGCGCGCGCGGGCCACGGGCGTGCAGCTCACGCCGGAGGCCCTGAACGACCCCAAGGCGCTCGAGCGGTTCCAGGCCGCCCAGGGCCAGCTGTCCGGCGCGCTGAGCCGGCTCCTGGTCGTGGTCGAGCGTTACCCCGAGCTCAAGAGCAACCAGAACTTCCTGTCGCTGCAGAGCCAGCTCGAGGGGACCGAGAATCGCATTGCCGTCGAGCGCCGGCGCTTCAACGAGGCCGTGCGCGAGTACAACACCCGTCTGAGCTTGTTTCCCGGGACCATCGTGGGGCGCCTGGCCGGGTTCCGGCCCAAGGCGTTCTTCGAGGCGGCGCCCGACGCCGCCACGCCGCCGAAGGTGAAGTTCTAGTGTGCTGGCGGCCACTGTCCTCGCGCTCGCGCTGACCATCCCCCCGGCGCCCACGCAGCGGGTGAACGACTACGCGCGCCTACTGCCGGCCGAGGCGCAGCAGCGTCTCGAGCAGCGGCTGACCGAGCGCGAGCGCGCCACCGGGGCCCAGATGGTGATCGCGATCTTCCCCTCCCTCGAGGGCGAGAGCCTCGAGGACTTCAGCGTGCGCCTGGCCGAGCGCTGGCGGATCGGCCAGAAGAGTCTCGACAACGGCGTCATCCTGCTCGTCTTCGTGCAGGACCGCCGGGTACGGCTGGAGGTCGGCTACGGGCTCGAGCCCGTGCTACCTGACGCCGTCGCCGCCCAGATCATCCGCGAGGTGATCGGGCCTCCCTTCCGCTCGCAGCGCTACGCCGAGGGCCTGGAGGCCGCCGTCGCCGCCGTCTACGCGCGGGTCGAGACGAAGGGGGTCCCGGCCGCGCCCCGCCACGGCTTCGGCGTATCGCCGGCCACGCTCGGCATCCTCGCCCTGTTCGGCATCATCGCGCTCATTCTCGCGCGGGACGCGGTCGGCGGCGGCCGCGCCCGCCGCCACGGCTACACCGCGGGCGGCCGCCGCGGCTGGGACTCGCCCTCCGTCATCGTCCCTCCCATGTGGGGCGGCTGGGGCGGCCGAGGGGGCGGCGGCGGCTCCGGCGGCGGCTTTTCCCCCGGCGGCGGCAGCTTCGGCGGCGGCGGCGCCAGCGGGGAATGGTAGTGCGAGCCGAGGCGGCGCTCGGCGCCGGGGAGGCGAGCCTGAGAACGGGGGACGTGCGAGCCGAGGCGGCGCTCGGCGCCGGGCGCGCGGGGTTGAGGGGATGAGGCATCCGGGCTGGACGCGCGCGCTGTTCTCGGACGCCGATCTCGAGGCGATCGCCACCGCTGTCGCGGCGGCCGAGCGCGAGACGTCGGGCGAGATCCGCGTGCACCTGGAGCGGCGCCTGCCGCGGGCGCGCGGCGTGCCGGCCACGGACGCGCTCGCCCGCGCGACCGACGTGTTCACCCGGCTCGGCATGCACGCCACCGCGGAGCGCAACGGCGTGCTCGTCTACCTCGCGGTCGGGGACCGCAAGCTGGCCATCGCCGGTGACGCCGGTGTTCACGCGCGGGTCGGAGAGGAGTACTGGCAGCGCGTGCGCGACGCCATGGTCGACCGGCTGCGCCGGGGCCAACCGCGGGACGCCGTGCTCCACGCGGTGGCCGAGGTCGGCGAGGTCCTGCGCCGCTTCTTCCCGCGCCGCCCCGACGACCGGGACGAGCTGAGCAACCGCGTCAGCCTGAGCTAGCGATACTCCGCCCGGCCGCCTGGGCGTCGATCTTGCGCTGGAGGAACCAGCAGAACCATCCCCGGTACTTTTCCTGCAGCTCCGGCTTCATCCAGTCCTTGCCGGTGAGCGTCCCGCGGCACCGGGGACTGCCGCAGTTACAGACGAGCTCGTAGTCGAGGTCGTCGGTGGTGGCCCAGTCGATCGTCAGCTCCTCGCCGGGGCCGATGTCGCGCATGGCCACCAGCACGATCTGCCCCTGGAGCGCGAGGTTGGGATCGCACGAGTGGTTGACGTAGAGCATGCTGCCTTCCCGGTGCTCGGGGTCGACGGGCGCGATGAACAGATCGTCCGCGAGCTGGATCTCGGCGGAGCCCAGCGTCAGCTCCAGGCGCCGCCACTCGGCGGCGCCGACGATGTAGCCGCCCTTGACGGCCACGATCTCGCCGCGGACGATGGCGTCCCGCGCGAACAGGCCCTGGCCATGGATGGGACTGTGGCCCACCCGGGTCTTGGGCGAACGGTAGGTCAGGTCGGTCATGGCGGCGGTGCCCGATGATACCGCCGCCGCGGTGTATAGTCGGGTGCCATGCATCGCGACGACATCCCGACCCCGGCCCTGCTCCTCGACGCCGACCGGTTCGAGCGCAATCTGGCGCGGATGGCCGCGCACGTGCGCGCCGCCGGCAAGAGCCTGCGGCCCCACGCCAAGACCCATCGCTGTCCCGAGATCGCCCGCCGACAAGTGGCCGCCGGAGCGCTCGGCGTGGCGTGCGCCAAGCTGGGCGAGGCGGAGGTGATGGCGCGCGCCGGCGTCCGGGGCCTGCTCGTCACGACGGAGGTCGTCGCGCCGGGCGCCGTGCGCCGGCTCACCCGCCTGACCGGTGAGGCGCCGGACACGATGGTGGTGGTCGACCATCCCGACAACGTTCGCGCCCTGGCCCGCGCCGCCGCCGAGGACGGGGTCACGCTGAACGTCCTCGTCGACGTGCACGTCGGCGCCCGCCGCACGGGCGTCGAGCCCGGCGAGCCGGCCCTTGCGCTCGGCCGCCTCGTCGCCGAGCAGCGTCATCTGCGCCTCCGCGGCCTGCAGGGGTACGCCGGACAGTGCGCGCACGTCATGACGTGGGTCGCCCGCCGCGATGCCTCGCACAAGGCGATGGCACCACTGATGGACACGCGCGCGCGCTTCGAGACGGCCGGCCTGCCGGTCGAGGTCGTCGCGGGCGGCTCCACCGGCACGCACGACATCGACGTCGAGCTGGCCGGACTCACCGAGCTGCAGGCGGGCTCCTACTGCGTGATGGACCTCGAGTACCGCCGCGTCGGCGGCCGGGCCGGCGCGATGCTGACCGAGTTCGAGATGGCCCTCACCGTCGTCGCCACGGTCGTCAGCGTCGCCCCCGATCGGGCGGTGGTGGATGCGGGCCTCAAGGCGTTCTCGACCGACAAGCCGTTCCCGCCCGAGGCCGTCGAGCGGCCCGGCGTGGAGTACGGCTTCGCCGGCGACGAGCACGGACGTCTCGCGCTCACCGATCCCTCGCGGGCGCCCCGGCTCGGCGAGCGCATCGAGTTCTTTCCCCCCCACTGCGATCCCACCGTCAACCTGTACGACCGGGTGCACGTCGTGCGGGGCGACCGCGTGGAGGCGGTGTGGGAGATCGCCGCCCGCGGCCGCTCCGACTAGCCCCGGCCCTCTCGGATGAATCCCGGCCGCCCGGCCCGCCATCTCAACCGGCGGGAGGACATCGGCATGCTGTCAGGGCTTGTCGCGGCACTATTGATGGTCGGCCTGGCCTCCGGCCCGCTGCTGTGGCGTGTGCGGCAGGACCGGCGCGAGGCGCGCGCAGAGTCGATCCTCGCCGACGCCAACGCCGCGCTGTTCCGCACCTTCGGCGGCGAATCCCTCGTGGCCGTTCACGTGCGGGCGCCGTCGCTGTGGCGCCCGGGGCGCGTGGAGCTGAGCGCGCCGGCCGACTGGCACGCGCTCCTCACGCCGGCCTGGGAGAGTGTGGGGGCGCTGGTGCCGGAGGGGTACGAGCTGGTGGTCAAGCCGGCGGCGCCGGCACCGTCGCCGCTCGTGTCGGAGAACGCGATCCTGCATCGCGCGGCGTGACCGCGCGCTCGCCCCGATGATCGGGCGGCGTCCGCTCGGACGCACCGGCCTCGAGGTGAGCGTGCTCGGGTTCGGAGGCGCCGAGATCGGCTCCGAGCGCGTGGAGGCGGCAACCGTTCAGCGGCTGCTCCTCGACGCGCTCGAGGCCGGGCTCAACGTCGTGGACACCGCCGAGTGTTACGGGGAGTCGGAGTCCCTGATCGGCGCCGCGCTGGCTGGTCGCCGTCGCGACGTCCACCTGTTCACCAAGTGCGGGCACTTCGAGGGGACCGGCCGTGACGACTGGCGGCCCGCCTCGCTGGAGCGCAGCATCGCGCGCAGCCTCGCGCGTCTCCGCACCGATCACGTCGACCTGCTCCAGCTCCACACGTGCTCGGAGGACGCGCTGCGCCGCGGTGACGTCGTCGCCGTCCTCGAGCGCGCCCGCGAGCGCGGGCAGGCCCGCTTCGTGGGCTACAGCGGCGACGGCCCCGCCGCCCGCTACGCGGTGGAGTGCGGGCGCTTCGACGTGCTGCAGACCTCCGTCAACGTCGCCGACCAGGAGGCCATCGAGCTCACGATCGCGCCGGCCCGCACGCGCGGGATCGGCGTCGTGGCCAAGCGGCCCATCGCCAACGCAGCGTGGCGGCAGGGGCGGCGGCCCGACAACCCGTACGGCCACGAATACTGGGACCGCCTGCAGCGGCTGGACTACGCGTTCTTGCGCGGGGACGCCGCCGAGGGCGTCGGGGTGGCGCTCCGCTTCACCGCCGCCGTTCCCGGCGTCGACACGCTGATCGTCGGCACGACGCGACCCGGGCGCTGGCGGGAGAACGCCGCGCTGCTCGAGGCGGGCGCGCTCGCGCCGGCCGAGTACGAGCGAATCCGTCGCCGCTGGCGCGAGGTCGCCGCCGCGTCGTGGACCGGCCAGCGGTGAGTCACGGCGCCTCCGGCAGCGGAGCGAGGCGGCCGCGCGCGTAGAGATCGGCGAGCAGCGCGCGGGCGCTCGGCCGATCGCTCATCGCCCAGCGCGGCCGGTCGGTCGGCCTCGGCTCGTCCACCACGCTGCAGCTCGCGCCCGGCGTCGCGCCAGCGATGCGCCGCCAGGTACAGGCGCGCCAGCTCACGCGGCCGGCGGTCTGGTGCGGATCGAGCTCGAGCGCCCGCGTCAGCAGCGCCTCGGCGCGCGCGTCGCTGCCGCCCAGGATCGCGGGAAGCTCGCCGGCGAGGATCAGCCCCTCGACGCTGGCCGGGTTCAGCGCCAGCACCGTCTGCGACTCCTCGCGCACCGTGGCGAGGAGGCGGATGGCGCGCATGGCGCCTCGTGCCAGTTCGCCAGGAGCGCGCGGGCGGCCTGGACCGGGTCCTCGGATGCGAGGACGGCCGAGGCCACGAGCCACACCAGCGCGGCCAGGAGCAGGGCGTGCCGGGACATCGCCGTCGTGACCGGCGCTAGGCGGCGGCGCGATACGCGATCAGGTAGCGGTGCTCGCCCTCGAGGACGGTCTCGCCGCGCTGATTGGTCAGCGTCACCCGCAGCGTGAGCAGCCCGGCCGAGCGCTTTCGCTCCAGCCCGATCACCTCGTGGTCGGGCTTCAGCGTGTCGCCGATGAAGGCCGGAGCGCGGAAGCGCGTGGTCTGCTCGACGAAGGCCACGATCGACCGCTCGATGACCGGCGCCAGCGTGGAGGCCCCGACGGCGGTGAGCGAGGTCAGGAGCAGACCGTGAGCCAGGCGACGCCCGAAGCGCGTGTGCCGGGCGTACTCGTCGTCGTAGTGGATCGGATGCGCGTCGCCGGTCATGCCGGCGAAGAACAGGAAGTGCGCGTCAGTGAGCGTCCGGGCCGGGCTCCCGAACCGATCGCCGATCCGGAAGTCCTCGAACCAGCGCTGGGTCAGGCCGTCCACAGCGCCCAGAACCGCTCGAGCGCCTCGGCGGCCGACGTCGCCGCGAACAGCCGGGGCCGCAGCGCGGCCGACCCCGGCAGCCCCGCCGAGTACCAGGCCAGGTGCTTCTTGAGCTGGACCAGGGCCAGCCGGGCGGGGAGGTGCGCCTGGATCAGCGCCGCGTGACGGCGGATGATCGACGCGCGCGCGTCGACATCGACGAGGTCGCCCCGGAAGATCCACGGCGCGCCCAGCGCGCCGCGGCCGATCATGACCGCCGCGCAGCCGGTGGCCGCCACCATCGCCCGGGCGTCGTCCGTGCTCCGCACGTCGCCGTTGCCGACGACCGGCACGCCGACCGCCGCCACCACCGCGGCGATCACGTCCCACGGCGCCCGGCCGGTGAACTGCTGCGAGCGCGTGCGCGGATGGACGGTGATGCCGTCCACGCCCTCGCTCTCGGCCAGGCGCGCGATCTCGGGCGCATTCACCGTGCGCTCGTCCCAGCCGCCACGGATCTTGACGGTGAGGGGCACACCGCGCACGGCCTTGCGCAGCGTGCGGAAGATCACCGCCGCGGCGAGCGGGTCGCGCATCAGCGCCGAGCCCTGCCCCTTGGCCACGATCTTCGGGACCGGGCATCCCATGTTGAGGTCGATGCCGTCGGCCCCGGCGGCCTCCAGCCGCCGCGCGGCCTCGGCCAGCACGTCGGGATCGGCGCCGAGCAGCTGCATGACCACCGGTCGCTCGCCGGGCAGGACGGCCGTCAGCGCGCCGGTCTTGTCGTTGCCCAGGACGTACGCGCGGGCGTCGATCTCCTCGCTGGTGAGCCGGCCGGCCCCGGCCTCGCGGCACACCAGCCGGAACGGCGCGTTGGTGACGCCGGCCATCGGGGCGAGGCGGAGGTCGAGGGCGTCCACGCCCGTCATTGTAGCGGTGCGGCGGTCACTCCACGAGCGCGATGGCGCGCACCGGCGAGCCGTCCGCGCCCTCGATCGGCAGCGGCAGGGCCATGAACCGGCAGCGGGGCGCGCCGATCTGGTCGAGGTTGGTCAGGTACTCGACGACGGTGATGCCGGCCGGGAAGAAGACGTGGTGCGTCGTGCACTCCTCGCGCGGCACCCTGGTCGTGGGCGAGAAGATCGACGTGCGGACGGTGTAGTCGGGCGGGTAGTCGTAGCCGACCGCCTTCACACGGCGGGCAACCAGCCAGTCGCACGCGCTCCGGCCGGTGTACGGCGCGTCTCTCCAGAACTTCTCGGTGGCCACGTCGACCTTCTTCGGCCAGTCCGTGCGGAGCAGCACGATGTCGCCCGCCTCGACGTGCCCCGCGCGGCGCTCCAGTTCGGCCGCCGACACCTCGCCGTTGTCGCCGAGGTGCGTCAGGTCCACGACGGCGGCCGGCCCCATCCACTGATCGACCGGCATGGCGGCGATGTCGCGATCGCCAGGCAGGAAGTGGATCGGGGCGTCCACGTGGGTGTAGGCGTGGCAGGCGATGGTGAGCACGGTCGACTGGAAGTTGTCGCCGCGGGCGTGCGAGCTGCGCAGCGTCGGCTCGACCTTCCAGCGGAAGTGGGGACGGATCGGGAAGCTGAGGTCGACGATCCGCATGATCAGCTCCGCCGGGCCGCCATGACGGCGACCGGGTACCCGTAACGAATGGTGTCGCCGTCGCGCCGGGCCTGGATGCCGAGAACGTCGTCGGCCAGCGAGTCGGCGAAGATGCCGCGCAGCGTGACGTCGTCGCCCGGCCGGGGGAAGGAGCGGGTGATCAAACCTTCGAGCTCGCCCTCCAGGCGGTAGTGGGTCACGCGCGGCTCCGACAACCCCGCCCGCTGGAACAGCTCGAGGTGCTCGGTCAGCGGCAGCGCCCGGACGTGGGAAGGATCGCGCACGACCTCCATCCGGTTGAAGGCGTCGGCCTTCTCGGGGGCCGGCGCGCTGTCCGCCACCAGGACCGTTCCACCCGGCGCGCAGACGCGGGCCATCTCGCGTAGCACGGCCAGGGGGTCGAGGAAGTGGTGGAACGCGAACCGCGACGTCACGATCGTGAACGAGGCGTCCGGCCAGGGCAGCGGCAGCACGTCACCCTGGCGCCACGACACGTTGGTGAGCCCGCGCTCGGCCGCGTGGGCTCGCGCGCGATCGAGCATCGCCGGCGTGATGTCGATGCCTGTCGCGTGACGGGCGACCCGCGCGAACGCGCCGACCACCAGGCCGGGGCCGCACGCCACGTCGAGCACGGTGTCGTCGGGGCCGGCGCCGCTCCATTCGACGATGAGCGTCAGCGCCGCCTCGTCCTTGATCGACGGCGCCGTGGCGAACGGCACCGCCTGCCGGGTGAACTGGTCGAGGATCAGGTCAGAGTGCTTGCTTGTAGACACGGCCGCCCTTCATGATGAGCTTGAGGTTGTCCTGGTTCTGCAGCGCCCTCAGATTGCGCAGCGGGTCGCCGTCCAACACGATCAGGTCGGCGTACTTGCCGGGCTCCACGCTGCCGATCTTGTCCGACATGCGGAACAGCTCGGCGTTGACCCGGGTGGCCGACAGCAGCACCTCCATCGGCTTCATCACCTGGGCCTTCAGCTCGAACTCGACGGCGCGCTGGCTGGCCATGTCGCCGAGCAGGTCGGAGCCCGAGCCGATCTTGCAGCCGGCCCGGTAGGCGTAGGTGAGGCCCTGCACGGACTGCTGGCGGGCCAGGTCGATCTTGGCGATCTGGTGGTCGCCGATGCCGTAGCGCTTGCCCTCCCGGTAGATGGCCTCGTAGGTCACCATGGTGGGCACCAGGAACGCGTCAGCGTCCTTGATCGCCTTGGCGGCGGCCTCGCGGATGAGGTTGCCGTGCTCGATCGAGCGCACGCCCGCCTCGATGGCCTTGCGCACGGCCGTATCCGAGTAGGCGTGGCTGAGGACGTATTTGCCGACCGCCTGGGCCTCCTCGACGGCGGCGCGCATCTCGGCCACCGTGAACTGGGTCGTATCCAGCTCGTCCGACGGCGACATGGCGCCTCCCGAGGCCATGATCTTGATCTGGTCGACGTCGCGGCGGATGTTCTCCCGTGCGGCCCGGCGCACCTCGTCGGGGCCGTCGGCGATGAAGCCGACCATGCCGACGCAGCAGTCGATCGGGTCGGTCCATTCCGACCGGCGGCGCTTGTCGCCGTGGCCGCCCGTCTGCGAGATGTAGCGGCCGGAGACGAGCAGCCGCGGACCGGGGAAGTGGCCCTCCTCCAGGACCATGCGGAAGCCGTAGTCGGCGCCGCCCGCGTCGCGCACGGTGGTGAACCCCTGCATCAGGCACTCGTGCGCGCGCTGCATGGCCCGGGCGGCGATGTACGACGGCGGGTAGAAGCGGTGCTGGTCGGTGATGTTCTCGGTCACCGCGCAGATGTGCACGTGGGCGTCGGTCAGGCCGGGCATGAGCGTCTTGCCCCGGAGGTCGTAGGTGGTCACCCGCCCGGGCAGCGCGCCGACCTGGCCGCGGGGGGCGACCTCCTTGATGCGGTCGTCCTCGACGACGACGGCCGCGCCCTCGACGGGGTCGCCGCCGGTGCAGTCGATCAGGAACGCGTTGGTGAAGACCGTGAGGCTCATCGCGCCACCACCTTGGCGTCGTACATCCACACCTTCTCGTCGGACCGCGGTGTCCACTCGACCGTGCTCGCCACGCCGTACAGATCGTGCTGCTGCCAGAGGAACACCCAGGGCGCCTCGTCGTGGACGACCCGCTGGAGGTCCGCGTAGGCCTCGGCCCGGGCCTTGGGGTCCATGAGCGTCTGGGCCCGCGCGATCTTGTCGTCGATCGCCTCCACGGCGTGGGGAGGGACGTCCTTCATCACGTCGATCTCGCCCGAGTGCAGGGCCGCCATCCGTGCGCTGAACTCGGGGATGAAGCGGAACGTCACCCGGCTGGCATCGGCCGGCCCTTGCCAGTAGTCCGGGTTGCGCTCCAGCACCAGCCGCTCGTCACGCCGCCACTCCACGAACCGGAAGGGCCCGGTCCCGATCAGCTTCTCGGCCAGCCTGGCCGGACCCAGGGCCTTGAGCGCCTTGGCCGGCATGATCAGCGAGTTGGTCAGCGACGCGCTGTCCACCAGGCTCGGCCACGGCTGCTTGGTGACGAACCGCACCGTGTAGTCGTCGACGATCTGGACCTCCTTGACCAAGCCCCAGTAGGCGGCCGCGGCGAAGTGGCTCTTGGTCGCCGGATCGAGCGCGTAATCGATGGTGGCCTTCACCGAGGCCGCCGTGAACGGCTCGCCGTTGTGGAACTTCACGTTGCGGCGCAGCTTGAACTCCCACGTGGTGTCGTTGACGATCTTCCACTCGGTCGCCAGCATCGGCCTGGGCTTCGACGTCTTGGCGTCGCGGTCGAGCAGCCGGTCGTAGATGTGCTCCAGCATGTTGTTGGTCGTCCAGTCCACGATCGTCGCCGCCAGCATGGTGCGCGGCTCGGCGCCGAGGCCGACGACGATCTCCTTGATCTTCACGCGGTCCTGGGCGGCGGCGGGGGCGGCCAGCCCGGCGACGGCGGCGACCAGGACCAGTGCGGCGAGTCGATGCGTCATGCCCATGGCGACCTCTCTCCCTGGCGCTCGATTCACGAGGGACCGTAGTGTAGCGCGGCCGCGGGCGCGAATCGCGGCGATCGACGTCAGATGCCGACCGCGAACCCGGCCAGGCTCCGGATGGTGACGGCCTCGCCGATGTGGCCGGCGTTGTGCCGGATGGCGGTGGCGCCGAGCTGGTCGCCGCGCGTGTGGCCCTGCCAGGGCCGATGCCCGACCCCCGCGAGCCACTCGTCGTTGGGCCCGAAGGCGCCGGCGGCGGCGGCGCGCGCCGTGTCGTCCAGGCCCAGGACCTCGTCCCAGCGCTCCGGTGCCAGCGCCGGCACCACCTCCCGGGTGCGCACGCCGACGGCCGACCGGTAGGCGCGGACGGCGGCGACGTCGACGCGCTCGCTCAGCTCGGCCACCTCCCCGGCGTCATGCCGGTACCCATGTCGGGCCGGTCCACGCGCATGCGGCGCGCCCAGGTGTCGTCGAACACCTGGGCCCGGCCGACCACCACGAGGTTCACCGCGACGTCCTCCGTGCGTGCCATGTGCCACAGCAGCCACACGATGGAGTTGAGGTCGGGGCGCGGCCGCGCGCGCAGCTGGTCGTCGGCGAGCCCGCCCAGCCAGCGGTCCGAGCCCCGTGTCCGCCCGCCTGAGACCTCCCCGGCGTGCGTGGCGGCGTGCATCCCCAGGAAGAACCGCGTCACGTCCATGACGCCTCCTCAGACGCGCAGCTTGGGATCGAGCGTGTCGCGCAGCCAGTCGCCGAGCAGGTTGACGCCGAGCGCGGTGAGGGCCAGGGCCGAGCCGGGAAACGCGGCCAGCCACCACGCCACGTAGAGGAAATCGCGGCTCTCGCTCAGCATGCTGCCCCAGGCGGGCGTGGGCGGCTGGATGCCGAACCCCAGGAAGCTGATGGCCGCCTCGGCCACGACGAACTGCGAGAACTGCAGGCTGGCCACGACGACGATCGAGGGCGCCACGTTCGGCAGCACGTGACGGAAGAGCACGCGCGCGCGCCCCACGCCCAGCGCGGCGGCCGCCAGGACGAAGTCCCGCTGCTCGACCGCGAGCACCTCGCCGCGCACGACGCGGGCGTAGACGACCCACCCCGCCGCGGACAGGCTGAGGACGATGTTGCGCAGGCCGAGGCCCACGATGGTGCACGAGCAGCGGATCGTTGAACCCCAGCCGCTCGCGGTACTCGTTCACGTCCTTGGTCTGGATGTCCATCGGCAGGAACAGCAGCACGGGGTCGCCGCCCAGACGCACCATGCCGAACACCGCGG
>Ga0209382_10004136_pt1 | contig 19559 bp, 12 predicted proteins | sample SoiMetdeltSBSDD5_FD_187599 | JGI IMG/M metagenome (GOLD analysis project Ga0209382, IMG submission 187599) | Bulk soil microbial communities from a Populus tree surrounding site in Tennessee, USA - Soil MetaG P. deltoides SBSDD5 (SPAdes) (version 2) | ecosystem: Environmental > Terrestrial >... | reverse complement strand
GCATGCAACGCTACGGCATCACCGTCCCCTTCGACGGCATCCCCCTGGCCGACCAGCGCGACCTGTTCGCCGAGCTGCCCGACCTCGGCTACACCGACGTGTGGTCCTCGGAGGTCGACGGCGCCGACGCCTTCACGCCGCTGGTCCTGGCCAGTGCGTGGGCGCCGACGCTGCGGCTCGGCACGGCCATCGCGCCCGTGTTCACCCGCGGCCCGGCCACCCTGGCCCAGTGCGCGGCCAGCCTGGCCGCGGCCGCCCCCGGCCGGGTGGCGATCGGGATCGGCGCCTCCTCCGACGTGATCGTCGAACACTGGAACGGAACCGCATTCGACCGGCCGCTGCAGCGGGTCCGGGACACGGCCCGGTTCCTGCGCGCCGCCCTGGCCGGGGCCAGGGTGACCGAGCGCTACGAGACCTTCGCCGTCGACGGCTTCCGGCTGGGCCTGGTCCCCGACCCGCCGCCGCGGCTGCTGGTCGCCGCCCTGCGCCCGGGGATGCTGCGGCTGGCCGGCCGCGAGAGCGACGGCGCGATCCTCAACTGGCTCGCCCCCGGCGACCTCGCCACCGTCACCCCGTACGTGCACGCGGCCGGCCCGGGCCGGGAGATCGCGGCCCGCATCTTCGTGGCCGCCACCGCCGACCTCGACCAGGCCCGTGGGATCGGCCGGCGGGCCCTGACCGCCTACCTCAACGTGCCCGTGTACCGGGCCTTCCACGAGTGGCTGGGCCGGGGCGAGCGCCTGGCCCCGATGTGGGACGCCTGGGCGGCCGGCGACCGCCGGGCCGCGCTGGCCGCCATCCCCGACGAGGTGGTCGACGACCTGGTCGTCCACGGCCCCCCGGAGGCCTGCCGGGAGCGGCTCCAGCAGTACGTGGAGGCCGGGGTGGCGACCCCGATCCTGGCCCTGCTGCCGGTCGGGGGCGACGTCCGCCAGACCGTCCGCGGCCTCGGCCGTGCCGCCGGGTGACACCCGCTACAGGGTGGTGAGGCCACCGTCGACCGGCAGGACGGCCCCGGTGACATAGGCGCCGGCCCGGCTGGCCAGGTACAGGGCCGCCCCGGCCATGTCCTCGGGCCGCCCGATGCGGCCCAGCGGGGCCGCGGCCGCGATCTGGTCGCCGAAGCGCCGCAGCGTCTCGGCCATCATTCTGGACTCGAACGGCCCCGGGGCGATCGCGTTCACGGTGATGCCCCGTGGCCCCAGCTCCCGGGCCAGCACCCGGGTCAGGTGGTGCAGCCCGGCCTTGCTGGCCGAGTAGGCGTAGGTCGGCATGGGCGGGACCCGCAGCCCGTCGATCGAGCCCACGTTGATCACCCGGGCCGGGTCGTCCGGCGCCGCCCCCGCCTCCAGCAGCGGCAGCATCGCCCTGATCAGGAAGAACGGCGCCTTGAGGTTCAGGTCCAGCACCTTGTCCCAGGCGGCCGCCGGGTGGTCCTCCAGCGGCGCCCCCCAGGTCGCCCCGGCGTTGTTGACCAGCACCTGCAGCCGCCCCTGGCGCTCCCCCACCTCGGCGGCCAGCCGCCGGCACCCCTGCTCGTCCGACAGGTCCGCCGGCAGGGCCAGGCACTCCCCGGCCCGCGACAGCTCCTCGGCCGCCTGCCGGCACGCCTCGGCCTTGCGCGAGCTCACATAGACCCGCGCCCCACCCTCCACCAGGCCGCGGGCGATCATCAGCCCGATGCCCCGGCTCCCCCCGGTGACCACCGCCGTCTTGCCCTCCACCGAGAACAGGTCGCCCATGCCGGCTCCTTGGAATCCGCTTCTCCGGTCCCCCTATGATTGGCCGCGATGACCGTCTCCTAGTGTGGGACTGGCGCGGGCAGGTCGGGACCATCTGCGCGGCTTCTACTTCGACGCCTGCGGGTTCACCCCGACCGACGCCAGGCCTGATCGAGCTGTAGCGGGAGGGACGATGGCACGGTTCGTGGAGCTGCGGCGGCACACCGACAACGACGGCGACGTGCTGACCCCCGACGGGGTGGCGGCGGCGCTCCGGCTCGGGACGGGGCTGGCGGGAGGGTACCGGGTGGCGGTGTCGACCGGCGCCCAGCGGGCCACCCAGACGGTCGGGTGCCTGCTGGCCGCCCTCGGGCAGCCGGTCCCGGACGGGGTGGTGGTCGAGCCCGGGCTGCGGTCACAGCGCGAGGACCGCTGGCGGGCCCTCTACCAGGAGGCCGGCAGCGGCGAGCTGGAGGCGATGCGGTCGGCCGACCCCGCCTTCGTCTCCGAGGAGGCGGCCGCCCTCGGGGCGGCGCTGGCCCGGGTCCTGGGCCGGCTCGGCGACGACGACCGCGCCCTGGCCGTCGGCCACAGCCCCACCAACGAGGCCGCCGTCCTCGGCCTCACCGGCCGGCTGGTCGCCCCCCTGGCCAAGGGCGCCGGGGTCCTGATCACCGAGGACCAGGGCAGCTTCGGGGTCGAGGCGCTCGACCCCTGACACGTGTGGCGCTCGGGTCCCTCGCCGCCCGCGGGCCGACCCGACCCCAGCCGCCCTGGCAGGACCCACGGGGTCGCCGGCTGGGCCGTTGTACCCTTGGGGCATGGCCACCCGCAAGATGGTCCTGGATGTCGCTGGTCGAGAGGTGACCGTCAGCAACCCGGAGAAGGTGTATTTCCCCCGGACCGGGCATACCAAGCTCGACCTGATCCGCTACTACCTGGCCGTGGCCGAGGGGGCGCTGCGGGGGGTGGCGGAGCGGCCCATGGCCCTCAAGCGGTTCGTGAACGGGGCCGAGGGCGAGTTCTTCTTCCAGAAGCGGGCGCCCGAGAAACGGCCCGAGTGGGTCGGGACCGTCGAGCTCAAGTTCCCGTCCGGGCGCAGCGCCCACGAGATCGTGGTCCGGGACGCGGCCCAGCTGGCCTGGGTGGTCAACCTGGGCTGCATCGACCTCAACCCGCACCCGGTGCGGGCCGACGACCTCGACCATCCCGACGAGCTGCGGGTCGACCTCGACCCGATGCCGGGGGTGCCGTGGGCCGACATCCTCCAGGTGGCGCTCGTGACCCGGGAGGTCCTGCAGGACTTCGGGCTGGTCGGGTGGCCCAAGACCTCGGGCTCGCGCGGCTTCCACGTCTACTGCCGTATCCGGCGCCAGTGGACCTTCCCCGAGGTCCGGCGGGCCGCGGTCGCCCTGGCCCGCGAGGTCGAGCGGCGCGCCCCCGAGATCGCCTCCAGCAAGTGGTGGAAGGAGGAGCGCCACGGGGTGTTCCTCGACTACAACCAGAACGCCAAGGACCGCACGGTCGCCTCCGCCTACTCGGTCCGCCCCACCCCCGACCTGCGGGTGTCGATGCCGCTGGCCTGGGACCAGGTCCCCGACTGCCGGCCCGAGGCGTTCACCCTCGACACCGTGCCCGCCCTGGTCGCCCAGGCCGGCGACGCCTCCGAGGGCATCGACGACCAGGCCGGGTCGCTGGCCGCCCTGCTGGAGCTGGCCGACCAGCACGAGGCGGCCGGGTTCGGAGACGCCCCCTGGCCGCCGCATTTCGTCAAGGCCGAGGGCGAGCCGGCCCGGGCCCAGCCGTCCAAGCGCCGCATGCCCGAACCGGCCGTCCGCGAGGGGTTCGTGCCCCCGCCGGCCCCGGGCAAGACCGCCGGGCCCACCGGCCGCCGGCGCACCACCATGCCGCTGATCGAGGTGGCCAGGGCGGCCACCGAGGCCGAGGCCCGCGAGGGCCTGGAGCGCTGGAAGGCCCGCCACGGCGAGGTGTGGCCGCTGCTCGGCCCGACCGACGTGCTGGTCGACTCCATGCGCGGCCGCAGCACCGTCTGGTACCGGATCCGGCTGAACCTCCGCAACGTGCCCGAGGACCGCCGGCCCCCCCAGGAGGCGCTGGAGGTCGACTACGACCCCTGGGTCTTCCGGCCCGGCCGCTGACCGGCCGCCGGCTCAGGCAGGGCCGCCCTCGAACAGCAGGCCCGTGATGTGCTCGGCGATGGCCATGGAGGAGGTGGCGGCCGGGGAGGGGGCGTTGCGGATGGCCACCACCCGGCCCTGGCGGCTGACCCGGAAGTCGTCGACCAGGGTGCCGTCGCGGGCGACCGCCTGGGCCCTGACCCCGCTGCGGGCCCGCAGCAGGTCGGCGGGCCGCAGCTCGGGGACGTAGCGGCGGGCGGCGTCGCAGAACGCCCGCCGGCTGAGCGACCCCACCACCTCCCGGACCCCGGTGCGCCAGTGGCGGGCGGCCATGCGCCGGAACCCCGGCCAGGCCAGGGTCTCGGTGAGGTCGCCCAGGCGCAGGTCGGCCCAGCGGTAGCCCTCCCTGGCCAGGGCGAGCACGGCGTTGGGGCCGACCAGCACCCCGCCGTCGACCCGCCGGGTCAGGTGCACCCCCAGGAACGGGTAGCGCGGGTCCGGGACCGGGTAGACGAGCCCGTTGACCAGGCCGCGGCGGTCGGGGGCGAGCTCGTAGTACTCGCCCCGGAACGGCACCACCCGCGGGTCGCCCTCGTGGCCGGCCAGGCGGGCCAGCCGGTCGGTGTGCAGCCCGCCGCAGATCACCAGCTGGTCGAAGGCCAGCCGGTCGCCGTCGGCCTCCACGGCCACCCCACCGGCGTCCTGGGTGATGCGCCGGACCGGGACGCCGGTGCGGATCTCGGCCCCGTGGGCGGCCGCGTCGGCGGCCAGCCGCCGGGTGACCTCGCCGAAGTCGACCACCGCGGTGTGGGGCGAGTGCAGGGCGGCGATCCCCTGCACGTGCGGCTCCAGCTCAGCCAGCTCCTCGCGGCCGACCATCCGCACCCCCGGCACCCCGTTGGCCAGGGCCCGCTCGTGGATGGCCCCCAGCCGGCCCAGCTCGCCGTCGTCGAGGGCGACCACCACCTTGCCGCACTCGTCGTAGGCCAGGCCGTGGCCGGCGCAGAACGCACGCAGCAGCTCCACGCCGCGCCGGCACAGCCGGGCCTTGAGCGACCCGGGCACGTAGTAGAGGCCGGCGTGGACGACCCCGCTGTTGCGGCCCGTCTGGTGCTGGGCCAGGGCCGGCTCCTTCTCCAGCACGGTCACGTCCACGTCGCGGCCCATGCCGGCGATGCGGTGGGCCAGGGCGACGCCGACGATGCCGCCCCCCACGATCCCGATGCGTCTGACCGCCATGCCCGGCAGTCTACAGTCCGAGCTGGTGGCAGGGCCGGCGCAGCTCAGAAGGCCCCCTGCCGCCGGACGACGGCGCCGAACGTCTTCAGCAGGATGTACAGGTCGAGGGTGGGCGACCAGTTCTCGATGTAGAACAGGTCCAGCCGCAGCGCCTCCTCGGCCGTGACCCGGCTGCGGCCGTTGATCTGCCACCAGCCGGTGACCCCGGCGGGTACCGCCTGCCGCGGGGTCAGCAGGTCGGCGTGGGCGGCCACCTGCTCGGCGGGCAGCGGGCGGGGGCCGACGATGCTCATCTCGCCGGTGAGGACGTTCCACAGCTGGGGCAGCTCGTCGAGGCTGTAGCGGCGCAGGAACCCGCCGACGCGGGTCAGCCGGGGGTCGGACTCCAGCTTGAAGAACGGCCGGGTGGTGTCGAAGGCGGGGTCGCCGGTGCGCATGGTGCGGAACTTGTGCATCCGGAAGATGCGGCCGTCCTTGGTCACCCGCTGCTGGTGGAACAGGACCGGGCCGCGGGAGTCGAGGCGGATGGCCAGGGCGATGACCGCCCACAGGGGCAGGGAGACCAGCAGGGCCACCGAGGCCACGGCGAGGTCGATGGCCCGCTTCATGGCCGCCTGCGGCCCGGACAGGCGCACGGGCCGTAACGCCACCGCGACCGCCGGCCCCACCTTCAGGAGGGCCAGCCGCGAGGTGAGCATCTGGGGCAGGTTGGCCAGCACCCTGACCTCGACCTCCGCCTGCCGAGCCACCTGGGTGACCCGGGACATGTCGGCCTCGGCGATCCCGTTGGACGCGGCCCCACCTTCAGGAGGGCCAGCCGCGAGGTGAGCATCTGGGGCAGGTTGGCCAGCACCCTGACCTCGACCTCCGTCTGCCGAGCCACCTGGGTGACCCGGGACATGTCGGCCTCGGCGATCCCGTTGGACGCGACGAACAGGCACTCCGCGGCGTTGTCGCGGACCAGGCGGTCGAGCTCGCCGATCCGGCCCAGGACAGGCAGCCGGTTGGCGGCCACAGTCGCCTCGGAGGCCTGCACATGGCCGAGGGGCAGGAACCCCGAGGCCGCGACCCGCAGGATCTCCACCAGCCGGCTCGCCTCGGCCGAGGTGCCGACGACCAGGGTCCGCAGCGCCAGCCGTCCGTCCATCCGCAGCCGCCACTGGTAGGCCCGCCACCACCGCCGCGGCAGCAGCTCCAGCGCCAGGACCAGCGCGAAGGTGAGGCCGACCCAGGCCCGCGAGAACGACGCCTTGGACCAGTAGCTCCCCATGACCAGCAGGACGACCCCCACCCCGGAGGCGCCGATGACCCGGCGCAGCTCCTCGGGCGCCGACAGGTGCTGCGGGGAGTACAGGTCGAAGGTATGGAATACGACGATCCAGACCAGCGGGGCGAGGGCGACGACGAGGGCCTCACGGGCGGACACGAGATCGCCCGGGTAGCGCAGGGCATAGGAGGCCAGCAGGGCGAGCACCACGCAGGCGGCGTCCGAGAGAGCGAGGCCCAGGGCGACCTGGCGGTAGCGCTGCAGCGCGCCGGCGCCGGCCGGGACCGTCGCCGGCCCGGACGAGGTGCCGGCCGACCCGGGGGCGGTGTGGAGCCGGGCCTCGCCGGCCCGGTCATCCTCGTCGAGTTTCTTGGCGGTGTTGGATGCGTTGTAGTAGAGGGCGTTGGTACTGATATGCCGACCCTGTATGCGCGCCAACTGGACCCCCTCGACCAGGAAGTGGCGGCTTACCATGCTCGCGGCGGACCTGGCGGCACGCGGGCACGCCAGCAGCACGGTCGCCCCCGGCGGCAAGCAGCCACGACCGAGTGTCGTTGTTGTGAGCGTGAAGCTGTTTCTGCCGCCCTGGTCACGCCGTCGGTGGATGGCGTGCGGGCGTCGCAGCGTGGACCGGAGCTCCTCCTCCCCCCAAGAAGGCCTGTCCGAGCGTGTCGAGGTGTCAGAACCGGATGGCACCCCGAACAGGCAGAACGCTTGCAACCCGCAAGAAGTTAATGGCAGAGGGCAACTGTTTCAAGAGGTGAATGTACGTATGTTGCGCACTGATTGCGCGAGTCCGAGAGGGACGCCTTAGCCGCCGACCACGGCCAGGGTCTGCTCGGCGATCTCGAGCTCCTCGTTGGTTGGCACGACCAGCACGGCCACCGGGGCGTCATCGGCCGAGATGGTCCGGGGGCGGCCGGAGCGGGCCCGGTTGCGTTTGGGGTTGAGCGTGACCCCGAGGCCCTCCAGGTCCTGGCAGACGCCGGCCCGGACGCCGTCGTTGTTCTCCCCCACCCCGGCGGTGAACACCAGCGCGTCCAGCCGGCCCAGGGCGGCGGCGTAGGCGCCGACGTACTTGCGGATGCGGTAGCAGTAGACGTCCAGGGCCTCGGTGGCCGCCTGGTCGCCGTCGGCGGCCCGGCGGCCGACCTCGCGCAGGTCGTTGGCCCCGGCCAGCCCCAGCATGCCGCTGCGCTTGTTGAGCAGGTCGTCGATGTCGTCGACCGACAGGCCGGCCTCGCGGTGCAGGTAGAACACGACCGCCGGGTCCAGGTCGCCGCTGCGGGTGCCCATGACCAGGCCCTCCAGCGGGGTCATGCCCATCGAGGTGTCGATGCAGCGGCCCCCGGCGACCGCGGCCACGCTGGCCCCGTTGCCCAGGTGCAGGGTGATCAGGTTCAGCTCGGCGGCCGGGCGGCCCAGGTGCTCGGCCGCCTTGCGGGACACATAGGCATGGGAGGTGCCGTGGAAGCCGTAGCGGCGGATGCGCAGCTCGGCGGCCAGGTCGGCGGGCAGGGCGTAGCGCCAGGCGCGCGGCGGCATGGTCTGGTGGAAGGCGGTGTCGAACACCGCCACCTGGGGGGTGTCGGGGAAGCTGGCCATGGCGATGCGGATGCCGAGCAGGTTGCTCGGGTTGTGCAGCGGGGCCAGCGGGACCTGGTCGGCGATGGCCCGGATGGTGCCCTCGTCGACCAGGGTCGGGGCGGTCAGCCGGTCGCCGCCGTGGACCACCCGGTGGCCGATGCCGGCCAGCTCGCCGATCGGCTCGCCGGCGGCCTCGAACGCCCCGAAGACCCGCTCGAAGCCCTCGGAGTGGTCGGCCACCCGGTCCTCCACCACCAGCGGGTCGGCGTCGCCGGCCCGGTGGGTCAGCCGAGCCCCCGCCTCCCCGATCCGCTCGACCACTCCCGAGGCCAGCACCTTGTGCCCCCGGTCGACCGGGTCACCCTGCTGGGGCTCGCCAGACCCCTCGGGCATGTCGAACAGCTGGTACTTGATCGACGACGACCCGGTGTTGAGGACCAGCACCCTAGGCATGCTCGGCCCGATCCACCGGGGCACCCCCTTGGGGTTCCCCGGACCCCTGCGGCCCCTGGGCCTGGATGGCGGTGATGGCCACCGTGTTGACGATGTCGGCGACCAGGGCGCCGCGGGACAGGTCGTTGACCGGCTTGCGCAGGCCCTGGAGCACCGGGCCGACGGCGACCGCGTGGGCCGAGCGCTGCACCGCCTTGTAGGTGTTGTTGCCGGTGTTGAGGTCGGGGAACACGAACACGGTGGCCCGGCCGGCGACCCGGCTGTCGGGCAGCTTGGACCGGGCGACCTCGGGGTCGATGGCCGCGTCGTACTGGATCGGCCCCTCGATGAGCAGGTCGGGCCGGCGCTGGCGGGCGATCGCGGTCGCCTGGCGGACCTTGTCGACGTCGCTGCCCGCGCCCGACTCCCCGGTCGAGTAGGACAGCATGGCCACCCGCGGGTCGATGCCGAACTGGGCGGCCGTGCCCGCCGAGGCGACCGCGATGTCGGCCAGCTGCTCGGCGTTGGGGTTGGGCACGACCGCGCAGTCGCCGTAGACCAGCACCCGGTCGGTCAGCAGCATGAGGAACACGCTGGACACGATCGAGGTGCCGGGGACGGTGCGGATGAACTCGAACGCCGGCCGGATGGTGTGGGCGGTGGTGTGGGCGGCCCCCGACACCATCCCGTCGGCCAGTCCCTTGTAGACCATCATGGTGCCGAAGTAGGAGACGTCGACGATCAGGTCCTCGGCCACCGGGCGGGCCACCCCCTTGTGGCGGCGCAGCTCGTAGTAGGTGTCGGCGAAGTCCTGGCGCCACTGCGACCGCTGCGGGTCGACCACCTGGAGGCCGTCCAGCTCCAGCCCCAGGGAGGCGGCCCGGCTCCTGACCCCGTCGGGGTCGCCGAGGACGGTCAGGTCGGCGATGCCGCGCAGCAGCACCTGCTCGGCCGCCTCCAGGACCCGGTCGTCGCCGCCCTCGGGGAGCACGATGTGGCGGCGGTCGGCCTTGGCCCGCTCGACCAGCCGCTGCTCGAACATCAGCGGGGTGACCCGCTCGGTGCGGGCGACCTCGAGCCGGCTCAGCAGCCCCTGGCGGTCCACGTGCTCGCCGAACACCCCGAGGGCGGCGGCGATCTTGCGCTCGCTCTCGGTGGTGAGCACCCCCCGCACCCCGGCCACGGTGGCCGCGGTCCGGTAGGTGTCGGCGGCGACGGCCAGCACCGGCAGGTCGGCCCCGCCCAGCCCGTCGATCAGCCTGAGCACCGACGGCTCCGGCAGCAGGGCGCCGGTGAGGACCAGGCCGGCGATGTTCGGGTAGGTGCCGGAGAACCGGGAGGCCAGGCTGCCCACGATCAGGTCGGCCCGGTCGCCGGGGGTGATGATCATGTCGCCGTCGCTGATGTGCTCCAGGAAGTGGGGCAGGCTCATCGCCCCCACGATCACGTGGCCGACCTCGCGGCGGGTGCTCGGCTCCTCGGCCCCGCGCAGCGGCCGCAGGAACTCGGCGGCCAGCGCCTGGGCGACCTCGGCCACGGTGGGGGCGGCCAGCCCCGGCACCTCGGGCAGGACGTAGGCCGGCTCGTCGCCCGCCACCTCGGCGACCCGTTCGCGCAGCTCGTCGAGGATCGCCGGGGCGACCCGGTTGCAGATGGTGGCCAGGATGGTGCAGCCCCTGCCGGTGAGCGAGCCCCGGGCCAGCTGGACGACCTCCAGCACCCGCTCCACCGTCCGGTCGCTGCCCCGCACCACCAGCAGCACCGGGCAGCCCAGGTTGAGGGCGACGTCGGCGTTGAAGTCGAACTCCAGGGCCCGCGAGGCCTCGGTGAAGTCGCTCCCCTCGACCAGGAGGAGGTCGGTGCTGTCGTCGAGGCGCTTGTAGGCGTCCAGGATCCGCTTGAGCAGCGTCTCGTAGTGGCCGCGGTCGCTCATCGCCCGCAGGTCGTCGACCACCGCCCCGTAGGACTCCTCGTAGGTCTGGGGCAGCCGGTAGCGGTGCCGGATCAGCTCGATGTCGTTGTCGGGCCGGTCGCCGCCGGCCACGATCGGCCGGAAGTAGCCCACCCGGCCCAGGGAGGCCAGCGCCTCCATGACACCCAGGGCGACCGCCGACTTGCCGCTGCCCGGCTCGATCGCGGTCAGGTAGACGTTGCGCTCCACGACGTCACCCTACCCCGTCGGGTTGATCGATATCAGCGGATGGCTGCCCGGCCAGCATGGCATAGCCGGGGCCGCGGTCGAAGAACGGCTCGCGGCCGCTCGGTCCGTCGGGTTGATCGATATCAGCGGATGGCTGCCCGGCCAGCATGGCATAGCCGGGGCCGCGGTCGAAGAACGGCTCGCGGCCGCGGCGGGCGGCCCGGCGGGCGGTCCGGAGGGCGTGGGAGGCGGGCTCGTCGACCCGGGGGTCGTCGGGGGGGCCGCTGACGACCACGCCGTAGTCGTCGCGGGCGCCGGCCACGCTGACCTTGCGCCAGCGGAGGTCGCGTGCGACCTCGTCGTAGGGGCGGTCCAGGGGATCGCCCCAGCCGCCGCCGCCGGTGGTGCGGATGCGGATGACCTCGCCGGCCCGGACCGGCTCGGCGTCGGCCAGGGCGTCGACGGTCCGCTCGGCCGGGCCGCCGGGGTCGATCACGACCTCGAAGGGCCGGCCGGCCCGGCCGCCGGCCACCCCCCAGCAGGCCAGCCGGGAGCGGTCGGCGATCGACATGAAGTGGGCGTCGCGCAGCATGCGGATGTGCTTGTCGTAGCCCAGGCCGCCGCGGTGGCGGCCGGGGCCGCCGGAGTCGACGGCCAGCCCCAGGCGCTCGACCAGGAACGGCCAGCGCGACTCGGCGAACTCGACCGGGATGTTGCGCGAGTCGGGGACCACGTGGACGGTGTCCTCGCCGTCGGCGTAGGGGCGGCCGCCCGAGCCGCCGCCCAGCACCTCGCGCATCAGGTAGGGCCGGCCGTCGGCGTCGTCGCCGTAGACCCCGGTGTAGCGGATCGTCTCCTGGTCGGCCGGCATGGCCCCGCCGGTGGCCTTGGCCAGCACGCCGGCCAGGACCCCGAGCAGGCGCAGGATGACGAAGGTGCGGGCGTTGGTCGGGGCCGGGAAGACCGGGGTGAGCAGGGTCCCCTTGGGCGGGAAGCGCAGCTCCAGCAGGGGCACGACGCCCTCGTTGACGTCCAGCTCGGCCGCCCGCTCGGGGGTCTCGGCCAGGTTGCGCAGGATCGGGGCCAGCCACTTCTTGAGGAAGTTGCCGTCGGCGTAGTCGCCGCAGTGGTTGATCGGGCCCCTGGCCTGGGGGGAGGTGCCGGTGAAGTCGAGGACGAGGCGGCCGCCGCCCTCGGCGGTCTTGGTCAGGGTGATCCGCTGGGCGTGCAGCCGCGGCGGGTCGACGCCGTCGTGCTCGGCGTAGTCCTCCCAGGCCCAGGTGCCGTCGGGGATGCGGGCCAGGATCTCGCGCCGGAAGGCCTCGGTGGTCGCCTCGACGATGGCCTCGAAGCAGGCCTCGACCACCGCCGTGCCGTAGCGGTCGAACAGCTCGGCCAGGCGGCGGGCGCCCATCAGGCAGGCCGAGCACTCGGCGTCCAGGTCGGCGGCCAGCGAGTCGGGCATGCGCGAGTTGCGGGTCATGATGGTCAGGGCGGCCCGGTTGGGGACGCCGGCGTCCCACAGCCGGATCGGCGGGACCATCAGCCCCTCCTCGAACACGCTGGTGGCGTGCGACGGCATCGACCCGGGGACGGCGCCGCCGATGTCGTCGTGGTGCCCGAAGGCCTGCACGAAGGCGACCACCCGGCCACCGGCGAACACCGGCACGGTGACGCACAGGTCGGGCAGGTGGCCGATGCCCCCCTCCGACAGGTAGACGTCGTTGTGGAAGAACACGTCCCCCGGCCGCATGGTGTCCAGGGGGAAGTCGCGCACCACGGGATGCACCAGGGCCGAGTACGAGCGGCCGGTCAGCTTGCGCAGCCTGGCGTCGTGGATGCCGGCCCGGAAGTCGTGGGCGTCGCGGATCATCGGCGACCGGGCCGTGCGGCCGATGGCCGTCTCGACCTCCCGCTCGATCGAGGCCAGCGTCCCCTCGACGATCTCCAGGGTCACCGGGTCGACCCCGTTCACGGCGCCTGCTCCTGATCCTCCGGGGCACCCCTCCGGGGTCCCCCGGACCCCTCCTGGCGCGTCACGACCAGGTTGCCGAACCGGTCCACCTCGGCCTGGAACCCGGGCAGCAGGGGGACCGTGGCCCCGTACTCCTCCACCACCGCCGGCCCGACGATGACATCCCCTGGCGACAGATCATCACGGCGATAAATCGCCGTATCGACAAATCCATGGGAGGGGTCGAAGCAGGCGGGCCGGGTCCCGGCCGGGCCGGGTGGGTGCGACGTGGGCGCCGGCGGGTCGGGCAGGCTCCCCTCCCCGGGGAGGGGGCGGAGGGTGGGGCGGCGGATGGGACCCACGCCGGTGACGCGGAGGTTGACCCACTCGACCTGCTGGGTGGGGTCGTCGCGGAAGCTGTAGCCGTACAGGCGCCGGTGGGCGTCGTGGAAGGCGGCCACCGTGGCCTCGGTGAGCTCGGCGTCAACCGGGCCGTCGGGCACCGGGACCCGGACCTCGAAGGCCTGGCCGAAGTAGCGCAGGTCGGCCGAGCGCAGGTAGCGGTGGGCCGGCCGGGCGAACCCCTCGGCGTCCAGGGACCCGGCCGCCCGGGCCTCAAGGGCGGCCAGGGTGGCGGCGACCGCGGCCGGGTCGAGGTCGGCGTGGCGGGCGACCGCGGTCTGCACCTGGTCGTTCTTGACGTCGACGGTGAGCAGCCCGAACGCCGACAGGTTGCCGGGGTCGCGGGGCACCAGCGCCGCCGGGAGCCCCAGCAGCTCCAGCAGCCGGCACACGGCCAGCGACCCCGACCCGCCGAAGGTGGCCAGGACGAAGTCGCGCACGTCCAGGCCGCGCTGGACGGTGACCTGGCGCAGGGCGTTGGCCTGGTTCCAGGCCGCGATCTCCAGCACCCCGGCGGCCACGGCGGGCAGGTCCAGGCCGAGCTTGGAGCCGAGGGCCTCCAGGCCGGCGCGGGCCGCGGCCGGGCCCAGGGGCACCTCGCCGCCGAGCAGGTGGGCCGGGATCCGCCCCAGGACCAGGTTGGCGTCGGTCACGGTGGGCTCGGTGCCGCCGCGGCCGTAGCACATCGGTCCGGGGTCGGCCCCGGCCGAGCGCGGCCCCACCTTGAGCCCGCCCTCGCGCGAGAGCCAGGCCACCGACCCGCCGCCCGCCCCCACGGTGACCACGTCGATCATGGGGATCTTGGACGGGTAGGCGCCGACGCTGCCCTCGGTGGTCAGGGTCGGCTCGCCCCCCAGGACCACGCTCACGTCGGTGGAGGTGCCGCCGCCGTCCAGGGTCAGGACCCGCTCGAACCCGGCCGTCCTGGTCACCAGGGCCGCCCCCAGGGCCCCGGCCGCCGGGCCGGACAGCACCGTCGCGATGGGCTGGTTGACGACCTCGGCCGCCGACAGCACCCCGCCGTTGGACTTCATCACATAGAACGACGGCCCAGCCGGGAGCGGGTCGCCTCCGCGCCGGGCCGGGGGGGTCGGGGCCAGCGCCGCCAGCCGGCGGGCGATGGTGGCCACGTACCGCCCGACCCGCGGCTTGACGGCGGCGTCGACCAGGGTGGTCATGGCCCGCTCGTACTCGCGGTACTCGCGCAGCACCTCGCTGGACAGCGACACCGCGGCCCGGGGGTGCTCCTCGGCCAGGACCTCGCGCATGCGCCGCTCGTGGGCCGGGTCGGCGTAGGCGTGCAGGAAGCACACCCCGACCGCCTCGACCTCCCGGTCGCGCAGGAACCGGGCCGCCGCGCGGGCCTGGTCCTCGTCGAAGGGGCGCAGCTCGGCCCCGCGGTGGTCGAGCCGGCCGCCGACGGTCCTGACCAGGTCGGCGGGCACGATCCGGGGCGGCTTGACCCAGAAGTAGCTGTTGCCGTAGCCGTCGGGGACGCTCTGGCGGGCGATCTCCAGCAGGGCCCCGAACCCCTCGGTGGTCACGAAGCCGAGCCGGCCGACCTTGCCCTCCAGGAGCTGGTTGGTGGCCACGGTGGTGCCGTGGCAGACGGCCGTGACCGCCTCGGCGCCCACGCCGAGGGCGGCCAGGACCTTGGCGATCCCGTCCAGGAAGCCGTCGGCCGGGTCGGCCGGGGTGGAGGGGGTCTTGGTGGCGACCAGCTCGCCGGAGTCCTCGTCGAAGGCGACCACGTCGGTGAAGGTCCCGCCGGTGTCCACCCCGACCCGGATCCGGCGGCCGGGTGGCAGCCCCGGCGCCGGGGGCCTGTGGACAGCCGGATCCTCCCGATCCGGTGTCGGGCTACGCTCCCCCACCTAGCGCTCCGGAGGCGGGTGCGGGAACGGGGCCGGGGCGACCTGGAGGGCCGCGGCGGTGAGGGCCCGCATCGCGCTCAGCGCCTTCCGCTGCGGCGGGGCCGCGGGCGGGCGGCCCGGCGGGCCAGGTAGCCGCCGACCAGGGCGCCGAGCAGGGCCGCGGCCGCGCCGAGCACCACCCCGGCGGCGAACTCCCCACCCGGGATGCCGGCGGCGGGGCGGGCGGGGGCGGTGTGCACGCGCGGCCCGGCCCCCCCGGTGTCTGGTCGGGCCGGCGCCCCCGCCACGCCGGTGGCGGTGAGGGGTGCGCCCGGTTCGGCGACCACCTCCTCCGCCCCTGCGCCGGCCAGGACCTCGTCGACGGCGGTGAAGAACTCGCCGGCGGTGCGTTTGGCGACACCGGCGAGGAGGCGCTGGCCGACGCCGCCGATCATGCCGCCGACGACGGCGTCGGCGTCGTAGGACAGCTCGGTGGTGCCGTCGGAGCCGGGGGAGAGCTCCACGGTGACGTCGGCGGAGACGGTGCCGGGGGCGCCCGAGCCGCTGGCCCGGAGGACGAAGCCGTGGGGGGCGCGCTGGTCGGTGAGGCGGACGTCGCCGGCGTAGGTGCCCCGGACCGAGGCCACCCCGGCGGTGACGGTCATCGCGTAGGCGTCCTCCCCCAGCTGCTCGAGGCGCTCGCAGCCGGGGATGGTCCGGACCAGCACCCGCGGGTCCCTGAGGGCCGCGTAGACCGCCTCGACGGGCGCGTGCAGGGTGGCGTTGCCGGCGATCCTCATCCCTCCTCCTTCCGGGCATGGCGTTCCCGCAGCGCCCACAGCTCCGACGGCGACAGCGGCATCCGGTCGACGAAGAACCCCTCGGCGTCGGAGATGGCCGCGGCCAGCGCCGCCGCCGCCGGGATCGTCCCGGCCTCGCCCGCGCCCTTGACGCCGAGCGGGTTGAGCGGCGACGGCGTCTCCAGGTGGTCGATCTCGACCTTGGGCACCTCGGAGGCGTACGGCATCAGGAAGTCCATGAACGAGGCGTTGAGCAGCTGGCCGTTCTCGTCGTAGACCATCCGCTCGTACAGGGCCCCGCCGACCCCCTGGGCGACCCCGCCGTGGATCTGGCCCTCCACGATGCGCGGGTTGATGAGCGTCCCGCAGTCGTGGACCACGCAGTAGCGCAGGATCCGCACCTCGGCGGTGTCCGGGTCGGTCTCCACCACCGCCGCATGGGCGCCGTTGGCGAAGGTGGAGCGGACCGGCGAGTAGAAGTCGGTCGCCTCCAGCCCCGGCTCGTCGTCCTCGGCCACCGGCGGGGCGTCGACCCCCCGCCCGACCACGAACTGGGTGGCCAGCCGGGCCTGCTCGTCGAAGGCGTAGCGCAGCGGGTTGGCCAGCACGGCCACGGTGCCCAGGTCGATCTCGCGCTCCGGCGCCCCCTTGACCCGGACCGCGCCGTCGGCGACCTCCAGGTCGTCGGGGTCGGCCTCCAGGGCCTCGGCGGCGATCCGCAGGGCCTTGGCCCTGACCTTGCCGGCGGCCAGGGCGACGGCGTTGCCGCTCATCACCGCGGCCCGGCTGGCGAAGGTCCCGACGGCGTACTTGAAGCGGCGGGTGTCGCCGGTGACCACCGTGACCCGCTCCACCGGGACCCCGAGGGCCTCGGCCGCGACCTGGGCGAAGACCGTCTGGTGGCCCTGGCCCTGGGTGGTCAGGCCGGTGGCCACCACCACCGACCCGTCGGTCTCGACCCGCACGTGCGCGCCCTCGTACGGGCCGACCCCGGTGCCCTCGACGTAGCAGGCCACGCCGATCCCGACCCGCCGCCCGTCCCTGCGGGCCTCGGCCCGGAAGGCCTCGAACTCGTCCCAGCCGACCAGCTTCTTCACCTTGTCCAGGGTGGCCGGGTAGTCGCCGGAGTCGTAGATCAGCGGCCGCCCGTCCTGGAAGATGAGGTGGTGGTCGTAGGGCATCTCGTCGGGCTGGATGAAGTTGGCCTCGCGGACCCGGGCCCGGTCGATGCCCAGGTAGCCGGCGATGGCGTCCAGGGTCCGCTCCATCGCGAACGCCCCCTGGGGCCGGCCGGCGCCCCGGTAGGGGGTGACGATCACGGTGTTGGTGTACAGCGAGCGGAACTCGACCCGGTAGGCGCCCGGCTTGTAGGGGCCGAGGAGCTGGGTCGCGGTGATGATGGGGACGATGATCCCGTAGGGGGTGTAGGCGCCGTTGTCGTGGACGAACCGGACGTCCAGGCCGAGCAGGCGGCCGTCGTCGTCGAAGCCGACCTCGACGTGGTGGCGCTGGCCGCGCTCGTGGGCGGAGGCGACGAAGTGCTCGCGCCGGTCCTCGGCCCACTTGACCTCGCGCCCCAGACGGATCGCGGCCCAGGGGACCAGCACCTCCTCGGGCCAGGGGTGCATGATCTTGACCCCGAAGCCGCCGCCGACGTCGGGGGCGACCACCTCGACCCGGTCCACCGGCACCCCGAGCTTGACCGCCAGGGCGAACCGGACCGAGGTCGAGGTCTGGGTCGAGCTGTAGACGCGCAGGGACCGGTCGGCGGCGTCCCAGCGGGCGTACACGCCCCGGCCCTCCAGGGGCGTGGAGGCCGAGCGCTCGATGGCCAGGTCCAGTGCCAGGCGGTGGGGGGCGGCGGCCACGGCGGCCCGGGCGTCGCCGTGCTCCTGGACCATGCGGGCGGCCACGTTGTCGGCCACGTCGTCGTGGACGGTGCGCTCGGCGGCCACGGCCGCGTCCAGGCCGACCACCGGGGCCAGCGGCTCGTAGGCGACCACGATCCGCTCGCAGGCGTCCTCGGCCACGTAGCGGTCGCGGGCCACCACCATGGCCACCGGCTCGCCGACGTGGCGGACGACCCCGTTGGCCAGCGGGTAGCCGGTCTTGGGGGCGTGCAGCCGGGGGTGCGGGATGAGCAGGGGCAGCGGCTCGGCCACCGGCCCCTCCAGGTCCTCGTAGGTGTAGATGGCCACCAGCCCGTCGACCTCCAGGGCGGCGCTGACGTCGACGTCGACGACCCGGGCGGCGGCATGGGGGCTGCGCACGAACGCCGCCGCCAGCGCCCCCGCGCCCAGGTCGTCCAGGAAGCGGCCGTCCCCGGCGACCAGCCGCGGGTCCTCCCGCCTGGGGATCGGCTCCCCCATCGTTCGCGTGGTCATGGCCGAGGCACCGATGCGCCGCCGGCTGGGCCGTGGTGGGGCTCCCGAACCAGCTCGGCGGCGCGCAGGACCGAGGCGACGATGTTCTGGTAGCCGGTGCAGCGGCAGAGGTTGCCCCCGATGGCCTGGCGGGCCTGCTCCTCGGTGGGGTCGGGATGCTCCCGCAGCCAGGCGGTGATGGTGGTCACGAACCCGGGGGTGCAGAAGCCGCACTGGAGCCCGTGGCAGTCCTGGAAGGCCTGCTGCACCGGGCCCAGGCCGCCGTCGGCGGACCGGCAGCCCTCCACGGTGGTGATCTCGGCCCCGTCCACCCCGACCGCGAACAGCAGGCACGAGCGCATCGGCCGCCCGTCGACCAGCACCGTGCAGGCCCCGCAGACGCCGTGCTCGCAGCCCAGGTGGGTGCCGGTCAGCCCCAGGTCGTGGCGCAGGCAGTCGGCCAGCAGCCGCCGGGCCGGCACCCGCACGGTGTGCGGCACCCCGTTGACCACCAGCCGGGTCTCGTGCAGCGTCTCGCTCACGAGGCCGCCTCCAGTCGTCGCGCCGCATGGGCGGCGGCCGCCCTGGCGGCGCGGGCGGTCAGCACCGTGGGCGGCGGCCGCCCTGGCGGCGCGGGCGGTCAGCACCCCGGCCAGGTGGCGGCGGTAGGCGGCGGTGGCGTGGATGTCGTCCTCGGGGTCGGTGGCCGCGGCGGCCAGCCGCCCGGCGGCGGCCCAGTCGGCGTCGTCGTGCGGCCGGCCGCCGAGGGCGTCGGTCAGGTCGACCGGCACCGGCACCGGCCCCACCGAGATCAGGGCGGCCCGGGCCGCCGCGACCCGCAGCCCCTGGTCGAGCTCGACCAGCGCCCCGACCCCGCAGATGGCGTAGTCGCCATGGCGCCTGGCCACCTCCACCCAGGCGCTGCCGGCGCCGGCCGGCGGGCGCGGGAAGGTGGCCGCGGTGGCCAGCTCCCCCGGATGCAGCGCCGAGGTGAGCGGCCCGAGGAAGAAGTCGGCCGCGGCCAGCTCCCGGCGCCCGCCGTCGCCGGCCCTGGCCAGCTCCATCGTCCCGCCCAGCAGGACCAGCACCGCCGGCAGCTCGGCCGCCGGGTCGGCGTGGACCAGGCTGCCGACCACCGTGCCCCGGTTGCGGACGGTCGCGTGGGCGATGTCGCCGATGGCCTGGCCGAGCAGGGGGATGGCCGCGGTGGCGTCGCGGTCGTGCTCCACCCGGGCATGGCGGGCCAGGGCGCCGACCCGGACCGCGTCCGGGCCGCAGCCGACCTCGTCCAGCTCGGCCAGCCAGTTGACGTCGACCAGGTGGCGGGGGGCGGCCAGGCGCATGTTGAGCAGCGGGACCAGGCTCTGGCCGCCGGCCAGGACCTTGCCGTCGTGGCCCACCTCGGCCAGCACGGCCAGGGCCTCGGCGACCGTGCCCGGCCGGTGGTACTCGAACACCGGTGGCTTCATACGGCGCATCATCTCGCAATCTCGCAAGCTGGCGACGGAGCAACGCAAGAACCGATATCGTGCACTCGGTTCCATGGTGGGAGAACAACGAGGAGGAAGCCATGAGGGCAGGCAGGTTCCGCAGCGGGGCGCTCCTAGGGCTGGTCCTGGCCGTCGCCCTGGTGGCGGCGGGCTGCGGCGAGAAGAGCGGCAGC
>Ga0209382_10004135_pt1 | contig 19567 bp, 17 predicted proteins | sample SoiMetdeltSBSDD5_FD_187599 | JGI IMG/M metagenome (GOLD analysis project Ga0209382, IMG submission 187599) | Bulk soil microbial communities from a Populus tree surrounding site in Tennessee, USA - Soil MetaG P. deltoides SBSDD5 (SPAdes) (version 2) | ecosystem: Environmental > Terrestrial >... | reverse complement strand
CGCCGGCTCCTGCTCGAGAAAGTGGAAGGCAGGGAGAGCGAGCTGTTCTGGTGGCATTCGGCGGCGGCTCCGCCACAGATACAGCGCATAGCCTGCGGGCAGGAGCAGCAGAAGCAGGACGACGGGATCAGCGAAGCGCATCGGCCGTCACTCCGTCGAGACTCCGCTCGTGCCACTGCCGGAGGAGCTGGCGGCCCTGCTCCAGGAACCTCGCTGCGGTTTTCGGATCGGGCCGGCGCTGGGCGAACTTCACTAGATCGGCCTGGCGCAGCAGCTCCCCGCAGGCGGCCCGGAGCCGGTCGTCACTCAAGTGCGGCGGCAGGGCCCAGACCAGTTCCTCGCTGGTGCGCTCTCGCGCGGGCAGGTCCTCCGCCAGCTCGAGGTAGCCCCGCAGCACATCCACCACGGCCTCGTAATGCCGGGCCACCTGGCCGTGTTCCGGCCATCGAGCCCGCTCGATCAGGTGCAGCTGGTCGAGTGCCGTCTCGTATGCGCCTGGTGGTGCAGCCGGCACCGCCATCGGAACCGGGTTTACCGGAGGAGTGACCGGGTGGCGCCGCCGGCGTAGCCGGACGTATCCCACCACGAGCAGCAGCATCGCAGCGGCAGCCGCTGGGAGGATCCAGGGACTCGGAGGCGGTGCAACCCTAATCTCACGAATGTCCTTGAGCGGAGGATTGCCGGCCGGAACCAGCGACACGATCTCCACGAAGGCTGAGTCGCTGACCAGCGTTCCCCGCTGCAGTCCCTTGACCGCACGCATGAAGGGCAGGCTGAAGACCGGGACCGGGCGCCGCCCCGTTCGATAGAACGCCACCCGGGCCCGGCCATGAAAGATCCGATCCGGTGCCCGGGTGAGCTTCTCCACCGAGAGGACCCGCACGCCGGGCGGCAGCGCAGTGATCGGCTGGGGCATGGTGTCGAAGAGCAGGTCCCGCTCATCCAGCCGCACCCGGAAGCTGAGGGTGACAGAGTCGCCCGCGGTCGCCCTGTCGACTTCGGGGGTGATCTGAAAGGACTGGCCGGAGATCTGGGCGGACGTGGAACCGGGGATCACCAGCGCCCAGCAAAAAGCCGTTATCCTGAGCCTCACCGCCGCCCGGCCCTTTCCCGCCGTCGGAAGAATGCCAGCAGCCGCTCAGCGTAGGATTGGCCAGTCTCCAGCTGAACCAGATCGGCCCCTGACTGGCGCAGCTCCCGCTGGAGCGCGCGGTCGAACTCAGCGGCGCGGGAGCGAAATCGCTCCCGGGTTTCGACTCGCCCGGTATCCACCCGCCGCCAGCGTCCGCTCTCTGGCTCCCGCAGTGTTACCAGGCCGATGTCGGGCAGCTCGCGCTCCCGGGGATCGTAGAGCTGGAGCGCGATCAGATCATGCCGCCGGGCGAGGCGCTCGACCTCACTTTGATATCCACTGGTGAGGAAGTCGGAGACCAGGAAGACAACCGCCCTGCGCCGGAGAATCGAGTCCACGAAACGGAGCGCGGCGCCGAGGTCGGTGGAGCTGCCGGCCGGCTCGAAGGCGAGGAGATCGTTGATGACCCGGAGCGCGTGGCGCCGGCCCCGCCGAGGTGGCACGAAATGCTCGACTCGGTCAGTGACCCACACTGCGCCAACCCGGTCGCTGTTGCGCGCCGCGGCCAGGGCAAGCACGGCGCAGACCTCGACTGCGAGCGACTGCTTGGTGCGAAGCCGAGTGCCGAAGCGGCCGGAGGCACTCACATCGAGGACGAACAAGACGCTGAGCTCCCGCTCCTCCAGATAGCGCTTCACGTAGGCCGACCCCAGCCGGGCGGTCACGTTCCAGTCGATAGTGCGGATATCGTCGCCGACCTGGTATTCCCGCACCTCGGAGAACTCGACGCCTCGGCCGCGAAAGGCGCTGGAGTACTCGCCCGCTACGATGTCGCGCACCAGATGCCGAGTAGTGATCTCCAGCCGGCGCACCTCGTGCATCACCTCTTCCGGGCTCATGGCACCGGCACGCTCTCGAAGATGCGGGTGAGCAGCGCGTCCGGTCCCACACCTTCCGCGTCGGCGCGATAGGTAAGCAGCAGGCGGTGGCGCAGGACGTCGAGACCGACCGCCTTGATGTCTTCCGGCACAACGTGGCCCCGGCCCTGGAGATAGGCGTGCGCCTTGGCTACCCGCACCAGGGCGATGGCGGCCCGGGGTGACGCGCCATATTCGATCAGCAAAGCCAAGTCGGGCAGTCCGGCGGCGGCCGGCTGGCGGGTCGCCCCGATGAGATCGAGCACGTATTCCTTGATCCGGCCATCGACATACACCGCGTGCACCAGGCTCCGCGCGCGCAGGACCTGCTCCGGGCGCAGCACTCGCCGGGGCTCGGGTTCCTCCCCGGCGGTCATGCGGTCGAGGACCTCCCGTTCCTCGGTCCGATCGGGGTAGGTCACCAGCAGCTTGAACATGAAGCGGTCGACCTGCGCTTCGGGCAGCGGGTAGGTCCCCTCGTGCTCCAGCGGATTCTGAGTCGCGAGCACCAGAAACAGTTCCGGCAACGGAAAGGTCTCGCCCCCGATGGTCACCTGCTTTTCCTGCATCGCCTCGAGCAACGCGCTCTGCACCTTGGCCGGCGCCCGGTTGATCTCATCGGCCAGCAGGATGTTGCTGAAGATCGGCCCCTTCTGAACCCCAAAGTCTCCGCTCCGCTGGTTATAGATCATGGTGCCGATCAGATCGGCCGGGAGCAGGTCGGGAGTGAACTGGATCCGATGGAAGGATGTGTTGATAGTGGCGGCGAGAGTACGAACTGCGAGAGTCTTTGCCAGTCCCGGTACCCCTTCGATCAGCACATGCCCGTCGGCCAGGAGCCCGATGAGCAGCCGCTCCAGCATGGGCCGCTGTCCCACGATGACCCGCCCGATCTCGTCCAGCACCTCCTGAGCGAAACGGCTCTCGTCCTGGATCTGAGACTCGATGGCCTCGGAAGGATGCGCCAGGCGAAGCGGAATGGTGGGAGAGCTGTCGGCCATGAATGGAATCTACTGATTGCAAGATCTTGCACCATTGCGCCGAAAGGAGTTACGGAGTGGCATAGTGCTCGCATACCTGAGGGCCACTCCCCCTATTTCTGGAGGCCTTCATGCAGCGCAGCATTGGAATGGCGTGGATGGCCGGCGTGCTGATCGCGATCGCAGCGCCCGTCAGGGCTCAGACCACGATCCAGCGCGCCGCGGATGCACTGAACCGTCCCCAGACCGCGCCAGTGGTTGAGAGCCGTCGCACGACGACGACCACTGTCATCGTTCCCACGCGCGAGATCCTCGTGGTCGAGCGGGTCCATGGCCGCCGTTACGGCTGGTGGAAGCACTCGAACTACCGGGTGATCACGGTGTATTACGACGGCAACCGCTTCTACCGGCGCCCGTTCGATCGCCGCCCGCTTCGTAAGGTCGTGATCTACGAGCGCTTCGGCCGCTATTACGTCGACCGGGATGACAGAAGGTGGGAAGGCAGTCGCCGTTGGGACCATGGTGACAGGTGGCGGGATGACGACCGGCGGCGGGATGACGATCGGTGGAGAGATGACGACCACCGGCGGGACGACGACAAGTGGAAGGATGACGACAAGCGGAACGATAACGACAAGCGGAAGGATGACAACGGTCGTCACCTGGGCCAGGACCCCGATAAGCACAAGGACAAGCATTAGGTCAGGCGGAACGACCGAACGACGGAACTTTGCAAGGGGGCCGAAACTCAACCAACCGAGTTTCGGCCCCTTCACTTCCCGTACCGTCCTGGCTCAGGCTGAGTCAGCCGAGTCGAAGACGAAGGTGGTCCCGCCAGGTCTGCGGTAGGGCGGCCGTCGCCAGAGCTCGCTGCAGCAACTCGCCGCTGTTTCCCTTGTCGGTGTAGAGGGTGACTATTTCACTCACTCTAATGGCGGACGGATCGGTCGCCACCAGCTCGATCGGGTCGCCGGCCTCGAGGTGGCCTTCCTTTACCACCGCCATGTAGAAGCCGGTCCGGCGGCTCCGGAGGAAGCGCTTCACCATGTCCGGCCGCTGGAACCGCGCGTTCAGCTTGTAGCATGGCAGCCGCGGCTGGGTCACGACCAGCTCGGCGCTGCCAATGCGCAGGACATCACCCACGCGCAACCCCGCTTCGGACAACCCTGCCACAGTCAGATTTTCTCCGAAGGCGCCCCACGGCAATGCGGTTCCCGGGAGCTCCTCCCGCCAGTACCGGTAATGCTCGCTGGGGTAGGCATAGACGGCCTTGTCGGGACCGCCATGGACCGACAGATCCGCTTGCCGGTCGCCCGCGAGATTGAGGCGGGTGACGGCCACCCTTCCCGACACCGGCGTCTTGAAGATGGCGGTCTCTACTGCCTCGGCGCGCCACTCCACCTCGCGGGGAAGCCCCACGTTGATCGACAGCACTTTCATGTCAGCTCGAACCGGCAAGGCACATGAAGACATAACCGCGGGCCGGCGCCGGCGGTTCCCGGCAGTCGGTGTCGGCACCGGGAAGCGGGATGTATGTTACTTCAAGGCCTTCAACACCTTCTCGTCTCACGCACTGCGGTAAGGTTTCCAAGCTCGAGTGATCGGCGCCGCGGCCGCTGCGATAGTGTCATGAGCTTACCGGGGAAAGCCATCCTGGTCGGTTCAGCTGTCGCTGCACTTAGTGTCGGCGTACCCCTCCTGCCTGCACCGGCGATGGCCCAGTCAGCGCCAGCGGCCCAGGCACCGAAGCGAATTCTGGTTCTCTATGACGAGAACAAGGATGACCTCCCCGGTCTCGCTCGCACCGACAGTAGCCTGCGCCAAGCCTTTCGATCAGAGCTGGGGAAGGTCGACATTTACAGCGAGTCCATGGGCCTCTCAAGGTCCGAGCGGCCGGGCTACGATTCGCTGGCAGCCGAGTTTTATCGCAGCAAGTACGCGAGCCAGACCCCGGATCTCATCGTCGCGGTCATGGAGCCGGCGCTGGACTTTCTGCTGCGGCATGGAGACAGAATCTTTCCCGGCGTTCCCATTGTCTTCGCCAGCATTGACGCCTCGACCATTAACGGCAAGAAGCTGCCAGGCAACGTAACCGGCGTGCTGCTGAAGCGGACGTATTCGCCCACGCTCGAGATAGCCCTGCGCCTGCAACCGGACACCCGCAACGTCTTCGTTGTGGGCGGTGGCGCTTCCCCCTTCGACCGATTCCTGCAGACCCTGGTTCGCCGTGATTTACGGCCATTCGAAGGCCGGGTGGGCATCAACTATCTGTTCGACATGAGCATGGATACGGTGCTCACCCGTCTGTCTAGCCTGCCCCGGCACAGCGTAATCCTTTATCTCAGCATGTTGACCGATGCCTCGGGGCGCCGGCTCGTGCCGGCCGAAGCCTTGTCGTCGATCGCTGCGTCGGCCAATGCGCCGGTGTACGTGTTCCTGGAACAGTACGTGGGTCTGGGGGCGGTCGGCGGCAATGTGTACAGCTTCCAGACCCACGGAGCGCACGTCGCGGCGCTTGGACTGGAGGTTCTTCGTGGGGCATCACCGGCCGGCCTTCCCATCCGCGAGCTAGGCGCACAGGTCAATCTGTTCGATGCCCGGCAGCTCAAACGCTGGAATCTGGGCCAGGAGCTGCTCCCCCCGGGCAGCGAAATTCGGGATCAGGATCCCTCGGTGTGGGCGCGCTACCGGCACTACATCATCGCGGTGATCGCCGTGTTGCTGACCCAGGGGGCGCTCATCGGCGGGCTGCTTCTCGCGCGCGCGCGGCAGCGGCGGGCCGAGGCAGAGGCCCGGCGGCAGCGGGACGATCTGGCGCACGTTCTGCGGGTCACTTCCCTGGGCGAGATGACGACCTCGTTGGTCCACGAGATCAGCCAGCCGGTTTCTGCGATCCTGCTCAACGCGCGGGTCGCGAGTTCCCTGATGGCGGGGGCACGGCCTGCGGACGCGGGGAATGTCGCAGAAGCGCTGGCCGATATCACCGCGGATGCCCGCCACACCTCTCACGTCATCGACCGCCTGCGCGCGCTGTTTCGCAGGGAGCGCGTGGAGCATGGTCCGGCGGACCTGCAAGCGCTGATCGAGGATGCCGTACGCCTGCTCCATGCTGCCATGATCATCGGTCGCATCGAGATCCGGCGGGAATTCGGGGAAGGCGTGCCTGCGGTCTTTGGCGACCCCGTGCAGCTGGAGCAGGTGATGCTCAACGTTCTGATGAATGCCTGTGAAGCCATTGGCGCCAGCAACAGTGACCCACGGGTGATTACGATCCGGACCCGCCTACACCAGCCCGGCAGCGTGCTCGTCGAAGTCACGGACACGGGCGTGGGGGTCAACGAGGCTAACCTGGGGCACATCTTTGGGCACTTCGTCACCACCAAGCCGCAGGGATTGGGAATGGGGCTCGCCATAAGCCGTTCCATCATCGAGGCCCACGGCGGCCACATCTGGGCGACTGCGAACACCGACCGGGGTCTCACCGTGCATATCGAGTTGCCGAGCTCGCGAGCTCCAGATTCTGCGCTACCGCAACCCGCTCCCGCCGATTAGTTATTCTATTCTCTGAGCTCCGTGCTCACTCCCAGAGACCATCCCGAATCGCTGAGCCGCATATGATCCGGCCCGAGCCGACGCGCTTCCGCTTTCCGATTGCCTTTCTCCTTGCACTGATCAGCTCGCTGGTGGGTTGCGGCGGTGGCGACAGCGACACGACCGGTCCAGACGAGCCGCTCGGCGGCTTGACGGTCACCGGGTCCACCTCGGGCCCTGGGGTCGACCCCGACGGCTATGTCGTCCAAGTCGACGGCCTGGACCGCGGAACGCTGATCGGGAGCAATTCGGTCACGGTCTCCGGGTTGGCGCCGGGCAGTCACACCGTTGGTCTCGGTGGCGTGGCGACTAACTGCCTAGTCGAAGGTGACAATCCTCGAACGGTGCCGATCCCGTCCGGTGCCACGGCCTCGGTCGCATTTACCGTACTCTGCTCGTCGTTGCCGCCCGGTACCGGCAGCATCCAGGTGGTGGTGAGTACCAGCGGCCCTGACCCGGACCCCGATGGATATGTCGCCACGCTGGATGGTGTCGGTCCAGGGATTCCCGTTCCGACCACCGGTTCCGCCACCTTCCCTGGCGTGGTCGTCGGCAGTCATACCGTCGCACTGAGTGGGCTGGCCTCCAACTGCACCGCGTCGGGAGCAGGCTCGGCGACGACCAATGTTTCATCGGGAGCGGCGAGCGAGGTCAGCTTCACCGTGACCTGTACCGCTCTTCCCCCGACCGTGGGTGCAATTCGGATCTCTACTTCCACCACGGGCTCAGACCTCGACGCGGACGGCTACCAGTTCGCTATCGATGGAGGAGCGGCCCAGTCGATAGCGGCGAATGGCCAGGTGAGGGTCAACCAGGTCTCGGTTGGAGCTCATACCGTGGTGCTCTCCGGCATTGCGGACAACTGCAGTGTCACCAGCGGCGCTTCCCAGACTGTATCAATAGCCGCAGGTCAGACAGCAGACGTCGCCTTCTCCATCGAGTGCTCGGCGACCCGGCCCAGTGCCACGCGGTCCACCATGCTGGCCGATCCCAAGATCATACTGACGGGAGAGAGCAGTACCATCACGGTCACAGTGCGGAACTCAAGCGGCGGGCTGCTGGAGGGCGTCCCGGTGACTCCGTCCGCCAGCGGGAGCGGGAACACCATCGCTCCGCAATCGGCCTCGACGGATGCAAACGGGGTAGCCACGTTCACCTTCAGCTCCACCACGGCTGAGGATAAGACGATCACTGCGACCGCAGGCGGGGTAACTCTGGACGATACGGAAGTGATCAGCGTGATCCGGCGTGCCTCGTCCACTGTGATCACCAGCGTGGAACCGGAGCCTTCCGAGTCTGGTGAACCCATCCTGGTGACCGTGTCCGTGACCGGTGAGGGTGGGGCCACGCCTACCGGCACCGTCGCGGTGTTCTCGCAGCAGGAGGCCGGCGGGTGCAGTGCCGCCCCGCTGAATGCGCAGGGGATTGCCGTCTGTGAGTTTGCGCTGAACGAAGTCGACATCCACACCATCGGCGCCAGTTACTCGGGCGACGGCCAATTCGAAGACAGCATCGACGCCGATGGATGGCAGCATCAAGTGACCGAGCCGGAGGGAGGGTCAATCCGCGCCAGGTAAGGCGGTCCGGCTACCATGCCAATCTCTTTTGCTCATCGCGATTTTCGGACGCTCATACCCGCTCTGAGCCTCATTGTGGGACCGCTTCTGATGGCTATCGGGGACCTCTTGCACCCGAAGGAGAGGATGGCCCCGCCTGAGCAAGTTGCCATTCTGGTAGACCAGGCTTCACGCTGGTACGTGGCACACCTGCTCCTCTTGATTGGGATCCTGCTCTTCATTCCTGGCATCCTCGCATTAGCGGCCCTCACGGAGACACGTAAACCGGCCGCAGGGTATGCGGCACGCATCCTCATACTGGTGGGAGCGGCAGCCTTGGCGTCGATCTTTGTGGGCGAGATGCTAGTCGGCCGATTTGTCTTGGATGGCGCCGACCCGGCCGCGGCCACCAAGCTACTCGAGAGCATGTTCTCAGGACCGATGCTAGCGGCCGTGGGCCCGGCAGTGCTTGCGTTTTTCGTCGGCACGGCGGTTTTCGCAATTCCACTGATGAGAGCCGGCGGGAGCGCAGGCCGGGCAGCTGGAATTATTTTGATCGGGACGATTCTTATTCTCGCCGAGATCCTTTCGGCCCAAGTCCTTCTCAGCCAAATCGGCAACATTCTGGCCTTTTGCGGGAGCGCGATGGCCGCGCGGCTAATTCTTCACGGGGTCACCCGAGCCTGACGTCGCACGCTCCTCCGCCGCCGCCTGCTCCACCGGAAACTCCCCTGTGACATCAGCCGCCGACACCACCCGCACCGCGACCGAGGCCGGGGATTCCGGTGGGAGCGAATCGGCGAGCGCCCAAGCGAACGGCAGAGTCGCGAGCACCAGGACCCCCGCGATCCAGAACGGCACGCCCACGCCGAAGCGGTCCATCAGCAGACCCGCGGCGATCGGGAAGACCACCCGCGACAGTCCGCCGAAGGTGTGCTGCACCCCCATGTAAAGCCCGCGCTCGTTGCTAGGAACGACGCGGGAGAGAAGGCCGGTGATGCAGGGGAAGAGAAAGGCGGTCCCCAGCGGCATCAGGGTGAATCCGAGGAGGAGGACAGCACCGTGCGAAGCGAGCCCGGTGCAGCTAAGGCCCGCCGCCAGGAGAACGAGTCCCAACCGGGACAGCCGCGCCTCTCCCAGGAGATCCACCATCCGACCCAACAAGAGTGAACGTACCACCACGCCCATGCCGCCCAGGTACATGACGAAGTAGCCAATGTTCCGCTCGCTGACACCAAGCCGGTCCATGAGCAGGAGCGGCACTACCTGAATGGTGCCGTAGAAGGCTCCGATGCCGATGGTGTAGATCCAGATCAGGCGCGGGGCCGGTTCGCGCCAGTGGGAGAGCACCCGGCGAATCGCCTGGCGTGCGCCGGTCGGGGATGGGACGGCGTGGGACCCCGAGCTCGAGAGCTGGCGCGATTCTACCAGGAAGCGGGCGGCAAAGCCTGAGACAAAGACGGAGAGCGCTGCCGCGGCGAGCCCCGGCGCGGCCCTTCCTCCAATGCCAATCATCAGCGAGCCGAAGGCCGGACCGGCTACGGCGCCCAGGCTGGTCACCGCCGAAAGCCACCCCAGACTCTTGGTGCGCTCCTGGGGAGACGAGGTATCGGCCACGTACGCCTGCACCACGCCGATGGTACCGCCGCCCAGTCCCTGCATTAAGCGGCACAGGAGCAACAGCAGCACCGAGCCGGCAAAGGCAAAGATGACATAGGCGCCGGCGGTAATCAGGAGACCGGCGAGGATGGCGGGCCGGCGACCGTAGCGGTCGGAGAAGCGGCCCCACAGCGGGGCCACCGCCAGCTGGGCCACCGAGAAGGCAGAGACCAGGAGGCCCACTACCGTTGCGCTGGCACCCAGCTCGGTTGCGTAGAACGGGAGCAGGGGGACGATCATGGCGAGTCCCACCATGTCCACGAACGCTGTCACGAACAGCACCGGCAGTCGCGCCATGCTTTGATACACTACCGACGCGCCTGAGCAGGGTGTCGAGAGCCTTCAATCAGCTTCTGAAATCGAGGATGACTCCGGAGCGACTCGAAGGTCGGGTCGATCCGGAGCCATGCAGGCGTCAAGAAGTAGGGGATCTTCAGCAGCCGCTCTAGCAGGTTAATCGCTTGGTCCGGCTTACCGGCGAGGACATAGATCCGGGCCAGCTGGTGCTGGTAGTAGGCCCCGCTGTACGCATCCTTGGTAAGTGGACGCTCCGCCACCACCCGTTCACCCTCCCGCACCGCGTCGGTCTTCCGACTCAGATAGGCCAGGTCGAGCGCCCGAGCCATTCGGGTCTGATAGTCGTCGGGCGAGTCCCGAAGTTCCCCTTCGAAAGCGACATTGGAGGAATCGGCGTACGCCCGGGCTCGGTTCGAGTCACCCAGGAGGGCATAGCCCTGTGCCAGCGCCAGACCCCAGTCGCCGCGGTCGTCTGCGAACGGCGCCGGTGTCAGCCTCAACAGGAGCGCCAGGTGCTCCTGGTCGAGTAGCCAGACTAGATCCCAGTAGGTAGCTACGTAGGCCAGGAGGCTCGTGGTCTCCACCTCTCGCGGGGCTGCCCGGAGCGCGGCCCGAGCCCGGGGCAGATCACCTTGGGCCAGACGGACCATAGCGCTCTGCTGGAGCGCGGCGAGGTTGCGCGGGTCCAGCGCCAGCGCGGTCTTATAGGCGTCGAGCGCCTCCGGATGGCGCCGCAGCCACAGGAGGGCAAACGCGTATCGTCGGGCCGCGAAGGCGGAACGGGGATCCAGTCGCCGCGCCTCATCCAGATGTTCTAGTGCCGCGTCCCAACGCCCCAGCCTCTCCTCCGCGAGCGCGGTGGCGGTGAGCAGGTCGGCGCTGGCGGGGGCGAAGCGCCGCCCCTGGGCATAGTGGTCGAGCGCGGCCGCGTAGTCGATCGACACATTCGCGTGATAGTCGCCCAACGCGAGGTGCGGCTCGACCCGCTCCGGCGCCAGCTCCAGCGCGCGCTGGGCCGCCCGCAGCGCCTGCTCTGCGATAGCTCTCGAAATGTCACCGCGAAAGTAGCGCAGCGAATTGGCTCGGGAGAGCTGGACCCAGGCAAGGGCAAAGGTAGAGTCGAGAGTCGCTGCCTGCTCGTAGTAGTCTGCGGCCCGGCGCAGGATGACCTGGCCCGCAGCCCCGAGCCCAGCCGAGATCTCCTCGCCCTTGAGATAAGCATCGTAGGCCGCCAGGTTCGCCGTGGGCCGCTCGGCCAGAGCCTGCCGCTCGCCGGTGCTCAACGCGACGCCCAATGCTTCCGCCACTCGTCCGGCGATCTCGGCCTGGACCTGGAACACATCGGTGAGCGGCGCATCAAACGGCTGCTGCCATTCCGCCGTAGCATCGGCGACGTCGATCAGCTCCGGACTCACCTGCACTCGTCTGGACCCCCCTGGCGCCTCGTCCCAGCGCACCGTTCCCGTCAGGAGATACCGCACGTCGAGCTCCCGTCCGATCTGCTGCGGGCTCTTGGCAGTCTGCTTGTACTGACTCGAGCTGCTGCGGGCGATCACCTGAATTCCCGGCACGGCGATGAGTTTTCCCCGCACCGCGTCGGTTATCCCGTCGGCGAGGTAGTCACTGTCGGGCGCACCCAGGTTCTCGAACGGAAGGACTGCGAGACGGGTCGAGCCGGCCCCCACAGCCTTGGCCTCCGGACGGCGCCCAAACCAGAGGAGGACGACGACTAAGGCGGCCACGAGGAGAGCGATCAGGACCAGCGGCCGAGCGAGTCGGCGACGAGCCCGGACCGACGGTGGCAGAGCTTGGGTCCGTTCGGCTCCATGAAATGTCAGAGCTTGGGCGAATTCGGCTGGCGTGGTGAAGCGGTCGGCGGGGTTGGAGGAGAGCGCCTTCCCTAGGGAGTGCTCTATCCCCGGGGGCACCGTCGGCCGAACTCGACTGATCGGTGGTATGTCGCCGGTCAGGCGCTTAGCCAGGAGCGCCTGTGCCGTTGCACCGGTGAAGGGCGGCTCGCCGGCTAACATCTCGTACAACACGACGCCCAGGCTGTAGATGTCGGACCGGCCGTCCAGGTCTCGCTCACCCGCAGCCTGCTCCGGACTCATATATGCCGGCGTGCCGACCACGAATCCCGTCTCGGTGAGTCTTTCACCGGCACCAGGCAACCCGAGTGCCCGCCCGATGCCGAAGTCCGCCACCAGCGCCTGATTGTCACACAGCAGGATGTTCTCCGGCTTGATGTCGCGGTGGATCACGCCATGCCGGTGAGCGTAGTCGAGAGCGAGGGCCACCTCACGGGTGAGCCGTAGCGCCTCCTCCACCGGCAGCTGCTTCTCCCGGGCGAGCCGCTCTCGCAGCGTTTCCCCCTCGATGTATGGCATGGTGAACCACAGCAGGCTTGATTCGCCACCGTCGCCACTGTCATGAACCGAGAGGATGTGGGGATGCTGCAATCGGGCGCAGAGCCGGATCTCGTGGAGGAAGCGCTCAGGGCCGAGCGTCGCAGCCAGCTCGGGTCGAAGGACCTTGAGCGCCACTGGCCGGTCGTGGCGGAGATCGTGTGCCAGGTAGACCGTAGCCATTCCACCGCGGCCCAGCTCGCGCTCGAGACGGTAGGTATCGGCCAGCGCGGTCTGGAGACGGGGCAGCAGGTCGGGCAAACGTGGTCCGGTGAGGGGCGGACCAAGGTTAAACGGCGGAAGCCGAGAAGCGGAAGGGGCGGTGTGGTCGGTCCACATTTCTTGACGTGGTTCCACCCCGACGCTAAGTCTGAGTACCTAATCCCATCGTGGTGCCTTCCCTGGTACCGCTTCCTCCGCGACGTGTCCGCTTCGACGCCCGAAGGATCCCGGGCCACCACACCACGAGTCCTTGGCGAACCGGAGGCTTTATGCTGGTCCTTCTGGTGTGTCTCGGCGCACTGCTCGCCGCGCCGGTCTTGGCCCAGGGAACCGACGGCGACTGGACGATGCCGGCCAAAGACTACGCATCCACCCGCTACAGCCGGCTGGCTCAGATCACTCCGGCCAACGCGACTCGGCTGCGTCCGGTTTGGACCTTCAGCACCGGCGTGCTCGCAGGACACCAGGGTCAGCCGATCGTTGTGAATCAGACAATGTACGTCGTAACGCCCTGGCCTAACGTGCTCTACGCCTTCGATCTCACCCAGGAAGGCTACCCGCTCAAGTGGAAGTACCGGCCGGACGTGAGCCCCAATGCGATCGGGATCGCCTGCTGCGACGTGATCAACCGGGGGGCGTTCTACGCCGACGGAAAGATCATCTACAATCTGCTCGACGGGCATACGGTCGCGGTGGACGCGGCCAGTGGTAAGCAGGTCTGGAAGACCCAGATCGCCGACGTCGGTAACGGCGAGACCACGCCCATGGCCCCCTTCGTGGTGAAGGACCGGGTGATTGTCGGCGCCGCCGGCGGAGAGTTCGGGATCTACGGCTTCGTGAAGGGCCTCGACCTCAAGACGGGAAAGCTGCTCTGGACCGGGCGCAACATCGGGCCCGACGCTGAGATGCTGGTGAATTCCAGCACCTTCAAGCCGTTCTACGACAAGGGCAAGGATCTGGGGAAGTCGAGCTGGCCGGGAGAGACCTGGAAGATCGGGGGCGCGCCGGTGTGGGGATGGATGTCCTACGATCCCGAGCTCGACCTGGTCTACTACGGGGTGGGAAATCCGTCGCCGTATAACGCCGAACAGCGGGTGGGCGACAACAAGTGGACCTCGAGCGTCCTGGCGCGCCGGCCATCCGACGGATCGCTGGTGTGGGGCTACCAGTTCACCCCCCACGACAACTGGGACTACGACGCCGTCTCAACCATGATCCTGGCCGACGTTCAGATCGGCGGCAAGCCGCGGAAGGCACTGGTCACCTTCAACAAGAACGGCTTCCAGTACACCCTGGACCGCGCCACTGGGGAGGTGCTCGCGGCGCCGCCCTACGTCCAGGTAACCTGGGCTAAGAGCATCGATCTCAAGACCGGCCGCCCGGTGTTGGACTCCAGCAAGCAGACCGGCGCCTCCAAGGGGAACGTGAAGGACGTCTGCCCCAGTCTCGAGGGCGGGGTGAGCCCGGCTTCGCCGGCCGCGTATTCGCCCAGGACCGGACTGTTCTACACCTCGACCAACAACATGTGCATGGACTTCGCCGCGACCGAGGCCCAGCACTTCCGGGGAACGCCGTTCATCGGCGCCGGCACCCCTTACCACGCTGGGCCCGGCGGCCACCTCGGCGCCTTCATGGCATGGGACGCCAATAGGGGCAAAAAGGTCTGGGAGCTGAAGGAGCACTTCCCCAACTGGAGCGGTGCTCTTGTCACCGCGGGCGACGTCGCATTCTATGGCACACTTGATGGGTGGTTCAAGGCGGTAGACGCGAAGACCGGCAAGCTGCTGTACAAGCAGAAGGTCGGTTCCGGCGTCGTGGGCAACCCGATCAGCTACCGCGGTCCCGATGGCAAACAGTACGTGGCGGTCTACGCCGGGATCGGGGGCGACTGGTTCCTGTTGGCGGGCGATGTGCGGTCCGACGATCCGGCCGACGTGCGTCCACCTTCCGATCCCTACAAAGACATCGGCCGGTACACCAGTCAGGGGGGGATGGTCTGGATCTTCGGGCTGTAAGTAGTGCGGGAGATAAAGCAGCGGTATGCTGGCCACGTAGCACGGAGAGAGGGAGATATGGCTACCAGCAGACAGGTCCTCGCGCTGATCGCGGCCACGCTCCTTGCCGCGCCGAACTGCAAGCCGGACGAATCGGCCAAGCCGCAGGCCACCGGGGCAGGGGCAATCCCGGAGGACCGGGTGCCTGCCGGAGGCGTCGTCCCCGCCGCCAACGCGCTCAGCGCTCCGCGCCCGGCCAATCTCAACCCTGAGGCCGGCGGCGGCTTATTCAGCGCGATGAACTGCGACGGCTGTCACGGCGGGGGTGCAGTGGGATGGGTCGGCCCCAGTCTGGTGGACGGCCGCTGGCGTTATGGCGGAGAGGATGACGCAATATTCACATCAATCTTCTACGGTCGGCCGCAGGGCATGCCCGCCTACGGCGGCGTGATCGGGACCGATGGAGTCTGGATGCTGGTGTCCTACATCAAGTCTCAGGCGACGCCCGATGTCGTTCCTACCACCTCGTGGTTAGCCGGGGGCAACGCCGCAGCTGCCCCCGCGGCCGCAAAGGAGGGTCAGCAGGAGCCGGGCGGGGCGGCTCCGGTGCCGCCGGAGCCGGCGCCCAAGAAAGAGGAGGCGGCGGTGCCGCCGGATCAGATGCCGGCGAAGTACGGTTGCACCGCGTGTCACGCCGTGGACAAGAAGGTGGTGGGCCCATCCTTCCAGGATGTCGCCGGAAAGTATCGGGGGAAGGATGTCGAGGCTCAGTTGGTCGAGAAGGTGAAGAAGGGTGGAGCTGGAGTCTGGGGCCAGATCCCGATGACACCTAACCCGCAGGTGCCGGACTCCGACCTGCACGCCATGGTCAAGTGGATCTTGTCGCTCAAGTAGTCGCGAACCCCTGAGACGAGGACACGATTATGCGCATCACGTCGCCCATATTGCTGGCTCCAGTGGTCCTGCTGGCGGTGGTTGGGCTGGCCGCGAGCGACACCGCCGCCCCCGATCTCCAGGGCGAATGGCGAGCGCAGCTCCAGTTCACCAGCGGCGCCTTCGCGCCGATCAAGGACCTGGAGTTCATGTACGTGTTCAATCAGGGCGGTACGATGACGGAGTCGTCCAACTACGACGCGTCCCCGCCGGTGCCGCCCGCCTATGGGATCTGGCGCAAGGTGGGCGACAGGAAATACGAGGCCAAGTACGAGTTCTACGTGACCAAGCCGCCGGCGTCATTCGATGACATCGCCAAGGCCGGGGGCTGGGGCCCGGCGGGCCGGGGCATCTTCGTGGAGCAGATCACGCTCTCGGAGGATGGCAAGTCGTTCACCTCGAAGATCAAGTACGATCAGTACGACACCGCGGGGAAGCCGGCCGAGGGCGGAGGAGTTGCCACGGGGCGGGGCGTGAAGCTGGCCTTCTGAGATCGGCGTCAGGCTGAAAGTTATGGCTGTATCACCCGCTCCCCGCCATCCTTGTCTTTCAGCCTGACCGTAGTCTTTCCCCCTTCCGCCAGCACCTGGACGTACGTGGGATCCGACTTCCCGGCGATGAGGAGCCCGGATCCGTTCTCACCAGCCCCCAGCTTCACATTGGGCCGTCCCGCCGACGTTATCAGCCGAAGTAAGACGGTCTCCGGGTAAGGCTTTCCCTTCCACATCACCGTGGAGTCTTCGGCGTGCAGGGTAATGCTGGCCCGGACCTTCCCCCGGTCGTCCACGATCTCGAGCCCACGCCCCCGGAGCACATCTGGCGGACCGGTGGGGTGGAGAGCGGGAATCGATTGGTAGCCGAGCAGGCCGAGGTTCAGGGCGGTGAGCACAGCGAGCAAGTGAGATCCCATATGCGGCTCATTGTTAAGGGGGACCCTTCGCGATGCTAGCGGCCGGGCAGATCGACCGCGTTGTCCGATGTAAACCCATATCCGAGGAACATGGTCCGGGTCCGATACCCAGGTGCCGTTACCCGCACCAGTTGAGTGCGGCAGACATCGACCAGGTCAGGGTCGAACCGAAGCCGGTAATGTCCCACGCCGTCGGCAAAAGTCGAGAAGCCGGTGCCGAGCACTTGAAGTAAGGCGCCGGGGATGGGCCGTCCGCTGGACTCGGCTCGTACGATGCCTTCGATCACGCCCTCGCTCGGCCGATCCATCGGCTGCACCTCGGCCCCGCTGAAAGGACAGCGAACCCCGCCCGTCTCCAGAGGGACAGGCAGTCCCGCCTGGATCGGTCCCTTGTTCCCACCGTGGGAGGGAGCCCGGGGTCCGAACAGGCGCCGAGCCTCGGTGACCATCACATCCTCCCGCTCGGCCGCGGCCGCTTCCCTTCGGTTGGCTGGCTGGGGACTGCTCCCGGCTGGCTCATCGTGCTCCGGCGCCTTCTCAGTGGTTTTCACCGGAGCAGGAAGCTCCGGCACGGGCCGAGGCTGCGGCGCCGCGGCCACCGGAGTCGGGGGCGGGGGAGGCCGGCGGGGCTGCACCGGTTGCGGCGGCTTGGGTTGCGGCGGCTTGGGTTTCGGCGGTGCCTCCTTGGGCTGCAGGTACATCATCTGGATCACCCGCGGTTGCGGCTGTGCCTGGTGCTCGCGAGCCTCGTCCGGCGCCGCCCTCGACAACGTCAGGGCCAGAAGCAGAATCGCCGCGTGCCCCAGAACGCTCGCCAACGTCAGTCGTGGATGGCGATGCCCGGTGGTGAGCTGTTCCCACTCGGCAAATGGAGCGCGCCGCGGCCTCCCGGGCTGAAGCCCGAGGCCGAAGGGATGCCGACCGTTGATGACCCGGCGAGCGGGCAGACTGACCTCTCTAGAAGGCGGACGCGAGCAATGCGCTTGCAGCTATGGACTGAGAGTATAACGCAACGAAGCGGGTGAGGCGGTAGGTACTTGGGCTAGGTCCTGCAGCCGTAGGGAAAGCGGCGGTACATGAGGCGGCGGTACGTGAAGCGGCGGTAGATAGAGCGGCGGTATCCCGCTGCTCTACCTACCCTTGCACCATCCACCGCTGCGGTACCTACTGTCTAATAGCCATCCGCATGGCATCCGGCGTCCTATCGATCCGCCGCAGGATGGTGTCGCGGTCGGACTCATTGAGGAGCGGCGAGGCCGCCAGTATTTCCGCCCGATGGCCCAGCTCCCACACCTGGTTGGGCTTCTGCTGCTCCTGGGCGATCCATGCCGCGTCGAGATAAGCAAGCGCCGCTGCCTTGAGGTCTCCTTGGGTGAGCGCCTGCTCGGCTGCGCGGGCCATGTCCTGTCGGGCCGCCGAGTGGTCGCCGGCGGCGTAGGCCAGGGCCGCCGCCTCGGTCAGACAGCGAACCCCCACCGGATCCTCCGCGGCGCGGAACTCCGCCGAGCGGCGATACAGACGGGCGGCGTCGCGATAGCGCCCAGCCTGGCCGACCTGGACAGCAGCAGCATGCAGACTGTCCGCCTTCACCGTGCTGACGATGGTGGGCAGGCGGTACTGGGCCGCCGCAGAGGCGGGCAGGCCGACGGTCGCGAGCAGCACCATGGCTGCGGAAGCGCGATGGGTGAGTTGGGTGTTCATTGGCAGCTCCTCAGACCGGTCTCATCTCATGTGGTACAGGGTCACGGTCGATAAGCTGGCAGCTGGGACGAGCCAGCGCAGGGGACGTTCGTCCCACGATTTCACGGCCTCTGACACGGACACGGTGAGCTCCGGAAACTTCAGCCAGGGCGAGTAGCGTAGTGCAGGGAACTCTTCCGGCCTCGGCTATGAACCTCGCGGCACTCGTTCCGGCAATCGAAGTCCTTATGTCACCACTGGATTGGGGTAGCCAGGACGCCTGGCTAGCCCGTGGCCTGGAGCGGGTTCGAGACGTGGTGGGTGCAGGAGAGTCCTTCGCAGAAACCTCTCCGACTGCCGAGCTGGAGCAGCTGCTCCGGCTCGAGGGTGATGAGCCCGGATGGCTGGAAACCGCGCTCGACTCCGCAGCCACCGGAGGTACCGGGAGTGTGTTGCCGCCCCAAGCGGCTGAGGCTCACCTACCGGTGGTGTCCCTGCGATGCGCCCTGGCTGCCGGCCTATCGATGCTCCACCGACTGCACGGGTGGAGGAGCACGCTGGGTCAGGTGTGCGATGATGTGAACGCCGGGATGGCAGTCTTCAGGGCGAATGAGCTAAGAGAGATCGCGAGGAACGGACGCTGGACGGAATTGCTGGAGGAGGAGCCCAAGCGTGACCATCTGCTCGACCTCATCACCCGCCAGGCGGGATACACCGCCGCATCGGTTGGCTCACTTCGGGAGGATTACCGGGAGCTGGAGTTGCCCGGGCGGAGCTACCGGCTGATAGCCAAGCAGGTGCCCGCCGGAGATCTGCTCCCTGAGGCCGGTGTCCTCGTCCTGATGGACCGGCTGGGGCCGGAGCTTCCCACTACGCGGGAGCTGCGGGTCACTTTTGGACTCCGGGGTCGCGAGCCGCAGGTCGCGCTTCTTGCCGCCGAAGGCCTCTCCAATGCCGCTATCGCTCAACGGCTGCGGCTGAGCGCCCACACAGTGCGGCATTATCTCGAGCGGGTACTTGGCCGCCTCGGTCTCCATTCCCGCAAGGCGCTGGCTTTGCACCTGATGGGTGCTGAGCGCGAGAAGCAGCCAGTGGAGCCCCGGTAGCCTAGCCACCCGTCCGCCTGACCACATCTCGATATAACTTCTCACCGAGCCCCGGCGGCCCCTCGGCACCGGTCGACCGATCCAATCCTTAACCGAGACGTATACCAGATGCGTGACCGCTCGCTACCCGAGGTCCGCAAGGGTCAGGGCGACGTCAAGCTCTCCCGAGAGGAGTTCGCCCGCCGCCTGGGCGAGCGCTTCTACGATCCCGCTTTCGATGCGGTGCGAGGCGAGATCGACCGGAT